>Ga0335085_10009382_pt1 | contig 14773 bp, 10 predicted proteins | sample Lox_Sample_45_FD_206712 | JGI IMG/M metagenome (GOLD analysis project Ga0335085, IMG submission 206712) | Soil microbial communities from Loxahatchee National Wildlife Refuge, Florida, United States - Lox_Sample_4.5 | ecosystem: Environmental > Terrestrial > Soil > Wetlands | place: USA... | reverse complement strand
CGCGCGGCCCGTCGCGACCCAGGCTCGCGAAGTGGACCGATGGCGGCCCACTTCGGGAGCTCCGCAAAGGCCGCGGCCGTCATGCACGAGCTGGCGATGAAGGTTCTTCGATCGATGGCCATGGCTCCTCCTATTGGAGCTGGTACTCCGGGCTCGACATCACGAGAAAGGCCGCCATTCGTCCCCAGTAGTCGTACCAACCACGGTCCCACGTCGACGGGTCCCCCGCACCGGCGAACAGCGCGCGCAGCGACTCCCGGAGGGACGCGGATGGCGCGATCACGTTGAACCGATCGAGAAGGAAATCGATGAGCTCAGTGGGGCTGCCGAAGGCACGGTCCTCGAAGACCCGGCTGATCTCCCACATGAGCCTGTCGCCCGAGCGCGACGGCTGCGTCATGATGTTGAAGGCGATATTGACCCGAAGAAGGTAGGCGCCCGTGTGGATCCAGGACTGCCCGCCTTTCCAGCCCCCGACGTTCGGAGGGCGGAAGAGCGCCTCCCCCATCGCCTCGGGCCAAGAGACCCAGCCGCCGGGATCGTCCCGGGCGCCCAGGACACGCCGCTGGTGTACGAAGAGCTCGGCCGGCGACTTGATCTTGTCGGGCGTATCCGCTGTCGCGTCGAAGTCGTCCGAGCGGAGGATCTCGCGAACGACCTCCCGAATGTTGCCGGAGGTCGATGTGTACAGACTCTGGAGACGCTGCGACAGGGCCGGGCTCGGGTCGCCGCCGAGGAAGAAGCGCGCGAGCTTCGCGGTGATGAAGGAGGCCGTTTCGGGGCGGGCCGCGAGAATCGCGATGATGTCCTCGCCCTTGAAGAAACCGCGATTGAACAGAAACGTCTTCGCGCCGTCGTCGTGGAAATCCGGGTTGAACACGAAACGATTGTTGTGCTCCGGGTCGATCGTCCATCCCGTGAAGGCCCGTGCGGCTTCCGTGACGTCCTGTTGTCCGTAGCGGTTGACGCCCATGGTGAAGAGTTCCATGACCTCTCGGGCGAAGTTCTCGTTCGGAGCGTCCTTGATGTTCGACGCGTTGTCGAGCCAGATGAGCATCGCCGGGTCGCGGGAAACCGCCAGCAACAGGTCGGCGAAGTGCGCCATGCCGAGCGTCCGGAAAATCTGGTTCTGCGCGTACATCAACTGCGGCGCTTCGACCTTGTTGATCGAGGTCGCGAAGTGGTTGTGCCAGAAGAGGGTCATCCTCTCCTCGAGCGGCCGGGGCGTGTGTTGCATGCGCAGATACCACCAGCGAAGGAGATTCCCGAAACGGTCGTAGGGCACGTCGCTGTACCCGTCGAGGTCGGAGGCTTCGGTGTTGAAATCGAGGTAGGCCTCGAGCTCGGCCGTCGGGATCGCGTCATAGTCGACGAGCCGACTGATCGTGCCCTCGCGTCCGAGCGAGAGAGCCTCGTCGAGCTCGTCCGGGCGGGCCCCGAACCCCGCTCGCAGGTAGAGGTGAGTCGCGCGCCTGCGATCCCAGGTCGTCGTCATGGAGACTTCCTCCCCCACCCGGTCAAAATGCCGCCGTGTCCGCAATACTCGCCATCGCGCCACTCGGGTTCGTGTACGTCTTGACGGCTCCAGTAACTGAATCGGTGACGGTGATCGTGTATTGAACGTTCGACAGGGCCCCGTAGAAGACCCAGAACTTGCCGTTGACCGTGCGTCCGTCGAGGACTTTCACCATCAGCTCGACGTTGGCGCTGTCAAAGAACCAGAAGTAGCCGGTGTCGCTCGTGATTGGAGTCGCCGTGCCGTGGCCCGACTTTCCCTGGGAAGGCACCTCCCAATCGACGGAGACCTGAAAGCGCGACTGGTTGAGACAGAGGGCGGAGCTGCCGGCGGCGCAGGGAGCGGCCTCCGGGAGCGCCGCCCGCCGTTCCCCGGCGTACAGCGCGGCTTCCGACGGCGTGTCGGAGGAAACCGTCGACGCCGTTTCGAACCCGCCCGTCTCCACCGCCGCGTCGTCGGTGAAGGCCGCGGTGTCCACCTCCGATGCGAGACGGCCGTCCGGATTGAAGTAGGTCCTGACCCGCTTCGTCTGCATGTCGGTCACGGTGATCGTGTATTCGACGTTCGAGAGCGCTCCGTAGAAGACCCAGAAATGCCGGTCGAGCGCTCGCGCGTCGAGGACCTTGATCACGAGCTCGATGTTGGCGTCGTTGAAGAACCAGAAGTAGCCTGTGTCCTTAGTCAGCGGAACCGCCTTGCCCGCGCCGCTCTTGCCCTGCGATGGGACGCGCCAGGCGACCTGGACCTTGAAGCGCCCGGCGTTTAGACAGAGCGTGTCGGAAGCCGGCAGGCACTCCTGACTCGCGTCCCCCAGGGTTGGCGATAGCCTCGAGACGAAACCGTCCCCTCCAAAGTCCGACCCGCCTGCGTAAGCGGCCCTGGCGCCCCCGGCCGAGCCGGGAAACGCGCTCGAGAGCGTCGCCCCCGCGACGAGCAGATCGCCGGTCGAGGGCTGGACCGCGACGGCGTAGGCGGCGTCCTCGTCGCTCCCGCCGAGGTAGGTCGTTTGAAGGAGGTGCGTCAGCGTCGAGTCGAGCCGAGCGATGAAGCCGTCGCCTTGGCCGCCGTACGAGGACTGGACGGCACCGGCTGTTTGCAGGAGGTCGTTTGAAAACGTCTCGCCGATGACATAGACGTCCCCGCGCGAGGGGTGGATCGCGATTCCATAGCAGATGTCATCGAAGCTTCCGCCGAGGTACGTCGTTTGGCGCAGCTCCGTGAGCGTCGGATTGAACCTGGCGACGAAGCAATCTTCACGGCCCGGAACAGACGACTGGGCGCCGCCATCGGTTCCCTGGAAGTCGTTCGCGAAGTTGCCGGTAACCAGGATTTCCCCTGTCAAGGGATGAGCCGCGACAGAGAAGATCACGTCATTTTGTCCGCCGCCCAGATAGCTCGACTGGAGAATCCTGGTCAGCGACGGGTCGAGCCGCGTGACGAAAGCGTCGAAGTTGCCGTCCGGGGAGTAGGCGTTCGCTCCACCATCGGTCCCCGGAAAGGGAATGGTGGATATCGTCTCCCCGGCGACGAGAATCTCGCCGCTGGACGAAGAAATCGCGAGGGCGCGCAGGTAGTCTGGCCCCGCGCCTCCGAGGTACGTCGCGTGAAGGATTTGCGACAGCGTTGGGTCGAGGCGGACGACGAAGCCATCGCCGGCGCCGGCCGGTGCGGCCTGGGCACCTCCTTTCGTCTTGAGCAGGTTCCCGGACCCGGTGTATCCGGCGGCGTAGACATCCCCGGTCGAGGGATGGACGGCGACGCCGACGAGTCTGTCGTAATCATTGCCGCCGATGTACGTCGCACGCAGAAGCCTCAACGTCGGATCGAATCGCGCCACGAAGCCGTCGTCGCCGCCTCCGCTCGTCGCCTGCGCTCCGAGATTGGTGCTCGGGAAGTCGGTCGAAGAGGTGATCCCGGCAACGAGGACTTCGCCGGACGCCGGATGGATCGCGATCCCGAGGGCCTCTTCGCCGCCGCTTCCTCCGAAGTAGGTCGCATTGAGCAGCGTCGAGAGCGTCGGATCGAACCGGGCCACGAAGGCATCGATTCCGCGGGCGGTGCCGCCGCGGGGCAGATCGGGAACGCTCGGAAAATCGGTCGAATAGGTCTCGCCCGCGACGAAGACTTCGCCGCTCACAGGATGGACGGCGATAGCATTGATGCTATCAGCATCGGATCCCCCGAGATAGCTCGACTGGAGGGCAGGATCGATGATGACAGGCCGCGTACGGTCATACCGTCCGAGCCGGAAGCCGTAGCTCGATCCGTGAAGGACGTAGGCGACATCGACGGACTGCCGCCCCTCGCTTCCGTCTTGGTAGGCAAGGGGAGAGGCGAAACGGACCTCTCCGTCGGCCGTCGTGGCGATCAGCTCGCCGTGTCGGTCGATTGAGAGAGTGCCTGCTCCCTCCACTCGCATGCGAATCCTGCCGACTCGAGCCCGGTGAGAAACCTTGAAGAGTTTCTCGACGTTCTTGGCGTGCGCCCGGAGCGAAACCGAGATCCCGGGCCAGACGTGGCCGAGCCCAACTTCGTCGTATGAAGGCAAGTTGTCTTGCCAGCGACGAGGGTCGTTGCCGACGTAGTAGCTGACGACGGTGGCAGCGCGAGTTCCAGCGAGAGGCTTGGCCCGACCCGCGAGGAACGTTTCAGCGAATTTGGGACCGGCGGGAGTTCGATCCCATGCGGGATGCTCCGGAGGCGTCAGGGAGTAGATCAGCTGGCCGTCGCGAGCGACGAGAACGCTCCCGAAGAACGTCGAAGCCGCGAACGCGACGCGATCCGGGAGCTGGCCGCGATTCTCGACGAAGGGCACGCGCGTTCTCGCGAGTCGGTCGAGGGACTTTCCATCGGGCGCAGCCGTCAGTCCGAAGGCTCGGGCCGCGCCTACGAGGCACAGGAGCGCCAGCGGCACCGAGCGGTGCCGGCGAAATCCCAGCCGCCGCTTGATCATGTGAGGCCCCTCGAGCCTGTTGGCTGAAATCATATCTGCGGGTCCGTCGCGCGGGTTCGAGCCTCTTCCACGCCAGTCTGTCCGACCCTCGCCGAGATGTCCGTAGAAGACCGTTAGCCGGCCGTTAGTTCTTGGCGAGGGCAGGCTGGGCCTCGGCTCGGGCCGCCCGATCCTCCTTTGAACCGCGATCGTAGGGGGAGAGACCGAGGCCAAACATCCGGATTTGTTCCGATTTGGTTCCGGTCGTGCCCGGCCGCTCTGGGAGCCGTCCGCAGCGACCCTGCACCCGCCTCGGCGCGGCGAGCTTGGTCGAGTTCGGCAGGGGGCGTCGGGTGCGACCCGCTCTCCCTGCGACGACATCTCCGGCCGACGGTTACAGCATGATGTAATGATGTACAATTCCGGAATGCGACGCACTCAGATCCAACTCGACGAGGAGACTCACGCGACCCTGAGACGGCTGGCCTACGAAGGGGGAGGCTCGATCGCGTCGATCATCCGAGACGCCTTGAGCCGCTCTCTCGGAAAGCGCACTCGCAAGCGCTCCATTCGGAGCCTTCGCGGGTTCCCGTTCGTCGGGGCGGGGCGCTCGGATCAAAAACGTCTGACGCCAGTCTCCGAACACCACGATGAGGCGCTGGCGCAGGCGCTGGGCAAGAAAACCAGCCGGTGATCTTTCTGGATACCTCGGCGATTTACGCGTTGGCCGACATGGCGGATTCGAAGCACGCCGAGGCGAGGGGCCTCCTCGAGAATCTTCTGTCTCAGGGCGAGACTCTCCTGACCCACAACTATGTGCTCGTTGAGTCGCTGGCACTCGTTCAGCACCGCTTGGGGAGCGCGGCGGCTATCAAACTCGCCCGGAGCGCCTCGAGTTTCGACGTGGCCTGGATCGATTCCAAGCTCCACGATCAGGCCGTCCGGCGGTTTGGCCGGGCCTCCCGGCGTCGGTTGAGCTTCGTGGACGAGGTGAGCTTCCTGGTCATGAGATCACGGCGTGTCCGCGTCGCTTTCGCCTTCGACCCCGACTTTGCGGATCGCGGGTTTCGGCTCCTCAAGGCCTAGCCGCTCGCACGAGACCGGCGATAGACGGGCCGGGCTCTCGTCGGCGAGTAAGGCCGCTGTCCCGGAGCCCGTCCTCCCGCCGGGCATAGAATTCACCCCAATCCGCCCCCGGCGGCGCAGCGAGTCCACGTAAGCGCGTCGGCTGTCCGAGAGACGGATCGCGCGGTCATGCTGCGACGCCGGCTCCGCCCCATCGGCCTGGGCCTGCTCCTGGCCCTGCTCGAGGCGCGCCCGGCTGCTCCGCAAACCACCGGGAGCATTGACGGCGTCGTGCGCGACGGCAGTGGCGGCGCGCTCTCCGGGGCGGACGTTCTCGTCTCGAGCCCGAGCCTCCAGGGAGCCCGCACGGCCAGGACGAGCGCCGACGGGCGGTTCTGGCTCCCGGCCCTGCCTCCCGGCACCTATTCCGTCACGGCGACGCTCGCCGGCTTCCGCCCTGAGGCTAAGTCCGTCGTCGTCGCCCTGAGCGCCAAGGCGACGCTCACGTTCACTCTCGAGCCGTCGGTCTCCGCGGCCGTCTCAGTGTCGGGGGCGGCGCCGCCAATCGACGTCACCTCGACGACCGGCGGCACGAACTACACGAGCTCGGTGATTTCGAGACTGCCGGTCAGCCGAAATTACGCCGACATCGTCCGATCCAACCCCGGTGTCGGCACGGACCAGGCCGACAGTCAGGGCCGGTCGCTCTCCCTCACGATCTACGGCGCGACCTCTGCCGAGAACCAGTGGATTATCGATGGTGTCAACACCACGAACTCTTTCAAGGGGGTGCAGGGCAAGGCCATCAACAACGAATTCGTCGAAGAGGTCGAGGTCAAGACAGACGGCTATCAGGCGGAGTATGGGGGCGCGCTCGGAGGTGTCGTCAACGTCGTCACGAAGTCCGGCGGCAACAGCTTCCACGGCGACGGCTTTCTCTACTACGACTCGAACGGCACTTCCGCGGCGCAGGTCGTTTCCGACGCCGCGTCCACGACGATGCGCCTTGCCGACTACAGCCGGACCGACTATGGCTTCGACCTCGGCGGCTACGTCGTCAAGGACCGGCTGTGGTTCTTCGGGGCCTACAATCGCGTTCATCTCTCCGGCAACGTCTCGCGTGTCGTCGATACTCCGCCATCCGATCCGACACCGGTCTCGGCGCAGGACAAATTTCCGCTCGACAACGCCGGGAATCTCTACTCGGGGAAGCTCACGTGGAACGTCGCTCCGTCGACCAGTGTCGTCGCGACTGTTTTCGCCGACCCGTCCACGATGTCGGGCGCCGCCGGCGCGGACCCTTTGACCGGCCCGGCCGGCCTGCAGGCCGTTCCCATCTACAATCCGGATCCCTCGACCTGGTCCTCGGCACGAAGCTTCGGTGGTACAGACTTCGGGCTGCGGGCCTCTCAGCTCCTTGGCCCGAGCGCCGTCTTGAACCTCCAGGCCTCCCAGCACATCGACCGAAACAGTCTTTCGGCCGCGAGCACGATTCGCTACGAGGACGATACGTGCGCCGGCGGAACCCCCGATGACCCTTGCACTCCCCCCACGAACCCCAACACGGTCTCGGGAGGATTCGGCTGGATCGACGGGGAGCTCGGAAACAACCATTCCCGAAGCACGCAGTTGCGCGGGGAAGTGACGTTCGACGCTGGGAGCCACGAGCTCAAGGCCGGCGGCGGTTACCAGATCGTGCACAGCAACATGACTTATGCGGTCTCGGGTAGCCAGCTCATCTTCTTGTACAACGAGCAAGGCACGCTTTATTACCGCCACGAGTTCTCCGCTCCGAGCGGCAACGAAAGCGGCTTCTCGGCACCGCTGCCGACGGCTCCCTTCCGTGCGACGATCCACAACGGCGGGGCATATCTCCAGGATTCGTGGAGACCCTCTCCGGGTCTGACCGTCAACATCGGTCTCCGGTGGGACGCGGAACAGCTCATCGACTACACGGGCTCGACACGTCTGCGATTCAACCAGGAGTGGCAGCCGCGCCTGGGCGTCGCCTGGGACCCTTGGAAAGACGGCCGGACGAAGCTCTACGCCTTCGCGGGACGCTTCTTCTACCGGATCCCGACCGCGGCGATGACCTGGTGGTTCGCTGATGTGACGGGAGTCGATACCTACAACTTCGACCCGGTCTCGACCATCCCGAATCCGAACGTTCCGGGGCACGATTGCAACGGGTGCGACTACGACGTCTGGTTCGGCGGCGGACCCTATGGAGCTCCTGTGGATGCGGGCGTTCAGGAGATGTATCAGGACGAGTACACGATCGGCGCCGAACGGCTCTTGGACCCGACGCTCACCGTAGGACTGAAGGGAACGTACCGGCGGCTTGGCAATGCACTCGAGGATCGCTGTGATTTCCAGGACGTGATGTTCAACTGCGCGGTCATCAATCCAGGCTCAAACGGAGCGTATGCACGCGGCGACGCCCCCACGTGCAACTACCTCGACGACCTTTACAACCAGTGCTTTCCGTCGGGACCCGCGTCGCCGCCCGCCCGGAGAACATACAAGGGCATCGAGATCTTGGCGCGAAAGTCCTTCACAAGCAGCTTCTGGCTTCAGGCGAGCTACGTCTACTCCTCTCTCACGGGCAACTACGATGGAGGCGTGAACGAAGAGTTTCTGGGGACCGTTCCGGGGCGCAACACCGATTTCGACCTTCCGGCGCTCTGGCAGAACGCCTCCGGGCGCCTCTTCCTCGACCGCCCGCACCGCTTTCGGCTGGACTCCTACTGGATCACGCCGCTGCGGCTGGCTGTCGGGGTCCAGGCGTGGGCCGCCTCGGGTGCTCCCTTCGGCAAGATCGGCTATTACAACTACGGTTACTCCGAGATGCTGTACCTCGTCCCCCGCGGTTCGGCGGGGCGCCTGCCGACCCAGTGGGATGCGAACCTGACAGTCTCCTATCCGATCGCCGTGGGACCCGCCACCGTCACTCTCCAGGCCTATCTCTACAACCTGTTCAACAACCAGATCGCGACGACCGAGGACATCGTCTGGAACAATCAGAGCTGGGACGGTTATCCCAATTCCATGTTCAATCAGCCAAAGACCAACCCCAACTACGGGAAGGTCACTGCCCGCACCGACCCCCGCCTCTTCCGCGCCGCCGTGCGCGTGTCGTTCTGAGGGCATTCCGACCACGGAGTCGGGGTGGGCCTGTGTATCGCTGGTCATGATAAAGTACCAACATGAAACCTATACAGATACTCATCGACGAGCCGCTCCTCAAGCGCCTCGATAGCGACGATGAGGTCCGGCGGGTCGGGCGATCCGCGGTTCTCCGGCGGGCAGCGGCCGAGTACCTGCGCCGGTCACGTTTGAAGCGGGTCTCCGAGGCGTATCGGCGAGCGTATGCGGTCAAGGACGGGCTCGGCGAAGAGTTCGCGGGCTGGGAGGACGAGGGCTCGTGGCCCGCGAAGTGAATCGGGGGGAGATCTGGCGCTACCGCTTTCGGTCTCCCGACAAGATCCGTCCCGTTCTCGTACTGACGCGGCAGGAGGTCATCGGGTTGCTTCACACCGTCATGGTTGCCCCGATTACCTCGACGATCCGCGGAGCTCCGAGCGAGGTCGCCGTCGGCCTCCGGGAAGGTCTCAAGCACGAGTCGGCGGTGAACCTGGACCACGTTCAGACGGTGGAGCGAGCGCGGCTCGTTGGCTACGTTGGCCGAGTCGGCCCGGAGACAATGAGTCTGGTGTGCCGAGCACTCGCCGTGGCCGCGGGTTGCGACCGCCCAGCCTGAGATCGGTTCGATCGGGCCTTCCTGCGCCCCTCCGACGAGAAGGCGTACTGCCGTGTGCGCCGAAGTGCGGCTCGGGTGCGGCTCCTCCGGTTGTGCCCCGAGTGATGCCAGATCGAAGGGTCGGAATTCCGTAACCATTCGGTTACATATAGGAACGCCGGCCGGTGACTCGCACCTAATCGTGGCGCCTCCATTTGCGCGCATGGGGGGTGTTCCGCCAGCGCGATCGCCGCCCCGTGCTAGCCTTCGCGCCCATGAAGAAACTGCTCGTCGTCGCCGTCCTGTCGGTTGCCGCCGTTCTGCTGGCGCAGACGCCCTCCGCCAAACCGGCCACTGCGCCCTCCGGCTCGGATCCGGGCTTCGCGAAGTTCGTGGACGATTATTTCGCTGCCCGTTTCGCGGCCCGCCCGACCGAGGGCACGGCAGCCGGTCTCCACGAATACGACTCGAGAATGCCGGACGTCTCTCGCGCGGCGATCGACGCCCGCATCGCGACGCTCAAGGGGCAGCTCCGGGCCCTGCTCGCCCTCGACCGGACGAAGCTCGCCTTCGACGACCTGATCGACGCCACGGCCTTGGACGGCGAGATCCGCTCGGAGCTGCTGGATCTCGAGACGCTGCGGACCTGGGAGAACAACCCAATGCGGTACGCGGCGATCGCCGGATTCGCGGTCAACGACCTGATGAAGAGGGACTTCGCTCCTGCCTCGGATCGGCTCCGCTCGGTGACGGCGAGGCTCAAGGCCGTCCCCGCGATCTGCGCGGCCGGGAAAGCCAACGTGAAGAATCCGCCGAAGGAGTTCACGACACTCGCCACGCGCATGTCGAAGGGGAGTGTCGGCTTCCTCGGCGGCGCCGTCGCGGACTTTGCGAAGAAGGCCGCCGGCAGCGACGCGGCGCTGCTCAAGGAATTCACGGATGCGCAGGGCAAGGCCGCGGCGGCGCTCAGTGATTACGCGACCTGGCTCGAGAAAGACCTCGCCCCGCGCTCGAACGGCTCCTACGCGATCGGCGCGGCGAACTTCTCGGCCAAGCTGCTCTTCGACGACATGGTCCAGACGCCACTGTCCGAAGTGCTCGCGACGGGCGAGGCGGACCTCGAGAAGAACTACGCCGCGTTCGTCGAGACGGCCAGGAAGATCGATCCCTCGAAGACGCCGGCGGAGGTGATGAAGTCTCTCTCGAACGATCACCCGACGGCGCAGGACCTGATTCCCTCCGTGCAGAAGAGCGTCGAAGCCGCGCGGAAGTTTCTCGTCGACAAGCACATCGTGACGATCCCTTCGGAGGTGCGGCCGATCGTCACCGAGACGCCTCCCTTCGCCCGCTTCGGCAGCTTCGCCTCGATGGACACGCCGGGTCCGTACGAGACCAAAGCCACCGAGGCCTTTTACTACGTGACTCCTGTCGAGAAGGACTGGGACGCCAAGCATCAGGAGGAGCACCTGCGGCTCTTCAACCCCTACGTGGTCGATCTGATCGACGTGCACGAGGTATGGCCGGGGCACTACCTGCAGTTCCTGTACGTGAAGCGCTTTCCGACCAAGACGAGACAGTTGATCGCGTGCGGCACGAACGTCGAGGGGTGGGCCCACTACACCGAGCAGATGATGGTGGACGAGGGCTTCGGCGGCGGCGACCCGAAGGTGCGCCTGGCGCAGCTTCAGGAGGCGCTGCTGCGCGATTGCCGCTACGTGGTCGGGATCAAGGAGCACACGCAAGGAATGACGGTCGAGGACGGAGCGAAGGTCTTCGTCGAGAAGGGATTCCAGGAACCGGCCAACGCCTACGAGGAAGCGCGCCGCGGCGCGTACAACCCTACCTATCTCTACTACACGCTGGGCAAGCTCGAGATCCTGAAGCTGCGGGAGGAGTATCGGAAGGCGAAGGGTGGCAGCCTCCAGGCCTTCCACGACGCCTTCGTGTCCCAGGGCGGTTTGCCAATTCCGCTCGTGCGGAGGATCCTGTTTCGGTGATGACCGGGAGGGCGGGCCGCTTCGCGAACTGACATGGGGACGCCGACGCGCGCGATCGTCCGCGCACCGGGGCGGACGTTCCCTCAAGCTCTGACGCGCCTCTCACCGGCGCCGCCGGTGGATCCCGCCGCGGCGCGCGCGCAGCACGCGGGCTACGTCGCGGCGCTGCGGCACTTGGGTCTGGACGTCATCGAGCTTTCGCCGGACGAGGAGCACCCGGACGCGGTGTTCGTGCAGGACCGGGTGGCCGTGTTCGGCGGGCGAGCGATCGTGGGTCCTTCCGCCGTCGCCGAGCGGCGCGGGGAAGCCGAGCCGATCGTCGCGGTTCTCCAGAAATCGTTTCCCATCGTTACTCTGCGCGCGCCCGCCTGCCTCGACTGGGGGGACGTCCTCGCGACCGAGGAAGCCCTTTTCGTTGGGCTCTCGGACCGGTCGAACGAGGCCGCCGTGCGGCAGCTGCGCGAGCTGCTCGCTCCGGACTGGATGGTCGAGGCCGTGCCGACGCCGCCCGACCTCCTGCACCTTCTCTCCGGGTGCGCGTATTTGGGTGGCGGGGATCTTTTGGCCGTCGAGTCGCTCGCGGATTTTGGGTCGGCCCGGGGCTTGAATGTCGTGCCGGTTGCGCCCGAGGAGGCGCTCTCTGCCAACGTCCTATCCCTCGGGCGCGACGTGATCGTTCCCGCTGGATATCCGGAGACCGCGGCATCGATCGAGGCGACCGGGCGCCGCGTGAACCCGGTGCCGGTCGGCGAGTTCGAGAAGCGCGACGGCGGCGTGACTTGCCTGTCGATCCTGTACTGAGGCTCAGGTCTCCGCGCGAGCTTTTGGAACGGCAGCGGGAGCCGGCTGGTCCTTGGATGTCGCCGCGGATTCCGCTCGGAATTCGCGCTGCCGTTCGGCCAAGGCGGCCAGACGCGCTTCGACGCGGGCATTGATGCTCCCGGGCGGGAACGCGCCGGCGGCGTCCCGTTCGCCGGCCGGCTGGCCGGTCAGGATCTCGATCGCCGCATCGATCGTCTCGACCGGGTAGACCTGGAACCGGCCGGCGGCGACGGCTTCGACCACGTCTCGATGCAGCATCAGGTGCCGGACGTTCGAGGAGGGGATGACGACGCCCTGATCACCTGTCAGGCCGCCGGCTCGGCAGACGCGATAGAAGCCTTCGATCTTTTCGTTCACGCCGCCCACCGCCTGGACCTGTCCCTGCTGGTTGACGGATCCCGTCACGGCGAGCGACTGGCGGAGCGGCGCCTCCGCAAGCGCCGAAAGCAGCGCCGCGAGCTCTGCGAGCGAAGCGCTGTCTCCTTCGACGGTGCCATAGGACTGCTCGAAGACGAGGCTCGCCGATAGAGCGAGCGGTTTGTCCAGGGCGTACCTCGCTCCGAGGAATCCGGAAAGAATGAAGACGCCCTTGGAGTGAATCGGCCCTCCCATCTCGACCTCGCGCTCGATGTCCACCACCTCGCCGCGTCCGAGTCGCACGCGGGCCGTGATGCGCGAGGGACGCGCGAAGGCGTAGCGCCCGAGCTCGGTCACGGAGAGGCCGTTGACCTGGCCGGTCTTGTCGCCGCGCGTGTCGATCAGGATCGTTCCCTGCGCAATCGCCTTCCGGATTCGTTCCTCGAACAGGTTGGCGCGGTACATCTGGGTCTCGATCGCGCGCTCCACGTCCGCCGCCGAGGTTCGCTGCCGGTTTTCTGTACGGCTCCAATAGTCCGCCTCCCGGAGGACATCGGCCACGATGCCAACGCGCATGGAGAGTTTCCCGCCATCGCCGGTCAGGCGCGCGCTGTGCTCGATCGCACGGGCGACCGCCTCGCGGTCGAGCGGGAGCAGCCCCTCGCGACGAGCCAGAGTGGCGATCAGGCGGCCATAGAGGAGGTCGCTGGCGGGATCGCGCTCGAGCTCGTCATCGAAGTCCGCGGCAACCTTGAAAAGCTCGCCGAAGTCGGGATCGACCTGGCAGAGAAGGTAGTAGAGAAGCCGTTCGCCGAGCAGGACGACCTTGACCTTCAGGGGGATCGGCTCCGGGTCGAGAGTCACGGTGCTGGCCAGGCCGAGCATCTGTCCGATCGACTCGATCGCGACCTCTCCGGAACGGAGCGACTGCTTGAGGCCTTCCCAGGCGTAAGGCTGCAGCAGCACCTGCCGCGCGTCGAGGACGAGATAGCCGCCGTTGGATCGGTGGAGCGCGCCCGCTTTGATCAGGTTGAAGTCCGTCAGAAGGGTTCCGAGCTGCGCGATGTGCTCGATGCCGCCGACGAGATTCTGATGCGATGGATGCTGTTCGAGGATGACGGGTGCGCCCTGGGTCCGGCTGTGGTCGACGAGAAGATTGACGCCGTAGCGCCGGAAGGAACCCGGGGCGGCCCCCGGGAAGGCCAGGGCGACCGTCGGCAGCGAGGAGCTCGTGCCGTCGGAAGGGCTCAGGAAATCGCTGGCGTTGTTGATCACGTCGCGCTCCAGGGCGTCCAGATGGGCGACGACCTTCGGCAACTCGGTGTACTTGCCGCGCAGCGCGCCGATCAGGTGCCCCACGGCGCCCGTGGTGACTTCCCGGTTGAGCGCTTTGATTTCCTGCCGGCTCTGCTTCTCCCAGCCTGGCAATTCCTGAACCAGGTTGCGCAGGTCTTCCTGCAGCGTTGCGGTGTCCGACTCGATGCGCTGACGGCGTTCGGCGGGCAGCTTCTCGAACTCGTCGGGCGGCAGGACGCGTTCGCCCTCGAGCGGCGCGAACATGAACCCTACGGGCGTGCGAACGAAGCCGATGCCGCGCTCGCGGGCCCGGTCGCCCAGGTCCGCGAACGCTTTGGCCTGGCGGTTCTTCAGCCCATCCTCGATCGCCTGCTTGCGCGCGCGGTATTCGTCGCTCTCGAAGACTCCCGGCAAGACCACGCGCAGCTCGTCGAGCAGCTGTTCGACGTCGTCGCGCAGCTCGGTTCCCCGTCCCGGTGGCAACTCGAGCGCCAGGGGCCTGTGCGGCTCGTCGAAGTTGTTGACGTAGCACCAGTCCGAGGGGCGAGGCTCCGCAGCGGCCTTCTGGCCGAGGAAATGGCGCACGATCGAGTGCTTGCCGGTGGCGGGCGGCCCGAGGGCGAACAGGTTGTAACCGGTATGGCGGATGCCGATTCCGAATCGGATGGCGTCGACGGCCCGCGGCTGGCCGACGATCTCGACGAGATCTTCCAGCTCGTCGGTGGACTCGAAGGTCCAGGCGCCCGTGTCACATCGGCGGTAGAGCGTCTCGGGACCCAGCGTTTTCGCCGAGACCATGTCCCCTCCTTTTCCGGGAGGAGTTTCTCCCTGCGGCCGCGCAGCAGAATGGTTCGTTTGAATCAGCGCCCGCCAGTCAGTTAGCCACTCCTCGATAGAATCTCTCCGAACCTCGATGACATTGACCTCGGGAGCGCGCCTCGGTCCCTACGAGATCGTCGCGCCGCTTGGTGCCGGCGGGATGGGGGAGGTCTACCGTCGCTCGCGCTTCGCTCGGGGCCTGCGCCTGTTTGGCGCACCGGCCCGCGGCT
>Ga0335085_10009381_pt1 | contig 14775 bp, 14 predicted proteins | sample Lox_Sample_45_FD_206712 | JGI IMG/M metagenome (GOLD analysis project Ga0335085, IMG submission 206712) | Soil microbial communities from Loxahatchee National Wildlife Refuge, Florida, United States - Lox_Sample_4.5 | ecosystem: Environmental > Terrestrial > Soil > Wetlands | place: USA... | reverse complement strand
TATACGTTCACCCCAGACGCTGGGGTTCGCGTCGCATCCGGCACACAGGCGGCGCCGCTTGTGGTCAACGGAACCGTGCTGCTGTACCTCACGACCGGGAACGCGCCAAATAGCGTGCTCCGGTCGACGGACGGACTGAATTTTTCCCCTGTTGCCGCGAGTTACCCTGCCGGAAGTTCGTACTCCCTGGTTCCGGTCGCCACTGGCGGCTACCGGATGTATTTTTTTAACACGACGACCGGCGTGCTGGGGAGCGCCACATCCGCAGATGGGTTGAATTGGACCGTCGAACCAGGCACTCGGCTCAGCCTTCCGCCCAATGCGACGCCCAAGGCGGTCGCGGTGCCGGACAGCGGGTACCGCGTCTATTACACGACGTCGGGGATTCAATCGATTGCAAGTTCGTTTTCGGCCGACGGCTTGAATTTTTATCCGGAGGTCGGGAGTCGGATCAGCCCGACATCGACTTCGTTCTGGACCGCACCCTGTGGGGTCGATCTCGGTGCGAACGGCTGGATCCTGGCAATGTCCGAGTTCACCGCCGGCGTATCCGCGCCGTCGACCATTTGGCTCGCGGCGTCCTCGGATACTTCCGGTGGCGTGTGGAACACGGACACCAAAGCCATCATCAGCGACTCGACCCATAGCGTTGGCGACCCTGCGTTGGTCCCGGCGGGTTCGGCTTACCGAATCTACTATACCTCCACGCCGGGACCGGTCTTCGGTGTGACCGCGCCACAGCAGGGTCAGATCCTCAGCGGCCTCATAAGCAAATAGGCGCGCCGGCCACCGGCGGCTTCCCCATCACGGCGATCCGCTTCGGGCGACTCGGCGAACGGACACATAGAAGTTCGAGTCCACGTGGAACGCTTGCGGCCTGGAGAGGTGCACCGTCACGGTTTGCCATTGCGAGGTTGGTCGGACGCGCAGGTACCCGGTGTCCGCATTCGCGAGCCGCACCGGCATGTCGAATCCCGGCACGACATTGGCCCACCGGTACGAGAGTGTGGAGTCGACGAGAGCGTACTCAAGCACCGGGACCATCGTCGTCGTCAGGTATTGGGTGAAGACCGAGGTCAAATCCGTGCCAGCGGCGGCGCTCACGTAATCCTCGATCTGTTTCGACGTGACGGTCTGGTGCCAAAACGTCTGGTTGAGACCGCGAAGGATCTGACGCCACGTGTCATCATTGGCGACGATCTGACGAATGGTGTGGAGCATGTTGCTTCCCTTGTAGTACATATCGCCCGACCCCTCGTTGTTCACCCCGTAGTGCCCGATGATCGGACTATCGTTCCGCACGTTGCGGCGATTGCCGATGATGTAGGTTGCGCCGGCCTGCTTCCCATGCTGGCATTCCGTGTAGAGCCCCTCCGCATAATTGGCAAAACTCTCGTGTATCCACTCGTCGGCGATATCTTTGGCCGTGATGCTATTGCCGAACCACTCGTGTGCACTTTCATGCACGATGATGAAGTCCCACGTCAGACCGAGTCCGGTCCCCGACAGATCGATTCCCGCGCCGCGGCTGAAGTACCCGTTGACGTAGTGGTTGCCATAGGCAATGCCGCTCTGGTGTTCCATTCCCAGGTGCGGAGCCTCGATCAGCTTGTAGCCGTCCGCGTACCAGGGGTAGGGGCCGAACCAATGCTCGAAGCACGCGAGCATCGAATCGACTTGGCGGAACTGCACCGTGGCGGTGTCGAGGTGATACGCCAACGGCCAAAAATCCAACGAGAGCGGACCGGATTCTCCGTGGTACACTCGACTGAAATGGGCATAGACCCCGGCGTTGGCCTCGACGTCGTAGTTGTTGATCGGATCGGCGACAAACCACTCATACGTGGTCGTCCCGTCGCTGTTGGACATCGTCCGTCGCAGCCGTCCATTGGACACGTCGACAATCGAGTCCGGGACCGTGATCGCGATTCGTTGGCTGTCGGGTTCGTCGGCCAAATAGTCCTTGTTCGGCCACCACACGCTCGCACCCAGGCCTTCGCAGGCGGTCGCGACCCAGGTATGGCCGAGACTGTCGTGTTGCCAAATCAATCCGCCGTCCCAGGGTGGGCGCACCGCGACGCGCGGCTTCCCGTGATAGTAGACCGCCACGTTCCTGGTCGTCCCAATTCGCTGTACCGCGTCCAGGGTGACGAACACGGCGTTGCCGTCCCGACGAGAGCGTTGCGTCCGCCCCTCCTGCACGATGCTATCCACGACGAGTGGAACCTGGAGGTCGACCTGCATCTCCCTGGCGGTGCTCACCACCCGATAGGTGATCGTGTTGACTCCGCGAACGCTGCTATCCGACGGATTGATGCGAACGTGAAGATCGTAAAACGCGACGTCCCACCAGGCACGCTCCGGGGTGTTCGAGCCCCGGAGCGTATCCGCATGAGAGAATGTCAGCGTCGCTTGGGGGAGGCCAGACGCGAACGGGGCGAGCGAAAGACTCGCCAGGAGCACGACGTGCCGGCGCCCACGGGCGATCACACGACCAGGCATGTCAAACGAACCTAGCGGCTGTCGCGTAGTAACAGGGAGTCACGCTCGTCGACATCGTGGAGGTTTCGTGCGTCGGATTGGGTTCTCAGCCGTGGTGGCTTTTGCATGGGTGCTCCGGACGGCACCGGGGATGGGGCAGCAAGCGGTCGCCTCGCCATCCGCGACGTCCGCGGCCGATTCCATGGCGCCGTGCGGTCCCGGCGTCAACGCACAGCCGGGGTGGGGAGACGTATCCCCGCGCGTGTTCGGGGCATACCAAGCAGTCGCGTTCGAGGATGGACATAAGGAGCTATGCTTTCTCGTGCTGTGGCGGGGCCAGGCCGGGTGGCATCAGTTCCGCGCGTCCGCCCTCGCGGCCGCGGTCAAGGACGAAATGATCGACTCGGTCGCCGCGGCCGTTCGCGCGGAGCGGCGGTCGCACTGGCCTCGCGAGATGGCACAGTGGGAGTACCTGGGCGACATCGAGCTCGAGCTGCATTACAATCCGGCAACCCGCCACATGTGGATTTACGGAACCGATATCGATCTGACCAAGGACAACGTGGTCGTCGTGGATCGCGTGGACCGGATCGGCGGGCCGCCCTTCATCGTTGGAACCGCGCATATCGACCCATCGCTGGCGTCGCTGGACGTCTCGTTCGACGATCTCATCAAACGATCGCCGGCGCTCCGCGATTTCATCAAGTAGCCTCCGTGGGCCTTTTCGGCGCCGGGTCTTGACGGCATGGTGGGCTAGTTGCGCAGATTGCGGACGCGATGCGCCTCCTCCTGATTGAAGACGACCCCGCCCTTTCGAGCGTGCTGGAGTCGGGACTTACGAATCACGGCTATCAAACCGAGGTCGCCGGCTCGTTCGCCTCCGGCCGGACGCAGGCCCTGGCCGGGGCGTTCGACGCCATCATCCTCGACGTCATGCTTCCTGGCGGGAGCGGCTTCGAGCTGTGTCGGCAGCTTCGACAGCGCAAAGTGACGACGCCGATCCTCATCCTGACCGCCCGGGACTCGGTTGACGATCGCGTCACCGGGCTGGAGGGCGGCGCCGACGACTATCTCACCAAGCCCTTCGCACTCCGCGAGTTGATCGCTCGCCTGCGAGCCCTTGGCCGTCGCCATACCAGCGCGTTGGCCCAACCGGTCCGGGTCGCCGACCTGCTCATCGATCTCGCGGCCCATCGCGTGCGTCGTGGCGGTCGTACCGTCGAACTGACGGCAAAGGAGTTCGCCCTGCTCGAAGTGCTGGTGCTCAATCGGGACGCCGTGGTCACGCGAGCCGCCATCACGGCCCACGTCTGGGACGAGCACCACGATCCGTTCGCCAACGTGGTCGAGGTCCTGGTTAAGCGCTTGCGACGCAAGATCGACGACGGATTCGAACCCAAGCTGATTCACACGCTGCGCGGGTCGGGATATCGACTCGGCGTGTAGGTGAGCGAGCCTCTCGACGTCCTTCGACTCCGCCTCACGGCGTGGTACGCCGGCACATTCGCTACCATTCTCGCGCTGCTGGGCGTCGGCTTGTTCATCACGATTCGGAATACACCGTCCCATGAACTGGATGCTTCCCTTCGCGATGCAACCGCAGCGCTGAGTCGGGCAGCTCGCCTCCGCGAAACGCAGGTGATGGGCGGAGCGGGGCAGGTGCAAGACGCCGTCGACGAGCTCCGCATACCGGATCGGACCCTCTACCTGCTTGATGTTGCCGGCGCGACGATTCGCCCCGACTCCGCGCCGCTCTGGGTCCGAGACGCGGCCCGCCAGCTGCATCACGTCGACGATAGTGTGACGCATCGCCTCGGGTCCATCGAGCTCTCGCATCCGCTTGACGGAGGCCGCACCCTCCGACTGCATGCCGAGGAGTTCCTACTCCCCAGCCGCAACCGGATGATCGCCGTGGCCGTCGCGGACAATGCCGAAGTTCAAGTGCAGTATACGTCGCTCATCGCCGCGTTTGGCGCGGCGGCTGCCTTCGCCCTCGTGCTGGTGCTCATCGGCGGTCGCATCGTGGCCAGCAAGTCCATGCGGCCCATCGAACGATCGATGGACCATATGCGCCGCTTCATGGCGGATGCCGCCCACGAGTTGCGGACGCCCATCACGGTGCTTCGAAGTCGCGCCGAAGTCGCGCTGTCGGGTACGCCGAGCGAGGTCGCGTACGCAGCCGCGCTACAGGCGATTCATGGCGAGGCCGAGCGCCTCGGGCGCATCGTTGAAGACTTGCTGATGCTGGCCCGAGCCGACGCCGGGGAACGCCCCATCGCCTTCCATCGCGTCTTCCTGGACGACGTCACGTTGGACGCCGCCGACGCGGCCCAAGCCCTCGCACAATCGAAGGGTGTCTTCATCGACATCGAGGAATTCCAAGAGGCGCCCGTCCAGGGCGATGCGCCCCTCCTCCGCCAACTGATCATGATCATTCTCGACAATGCCGTCAAGTACACCCCGCCGGCTGGTCGAGTCCGGGTTCGCGTCTGTAGCCACGCCGATCGACCGACGGTGGTTGTACAGGACACCGGGCGCGGGATTCCGGATGATCAGCTGCCGCATGTGTTCGAGCGCTTCTATCGGGGCGATCCCTCACGCCATCGGGGCGATGCAGGCATCGACGCCCGCGGCGCAGGGCTCGGCTTGTCCATCGCGCTCTGGATCGCCAATGCGCACCGCGCGAACATCGCGATCACGTCGGAGCCGAACCGCGGCACGACGGTCTCGGTCGATTTTCCGCCCGCGCCGCCTCCCACGGACTCCTGATCGCGCCGGAGCAGCGACTGAGTTCGCCTCCACAGTCGCACGATCACGGGTGTGTTCAACCGATAGGAGCTCGTCGAACACACCCGCCCGTCTACGGTCGTCCACGCGTCGGTGACGCCACAGGAGGAATCGACCGCGCCCACGTCCGCCCGGGGAATTGCGAATACAGTGCGGGCATGACGGCCTGAATAATCCGGTTGACCTCGCCAATCGCCTTCGACCCGTCCACAAAAGCCGCATCGATTTCCCGGATCTGCTCATCGGTCGGTGGTGCCGTGAACCCCTCGATGCCCCGCGACGCCGCTGCGGCGGCCGCTGCCTGGCTCGCCAGCATCCCTTGAGCCGACGAGAGGCGCGCCGAGACGGAGTCGATCCGCGAACCAAGCCCTGGCGATCCCCCCGCGCCGACAGCGGCGGTCATGGAATCAGTCTGCTGAGTCAATACGCCAACGGCGTGCTCCGCCAGCCCAATTGCCCGCTGGAGGCCGTACGCGGTCATGAGGACCGCTTGTCGCGCTCGTCGGTCGGCGTCCGAGAGGTTTGGGAGCGGGTCGGCGTCCACCAACACATCGCCTCGGAGCGGCTGCTCGATCCCGGGGACACTGAGCGCAATCTGGTATTTCCCGGGCAGAACCAGCGGGGCGGCACCACCGGCGCCGCCATTTCGCGCGCCGCCTCCTCCTCCCCTCCCCCCACGACCACCCCCAGCCGCCCCACCACGGCCGGCGGGGATTTCAATGCCGGCGAGTGGCGAGTCCATCCGCATATCCCACACCGCGCGGTTCATTCCCGCATTCGCGGGTCCCGGGAGAGTCCGTACGTGCTGACCCTGCGCGTCCGTAATGGCGATCGATACCGGAGCGGTCGCCGGATTCCGCAGATAGTAGTAGATGGCGACCTCGAACTGCGGATTGGGCGCGAAGAACTCGCCCGTGCCGAACCAGGCCTGGGGTGCATAGGCGGTCATCTCGTGCCCCGCGCCAATCGGGGCGAGCACCGCCGACCCGGCAAGTGCGTTGGCTGAAAACCCCTCGACCGGCGTGAAGTTGTCGAGAATCCAGATGCCGCGCCCATGCGTACCGACAACGAGCGCGCCGTCGCGGATCTGCACTATTGCGTCGTCAGTCGGCACCGGAGGCATGTTGTTGTCGAGGGACATCCACGTCGCGCCATCGTCCGTCGACACGTGAACGCCGCGCGAGTGCGCCAGGATCAGGACATGCGGATTCCTCGGATCTTCGCGGACCTTGTTGATCGAAGTCTCGGGAAGGCCAGCCGCGATCGATCGCCAGGTCTGTCCAAAATCCTCACTGACGTACACGTATGGCCGATAGTCGTCGTTGTAGTGGCCGTCGAAGGAAGCGTAGACGCGGCCCGCGGCAAATCGAGAGGGGCTCACACTGCTCACGTACGTCCTGGGCGGCAGCCCGACCACGCGCCCCGTCAAGTTGGTCCAGGTCACTCCGCCATCCCGTGTGACTTCGAGCTGCCCGTCATCCGCCCCGGTATACAGGACGCGCGCGTCCAGCGGTGATTCGCCGATCGTGGTCAGGGACGGAAAGAACGTGACGCCGTCGTTCCCTGATAGGGTAGCGCCTGTGTGCGTGACGCCCATGATCGACAGTGTGTCGCGATCGGTCCGCGACGTCAGGTCCGGACTGATCGCTTTCCAACTTCCACCCCGATCCGTGGACTTGAACAGGACGTTTGCCCCCATGTAAACGACCTTCGGGTCGACACTCGAGACGAGGATCGGGCTATCCCAATTGAACCGATACGCTGGCTGGCCGCTCTGGCCCCGGCCTTCACCCGCATTCCCCGGCGGCTTCACGGACAAATGTTCCAGCGTGTTGAGGTTGACCTTGGCCACGCCGCCCTCTTGGGATTCTTCGTACGCAAAATTGGAATCCGCCCGGTCGAATCTCGCGTAGAACCCATCGCCGCCCCCGATGTTCCACGAATCGCGATTCGACAGCCCGAGCCGATCGCGAGACGCGCTCGGCGTGCACCAAAGGCCGTTGTCCTGCAGGCCGCCGCAGACCGTGAACGGTATGCGGTTGTCGACATCGATCTCGTAGAATTGGCCGATCGGCAAGTTGTCCCGGAACAGCCACGTCCTTCCACGATCCCACGAAACAGACACACCGCCGTCGCCGCCAACCAACATGTGATTGCCGTCGCGTGGATCGATCCAAAGCGCGTGGTCCTCTCCATGGACGCCGCTCGTGGTGTCTCGGAAGGTTTTTCCTCCGTCATCGGAATTGTAGAATCCGCGATTCGAACCGAGCATGTAGACGCGATTCTGGTCGCTCGGATCGACGCGCACCTGACTGAAGTACATCGGACGGGTGTTCGTGGTGTTCACACGCTCCCAAGTCGTCCCGCCGTCACGCGTCCGGTACAGCCCGGGGCCGAGTTCCGACGACTGCGCGGAACCCGCGCCCCCGGCACCGCGCCCCGCCCGACCGCCTCCCACTCCACCGCTTGCCTCGACCGTCGCGTAGACGATCTGCCCATCCCCGGCAAACAGGTCGAGCCCAATGCGCCCCAGGTCTCCGGTCGGCAGGCCGTTCGTCAGCTTGGTCCACGACACTCCTCCGTTGGTTGTCTTGTAGATGCCGCCGCCGGGGCCGCCACCGACGAATCCCCAGGCCCGTCGCTGGCGCTGATACATGGCCGCGAACAAGACTTGCGAGTTGCGCGGATCGATCACGATATCGGTCGCGCCCGTGTTGTCGTCGACGTACAGGACCTTGGTCCACGTGCGGCCGCCGTCCGTCGTCTTGAACACGCCGCGCTCCGGATTCGGGCCCCAGAGATGTCCGACCGCGGCGACGTACACCACGTTTGGACTGGTCGGATCGACAACGATTCGCCCAATCGACCGAGTGTCTCTGAGCCCCATTGCCGTCCAGGTCGCACCGGCATCGGTCGACTTGTACACGCCGTCACCCCACGACGAGCTCTGGCGGTTGTTGGCCTCACCGGTCCCCGCCCACACCACGTTCGGCTCAGAGGGCGCGACCGCCACCGCCCCGATCGACATCATGGCGTCGACCCGGTCGAACACCGGAGTCCAGGATACGCCTGCGTTCACGCTCTTGAAAACTCCGCCGCTCGCCGTCGCGACGTAAATGGCGTCCGGCAGCCCGGGCGACCGGCCCACCGCGAAGTCGTCGACGCGACCACCCGTGGTCGCCGGCCCGATGCTCCGCCACGTCAGCGACGAAAACATCGAGGCATCGCGCCCCGCGGTCGCGGGCTGCGCTGGCCGCGGCGCACCCTGTGCGTGGACCAAGTCTGCCTGAAGCCCTCCCCTAAAGCTCAGCATCGTGAGCAGGCCCACCGCACGAACATTGAAACGCATTCGGCTTCTCCCAATCGAGGTAATGTGCGCAAGTATAGAGAACGAAGTTGTGCCCGTCGATCCCGCGGATCCGGGCAATTGCGCCCGCGCGGCCTATTTGCGACGTTGTCCAACCAGGTTACAGGCCCAGGCGTTGCGCCTCAGTCGTGCTTTACCCGGCTTTTCGTCCAGCGGGTCGGCCGCCTCACGGCGGCCCCATCCGGGGCGCGAGTACCAGGGACTTCCAGACCCCCAGTTCAGACTCACCATGAACCTTGCGAGTGTGGTCTCCCTTGACACAGTGGCCGCCGCAGCCGTCGGTCGAAATGACCTCCGGCCGGGCCCCAAATATCCGAACGGCGGCAGGCGGCTTGATGTGCACAGCTCCACTGGAACCGGGAACGAAAATCACCGGCGACGAGTACATCTTTATTGATTCGGTTTCGACCATCTCTTCATCGAGTGCAGGCCACCGCGGGCAGACCGCACCTGAAATTGGAGCGTTTGGGGCCTTGATGCGCGGATCGCAGCGCGGCGGGCCGTCTAGGACGATCGGGCCGACGAGACGTTTGGCGTCGCCCAATACGGGATCGAAGCACAGGCTGCGATAGACGAACATGACCGACGAAGGCCAATCCACCACTCTTGCGGCCGCCGTTTGGCGATCTGACGGGTAGGAGGTTGAATCTCCGCGAGACGCGGGCGATGCTACGACCCGAGTGTGGCGGGTCCAGTGAAGGGCGTGACTCCGGGACATGGAGCACGGGACGATTGTCATGATGATGACTAATGCGACCTTCGGGTACGGGGGCTGGAGCCCCACGGATTATGTTCGCACGGGCGACCCGACGGCGGTGACCTGGGCCGCCATCGACCACCCGGTTGCGATCTCGGACGGCCTTACATGGGGGCGGCAACCGCTCGGGTCGGTCATCTGCCGATCTCGCCGCTGTCCCCTTACCTTGGAGTGAGCATGCAGAAAAGGATTCTCTTCACCACGCTAGCGGGATGCCTCTCCGCTTCGGCGTGCCTGGGTTCAGGCGATAGCTTCACCACGTCCAGCTCCGGGAACGCGGTCGTTCAGTTCGTGAACGCGTCCAACTCGTCGGTCCAGTTTATCGACGAATTCGACGCGTCCATCAACCAGGCGGGAATCACCTGGGGGAACAATTCGCACTGTTTCTCGGTCAACGCCGCGAGTTCGGGGCTCATTGTGGTCCCGAGCGACATCGGCGGATATAACCCTGTGCCGTTATTGGGCCTTGTCCCGAACGACACGTTCATGGTGACCGTCATGCCAATCCTCGCTGGGGGCGTGCAGTTCAACACGTTCTACCAAGCGTTTACTCCGGCTGCGGGACAGGCTGGCCTGCGCGTCATCAACGCCTCGCCGCAGTTGGAGTTCGGGCCCAACGTCGACGCGTACGCGACGCCCCTCGGCGGCTCACTCGGAACGACACCCAACGCCGCCAACATCATTTTTCCGCACGGCTCCGGATATTTCAACCTGCCGCCCGGCTCTTACGATGTGAAAATCACGAACGCTGGAACGCAGACCGTGATCGCCGACGCGGGAGAAGCGGACTTGACCGCGGGGTCCCTCAGAACCGTTGTGGTCACCGATCCGGCTCCTGACGCGCTGACCCAGTTTCGAGCTTTTGTCGTCTCGCCGGGCTGCTGAGGCCGGGGGCCCGCGGCGGGCCGCCGATGATCGCCATGGCGGACCCGGGCGGAAGCCGGAGGCCGCAGAGGGGCCGCGTTCGTCCCAGCCGGTCGACTCGTCGCTTCAGACAGCCTCTCGACAACTCGCCGCCGTGGGCCGCCGCTTTTACGCAAGAGGCTGGGTCTACGGCACGAGCGGCAATTTCAGCGTCGTCCTGTCTGAGCGCCCGCTCCGCTTGGCGATTACCGCGAGCGCGATGCACAAGGGCGCGCTACGATCGGGACATGTGCTCGCGATCGACGAGCGCGCGTCGCCGCTTGGGCGCGCCCGCGTGAGCGCGTCTGCGGAAGCCCTGCTTCACGTCGAGATCGCGCGGCGCCGACAGCCCGGCGCCGTGCTGCATACGCACTCCTTGTGGAGCACCACCCTCTCCGATCGACACGCGGCAACCGGGGGCTTCGAGATCGAGGGGTACGAGATGCTGAAGGGCCTTCACGGCGTCGTATCGCATGCGCACCGAGAATGGATTCCGATCCTGGAGAATGATCAAGACATGACGCGCCTCGCGGCCCAGGTTGGGCAAACGCTCGACCGGCATCCGGAAGCACATGCCTTCCTGCTCCGCCGGCACGGCCTCTATACTTGGGGAGAGAACCTGGCGGCGGCAGAACGGCATGTCGAGATTCTCGAGTTCTTGTTCGAGACGATTGGCCGCATACCGGACGTTCCGACGCGGGAGAGACACCATGGCACTGTTGCGAATTCCTGACGAGAATCGGTCGCTTACCTCGCAGGGTGAGATTGCCGCCTACCTGGCGGCGCGAGACATCGAGTACGAGCGCGTCGGGCATCACCCGGCGGTCGGTGCCAACGCCACGGCCGACGACATTCTATCAGCGTGGGGTACGAAGATCGACGAGCTCAAGGCGCGGGGCGGGTACGTGACTGCCGATGTCATCGACATCAAACCGGAGACACCCAACCTCGACGTCATGCTGAAGAAATTCAGTAGTGAGCATTGGCACGACGAGGATGAGGTGCGCCTCATTGTCGAAGGTCGCGGATTGTTTCACATTCATCCGCCGGGCCAACCGGTCTTCGCGCTGGAGGTGGAGGCCGGAGACCTGATTCGCGTTCCGCGCGGTACCCATCACTGGTTCGACTTGTGCGGCGACCGGCGCATCCGCGCCATCCGACTCTTTCAAGACGTATCGGGCTGGACGCCCCGATATACCGAGAGTGGCGTCGATGCCAAGTTCCAGCCCCTCTGCTTTGGACCGGCCTACATCCCGGCATCGCGAGCGACGCCCGGCGTGACGGTGTGACGATCCACCTCCGCGAACGCGGAGTCGATGCCGTGGTGCTCGATATCGAGGGCACCACCACGCCGATCCGGTTCGTGTACGACGTGCTGTTTCCGTACGCGCGCCAGCACCTCGCCGCGTACGTGGCCGGACACGCGGGGGACGGCGCTCTGGACGATGTCGGCCGGCTCCTTGAACACGAGTGGGCAACCGACACGTCGCCAGGCGACGATCCGCCCGACTGGCGGTCCGGCCCGGCGGAGAAGCTGGGCCGTTCCATCGTTGCGTACGCCACGTGGCTCATGGACCGCGACCGGAAATCGACCGGGCTCAAGCTCCTCCAGGGTCGCATCTGGGAGCGCGGCTACGCGGACGGCGTCCTGCGGGGCGCGGTCTTCCCCGACGTGCCGGGTGCCCTGCAGCGCTGGCGCGATTCCCACGTTGAGATTGCCATCTACTCGTCGGGCAGCGTGCTCGCGCAGAAGCTGCTCTTCGGAACCACTGCCGACGGCGATCTGACGCGCTTCATCACCGCGTTTTTTGACACAGGAGTGGGGGCGAAGGGGGATCCGGACAGCTATCGGCGCATCGCCGCCAGGCTGGGCCGGCGAACAGCTGCGATACTCTTCGTCTCAGACGCGCCTGGCGAGGTCGCCGCGGCAGCGTCCGCTGGTATGTCCACGTTGCTCTGTGTTCGCCCGGGGAATGCCCCCGTGCCCGAACCGGTCTCTGGTCCGAGCGGAGTGGTCGACCGCATATGCAGCTTCGACGAGATCGCCGCGTGACGCGAGTCGCTTCCCGGCCCGCCGCGATCCGCGCGCGGGGTTGGGTCGCCCGGGCGCTGCTCGCCTGCGCACTGACCCCCGGGGCGATTTCGGCACAGGTCACCCCTAAGAGCCAGCTAGGCTCCGTTTCGCAGATGGTGGCGGCCACACGGATCGAGATTATCTACCGGCGACCGGTGGCCCGTGGCCGCACGCTCTTTGGGTCGCTGGTCCCGTGGGGAAACATCTGGACACCGGGTGCCGACAGCGCGACACGGATCTCGGTATCGGGCCCAATCACGGTGAACGGAGCCCGGCTCGAAGCCGGCACGTACAGCCTTTGGGCGATTCCCGACTCCATTGCGTGGACGTTCATTTTCAATCGCGTCGCGGCGGCCTTCCACCTCCGGTATCCGGTGGGAAACGATGTGCTGCGTGTTCACGCCATTCCTCGCTCCGCGGAACCGGTCGAGACCCTCTCGTTCGAGTTCCCGATGGTCGATGCCGACTCGGCGTTGCTCCAGCTCCACTGGGGCACGACGATCGTTCCTCTCACCATTCACGCCTTGGGCCGCGCGCCGTGACCGGATACCTGCCGGCCGCCGCACGATACGGCGGCATGACCTACCAGCGGTGCGGCCGAAGCGGCGTCCGCTTGCCCGCCATTGCCCTTGGATTGTGGCACAATTTCGGCGGCGTGGACGTCTTCGAGAACAGCAGGGCGATGGTACGCCGCGCGTTCGATCTGGGCATCACGCATTTCGATCTCGCCAACAACTACGGGCCGCCGCCCGGCTCGGCCGAGGAGACCTTCGGCCGGATTTTTCTCGACGACCTCGCCGACCACCGCGACGAGCTGATCATTTCCACGAAGGCGGGCTACCTGATGTGGCCTGGGCCGTATGGAGAGTGGGGCTCTCGAAAGTATTTGATCGGCAGCCTCGATCAGAGCCTTCGGCGTCTCGGGGTCGACTACGTGGACATCTTCTATTCCCACCGGCCCGACCCGGAAACGCCGCTCGAAGAGACCATGGGCGCGCTGGATTTCGCGGTGCGGAGCGGGCGCGCGCTGTACGCCGGAATCTCATCCTATGGACCGGCGGAGACCCGAGCGGCGATCGCGATTCTGAAGCGGCTCGGTACGCCATGCCTCATCCATCAACCGAAGTACAACATGCTCGACCGCCACATCGAGAACGGCCTTCTCGGTGTCCTCGAGGAGGAGGGTATCGGGTGCATCGCGTTCTCCCCGTTGGCCCAGGGACTGCTGACTGATCGCTATCTAGCCGGTGTCCCGGCCGATTCGCGCGCGGCCAAGCCGACGGGAGTTCTCACCGTCGACCATGTGTCGGAACGGGCGGTCGAGACGGCCCGTCGACTCACCATCCTGGCACAACGGCGGGCGCAAACGCTCGCGCAAATGGCGCTCGCATGGGTCCTTCGTCACCCGGCGATCACCTCGGCGTTGGTCGGCGCCAGCCGCGTCGAACATGTCGACGCCGCTGTCGATGCCTTATCACACCGCGCGTTTTCCAGCGACGAAATCGCGGCGATCGATCGCATTCTCGAGGCATGAGCGCCCGATCCGAGACGGTGCTCATTGAAGCGTGTGTCGACTCCGTCGCGTCGGCGGTCGCTGCGGTTGAGGGCGGGGCCGGACGCCTGGAGCTGTGCGATTCCCTGTGCGACGGAGGAACCACGCCAAGCGCGGGCATGATCGCAACCGTCAAGACACGCGTCGAGGTTCCGGTGTTCGTGATCATTCGACCGCGCGGCGGAGGCTTTCTCTACTCGACCGACGAGCTGGCGGTCATGCGACGTGACATCGATATGGTCAAGCAGCTCGGGGCAGACGGGCTGGTGTTCGGCGCCCTCCGGCCCGATGCGCGGATCGACACCGATCACATGGCGTTGCTCCTCGATGTGTCAGGCTCGACCCCCGTTACGTTTCATCGCGCGTTCGACTTCACACCGGATCTGGACGAGTCGCTCGACACACTTGGGGCACTTGGGATCGTTCGTGTACTCACCTCGGGCGGCGCCCCCACTGCCGCACGAGGTGCCGAGCGGTTGGCATCGCTGGTCGTGCGTGCCGACGGACACCTTACGGTCATGGCGGGAGGCGGCATTCACGAGGACACGATCGGCGACCTGGTTCGCCTCACAGGGGTGCGCGAGCTCCACGTGCGGGCCACTCGTCTGGCGCGAAGAGAAATGCGGTCGGATCACGTTCGGACACGGGTTCGGAGGCCGTTGCCGGACGACGAAGCCGCGTGGGAGGAGACGGACGCCGATCGAGTGCGGAGGATGGTCGCGGCGGCAAACGACGCGGCCCGTCCTCCGGCATTCACGTCCGCGCTGGGGCTCAACCAGGTCGGTGCCCAGCGGAGTGCCGGTTCGTGATCAGCCCGCGCCTGCGCCTCCTGGCCATGACCGCAATCGGGCTAG
>Ga0335085_10009380_pt1 | contig 14775 bp, 8 predicted proteins | sample Lox_Sample_45_FD_206712 | JGI IMG/M metagenome (GOLD analysis project Ga0335085, IMG submission 206712) | Soil microbial communities from Loxahatchee National Wildlife Refuge, Florida, United States - Lox_Sample_4.5 | ecosystem: Environmental > Terrestrial > Soil > Wetlands | place: USA: Florida... | reverse complement strand
ATCCGCCCACTGGATGCCGTGCGTCGCGCCATGCGCCGGAGTCGCCACGGACGTGAAGCGGTCACCGTCGTTGTGGTAGAGATAGTCCTTTTCATTGACCGGTTTCTGGACATAGGACGACACATAGAGATCGACGTGGCCGTCGTTATCGTAGTCGCCCCAGTTCGACGGCGTGGCTTCTTCCCCGCCAGAAACGCCGAGTTTGTCGCCCACGCTTGTAAACGCGCCGTTTCCATCATTGTGGAACAAGAAATTCCCGCCGTAGCCGGCAACGAACAGATCCAGATGGCCGTCGTTGTCGTAATCGGCGACGCTCGGGCCGTTGCTGCCGGAGGTGGAGGGCCGGCCGAAGGCGTCCATGCCAAGTTCATGTGCCACATCCACGAAGCGATTGCCGTCGTTGCGGAAAAGGCCGTTCAGCGTGCCGTCCTGATTGGCGGTGAAAACATCCAACCGGCCGTCCTGGTTGTAATCGAACCACACCGCGCCGACGGTTTTTCGCGGATCGGCGACACCGAGATCATGAGCCACATCGACGAAGCGATTGCCTTCGTTGTGAAACAGCATGTTGGGCGCATCGCGGAAGGCGACAAACAAATCCACCCGGCCGTCGTTATCGAAATCGATCCAGGAGACCTGGCGGGTCTCGCCCTTCGCATCCACTCCCAGATCCTTGGCGATGTCCACGAACTTGCCGTGCCCCTCGTTGTGATACAGCTTATTGGGCTCGCCCGACCGTCGCGTGAAGCCGACGTACAGATCCAGGTTTCCGTCTCCGTTGAAATCGCCCCAGCCGGCAGCGCGGGTGTCGGTCAGATCATTCAGCTTCAGATCGGCGCCGACCTCCACGAACTTTCCGCCGTCATTGCGATACAGGCGATTGGGGAGATCGCGCTTGAAGCCGACAAACAGATCCAGATCGCCGTCGTTGTCGAAATCGCCCCAGCAGTTGGGCTGGCCGCCGGCGGCGGCGAATAGCTCAGGTTGAACCGGCTCGAAATGCGGCGGCGCGGCCGCAGCGAATCCGCGGCGTCGCGCGAAAGCGGCGATCGCGGCGGTGCGCAGAAAATCACGGCGATGCGATTTCATTTGGCGCTCCCGCTCTGGCGCGGCGGATTGTAAGGACCGGTCTTGCGCGTCAGTTTTTCCGGCCGCATGGCCGTGTCGTAGGCGAAGGTGGCCACCACAATCGCCGCCTGAACCAGATCGTCGCGCTGGATGCGGTCTACCGTGTCCATGTTGGAATGATGCGTGCGCGAGTTATATTCGAGACGATCCTGCATGAACTGAAACGCCGGGATGCCGATATCGTCGAAGGACGCATAATCGCTGCCGCTGACCGAGCGTGGTGCGATGGTTCCGGGAACGTCGAGATCGTGCACCGATTGAAACCAGGTGCGGAAGAGCGGCGCCAGCGCGAGATTTTCCTGTAGCCAGATTCCTCGCACCCGCCCGGTGCCGTTATCCATGTTGTAGTAAGCCGAGATGTTCTGATAATCCGGCTTGGGGGAACCGTCGAAAAGGTGCTCTTTGACGTAAGCCTTGGAGCCGAGCAGGCCTTCTTCCTCCCCGCCCCACAGCGCCAGGCGAATGGTGCGGCGCGGCTTAATGTTCAGCGCTTTCAGGATGCGGATCGCCTCCATCATCACCGCGCTGCCGGCGGCGTTGTCGGTGGCGCCGGTCGCACTCTGATGGCTGTCCAGGTGCGCTCCCAGAATGACCTGTTCATTGGCCAGCTCGCCGCCGGGAAGATCGGCGACGATGTTGAAGCCGTTGGGCTCGGTCTCATCGTAGAACTTGGTTTCCACGTTGAGCTCCACCTTCACCGGGACCTTTTTGTCCAGAATGCGAACCATGCGGTTGTAATGCTCCACGGCCAAGGTGATGGAGGGTACCATGTCTTTCCCGGCGTGTTCGTTGTCGTGCGGGCCGCCGGTGGTGACGAAGATGGTTCCCCCGTCGACGTGCTGCGTGCGCCAGGACATCTGGTTATCTCCGGCGACCATGTAGGCGTCGCCGCCGCGATCGAGTTCAGCCAGCACGCCCTCCTTGGCGAAAAAGGCCTGGGTCCGTTCGCCGAACGTCGGCTTGCTCGGATCGCGGGTGGGTTCCGGCGCCAGCGGCGCCAGCGGGCTGGTTTCGGACTCCCTCAGCAGCGGCTCCGTCCAGCGCTGGACGATGATGCCTTCGAGCATCTTCACTTCGCGCGCCGGCTGGGTGAGAACGATTTTGCCGGCAAGCTTGCCGCGATATTTTTCGAAATCGGCGTCGGAGTGCAGATCGACGCGGATCACGTCGCCGGAAACGGTGCCTTTGGTGCCTGGCGTCCACGATTTGGGATAGCCAATGAGCGGCGAGATTTGCGGCTCGATCATGTGGGCGCTGAATCGCACGAGCGACCAGCCTTTGCCGAATTTCCAGGGCTCTTTGTGAATATCGGACAGGCCCCATTGGGCCAGGCACTTTTGCGCCCAATCGCCGGCCTGGCGAAAACCGGGGCTGCCAGTGACGCGCGGACCATAGACGTCGGCGAGCCAGCTCACCGTGTCCATCACCTGCGAGTGCCGAAGCCCTTCGTCTCGGATCGCGGAGATAGTCGCCGAATCGACCGGCTCGGAGCGGTCCTGGGAGCGGGCGGCTATGGTCAGGATAGAGACCGCCGCGATGCCGAGGGTCATTCCCTGAAACAGCTTTTTCATACGCCCCTCCCGCTGTGCATTCTGGATACTTCTCCATCGAACGTCATGGATATTCCCAGCTCCTTCCATTCCGCTTGTTTCAATACGTAAGCCGCGGTGGCGATGTCTTCGACGGCGATACCGACCGGCTTGAACACCGTGATCTCCATTTCACTGAAGGGCGTCCGGATGCCATCGCAGCTCGTAAAGCGCTGTTTTCAACGTTGAACAATAGAATCGCAAAATAGGCTTCGCCGAGCAACCGCTTGCCATCATTCTCGAGTAGTATCCTTTATTGGTGGCCGAAGGCCGGCGGATCGGAAACTATCGCCTCGGTGAGCGGATCGGCGAGGGCGGCATGGGCGAGGTTTACCTCGCCGAACGGGAAAACGAATTTCGCCGGCGCGTGGCCATCAAGCTGATCCGTCCGGGCATGGCCAGCCTGGAGGTAACGCGGCGATTCCTGATCGAACGGCAGACACTGGCGGCGCTAAATCATCCGCAAATCGTGCGGCTGATCGACGGCGGCACTACCGAAGACAATCTTCCCTACCTGGTGGTCGATTATGTGGACGGCCGCCCGATCGACGCCTATGCCGACGGGCATAGCCTGAACATCAGCCAGCGCCTGAAGCTGTTTATTGAAGTTTGCGGCGCGGTTCATCATGCTCATCAGAATCTGATTGTGCACTGCGATCTGAAGCCGAGCAATATTCTGGTGACTGAAGATGGTGTGCCGATGCTGCTCGATTTCGGAATCGCCAAGCTGCTCGATCCGGGCTCGCTGGGAGTTTCGACGATCGTGGCGCGGACGCGGCAGCGCGCCTTCACGCCGGATTATGCCAGCCCGGAGCAGTTGCGCGGGGAGCCGGTGACGACGGCAACCGACGTGTACGCGCTGGGCGTGATCCTTTACGAGCTGCTCAGCGGCCACAGCCCGTATCGCACCACGGCCTCAGGGGCGCTGGCGGACTGGATCAAGTCCGTGTGCGAAGAGGACGCGGAGCCGCCCAGCACCGCGATCCGCCGCGAAACCGTGGTCGAGACCGAGGAGCCCGAAGCTCCCCGCAAGATCACGCCCGCGGAGGTCAGCCGGAGCCGCGAAGGCGATCCGCAAAGGCTGGAGCGGCGGCTGCGCGGCGATCTGGACGCGATCGTTCTGAAGGCCCTGCGCAAGGATCCGCGCGACCGCTACGGATCGGTGGACCAGATGGCGGAGGACATCCGCCGGCATCTGGACGGGCGGCCGGTGCTGGCGCGCAAGCATACCGGCCTGTACGTCGCCCGCAAATTTTTCTCGCGGCACAAGATCGGAGTAGCGGCGGCAGCGATGGTGCTGCTGGCGGTAGCGGCGGGCATCGCCACGACCATGTGGGAAGCCCGCATCGCCGCGCGACGCTTCGATTACGTGCGGCAACTGGCGCACACCTTCCTGTTCGATGTCTACGATTCGGTGCAGAACCTGCCCGGCTCGACGCAGGTTCGCGGTTTGATCGCGCGCACGGGCACGGACTACCTGGACCGCCTGGCGGGCGACGCCGCCGGCGATCCGGGACTTCAACTCGAATTGGCCGAAGGCTATCTGAAGCTCGGTAACGTCGAGGGCAATCCGTACAATCCCAGCAAGGGCGATTCGGCCAAGGCGCTGGAAAATTATCGCAAGGCGCTGCCGCTGGCGCAGGCGGCTTGGTTGTCGCGGCCGCATGATCCTCGATCCGAACAGACGCTGGCGCGCGTCCACGTGGCTTTCGCCGACACGCTGCCCTTCCAAGGCAAAGCGGCGGATGCCCTGGACCACGTCAAGCAAGCGGAAAAATTGTTCGGCGACATCGCCGCCGCAGCGCCCGCCAGCGCCGAGGCGAAGCTCGATTTATCGGGCGCCTGGGACGCCGAGGGCGATATCCAGGGCGGCGCGCGGACCTTCAGTCTGGGGCACGACGAGCTGGCCACGGCGGCCTACGAAAAAGCATTGGCGCTGATTCCCGATCTCGCTCCGAGCGATCCTTTTTATTTGCGCGGGACACGGGGGCGCGCGGTGGAGCTGGCGCATCTGGGCGACATGGAGATTCGCGCGCATCGCATCGAGCCCGGACTGGCCGATTACGACCAATCGCTGCACACCGCCGAAGCACTCGCCCGAACCCATCCGAACGACACGCGCGTCGAGGATGTGCTCGCGGTGGTGCTGAACAAAATCGCCTCGGAGAAGACGCAGATTGGCGATAACAAGGGCGCCATCGAAAGTTATCGACGCGCGCTGGCAATGGATGAGTCGATACTGGCGGCGGACCCGAACAACGAAAAAGCGCGTAGCGGAATTCTGGCGGTGAGCAAGAACATGGGCGACCTGAATTACTACAACTTGAACAACATACCGGAGGCGCTGGCCAATTATCGCAAGGCCGAGCAGATGCTGGAGGCGCAATCGCGCGAAGATCCCGGCAACGTCGTCTGGCAACAGCAACTGGCCGAAGTGAAGACCTGCGTGGCCAGCGCTTTGCTCGATAGCGGGCATCCGGCGGACGCGCGCCGCGAGGCGGTGAGCGGGCTGGAGATGGCAAAGAGCGTGGCCGACCGGAGCGGTGCGTCCGTGGAGCAGATCTACAACTACGCTTATTTGGGGATCAACATCCAGCCATCGGACCTGGTAAACGCGGCAGCAGTGTTGCCATATGCTCTGAAAGCGGTGGCCATGAGCCACGAAAAAGATCCCTTCAGCCTGCACGTGCTGGCGCAGACCTATGCCGCGATGAACAACTATTCGACGGCCATCGCTACGGAGGAAAAGGCTTCCGCCCTTTTTCCGCCGATCGTACCGGGGCAGCCGGTCTCGAACGCGCAGGCCGTGGTCCAGCATTTTCTGGAGGAGTGCCGCAAGAAGTTAAAGCAGCCTTAAGCGCCCTTCAGTCGAAATCGATATCGCGCTTGGGCGGCGGCTCATCCGGATTCTCGCGCGCCACTTTCAGCATTTCATCGAACTTCTTGCTGAGCACGTCGTGATGGCTCTTGTGCGCTTCCACGGATTTGCGAAACACGTCCTCGCGCCGGCCTTCCTCGCCCTTCATGCGCTGGACCGCCGTCTCGAAATCGGCCACCGAAGGCGGCTTCACCTGCTCCTTGTGGCGGATCACGGCGCCCGTGACCGGGTCGATGTGCAACTCCGCCTGGCAGCAAGGGCAGGAGACGGTGATCAGTGCGGCTTTTTTCGCCATCGCCCTCATCTTAGCAGGACGCATCTTCACCGGAAAGCCTGTACACTAAGCCGGAGGGAGCCCAACATGTTTGGAGAATTCAAGAAGTTCATCATGCGCGGCAATGTACTGGATCTCGCCATCGGCGTGATCATCGGAGCCGCTTTCGGAAAGATCGTCACCTCCATGGTGAACGATATTCTGATGCCGGTGGCGGGGCTGGCCCTGGGCAAAGTCGATTTTTCGAACCTCTTCATCCCCCTCAACGGGCAGCACTACGACACCCTGGCGGACGCCAAGAAAGCCGCGGCGCCCACGCTCAACTACGGAGTCTTCGCCAACACGGTGATCGAGTTTCTGATCATTTCGTTTGTAATCTTCCTCGTCATCAAGCAGGTGAACCGGTTCATGAAGCCGGCTCCGGTCGCGGTGACCACTAAGAATTGCCCGGAGTGCTGCACGGCGATCCCACTCGATGCGCGCCGCTGCCCGGCTTGCACGTCGGCCTTGACGGCGTAGCGGCCGAAAAAAGCGGCCCAGGAAAGGCCGCGAGCTACTGCTTGCCGCTGGGCTTGGGAGCCGGAGCCGGAGCGGGAACCGCCGGAGCCGCCTCCGAGGTCGCGCCGCGAGCCTTGAAAGCTCCCGGCGCCACCAGGCATTTCGCCGAGCGGCAGTTGTGCGAGTTCTTCGACCCCAGGCTTTCGAGCAGAGCGACCGTTTCCGGATAGGGCTCGGAGTGTTCGCGCGGGCCGTTGGCCATATCGGCGATGGTGTCGCCGCTCTTGGCCACCGCGTCGGTCTTGGCGCCGTGGGAGACCATGAACTTGATCAACTCATTGTCGCCGCGGAAAGCCACGCCGTGCAGCGCGGTGTAGCCGCGATCGTCCCTGGCGTTGATGTCCAGGCCGAGTTGAAGGCAGTACTTCACCGCGTCCAGGAAGGAATAATCGGGCGAGGTCACGCTATAGTTGGCGCCCCAGCCGAGTCCGGCGGCCACCATCAGAGGAGTCGCACCTTCGGTGCTGGGAATCTTGGGATCGGCGCCATGCTCGGCGAGCAGTTTCATGGCGGCCACATCGGTAGCGAAGGCGGCCCGCCAGAACGGCGTCGCGCCGGCCGTATCCACCCAGGTCTGATCGCTGAACATGCTGCGGAACCACAGCTTGTGGGTGAGCCGCGCGTTCGGATTCGCGCCGTGCTCGAGCAGCGCCTTCATCAGGTCCAGATACTTGATCGATTCCTGATCGATGCTGGGCATGGGAACCCAGTTGTGCGGCGCCCATTTCAGGTCCACCGCGGCATACAGCGGCGTAAGGCCGTCCACATCGGCGACGTTCGGATCTGCGCCATGGTCGAGCAGGTACTTTCCGACGTCGAAATGGCCGTTGCTGATGGCCATCACCAGCGGACTCATCTTTTCGCTGCCGCTGACTTCATTGAGATTGGCGCCGCCCTCGACCAGCGCGTGCACGGCGTCCATCTGGCCGTCGCGCGCGGCATACAGCAGAGCGGTCATGCCGCCCATCACGTGCGCGCCGAGCGATCGCGGGGCGACGCCCTTGCCATTCTCCTTGGTGACTGAAAGCGAGGCCGTCGCCGTGATCGAGGACTTAGCCTCGGCCGGCTTGTCGGCCGCGGCGGCCTTGGCTTCTTCCGGCTTTTCCGTCTTGGCTGCCGGCCGTTGGGTGGCTGTCTTCTCGGGAGCCGTCTTTTCCTGGGTGGCCGGGCCCTTCGGCTTGGCCTTGGAGGGAGGCAGAAGATTTCCCTCGCCGTCGAAGCGGAACGCTTCAAGCGTGGTGACCTTGGTGGCCACGTTCGGATCCGCGCCGCGCTCGATGAGCATTTTCACAACGTCGGCGCGATCGAGCGCCGCGGCGAACATCAGCGCGGTCTGGCCATGCGCGTCTTCTTTGGCGTTGACCTCGGCGCCATGATCGAGCAGCACCTTGACCGCGGCTGTGCTGCCGGAAGCCGCCGCCAGCATCAGCGGCGTGGTCCCCAGTTCATCCCCCGCCTTGGGACTTGCGCCGGCGTACAGCAGCAGATCGATCATGGCCGCATCGCCGTTCTTGCAGGCCAGCGCCAGCGGCGTCTGCCCGCCGATGCGGGTCTGGGCCTGAACATTGGCGCCGGCTTTGATCAGCAGCCGGGCCAGTTCGAGGTCGTCACGAAAGGCCGCCCAGTGCAGCGCCGTCATGCCGTCGCCCTGCGCCGCGTTTACGTCGGCTTTTTCATTGAGCAGCGCCCGCACCGCCGCCCGATCGCCATGCTGCGCCGCATCCGCCAGCGGAACGTTAATGTCGCCCGCGGCGGCTAGCAGCGCCGCGCCCAATCCGCAAATCAGGATCTTGGAGAACATGCTGATGCCTCCCGTCAGAGTGCGATTTCGCCGGTGCTGTCGCCGATCGATTCGAGCTGCACGCCCAGTTTGTGCGCCACGGTCAGCAGCGCGTTGGCCATCGGCGTTTCTTCCTTCGCGCGGACGTGCAGATTGCCCTTCAGCGCGCCATTGGCCTTGCCCGCCAGCAGCAGCGGCACACGCTTGTGATTGTGCACGTTCGAATCGCCCATGGGACTTCCATAAAGGACCAGCGCGTGGTCCAGCAGGCTGCCGTCGCCGTCCGGAGTGCTCTTGAGTTTGTCGAGATAATAGGCGAGCATGCTGACGTGATAGCGATTCAGGCGAGCGAACTCCTCGATGCGCGTGGGGTTTTCGGCGTGGTGGGAGCAGGAATGGAACGGCGTCTTCACGCCGCTTTCCGGAAACACCCGGTTGGATACGTCGCGGCTCATCTTGAAGGCCGAAACGCGCGTGATCTCGGCCTGGAAGGCCAGCACCTGCAGATCGAGCATCAGCTTCACGTGCTCTTCCCAGGAATCGGGCACGCCCAGCGGCGCCGCCGGCAGTTCCCGCTTTTCGCCGCTCGAATTGTACTTCTCAATCTTCTCGATGCGCCGCTCCAACTCGCGAACATTATCCAGATAGGAATTCAACCGGTTGCGGTCGGCCGGATCCAGCCCCCTCTGAAGACTGGAGACGTGGTGCAGGATCCCGTCGAGGATGCTCCCGTTCACCCGCTCCCGCGCCTGCCGGTCCTTGGCGGTGGAACCTTCGCCGAACAGATTCTCGAAGGCCATCCGCGGATCGAGAGTCATCGGCAGGGGATTGGTCGGAGAAGCCCAGGTGATGGTATCCGCGTAGACGCAGGCGTAGCCGTAATCGCAGGCGCCCGACGCGTCGACGTTCTCAATGCAGTACTGGATCGACGGCAGCGGCGTGTCCTGGCCGAACTGCTGCGCATAGTACTGATCGAGGGAGGTGCCGGCGTAAATGTCCGACCCTTCCGTCATCTTCACGTGGGAGGCCGTCAGGAAAGTGGCGCTGCCGCGGAAGTGATCGGCGCCCTCTTCGCGCAGCGTATAAGCCGTCGCGGGCCGCAGATCGGTGTCGCTGATGATGGTTAGATAGTCGCGATACTTTTCGATCGGGCTCAGGCTGAGGGTGAAGTCGAAATCGGAGCCGGTCTTATCGGGCGACCAGTAATGCTTGTTGGTCCCATCCACCGTGCTGCCGGCGGCGCCGTGCACGATCTCGATGCAGGTGAGTCGAGGCTTGGACACGGCGGCGGTCTTGCTCAGCCGGGTTTGCGCCGGCATCATCGCGTCCAGAAACGGCAGAGCCAGGCTTACGCCCGCGCCACGCAGGAGGGTCCTGCGAGATAGATGCTTCCGAGTGATCAACATCGCTTCATCTCCTGAGATTCGCTTAACGGCCTTCGCTTGGCGATTCCTTTTCCTGCGCCTTCCTCATCTGGAACGGCGTGCTGCGAACCACGCCCAGAACCAGCGACGCGAACGAGTCGTCATTCTTCGCCGCGGTCCTTTCAATCGAGCGCACCACCGGCATATCGGCGGGTTCCAGAACCCGTCCAAGCCCGTAAGACAACAAATTTTCCGTAAAATTGCCGAGGAATGCATCGGAATGCTTGAGCAGCGCCTGGCGCAGGCTCACCGGACCATCCAGTTTGGCCCCGTCGAACATCTTTCCTTCGGCGTCGATTTTGAAGCCGCTGTCCCAGGTGCGCCAGGCACCGGTCGCATCGAAATTCTCCAGCGCCAAGCCGATCGGATCCATCATCTGATGGCAGGAATGGCACGGTTCGTTCTTGCGATGCTCCTCCATGCGCTCCCGCACCGAGAGCGGCTTAGTGCCGTCCGCATTTTCCTTGAGCGGTGGAACATTGGGAGGCGGCGGAGGCGGAGGCGTGCCCAGCAGAACGATCATCACCCATTTGCCGCGCTGCACCGGCGACGTCCGGTTGGCGACCGAGGTCAGGGTGAGAATGCTGCCCTGCCCCAGCAGCCCGAAGCGATTGGGATCGGTCAGCTCCACCCGGCGGAAGCGGCTGCCCAGAACATTCGGAATCCCGTAGTGCTTCGCCAGGATTTCGTTCACGTAAGTATAGTTGGCGTTGAGCAGATCGAGAATATTGCGATCCTCGCGCACGATGCTCGAAAAGAACAGTTCCGTCTCCTCCTTCATCGCGTCGCCCAGGTCGCGCGTGAAGTTGGGGTAGAAGTATGGATCGGGCAGAACGTCCTTCAGGTTTTGCAGGTGCAGCCACTCAGCCGCGAAATTGGTAGCCAGCGCGTTCGATTTGGGATCGGCCAGCATCCGCCGGACCTGCTTTTCAAGGATCGCCGGTTCGTGCAAGCGGCCTTGGCTGCCGACGCCGAGCAGTTCTTCATCGGGCGCGCTGCTCCATAGAAAATAAGAGAGGCGGGAGGCCAGTTCCAGGTCGCTGATGCGGAAATTCTCGCCGGGGGCGACATTGACCGGGGTCCGTTCAAAGCGGAACACGAAGTTGGGATCGGCGATCATCGCCTGGATCGCCGTCTGGATGCCCGATTCGAAATTTCCCTGGTTCCGGCCCATCTGGTAGTAATTCAGCTCGCTTTCAAGATCGCCATCGGTCACCGGGCGCCGCCAGGCCTGCCGCAGCAGCCCGGACAGGATCTTTTTGGCGCAGGGCAGCTCTTCGCTGTCGCTGGCCGGATGACAGGTGAAGATTTTCCGCCGGCTGGGAGTATCGGAAACACCCGCCGTGTTCAACGGACCGGTAATCGTAAACGTGTGCAGATGCACCGGAGCGGTGATGCCCGGCACGTATCCGATGCTGACGTCCACCAGGCTCTGCTCGATGGGCCGGAAGCTATCCTCGACGGGTCCCTCGGCGTTCTGGATGAAGGCGGCGGAAATGCGTTGCGGCCCCGCCTGAACGCGGATCGGCGGCGTCTTGATGTTTTCGGTGGCCTGTTTACTGGCCGGATCGATATCCAGAAGCGCCACGCGCTCGCCGTTCAGGGAAATCTCGATCTTCTGCCCTTTGCCCATGATTGCGCCGTACAGCGATCCGGTGGGCGTGTAATAAAAGGACAACTTGAAGACGTACTCGCCATCCGCGGGAAAATTGTGGATCACCGAAAGTCCCCCGCGGGTTCCCATGGGCGTCCCTTCGATATGGCGTAACTGATTCACCACGCGCGGGATGTTGTAAGCAGCCATCAGCGGAGGCGCCTGCGGATCGCCCACCGCTTCGCGGCTGATCTGGCTGGCCGCCCGAAGATAGCCGCTCATCAGCGCGGGCGACACGGTCAGCACATCGGCCATGTTGTCGAAGCCGTGCGACATATCATCCGGCGGAAGCAGCGAAGACACGTCGATATCGACATTCAGCAGGTCGCGGATGGAGTTGGCGTACTCGGTGCGATTCAGGCGGTGCAGAGCCGGTCGGCCGGGGTTCGGATGCAAGGCCGCGGCCTGATCGACTTTCGTCTCCAAATAGGAGATAAACGACCTGGTCGCCGCCGCATCGGGCCGTGGCAGACCCGGCGGAGGCATCAATCCGACGCGCAGTTTGCGGATGACTTTTTCCGTCTGTTCGGCGTTTTTCTCCGGGTGGGCGAGATCTATCTTGGCCCAGGAAAAACCGCCCGATTGCAACTTATCGTTGTGGCATCCGGCACAATACCGATTCACCAAAGCGCGCTGCGGAGACACCACCGGCGCGGGCTTGGCGGGCTGTCCGAAAGCCAGCCCAGCCGAACTCACCAGGATCACTGGGACAAAAAGCTGTTTCATTAACAATTTCTGCCACTTAGCAGCGAACACACGAACCTGTCGCGATTATATGAATCCTGGAAGACGGCGTCAAGCCGCCGCGCAATCCGTTGTTCCAGAATCGTATCATTCGATTCCAATCTTAGAATATGAACTTCAGTGCGAGCTGTGACTCGCGCGGATCCAGGGCTCCGGTGATGGTCCCGAAGGAAGAGGTGTTCGCCACCAGACCCGGGAAGTTGAAATTAGGGTGATTCAAGGCGTTGAACCACTCGGCGCGAGCCTCCAGCTTCATCGCTTCGCGAATTTTGAAGCTTCGCACCAGGGAAACATCCAGATTCACCAGGCCTGGACCGGTAATCACGCCGCGGCCTTCGTTGCCGAAGGAATAAAGCGCGCCGGCTTGGCCGGAAGCGACGGGCACCTGGAAACAGGCGGTGTTAAACCACTCTTTGGGGGAGTGCGGCGCGTTGGCGTTGGGGTTGCACGTGACATTCGGCCGGTCCTGCGTGCCGCCGCTGTTGCTGAAGTTGCCGCTGAGGGTTGCGGTCAAAGGAGCGCCGGTCTGCCACTGAAACAGCGGAGAAATCTGCCATCCGCCGACGATCTGTCCCAAAACACCCTGCGTAAGCATCGATTTTCCCGGACCGAAAGGCAGCTCGTAAACCGGACTCAGAACCAGGCGATGACGCACGTCGAAGGGCGACAGGCCTCGCGCGGTCTGATCGTTGTGGACGTCGGTGGCCACCTGAATATCGTCGATCGATTTACCGAAGGTATACGCCGTCAGGAAAGACAGGCCGTACCCGTAGCGCTTTTCGAATTTGACCTGTAGTGATTCGTAGTGCGAGCTGCCGTCAAACTGCGCCTGGTTAATGGTTCCCCACGCCGCCCACGGCCGCCGCGCCTGGACTTGGGCGGGGGTGCCGGGTCCCGCCGCCGGCTGATTGATGTTGCGCGCGATCTGGAAATGGCTTCCCGACGACCCGAAATAGCTCACGTCGAGGAGCATGTCCTTGGCCAACTGCCGCTGAACTCCGAAGCTCCATTCATAGACGCGGGCATTGACGTATTGCGGAAGGGCGGCGTTGAGATTGCTGGAGGTCACGGCGTTCGAAGTGGGAAACGGATTGGCGAGCGTCACCGGCTGCGTCAGGCTGGAGGTATAGGTTAGCGTCGGAATATAAGGATAAGTCGAAACCATGCTATAGCCGATGAGTGCGTTAAGCGTGCTCAGATCGTTATAAAAGGTCCCGGCCCCGCCGCGGATGACGGTCTTGCCGTCGTGGAACGGCTGCCAGGCGAAGCCGAGACGAGGCGCGTAATCGTGCCAGTCGAAGTTGACCGCATGGTCGCCGAGCATGGTGGGCGAGATTCCCGCGGTAACTCCCGCCGGAATCGGCGCGTGATTCGTCTGGATCTCCACTAAACCGGTGGTGGTGTCGAAATTGGAGTAATGGCGGGAGCGGTCCACGAAAGGCGTGTTGATCTCCCACCGCAAACCGATATTGACGGTCAGATTCGCACTGACTTTGTAGTCGTCCTGGATGAACGCGCCGACGTTCGACTCCCGATTGTAAATCGGGTAGGAATACGGGGCATTGGAGGAACTGGCGGGATTTCCCAGCAGCAGGTCGGCCAAGGCGTAACCAGTGGTCGGTCCCTGACTGCTATTGGTGAAGCTGAGGCCGCCCGAGGAGCTGAAATTGTTCCGCTCGTTCGTGGCGTAATGATTCAGGTTGCCGCCGATCTTGATGGTGTGCTTGCCGCGCGTCCACGAAAAAATGTCGGCGTATTGCCAGTGCGGATCCTTGCGGATAAACGTGCTCGGGCCGGGAATGCTGGCGTAGCCCGTGACACTGGTGGAGGGCGTTCCATATTGGCCGATCCCGGGTACCGAGCTGATGGTGGACTGGATTCCGAACTGCGGCCAGAACGAGTAGTAGCCAATGTTGTAGATGTTCGGAGCATACGTCATGGTGAACGCCATGCGCGCTTCATTCACCATGCTCGGCGAAAAGATGTGGGTTTCGGCGAGTCCATACACCTGATATTTTTCCTGATGGAAACAAGTGAAGCCGGGAAGGGCCGGATTCCCGCAGTTCGAGCCCTCGGTTTCCGTGGAATGTTCATCGGACCAGCTCGCCGAAGCGGTAATGGAGTCCTGCAAGCTGAACACGTGATCGATGCGCAGGGTGTCCTGGTTATCGCTCTCCGGACGCGTGGGCGTGTAATCAAAGTTGTTCGCGGGAATCTGTCCCACGGGCGTCGCCGTGGTCGGCGTGGGATAGAAGGCGGCCAGCGCCCGGCCGATCGGACTGATGCGGCTGGCGGGAATCACATTGCCGGCGAAGGGCTGCCCGGTGGTCGGGTCCTTAACGGTGACTTTGTTCAGAATCGAGCTGAAATCGCCGCCCACCATCGCCGGAGTCGGAACGGTATTGATGACGAAGAACCCGGAACTCTGGCGCAGTCCTTCATAGCTGAAAAAGAAAAACGTCTTGTCCTTCTGGATGGGTCCGCCGAGCGTGGTGCCGAACTGGTTTCGCTTAAAGGGCGGCAGCGGACCGGGCAGGGCGAAAAAGTTGCGCGCCGCCATGATCGCCTGGTTGCGGAGAAATTCGTAGGCGGAGCCGTGAAACTCGTTGCCGCCGGATTTGGTGGTGACGATGACCTGTCCGCCGCTGGCATATCCGTATTGCGCGGGATAAACGCCCGTAAGAATGTTGAACTCCTGAATGGCGTCGATGGAGGGCCGCACGTTGGGTACGTTGATCGAAGCGTC
>Ga0335085_10009379_pt1 | contig 14776 bp, 18 predicted proteins | sample Lox_Sample_45_FD_206712 | JGI IMG/M metagenome (GOLD analysis project Ga0335085, IMG submission 206712) | Soil microbial communities from Loxahatchee National Wildlife Refuge, Florida, United States - Lox_Sample_4.5 | ecosystem: Environmental > Terrestrial > Soil > Wetlands | place: USA... | reverse complement strand
AGGTCTGCAAGGGCCGACGCTATAATCGGGAGACGTTGGAGATCCTCTACAAAGGAAAGAGCATCGCGGATGTTTTGGATATGACCGTTGACCAAGCTTACATTTTCTTTCAGGCGGTGCCTTACATCAAGTCAAAGCTCGAGACGCTCCGGGATGTGGGCCTCGGCTACATCGCCGTGGGTCAGTCGGCCACCACGCTCTCGGGAGGCGAGGCACAGCGGGTCAAGCTCTCAAAGGAGCTGTCGAAGCGGGCCACGGGCCGAACGCTCTACATCCTGGACGAGCCGACGACCGGCCTTCATTTTGCCGACATCCAGAAGCTGTTGGATGTGCTAAACCGTCTTGTGGATTCCGGAAACACGGTGGTCGTCATCGAGCACAACTTGGATGTGATCAAGAATGCGGATTGGATCATTGACCTTGGGCCGGAGGGAGGCGATCAGGGGGGTGAACTGATCGGAGCCGGCCCGCCGGAGCAGATCTGTCGCATCGAGCGATCTTACACCGGTCAGTTTTTGCGACCGGCCTTGGAGACGGGTTGACACCCCCGCACGTTTATGTTACAAGTACCCGCAGACCGCATCAGAGAGTGAGCGACTTCATGCCTTTGATTCATCCGATAACAAAACAGTTGGACGCTAAGATTGTGTACTACGGAGCAAAGGAAGTCGGCAAGGCCACCAATCTCCGTCAGCTCTATCAGCGGCTGGCGCCGAAAGATAAGGGAGAGTTCCGAGCCATGCCGCTGTTTTCCAGTCAGACGGCCTCTCTGTTTTTTTTCCAGATCGATGTCGGAAAGATCCGGGACTATCGGCTTCGAATGCATCTCTACACCGTGCAAGGCGATATGGGTAACCATGAAGCAGCCTATCGTCTCTTGCTGACCGGAACGGATGGAGTGGTGTTCGTCGCGGATTCTCAGGCGCAGGCGATGGAACGCAATCTTGAACAACTCCAGCTTTTCCAGATGGGTCTGACCGAACCTGAAAAGGGATATCCGGAGATACCGATCGTGTTTCAGTACAATAAGCGTGATCTTCCCAATATCCTGTCGGTAGAGGATCTCAATCGCTATCTCAACCCCACGGGTTTTCCTTATGTGGAAGCCACCGCGGCCCGGGGAGCGGGTGTGGTTGAAACCTTGGCCTGTATCAGCAAGCTGGTATTGCGGAAGGTCAAGCAGTTTCTTGAGGCGCAGGTCGCCGGATGGGACGAGGATCCGGTAACGAGGTTTATCCGTTCTGCGGAAGAGATGGAGACCGATGTGATCGGGGACCTCCAAGATTACCGTGAGGCGCCGAAGAATCGTGAGGAGCAAGTTTCCAAGTATCGGGACGTTTTTGGCCGAAGCTGGATGTAACGACGTGAAGCAGGATGAATCTGGACGGGGTGAATAAAAATGGGCGGACATTCCCACTGGGCCACCACCAAACATAAGAAAGCCGCGGTAGACGCGAAGCGCGGTAAGGTCTTTACCAAAATCATCCGCGAGATCACGACCGCTGCCCGTGTCGGCGGCGGGGACCCCGATGGAAACCCTCGCCTTCGGACCGCGATGTTGAAGGCGCGCGAGCAGAACATGCCGCAAGACAATATCAAAAAAGCGATCCAGCGAGGCACGGGCGAGCTGCCGGGCGTGATGTATGAGGAGACGACCTATGAATGCTACGGACCCGGAGGGGTCGCCATGCTTCTGGAGATCATGACGGATAACAAGAACCGTACCGTCTCCGAGATCCGCCACATCTTGACCAAATGGGGCGGCAGCATGAGCGGGGCAGGGACGGTGGCCTGGATCTTTTCCCGAAGGGGCTACATCACGGTCGAGAAGACAAAAGCGGATGAGGAAAAACTCATGGCATTGGCCTTGGACGCCGGTGCGGAAGACATGAAGACCGAAGAGCGGTATTTTGAGATTCTGACGGTCTCCTCCGATTTAGAGAAAGTCAAAAAGGCCTTGGAGCAGAATAAAATCCCGATGGTTGTGGCCGAGGTGACGATGGTCCCTCAGAACTATGTGCGACTCAAGGGCCGGGATGCGGAACAGATGCTCAAGCTCATGGAGGAGTTGGAGGACCACGATGATGTTCAGAATGTGTACGCAAATTTTGACATCCCCGATGAAGTAATGGAAAAGGCTGCGGTAAAATAACTGCGCTTGCATGACTTTCGACTATGCGCGTCCTAGGAATTGATCCCGGCACGGTCGTGACCGGTTATGGTGTGATTGACGAAGAGAATCAGCGGCTAATTTTCGTCGCTTCCGGCGGGATCAGCACCTCCTCGAAGCTTTCGATCGCAAAGCGTCTTAAAAAAATATTTGACGAATTGACGGTAGTTCTTGAAGACTATGAGCCCCTGGCCGTGGCGATTGAGAACACCTTTGTAGCCAAGAACATGCAAACCGCTTTGAAACTCGGGCAGGCGCGGGGAGTGGCGCTGCTCGCGGCGGAGCATGCCGGCCAGCCGGTGTTCGAGTACACGCCGATGCAGGTGAAGCTGGCTGTGACAGGCTATGGCGCAGCGAACAAGATTCAGGTTCAGGGAATGGTCCAAAAGCTTCTTAAGCTCAGTCGTATCCCGGACTCCCACCATGCGGCGGACGCATTGGCTACTGCGATCTGTCATCTGCATTCGGCCAAGATAAGAGAATTGGTCGAGGCCGGCCCGCCTGAGATCGGTCGGTCCGCATGATCGCCTCAATCACCGGGCAATTGACCCACAAATCCCCGGCCTACGTGATTGTAGATGTTCACGGCGTCGGCTACCAAATCTTCATGCCGCTCTCTTCTTTCTATCGTCTCCCCGAAATTAAAGAAACCGTCACGCTGAAGACCTATACCCATGTCCGAGAGGATGCACTTCAGCTCTTCGGGTTTTTCACCGCGGAAGAGAAGGATCTTTTTCTCCTTTTGATTACGATCTCCGGCATCGGACCGAAGCTGGCTGTTAATATTCTGTCCGGAATGCCGGTTGCGGAACTCGTCTCGGCGGTGCGGCAGGAGGACTTGGCGCGCCTCTGCTCGATTCCCGGCATCGGCCAAAAGACCGCGGCGCGTCTTATCCTGGAACTCAAAGAGAAAATCGCAGCGATCAAGACGGCCGAGGTGGAGACAGCCCCAGGAGAAAGCGAGGAGCGGAGGCAGATGTTGGAAGACGCGCTCTCGGCCCTCGTGAACTTAGGGTATCAGCGCGCCATGGCCAAAGAGGTCGTGCGCAAGATCAGCCTTTCTTATGAAGGCGAACTTTCGGTCGAGACCCTATTGAAAGAGTCGTTGAAGGGACTGTCGAGATAAGATTTTAAAAATGGGCAATATATGGGATATCGCGGCATGATTATGCAAAAGTTTGGTATATATATCCCACTTTATGTCCATACAGGAGGCTAAAAAGGTCTACATGAACGCGTCCAGCTTCGTCATCGTTGAACTCGAACAAGGAACGGATGAATGGCGCGAGTGGCGCCACAAGGGTATCGGAGCATCCGACGCTCCGGCCATCATGGGCGAGAATCGCTTCAAGAGCGCCGCTCAACTATTGCAGGAGAAGCGCGGACCGGCACGAGAATCGGTCCAGAACGAAGCGATGGTTCTCGGCACCCAGCTTGAGCCAGAAGCTCGCAGGCGCTACATCGCCAAGACCGGCAGAGTGGTCAGGCCTGTTTGCCTTCAGAGCACACGACACGATTGGCTGCGTGCCAGTCTCGATGGGTTTTCCATCAATCACGATGCAGTCGTCGAAATCAAATGCGGCCAATCAGTTTATCGGAGAGCATCGCAATCTCGCTCCGTTCCCGAGTATTACTACGGTCAGATGCAGCACATCTTGGCGGTCACCGATCTCGATTTGCTAGACTTTTGGTGTTACTGGCCAGGCTGCGCCGAATTACTGCTGCCTGTTGAGCGAGACGATGCTTACATTGAACGTCTCTTAAATAGAGAGCTTGAGTTTTGGAGCCAAGTACAAAGAAACGCCTAACAGGTCGAACCTATTTGGCCCGGCATTTTGCATCGCTCGCCTCCACCTAATCCATAAGTATAATCATTTGATTGTGCGGTTCGACTCCTGTAGAATCGGGGGCCATGTTGCATTCGTGGATCGTCGTCTGGTTCGGACTGGTGCGGGACTGGGGCTATCTTGGGATCGTTCTTCTGATGGCGATGGAGAGTTCCATCTTCCCGGTTCCCAGCGAAATCGTCATTCCTCCGGCGGCCTACTGGGCGGCGCAGGGCCGGTATGATTTCTGGGGTGTCGTCCTGGCCGGCACGGTCGGCAGCTACATCGGCTCGGCCGTGATGTACTGGGCCGCCCGGTGGATCGGGCGGCCGCTGGTTGTTCAATATGGAAAGTTTTTCTTCGTTACCGAAGAAAAACTCCTCCGCGCCGAGCGATGGCTGGCCCGGTACGAGGCGGGGGGAATCTTCTTTGCGCGGCTCCTTCCCGTCGTGCGGCATCTGATCGGGATTCCGGCCGGGATCGTCCGGATGAATTTCAAGGTGTACAGTCTCATGACCGTGGTCGGCTCGGCGCTCTGGTGCTGGGTTCTGGCCGGATTCGGGTCCAAGGTCATCGGCGACCGGCCGGAACTGCTGAACGATCCCGGACAATTGATGGCGGTCTTGACGAGCCGATTTCACTGGTTTGTGGGACTGGTGCTGCTGCTGGTCGTTCTGTATGTCGTCGTCATGCGCCTGACCGCAAAACCAGCATCGGCGGTAAAACAGTAAAGGTGTTTTATGAAAGATAGTTTCAAACGTACCAGCATGAGTAAGAAACTAGATTCTGTCGAAAAGATGCGGCAGCTCAGTTTGGGACAGAGACTTTCGTGTTGATTAAGCCGCCACGACCTCAATGGCGGATATTTGAGGTTTCGGAGTTTTCATCTTGACCACGACCACGGTTAAGCCTTTTGATCGGCTGGCCTCAATAACCTTGGTGTTCTCTGCAGAGACTTCTGGATCATCTTCAGGTAAAATGACCAGTACTGCTCCTTTCGGGATACGGTCAAGAACGTCGGGGTTGTCAAAAACGTATCGCATCCACTCCGCATGGAGATCCAGGTTTTTTTTCGCCAACGCTTCTTTCTTCATTTTTTCATCTCCTGCTCATAGGCCTTGCGGTAATTAATCCAGTTGGCTTTCAAGTCCAATGTGGCATAGGTAAACGCCATGTTGTAGTTATCAAAGAAAAGCGGTTGTTTTTCAAGTTGACCGGACGGCCAGATGCGATCACGATGCGCAAATCCATGTGCTGTGTCATACCGGACAATCGGATTCCAATGACTGCTAATGAGCGCCTCATACTGAACCACAAATTCCATAATCTCCCCTTTTTCTTTCTGTGCCGACACTCGAAGCCTGTCCTCCATCTCGGAGGAAAGATAAACCAGATATTCGATTTCCCGCAACCCAAGCTCCTTTTTGGAAAATACTATCACAGGTTACAGAAGAAATCCATACAAAGACCATAAGGCCCTCTCTCCTTGACTTCACTCTGTTTTCTCGCTAAAGTTAGCCCAATCGTGAGGGTTTCTCGACAGAAGGGTTTCACTGTTTCATGGGCTTGGTGCTGCTGTTGGTTGTTCTGTATGTCATCGTCATGCGCCTGATCACAAAACCTGCGTCGGCGGTGAAGCAGTAATGGCGTTTTCTGTTCGGATTCTGACCTTAAGACTTATGTGATTTCTGTCGTACACTTGGCTGAAGTGTTATAGAGCAAAAACGGCAGATGAAGGTTGTTATAAAGAAACCATATAAAATAAACACTAGTTAGGCTAATTCCAGCTATATGAAACTGCTCGATCTACCTTACTTCCAGCGCTTTCGCGATGACGACCGGGTGAAGGTCCTTCGCCACAAGGACAGCAATTGGGACCTGTGGGGGTTGCATCACGAAGGAAAATTTGATCACTACCAGAATGGCCAATCATGGGACGTTTTTGGGAGCGCGCGTTTCATCATAAGCTTTATCGCCGAGCACCACAGGTTCGCGAAGTTCATCGGAGTCTGGGAGGTTCTTTCCAAGCTCAAGAAGAAGAGGCGTAAAGGCTTTCTGTATCGAACTAAAGAGCTTCCTGGGTTCGGAGACTTGAAAGAGCGGTTGATCGTGCGCTGGGGCGAAGGAACAAGATCTTGGGCCCAATGGTTGCACCGTCAAGGTAATAAGGACATAGTAGAACTGCTTCCGACAAACTACGTAATGGACTTTCCGGGGTACTACAACTTCACCCTGTCGTATGACCAACTTTCGTTGATGATCAAGAATCCGGACTCAAACCGAGAGTGGCAGAGAATGCTCTCCTCAGTCAGTGGTGTTTACATCGTGCTGGATCAGCGTTCTGGTAAGCAGTATGTAGGCAGCGCTTACGGTGGGGGAGGTATTTGGTCTAGATGGAGAGGTTACGTCAAGTCGCCATCTGGCGGAAATGCCCTCCTAAAGAGGGTGCTTGAGAAAAACCCAGGTCAGTACAAACACTTCCAGTTTTCGATTTTGCGAGTTCTTGAACCTAGCGCGCCGAAGGACGAGGTGATTGGGCAGGAGGTTATCACAAAGGGAAAACTCGGCAGTAGAGCTTTTGGGTTGAATAGCAATTAGCCAAACCATTTGCTCCAGCGGACGCTCCTAAAAAAGTAAAAGATGGATCAGAGTACAATTTTTTGAGGTAGGCGACCATGGGTATGAGTCTGTATTCTTTCCATGCCAGAACGGCGAGGGCCAAGAAAGGCCTTTCGTTAAACTGGACCGCATGGCACCACCTTTTGATTCTTCTCGATGAACTCGATTGCGATATCAGCGAAGCAAGCATGTTCAATGATGGGGAGCACATTTCGGCTCCAACGTGCCGAGCTTGGGTGCAGGCGCTTCGGGCCTATATTCGCGGTTTGGGCCCCGGCAAGACCGGTCAGACCCGAAAGGTGGCAAATACGTCTGCTCGGGGGCTCTCTGGAAAGAACAAAGTGGTAAATGCTTTCTATCTACGCCAAGGAATTATTTCGCGGTCTGATAAAGCCGTCTTTCAGATTCGAACGGATCAGAAATTCCTGATTCGGATCGCGTATTTTTTCGAAAATTGTGGAGGATGTCGGCAGTATTAGGAATCCCGGAGACGTCATACGTAACTATAGACTCTCCTTGGGGACCGACATAATTTCACTGCGCTGCGAGAATGGCGCGAGTTGTGGCCCTAGGGTTTCCCCGCCGCTTCACACAACGGGGCAATCGTCTAAGGTATAATAGCGCATGGCCACTAGGTCACGTTCGCGTGCTAGAGCCGCTCCTCGAAGGAGGCGCAAGCGCCGCAGGCGTTCCGGATGGATTGCAACTGTTGAATCCGGTAAGCCGCAGCGATGAATAGGCGGGTCTGAAGCCGGTTTGACTTTCATAAAGCAGCATGTTATAAAAAATGACCAAGGAGATCATATCCATGTCAAAGGCAGCTGCCTTTTCAAAAAAACATGTTAAAACCGAAACCTTTGACCGGATCGTCCGGGATAAAAATATTTTGCACGGACAACCGGTTATTAAAGGCACACGCATCCCTGTCTCACTCATTCTCGATTACTTATCGGACGGCCTTACGGTAAAAGACATTCTCAACCAGTTCCCCCACCTGACGCCCGAAGACATCAATGAGGCACTTCGGTACGGTTCCAGCCTTCTCCAAAAATAAGGCTTTCTTGTGCGGTTTGTAATTGATGAATGCGTCGCTCCGACCACCGCTCTTCTACTAAGAAGCCTCGGTCATGATGTTCTGGATGTTAAAAATCTTAACCGTCTTGGACTTAAAGATCATGAGATTTACAGTATTGCTTGCCAAGAGAAGCGGGTTATTTTTACAATCGATAAAGGGTTTCGTAATTTTAATCCGACTCGATGCGGCGGCATCATCATTTCTACAATCCGGCCCAACACGCCGTCGCGATACGAACCCCGCCTTAAACACCTTTTGACTACAACTCATTTTGAGGACCTGGCGGACACACTGGTCTTTCTCGAAGAGAAACGGCACCGAATTATTAAACACTGAGAACACACCATGTCACGTTCGCGCGTTGCCAGAGCCGTTCCTCGAAGGAGGCGCAAGCGCCGCAGGCGTTCCGGATGGATTGCAACCGTTCGCCGACGCCTTAAATCGGTCCGGCGTACAGTCCGACGTGTGCGTCGCGCAATGCGGGCCGCGCCGCCATCGGTCCGAGTTCTCGCCGGCACGGTCGCGCTTCTAACAATTTGGGCTTCGGCCAACTGGGTCTATCAGGCAGTTCATAAACCGACCGAGGTGTTCTTCCCTGCAGACCACACGCTCACCAAAACTCCGATGGAGACATGGCGACAGTATGAACCGCTCTTCAGCGAATATTCGACGGCTGTCATCACGCCTGAGTTTCTTGCTGCGCTTGCCCAGGTCGAAGGCGGGGGCAACCCTGTGGCGCGGACTTACTGGCGGTGGAGTCTGGCTTTGAATCCCTTCGAGCTGTACCAACCTGCGTCGAGCTCGGTCGGCATGTATCAGATCACCGACGCGACGTTCCGTGAAGCAAGACGCTACTGCATCCATGACCATGTCGTGGTGGAAGACGGTCCCTGGAATTACGTAGGGTCGTGCTGGTTCAACATCCTCTACACGCGCGTCGTGCCGAGCCACGCCATCGAGTTAACATCGGCCTTCTTGGATCGCAGCGTCGTGGGTGTGATGAAGCGTCAGCGGATCGCCGCCACTCTCCAGCAGAAGCAGGATCTGGCCGCGGTGATTCACCTGTGCGGAGCCGGGGCGGGCGAAGTGTATGCAAGGCGTGGCTTCCGTCTGACCTCCCGCCAGCGGTGTGGCGACCACGATGTCCATGACTATCTCGCGAAGGTCAATGCGATGAAGCGACAGTTCGCTCGGCTGATGGCCGACTAGAGAGTGGTAAGCGACAATACCCTCCTTGACATCCCTCTGATTTCTCGCTAAAGTGAGCAAAAACCAAGGAGATCTATGCCGGAACCGATTCTCACCTCCCAGCTCAATGAGGAAGAGAAAACCTATGAGGCCTCGCTCAGGCCTCAGAGTCTGGAAGAATATATCGGCCAGACTCGGATCAAAGAGAACCTCACGGTCTACATCGAAGCGGCCAAGCAGCGGGGCGATGTACTGGATCACGTGATCTTCTACGGCCCGCCGGGCCTGGGCAAGACCACCCTGGCCTATATCATCGCGCGGGAGATGGGTGTGAACATCAAGGCCACCTCCGGTCCGGCGATCGAGCACCCCGGCGATCTTGCAGCGTTATTGTCGAACCTTTCCGAGCGGGATGTTTTTTTTATCGATGAGATCCATCGGCTGCATCCGGCCATTGAAGAGGTACTCTACCCCGCGATGGAAGATTTCCAGCTCGACATCATCATCGGACAAGGCCCATCGGCCCGGAGCATCAAGCTGGCCTTGCCGCGGTTTACACTGATCGGGGCGACGACGCGCGCGGGCCTGCTCACCTCGCCGCTGCGGGAGCGGTTCGGTGTGATCAACCGGCTCGATTTCTATAAACTGTCCGAGCTTGAAGAGATCGTGGCCCGCTCCGCCGGGATGCTCAAAGTTGTGGTGGATGCCTCCGGTGCCACGGAGATTGCACGTAGGTCGCGCGGGACGCCGAGGATCGCGAACCGGATGCTCAAGCGAGTCCGGGACTTTGCGCAGATCAAGGCGGACGGCAAGATTAACCGAGACGTGGCCTGTCAGGCGCTTGAACGGATGGAAGTGGATGAGCAGGGCCTTGATCCGATGGACCGGAAGCTGCTCCTCACCATCATCGAAAAATTCGGCGGCGGACCAGTCGGCATCGAGACTGTGGCCGCTGCGATCAATGAGGAAAAGGAGACGATCGAGGACGTGTACGAGCCGTTTTTAATCCAGAGCGGTTATCTGGATCGTACACCGCGAGGCCGAACCGCGACGAGCCTGGCCTACGAGCATTTCAAGATTGCACGGCCGAAGGAGGGTCAGGAGAGGCTCCTTTAAGGCGCGAGGGCATGTTGCAATCTCTGGTGTAGGGCGCAATGCATTGCGCCCTTCTTCAATTTACACACACAAAACCTGTTGCAAAATAAAAAGAAATAGGTTATCATATCAACTCTTTAGCGGGCGCACCATGACCAAGAAGATACAACAGTATCGAAAAGAAATAGACAAACTTGACCTCAAGATTCTCGATCTTCTCAACAAGAGGACCGAGTTCGTCATCAAGATCGGTAAGGAAAAAAAAGAAAACCGTTTAGAGGTCTACACGCCGGGCCGTGAACAAGAAATCTACAGCCGTCTGGAAAAGATCCACAAGGGACCGTTTCCGATGGATGGTGTGAAGGCGGTCTTCCGAGAGATCATTTCGGCTTCGCTTGCTCTGGAAGGACCGATCAAGGTGGCCTACCTGGGTCCCAAGGCGACATTTACACACCTTGCCTGTATCCACCAGTTTGGCACTTCCGCAGCCTATGTCCCGGTGAACAGCATCAAAGAAGTTTTCAGTGAGGTGGAACGGGGCCGCGCGGATTACGGCGTGGTGCCGATTGAAAACTCGACCGAGGGCGTGGTGAACCATACACTGGACATGTTTATCGATTCGCCTTTAAAGATCTCGGCCGAGATTCTTCAAGAGGTGAGCCACCATCTCCTCTCCAAAACCGGGAAGGTCGAAGCGATCAAGCGGATCTATTCACATCCCCATGCGATTGCCCAGTGTAAGATCTGGCTTGAGAATAATCTCCCGCGGGTACCGGTCAGCGAGGTGTACAGCACCGCCAAGGCGGCCGAGATCTGTGTGGAGGACCCGACCGCCGCCGCTATCGCGAGCGAACTTGCCGCCCGGCTCTACGGCCTCCAGATTGTTAAAAGGCGGATCGAGGACAACATCAACAACTACACCCGTTTCTTGGTGATCTCGGAGAAGTCGCGCGAGAGAACGGGACGGGACAAGACCTCGACCATGTTCTCGATCAAGGACCGGGTGGGGGCGCTCTACGAGATACTCAAGCCCTTCGCCCAGTACGGGATCAATCTTACGAAGATCGAATCGCGGCCTTCCAAAAAGAAGGCCTGGGAGTACATCTTCTTCGTGGATCTGGAAGGTCACCAGGAAGACAAAACGGTCAAGGGAGCTCTGGAGGATTTAAAAGCGCAATGTCTTTTTTTAAAAATCCTGGGTTCCTATCCATCGAATCCTAAGGTGCAGGTATAAAGAGATGATGTCCATTGTTGCGACCAAAGCTATCCAAGACCTCTCACCCTATGTCCCCGGCAAGCCCGTGGAGGAACTTGAACGGGAGCTGGGGATCAAGAACGCCATCAAGCTGGCGTCCAATGAGAATCCACTCGGTCCTTCGAAAAAAGCGATTGGGGTCTTGACGAAAGGCCTGCTGAACCTTCATCGCTATCCCGAAGGCAGCGGACGTCTGCTTCGCGAGGCACTGGCACAAAAATACAAGATCTTGCCGGATCAGGTGATCTTGGGAAACGGCTCAGATGAGATCATGGACCTCGCGGCGAAGACTTTCTTGGAGCCCGGCGATGAGGCGCTGATGGGAGACCTGACCTTTGCGATTTATCAGATCTCGGTGACGGCCCATCACGGGGTCAGCGTCCGGGTTCCGTTAAAAGAGGGCCGTTACGATCTGGACGGTATGGCCCGACACTTTACGCCCAGGACCAGGCTGATCTTCGTCTGCAATCCCAACAACCCTACCGGAACGATGGTGGGACAGAGAGATCTGGTGCGATTTCTGGATTGTTTGCCGACCAGTGTGATCGTGATCTTGGATGAAGCATACCAAGAGTATGCCACCAGCCCAGATTTTCCGGACAGCGTCGGATTGGTGAAGCAGGGGAGGCCGCTGATGGTTCTTCGGACTTTCTCAAAAATTTATGGTCTTGCCGGCCTTCGGATCGGGTACGGCATCTCACAGCGTAAAATCGTGGAGTATCTGAATCGCGTGCGGCTGCCGTTCAACACCAATAGCCTGGCCCAGTCGGCTGCCGTTGCAGCGCTCGGAGACGAGGCGCATCTGCGAAAAAGCGTTCGTCTCAACGAGGATGGGAAGGCCTTTATGACCAAGGCGTTGGACGAGTTAAAGCTCCGGTACTTTCCGACCCAGGCGAACTTTATTTATCTGGATGTCCGGCAGGACGGCCGGTCGGTGTATGAGGCGCTTCTCCGAGAGGGTGTCATCGTCCGCCACATCCAAGAGAGTTGGCTGCGGGTGAGTATCGGCAGGCCGACCGAAAATCGAAGGTTTATGAGAGCGTTGAAGAAGGTGCTAAGCGACTTAAAGGAGAAGAATAGAGCATGATCATAGTCTTAAAACCGGATGCGACGGAAAAAGAGATTGAGCATATCCTTTCGAAACTCAAAGAGTTCGGGTTGAAGCCGCACATCTCCAGAGGCGAAGAACGGGTGATCATCGGGGCAATCGGGGATGAACGCGTGCTACAGAATCAGCCGCTGACGGTTTTCCCCGGTGTGGAGAAGGTCCTGCCGATCCTGTCTCCCTATAAGCTTGTGAGCCGGGAGTTTAAAAAATCGGACAGCGTGATTGAGGTGGCTAAGGGAATCAAGATCGGAGGCAAGCGTGTCCACATCTTTGCCGGTCCCTGTGCCGTGGAGAAGCAGGACCTGTTGGTCCGGATCGCGCAACAGGTCCAGGCGGCGGGTGCCACGATACTGCGAGGCGGGGCGTTCAAGCCCAGGACATCCCCCTACAGCTTTCAGGGTCTGGAGGAGCAGGGACTCGAGTTCCTCGTGGAGGCCAGGAAGAAAACCGGCCTTCCAACCGTCACGGAGGTTGTGGATCCGAGAGACGTGGAGCTGGTGGCAAAGTATGCGGACATTCTGCAGATCGGGGCCCGGAACATGCAGAACTTCCGACTGCTGACCGAGGTGGGGGCACAGCACAAACCGGTGCTGTTAAAACGCGGCCTCTCGGCCACGATCAAGGAATTCCTACTTTCTGCAGAATACATTTTGGCCCGAGGGAATCATAACGTGATCTTGTGCGAGCGAGGCATCCGGACCTTTGAGACAGCGACACGGAATACCCTGGACCTCTCGGCCGTGCCGGTGATCAAGCAACTATCACACCTTCCGGTGATCGTAGACCCAAGCCATGCAACCGGCCGTTGGGAACTCGTGGCGCCGATGGCCCGTGCCGCGGTGGCGGCTGGGGCGGACGGCGTGATGATCGAGGTGCATCTAAATCCGGAAGAGGCGCTCTGCGATGGTGAAGAGTCGATCAAACCGGAAAAATTCCAGCTCCTCATGGTTGAGCTTAAGAAAATTGCAGAGGTGATCGGGAGAGAGATCTAGTTTCGTGGCGGACCGAGACGTGCAATTCCAGAAGATGGCGATCGTGGGAGTCGGCCTGATCGGCGGCTCTCTGGCGATGGTCTGCAGGCAGAAGGGCTTGGCCAAACAGATTGTAGGTTACGGCCGGCGGCTGGAGAATCTCAAGAAGGCTGTGAAGCTCGGCGTCATTGATCGGTTTTTTCAAGATCTTCATGAAACGGTCAAGGGCGCGGATCTGATTGTATTGGCGACGCCTGTGGGGCGGCTTGAGGCGCTGGCCCGTGAAATGGCATCGGCCGTATCCAGAGAAGCCGTCGTGATGGATGTGGGGAGCGTGAAGGGAGACCTCGTGGCTCGTCTGGAGGAGGTTCTTCCCAACAGCAGTCGCTTTGTCGGTACACATCCGATTGCGGGAAAAGAGAAAACGGGTGTGGAGGCGGCCTCGGCCACGCTGTTTTCCGGAGCCCTCTGCATCCTAACCCCGACCGAAAGGACAGATCCTTCGGCTCTGGAATCCGTCAAGGCCGTATGGGAGGCAGCCGGGGCAAGGCTTGTCTTGATGGATGCGGCTCGGCATGACCAGATTCTGGCGGCGGTGAGCCATCTCCCGCATCTTGTTGCGTATGCCTTGGTAAACACGGTTTTAGAGACAAGGGTTCAGGGACAGGAGGTGCGGTCGTTCTCCGGAGGAGGATTTCGGGATTTTACCCGGATTGCGGCTAGCTCACCGGAGATGTGGCGCGACATTTGTCTATTGAATAAAGACCCGCTCTTAGGCATGATCGAAGCGTACGAGAAAACTCTGGCTCGGCTCAAGGAGCTCATCCGACAGGGAAATGGGAAAGGTTTAGAGATGGAGTTTGAACGAGCCAAAGAGGTGAGAGAGAGAGAAGGCGAATGGACCGCATCGTGATCAAGCCGTCTCGGGGCCTTTCGGGTACGGTCCGGGTTCCGGGAGACAAGTCCATCACACATCGGGCCGTAATCCTTGGGGCGATCGCACAGGGCAGGACGGAAGTGCACGGGTATCTTTCGGGCGAGGACTGCCTCGCGACGATACAGGCCTTTCGTGCCATGGGGATCGAGATCACGGAAGAAAAAAACGGGATGCTCATCATCCATGGAAAGGGCCTGCGGGGTTTAAAGGAGCCGGATGATGTTCTAAACCTGGGAAATTCGGGCACCTCTCTGAGACTACTCACCGGGCTGCTGGCAGGACAGCGTTTCTTCTCGGTTCTGACAGGCGACGCCTCGCTCAGGATGCGTCCGATGCGCCGGCTTCTGGAACCCTTAAAGCAGATGGGCGCAGAGATCCGGGGACGAGACGGGGGAGACCATGCCCCGATCGCGGTTCGGGGCCAAGATCTGCATGGGATTTCCTATGAGCTTCCGGTGGCCAGCGCACAGCTGAAGTCCGCGGTTCTCTTGGCCGGCCTGATCGCTCACGGCAAGACCGACATCACCGAGCC
>Ga0335085_10009378_pt1 | contig 14777 bp, 13 predicted proteins | sample Lox_Sample_45_FD_206712 | JGI IMG/M metagenome (GOLD analysis project Ga0335085, IMG submission 206712) | Soil microbial communities from Loxahatchee National Wildlife Refuge, Florida, United States - Lox_Sample_4.5 | ecosystem: Environmental > Terrestrial > Soil > Wetlands | place: USA... | reverse complement strand
CAGGGGAATCGCTTCAGGTTAACGGTGCGGTGTGTCGGATGAGGGTTTCGAGGTAGTCGGGATTGAGGTTTGCGAGTTTTCGGCGGACCTTGAGGCTGTGCCTGTCCTTGGGATTTCGCACGAGGTTCATGGCGATGTGTTTGACCACGGCCATGTTTTGCGGCCCGTTGAGGCTGCGCAGGCGGGCGAGGTCGTCGTGGAAGACGACGTCGAGGACCCAGTGCAACCGGTTCTCGACACCCCAATGGGCGCGCACCGCCTCTGCGAAGGTTTTGGCATCGAGCTTTGTCGAGGAGAGGTAATATCGCCGCTCTTGGGCGCGCGTGCCATTTCGCTCGACGCGGGTTTCGACCATTCCGATCATGGCCAGATGGGGAAAGCGCGGCTCGTCGGCATAGCGGCGATCCGAGAACAGCCAATCCACCCTGTGGCAGACGACATGGCTGCGTTCTTCGAGGCGGCCGTGATCGGCTTCGGTGGTGTTGTGCCCGGGTTCCAGCATATCGGCTGGGGGATCGTCGAAGAACGTCACCACCTCCTGATGAAGGAGCGGTCGATTGCCCTTCAGAGCCAGCAGGTAATCGCCGCCGCGCCCGACGATTTTTTCGGCGATATCGATTTGGGTCCCCATGGCGTCGATGGTGACGAGCGCGCCCATCAATTCCAGCCGCTCAAGCAGGAGGGGAATGGCGACGATCTCATTGGATTTCTCGTCGACGGCCTGCTGACCCAGGACGATGCGCTGACGGGCTGCCCAGGCCGAGACCAGATGCAGCGGTTCGCGGCCCTTGCCGCGTGCATGCGTTCGCCGCGAGGTCTTGCCATCGATGGCGATGATGTCCGGTGCGCCATCGCGCAATGTCTCGACCCAATTGGTGAAGCAGGTCTTGAACAGTTCCGCATCGAGCCCGTTGATGACGTCGTTGAGCGTATCGTGGGCCGGAAGACCACGTTCGTAGGGCAGAAAACGCCGCAGGAAATCGAGCCGCTGCTCGCCCCACAGCCGGACTTCCACGAAGTCCTCCATGCCCGACAACGTCGCACAAAGCACAAGCAGCAGTATCTCGGGCAACGGATACAGAACCCGCCAACGCTGGCGGGGGTCGGAAAGCGCCGAAAAATGGTCGAGTATCGAGGCAGACGCCAATCCATCCGACATAACAGGCTCCGAATCATCGAAGCCTTCCTTGAATCACATTCCGGCAGACACCGAACCCGTTAACCTGAAGCGATTGCCCTGGGTAAACCCATGGACATGCCGGCACGGATATAGGCTTCCGTAAAAGGCGTGCGCTGCGCCGAGACCGAGACGCCGAGCGGTCCGTCTCCGCCCCGCACCTCGTCGGCGCCGAGCTCGTGGTGTTCGATCGCACGGAAAGCCCGCGCCATGTCGGACCAGCCCCAGCCGTCCGCGCCGAGGCTCTGCCAGGCATCGTAATCCTGCGGCTGACCGCGGAAATACATCATCCCGTTGACCGAGGACGAACCGCCAAGCACCTTGCCGCGAATCCATGTCTCTGGCGGAATGCCGTCATGGCCTTCGGTGGGAAAGAACCACACATGCTTCGGGTCGGTGAAAAGCCTGGCGGCGCCCATGGGCATGTGAATGAAGGAGCTAGTGTCCTCCGGTCCGGCTTCGAGGAGCAGCACGCGGATTGCGGGATCGGCAGAAAGACGTTCGGCGAGCACGCATCCTGCCGAGCCGGCGCCGACGATGATGTAGTCCCATCGATCCAATGCCCGCCGATCCAATGCGATGTCTCCTTCGCTTCACCTCGCCGCGGGAGGCTCCGATGATTGGCGGCACGCTCACATCGGGCATGCGCGCTTGCGAGACACTATCGAGGAGTTTGCGATGTCAAAAGGCATGGTAGTCGATCCGCTCACGACCAGCATCGGCGCCCGCGTCACCGGCGTTGACCTGCGCGCGCTATCGGCCGGCGACGCCGATGGCATTCGCCAGGCGCTGGATCGTCACGCCGTCGTCGTCTTCTCGGGACAGGGGCTGAACCTCGAGGAGCAGTGCCGTTTCGCAACCACGTTCGGTGCGCTCGAGCCTCTGCCGACGCTGAAGTTCCTCGGCTGGGAGCCGGTGCTCGTCGTCGAAGGGCTCATCAAGCATGCGCGCGAGCGTCCGCCGACGCTGCAATGGGCCGAGCATCAGGGCTGGCACACCGATTCGTCCTTCACTGCGCAGGTTCCGAGAGCGGCCGTCCTGCGCGCCGAGATCATCCCACCTGTCGGCGGCGGCACCTCGTGGACGAGCATGTGTGCCGCATTCGAAGCCCTCTCCGACGAGATGCAGCGATGGCTTTCCACGCTGAAGGCGGTCCATGCCTATCCGCCGGGATACAAGGAATCCATCGGACTCAACCGCTGTTCGGCGGAAGAGCAGCAGCGCTTCGACGAGAAATTCCCGCCCTGGGAGCATCCCGTCGTGTTCACGCATCCGCGGTCGGGCCGCTGCGGCTTGTTCGTGAACCCCACGTACACCACGCACATCGTCGGACTGACGGCGAAGGAAAGCCGCAACATTCTCAATTTCCTGTTCACCCACATCGCCACGCCAGATTTCGTTTACCGGCACCGCTGGATCGAGGGCGACATCGTGGTTTGGGACGAGCTCGCAACACTGCACTTGGCGCCCGACGATCATGCACCCCATCGAAGGCGTGTTGTCCGCGTCACCGCCGGCCTGGAAACGCCCACGAGTCCGATCTAGTGGTGAAGATCCGGCGCCTCAGTCCCTTCCACGCTGTCATGGCTCGCGACGGCGCATAGGCGCTAACATAAGGCTCAGCCGTGGACTATTGCTGCAATGACGGCGGGGTGAGATTTGGCTGACACGCGAGAATTATTTTGTAATTATAAGCCTGTCATCCCGGCCAAGCCGCGCCGCCACGAATGTTGTAGATCGACCACGGTGAGGGCTGGCGCGGCGCAGAGCCGGGACCCAAACGATCGCGGTTATGGGTCCCGGCTCTGCGCCGCGCATCGTACCAATGCGTTTGCCCACAGCGGTTTCGACGCGCGGCTTGGCCGGGATGACAGGTTCAAGCGAGAAGACTTGCGTGCCAACAAATCTCATCTCGCTCTGGCAGCATCTCGGATTGTTATGTTAGCGCCTATGCGCGACGGCGGGCCACCCAGGTGGTGAATCCTTTGTACCTGGCAATCAAGCACACGCCTAAGATTTCGACGCTCAAACTGGGTAGCCCGCCGTCGTGGGCCATGACAATCTCTATTGGAATTTGCCGTAATGGCGCCGCGCGTGCGCTAGGCGAATATCAAAATTCCTTCAGCAGCCGGTCGATGTAGTCCAGCTCTTCCTTCGGCCGTCCCTGCTCCGAAGCGCGTTTGCGAAGCTCCTCAAGGATCGACCGGGCCCGCGCAAGTTCGGATTGATCGGGAATTTTTACGTCGGCGCCGCCGACACCGCCCTTCGTGCCCGCCGCGCGCCCGAGAGGATCCTGATTGCTAGCCTCGCCTTCCTGTCCTTGGCCGCCGCGCTTCATCAGTTCCTGGGCAAGCTGGCCTGCCGCCTGGCGCATGGCCTCAAGCGCGTTTTTTTGCGACTGGCCGGCGTTGTCGAACTGGTTTCCGCCGAGCTGGTTTTCAGCATTGCCCATCTGGCGGCCGGCTTCGCCCAGACCGTCCGGCTTGGGCAGTCCCTGTGCGCCAAGCCCCTGAATGACCTTGTTCAAATCCTGATGCAGCGCCTGCTGCTGACGCGACAGCCCTTTTCCGCCTCCGTCTTTGGGATCCCCGCTGCCCTGGCTCTGGCGAAAACTCTTGTCGAGCAGCTGGCGCTGCCGGCCCACGAGATCGCTCAACCCATGAATGGCGCCGCTCAAGGCTTTGCTCTGCGGGCTGGCTTGGCTCTCCGCGCTGCCGTTGATGTGCAGATTCTCGAGCAGGCCCTGCAACAGTGACAGCATCTGTGCGGCCTGACCGCGGGCTCCTGTCTGCGCCATCTGCTGGATCGCGCGTAACAGCGCTTCGATGTCTTCGGTACGGAGCACCTTGGCGTTGGGCGGCAGCGGTCCGCCGGACTTGGGTGCATTCTGCGCCAACGCCTGGAGATAGCGCTGCAGCGCCTGCCGGTAGCGGTCGAGCAGGCTCTGGATCACACTTTGGGGCGCGCCCTGCGCCAATGCCTGGCTGAGCAGCTGCTGCAACTGACGCAGCTGCTCGGCAGCGGTCAGGACGCCACCGTTTTCGAGCGCAATCGCTATCTGCCAAAGCATGTTCTGCACTTGCGCGATGTCTTCTGCACGACGCGCCGTCTCGAGGCTCCAGTAGGCGGTGCGCAGACCGAGGTAGGCCGCGGGCTGATTGGCCATGAAGTGTTCCGGAGCAATCGCCAGCGCAGCGAGCACCCGCGCAACTCTCTCCTTCGCGCCGGGTTCGGCGATGGCCAGGTTCTGGCGTTGCTCGACCAAGGCCCGCGCCAGAGGATTCGTGAACACGCGCGCCGGCAGCCAGAATCGCGCAGGCTTGCTCACGCCGACCTGACCCGCTCCGTCTTTCGCCTCCAGCGTGATATCAACCTCCAGGCCCGCGAAGGGCTCGCCGGTCAGATCACGGTAGACGGTTTGCGTGACCGTCTTGGCCGACGCGGAGGAGAGCGGAAGATCCACCGCAAGCAAGGCATGCGATTTCGTCGACGCCCGCACCGGACGGATCAACGCGCGGACGCTCTCCACCCCGTAGTCGTCTCCGGCGGTGAATGCGAGCTTGACCGCATCCCGCTCCGTCTTGCTGGGAGGCTCGGCGAAGGCAATGACGGGCGGCGTGTCGGGAATTGCCTTGATACGCCATCGCCCCAGCAGGAGCCCGGACTCGCGAACCGCTATGTCGGCGTCCGCGGTCAATTTGGTGCTGGCACCGTATTCGTTGGATGCGCCGTGGAACTGCGGCGCTGTCGGCGACGGTCTCGGATCGATCGACAGGGTGGGCAGCATATCGGCAGAATGAACGCGCAAGACGATCTCGGAACCGGCGGGTACTGCAATCGAATTACTTGCGGTTCGCTGCAGATAGATCGGCGCCACGGCCGTATAGGCGGGAGGATTGACCCACGCATCGAGCTGCGCAGTGGCCGTTCCTCTTCCGGCGGCGGGTGAGAACGCGATCTCCAGCCGGCGCGGCCAATCGTTTCCGGCAACGACGAAGCCCACAACGAACAGCAGTAGCAGGAGATAGCGAAGCGCGTAGGGATCTCTGGCAGGAAGACCGGGGGAAGGAAGCGCCACACGCAGTCGCGTAATTCGCGACAGCATCCTTTTCAAATGGATGCGCCACAGCTCTTCGGCCCGCGGGTCGCCGGCGCCGACCAGCAGCCGATCGCCCCGCTCGGTGAGGGGCCGGTGGGCAAGAGCGCTGTCGCATTCGACGCGCCTTGCAGCCTCCTGCCAGCAGGGAAAATGAAAGGCGCGAAAGCTTCGATACAGTGCAACCGCCGTGGCAGCCAGCATGCAGATAAGCAGGAATGTGCGCGGTGCGGGCGGAAGTACGCCAAGCACGCCGAGCAAGGCCGCGGCGACATACCCGCCGATGATACCGCTGGCAGGCCACAGTGCCGGCCAGATTCGTTCCCAGAGAATGGCCGCACGCGCAAGAGCGACATAGCGCTCGCTGCGGTCAGCGCGCGAGCCAGGGCGGAAGATGGTCGAGTCCAATAAGCTCATCGTCGCTGATCCGCGCCCGGATGGTGCTCCACGCCTGGCCATGCACGAGGATCTCGGCGGCCGGAGGACGAGCATTGTAGGCCGAAGACATCACCGCGCCATAGGCTCCCGCCGTCATAATGGCGACCAGATCGTTGCTCTTCATCTCCGGAAGCACGCGGTCGCGACCAAACAGGTCGGTGGTCTCGCAGATTGGCCCGACCACGTCATACCGGGCAACGGGTGCACCGGCGGCGGGTTCCGCAACCGGCAGGATTTCGTGATAGGCGTCGTATAGAGCCGGACGCAAAAGATCGTTCATGCCGGCATCGATAATGAGAAAGCGCCGGCTTTCGCCTTGCTTCGCATAGAGGACGCGCGCCAGCAGAACGCCGGCGTTGGCCGCGATGAGGCGGCCGGGCTCGACGATCAGCGCCAGGCCCAGACCGCGCATCGTTCGCGTGACGATCTCGCCATAGGCGTGCAAGGCCGGCGGCGGATCGCCCGGCTTGTAGGGCACACCGAGCCCACCGCCCAGGTCCGCACTTACGATTGCGTGACCATCGGCACGTAAAGCTGTCACAAGCTCGGCCACGCGCCGGAACGCCTCCTCGAACGGACCGAGCTCGGTGACCTGGCTGCCGATATGCACGTCGACGCCGACGATCTCGATGCCGGCAAGCGCGGCCGCCCGCGCATATACATCCTTGGCCCTGCTCCACGGGATGCCGAATTTTGCTTCCGCCGTGCCGGTGGTGATCTTTGCGTGCGTGCGCGCATCGACATCCGGATTGATGCGAACGGCGACTCTTGCGCGAAGGCCCAGCTCGACCGCAACGGCGTTGAGCGCTTCCAGCTCGGGCTCGCTCTCGACGTTGAATTGGCGAATTCCCGCCGTGAGGCCGAATCGCATTTCGGCGCGTGTCTTTCCGACACCGGAAAATACGATCTTGTCGGCAGGGATATTCGCAGCCAGCGCCTTCTTGAGTTCGCCGGCAGACACGACATCGGCTCCGGCACCCAGCCGGCCGAGCGTCTTGAGCACCGCAAGATTGCCGTTTGCCTTGACCGAATAGGCGATGAGCGTATCGGGTGAAAATGCCTGGGCGATGGCGCGGTAGTTATTCTCCAGCGCAGCGCTCGAATAAACGTAGAGCGGCGTTCCCGCCTGCTCGGCGAGCCGGGTCAGATCGACGTCTTCCGCAAAGAGGCGGCCGGAGCGGTAGTGAAAAGGGTTCATCGCGAGATGGGCGTCGGGGGCAGCGAGGGGTCGGGTTCTCCCCTCGGATTGTGATTTCCGTTGGGCAGATCGAGTTCGCTCTTGGTGCCGCAGGCCGGCAGGCAGAGCAGCAGACTGAAGACGAGGAGCAGACGCAGCATCATGAGAGTCTCTCCTGCCAAAATCGAATCTGTTCACGCACCCGCTCCGGTGCGGTGCCTCCGAAGCTGGCACGCGAACGAACGGATGCTTCGACCGACAGGACGGAATAGATGTCTGCCGTAATGGCCGGCTCCACCTTCTGCATCTCTTCGAGGGACAAGGATTCCAGCGGAATGTTCAGCTCCTCCGCTCGCTTGACGAGCGCGCCTGCGACGTGGTGTGCGGTTCGAAACGGTCGTCCCAACACGCGTACCACCCAGTCGGCCAGATCGGTTGCGGTCAGATAGCCGGCTTTCGCGGCTCGGCGCATGGCTTCGGGCACCGCTTGGAGATCCTCCACCATTCCACTCATCGCCGCAAGCGACAGCTCAAGCGCATCGGCCGCCGAAAACAGCGCCTCCTTGTCTTCCTGCAAATCTTTCGCATAGGCCAGCGCCAAGCCTTTCATGACCACCGTGAGCGAGGTGAAGCTTGCGAGAATGCGGCCGGACTTCGCCCGTACAAGCTCCGCGGCATCGGGATTGCGCTTTTGCGGCATGATCGACGAACCGGTGGAGAAAGCGTCGCTCAACTTCGCAAAACCGATCAGCGGCGAAACCCACATCACGATCTCTTCGGACAGCCTGGACAAGTGTACCGCGGCGATCGTTGCAGCCGCGAGATATTCGAGCGCGAAGTCGCGCGAAGACACGGCATCGAGCGAATTGCGCATGGCGTGCGAAAACCCAAGCGCGCGCGATGTCATCTCACGGTCGATGGGAAACGGTGTGCCCGCCAATGCGGCTGCCCCAAGCGGACATTCGTTCATGCGCTCGCGCGCGCTTGCGAACCGCCCCTTGTCGCGCGCGCACATCTCGACATAGGCAAGGCAGTGGTGACCGAAGGTGATCGGCTGGGCAGGCTGAAGATGCGTGAAGCCCGGCATCACCGTGTCGGCGTGCTTGTCGGCCTGGTCGAGAAGCGCACGCTGCAGCACCGTCAGGCCCTTCTCCGCTCGTTCGCAGGCGGCGCGGACCCATAGCCTGAAATCGGTTGCAACCTGGTCGTTTCGCGAGCGCGCCGTGTGCAGCCGGCCCGCGGCCGGCCCGGCAATCTCGGCGAGCCGCGATTCGATGTTGAGGTGGATGTCTTCCAGGCTGCGCCTGAAGTCGAAGCGGCCTTCCCTGATCTCGGCTGCGATCTGCGTCAATCCGGCCAGAATAGTGTCGGCATCCGCGCGGGAAACGATGCCCTGAGCGGCCAGCATGGCGACGTGTGCGCGCGAGCCCTCGATGTCTTCCTGGGCTAGCCGTTTGTCGAATTCGATGGAGGCGTTTATCTCCTCCATGATATCTGCGGGGCCGCGCGCGAACCGGCCGCCCCACATTTCATTCGCAGTCATGGGCCTGCCATGCCTTTCCTTCGACCTCGAACGCTGATCGCTCTTGCCCTGCTGATCTCCGCGGTTGCGGGCAGCGTTCTATATGTGATCCGCACAAGGCCTGTCCACGTGGCCGCGGTGCCGCCCCCGGCGATTGCCAGGCTCGAATGGGCGACAACGCCGCGGCCGGTACCTGCCGTCGGCTTTGCAGCTGCCGACGGGAAGCGTTCTACCCTGGCGTCCTTCGCGCCCCACTACGTGCTTCTCAATCTCTGGGCCACATGGTGCGCGCCCTGCGTGCGCGAGCTGCCGCAGCTCTCCGCCCTTCAATCGGCGCTGCCGGGGCTCAAGGTGGTGCCCGTCAATGTCGGCCGCGACAATGCTGCGCAAACCGCCGCCTTTCTGAAGGCGCACGGCGCAGCAAAGCTTGCCGTTTATGTCGATACCGATGCGGCCCTCATCCGGGCGTTCGACGCGTCCGGTCTGCCGGTGAGCGTGCTCGTCGATCCCAAGGGTCGCGAGATTGCGCGTGCGCTGGGCCCGTGCGATTGGGCGGCTCCGGCGGCGATCGGTTATTTTCGTCGCCTGATGGCGCCGGCGGCGCGGAATTCCTAACGCGAGCTTATTCCGGGAGGTTTGCATGGAACGTTTTGTTATCGATGTACCGGACGCTGTGCTGGGCGACCTGGCGCGGCGGCTGGCGGCAACACGCTGGACGGACGATTTCGCGAACGATGACTGGCGCTACGGCGCCAATGTGGCCTATATGCGCGGGCTGACGGAATATTGGCGCGATCGTTACGATTGGCGGGCCCGCGAACGATCGATGAATCGCTTTGCGCATTTCCGCGAACATATCGACGGCATTCCCATCCATTTCATTCACGAGCGCGGCAAGGGCCCCAAGCCCATTGCGCTGATGCTCAATCACGGCTGGCCCTGGTCGTTTTGGGATTTCGAGAAGGTCATCGGCCCGCTGAGCGATCCTGCCGCTTTCGGCGCCGATCCGGCCGATGCCTTCGACGTGATCGTGCCGTCGCTGCCGGGTTATGCCTTTTCGACGCCCTTGCGCACGCCCGGACTCAATTTCTGGAAGACGGCGGATTTGTGGATCGCGCTGATGGAGCGGCTGGGCTATCCGCGATTTGCGACGCAAGGCGGCGATTGGGGCTCGTTCGTCTCCGCGCAGCTCGGCCACAAATATCCCGACCGGATCATCGGCGTGCACATTCACACGCCTGCGGCGCTGAGTTTTCTCGATCCGAAAACCAAGTTCGACCGGAACGATTTTGCGCCTGACGAGATCCCGGCGCTGCAGAGAATGGGACGCTTTGCCGCCGAGGAAACCGGCTACATGGCATTGCAGAAGACGAAGCCGCAGACACCGTCGATCGCGCTCAACGACTCGCCGGCAGGGCTGCTGGCGTGGATCGTCGAGAAGAGGCGGCGCTGGAGCGATTGTCACGGTGACGTCGAGAGCCGCTTCACGAAGGACGAGCTGATCGACACCGCGATGCTCTATTGGGTGACGGGCAGTTTCAACACCTCGGCACGCTACTACTACGAAGGTGCGCATGATCTCTGGCGTCCGTCGCACGACCGCACGCCCGTCGTCGAGGCACCGGTCGCGATCCCGATCTTTCCCGGCGAAATCACCTATCCGCCGCGCAAATGGGCGGAGCGCTATTACAACCTCCAGCGTTGGACGGTGATGACGTCAGGCGGACATTTCGCAGCAGCGGAAGAACCCGAGGCGCTGGTCGCCGACATCCGCGCATTCTTCCGCGAGCTGCGGTGACGCACTTCCTCCCCCGTTCCGCACAGCGGAATGGAGGAGGTGGATCGCGAACGTAGTGAGCGAGACGGAGGGGGCAGTCGACGCGCGCTACAGTCAACACTCTTCACTGGCCCTCTCCGTCTCGCAGCGCCGGCGCGCTGCTCGACACCTCCCCCATGCTGCGCACGGGGGAGGAAGAACTTACGGAATTCAGTGCGACGCCCACAGCACGCTGCGCCCCAACAGGCGCGGCTTGCGCCAGGATCGTCGCATCGGCCAGGCCCGAGCGTTCCGTGATGTGAATACTCAAGCCCGAGGGCTCCGGCTTCAATACGAGCCGGTAGGCGTTGATGCGGGCGACCTCGTCGTAATCGATGTCCAGCGCGCCCGCAGCCCACCGCCCGGAAACCGCCACGTCGAGACCGCTCGCCTGGTTTCGCGACAGGCGCGGCGCGCCGTCCATTCCGATCGGGTGAACTTCGCTTGCGCCGTTCGCGAACCCGAATTGCAGGGTAGCAACTTCGGGACTGACGAATGTGAGCTGCAGCGATTGCACACCCAGCGGATTGGCAGGGAGGAACCAGATTTTTCCGGCGAGCTGTTGGGCGAAGGGCGGCGGCGCATTGCACGGTATGGACGATGGCGCAGCTCCCATCTGCGCGACGACATGCGAGAGCTTTGCGTCTGCCGACGGATCGGCCGGCAGTGCATGAGCGGATTTGAAGGCGCCCGCGATCAGCGGCATGACGACGTTGGCATCCATGCCGCCGCCGGTAACCACGACCACGGCATCGAGGTTCGGAATAACCGTGATGCGCTGGCCGCCGCGGCCGTTGGCTTCGAAATCGTAAGGAACGTGGCCAGGATAGAGCCACATGCCCAAGCCATAGTCGATACCAGGTTCGACCGTAGTATGCGGTGCGAGCGCCGCCTTCAAATAATCGGCTGGAACGATCTGCTTGTCCTCCCAACGCCCGTCGTGCAGCCACAGATAGCCGAGTTTGGCGAGATCGCGCGGCTCCAGCCGCAAATCGGCAAACCCATGGCTCACGCCATCCGGATCGGCGGGCCACGACACATCCGTGATGCCCAGTGGCGCAAAGAGATCCTTCTGCGAGAGCGCGAACGCGCTCGCCCCGGTCGCCCGTGTGAGCGCGGCGGACACGAGGTGCATGTTGCCGGCGCAATAGGCGAATTTGCTGCCGGGGTTCGACACGACCGGCCGGTCCAGCATATAGCCGGCCCAATGCGGGCTCGACTCCATTTGCTCGAGCAGGCTGCGTCCGTCGGGGTCCGTGCTGCAGTCAAGCCCCGACGTCATGCTGAGCAACTCGGCCAACGTTATACGCGCCTTGAGCGGGTCCGTGATGTTCTCATCCGGCAGCAGCGACGTGATCGGCGCATCGAGGTCGAGGTGAGCGTGCCGGGCGATTTCTATGCCCACCAGCATGGACGTGACGCTCTTGGTGATGGAGGCTACGTCGTGCGGCTCGCTGTCGCGATAGGGAAAGAAATAGGCATCGAGCACAAGGTATCCGTTTCGCGCGATGAGAAGGCTGTGAATCGGAACCTTTGCGATGCGCAGCGTCTGGAGCGCATCGGCGAGCGCTCCAGAGTCCACGCCCTGGGCTTCCGGTGTGGAGGCAGACCAGCCTTTGGTAGGCCAGTCCCCGGGCGCGGATACGGGCGGCGTCGCGCAGGAAAGCACGGCCAGGCACAAGATGACTACGACCGTGCAGACCGATGCACAGCGGGACAAGATCGCCCTCCAAGGCGCATGCCTTCATATCTCGCCACGCTTGGTATCGCCGCGCAATAAAGGATGTTAGATGTTGGTGAATTGGACCGCGGGGCTTCAGCCCCGCTTGCGCGCCTCAAGGCGCGCGGTTCCCGGCATCGCCTACCGCGTCGGAACCGGACGCTCGCCGCGGTAGTCGTAAAATCCGCGGCCGGTTTTGCGGCCGAGCCAGCCGGCTTCCACATACTTCACCAGCAGCGGACAGGGACGGTATTTCGAGTCGGCAAGCCCTTCGTAAAGCACCTGCATGACCGAGAGGCAGGTATCCAGGCCGATGAAGTCGGCGAGCTGCAGCGGCCCCATGGGATGATTGGCGCCAAGCCGCATGGCCGTATCGATCGCGTCGACGTTTCCCACGCCTTCATAGAGTGTGTAGACGGCCTCGTTGATCATCGGCAGCAGGATGCGGTTGACGATGAACGCCGGAAAGTCCTCCGCGTAGGCGGCCGTCTTGCCGACGCGCTTGACGATGTCGAGCGCCGCCTGGAACGTCGTGTCGTCGGTCGCGATGCCGCGGATCACTTCGACCAGCTGCATCATCGGAACCGGATTCATGAAATGCAGACCGATGAAATGCTCGGGCCGGTCGGTCGATGCGGCGAGCCGCGTGACCGAGATCGAGGAGGTGTTGGTAGCGATCAGGGTCTTGGCATTGAGCCGGGGACAGAGGTCCTGAAAAATTTTTCGTTTGACGCTCTCGTCTTCCGTCGCCGCCTCGATGACGAGGTCGCGATCCTTCATGTCGTCGAGGGTGAGCGTCGTTCGAATGCGCTGCAGCGCCGGCCCCACAGCATCTTCGTTGATCAGCCCGCGGGCGGCCTGCCGGTGCAAGTTCTTCTCGATCGTCCCGACCGCGCGCGAGAGCTGATCGGCGTTCATATCCTCGATGAGAACGTCATATCCGGATAGGGCACAGACATGAGCAATGCCCCCGCCCATCTGACCCGCCCCGATAATACCCACGCGCTCGATACACAAGGCTCTCGTTTGGCTCCGTTGCTACGCGGATCGGCCACGGGCCGGCCCCACGTCATTCGAAAATCGGTTGGCGGCTTCAATAGCCAAGCTTGCTGAGCTCCTGCTCCATCTCCGGCACCGCCTTGAAGAGATCGGCGACAAGTCCGTAATCGGCGACCTGAAAAATCGGTGCCTCTTCGTCCTTGTTGATGGCGGCGATGACCTTGGAGTCCTTCATCCCGGCCAGGTGCTGAATGGCGCCGGAGATTCCCACCGCAATGTAGAGCTCGGGCGCGACCACCTTGCCCGTCTGCCCGACCTGATAGTCGTTGGGAACGAAACCCGCATCGACGGCGGCCCGGCTGGCGCCGACGCCGGCGTGCAGCTTGTCGGCGATCTTTTCCAGGAGGTGGAAATTGTCGCCCGACTGCATGCCGCGGCCGCCCGAGATGATGATCTTGGCCGAGGTCAGCTCCGGCCGCTCGGATTTCGAAAGCTCCTCGCCGACGAAACTGGAGACGCCCGGATCCGCCGCGGCAGCGATCGTTTCAACCGGCGCCGATCCCGCTCCCTCCGGCGCCTTGAAGGCGGTCGTGCGAACCGTGATCACTTTCTTCCCCGGCGGCGCCTGCACGGTTTGAATGGCGTTGCCGGCATAGATCGGGCGGCGAAACGTGTCGGGCGATTCCACCGCGAGAATTTCAGAAATTTGCGGCACATCGAGCTTCGCGGCGACACGCGGCATGTAATTCTTGCCGTTCGTCGTCGCCGCGGCGAGGATCGCGTCATATGCCGGTGCGAGGCCCAGAATCAGCGCCTCCATCGGTTCCGCGACCATTTTCGCGTAGAGCGCGTCGTCGGCCAGCAAAACCTTTTCCACGCCGGCGATTTTCGCGGCCGCTTCGGCAACGGACCGGCAATTCTGGCCGGCCACGAGCACATGCACCGGCGCGCCCAGCTGCGTGGCAGCGCCGACCGTTTTGCCGGTCGCTTCCTTCAGCGATGTGTTGTCGTGTTCGGCTATGACGAGCGACGTCATCAGATCACACCTGCTTCGTTCTTCAGTTTGTCGACGAGCTCGGCCACGGTTTTGACCTTTACGCCCGACTGGCGCTTGGCAGGCTCACTGACCTTCAGCACCTTGAGCCGCGGCGTCGTGTCGACGCCGTAATCGGCCGGCGTCTTCTCGTCGATGGGCTTCTTCTTCGCCTTCATGATGTTGGGAAGCGATGCATAGCGCGGCTCGTTAAGCCGCAAATCCGTCGTGACGATGGCGGGAGTCTTGATCTCGACCGTCTGCAGCCCGCCGTCGATTTCGCGCTCGACCAGGGCCTTGCCGTCGGCAAGCTCGAGCTTGTGAGCAAAGGTTCCTTGCGGCCAGCCGAGCAAAGCAGCGAGCATCTGTCCCGTCTGGTTGGAATCGTCGTCGATTGCCTGCTTGCCCAGGATCACGAGGCCCGGCTGCTCTGCGTCGCAGATGGCCTTGAGGATCTTGGCGACAGCCAGCGGCTCGACGTCGCCTTCGGCTTTCACCAGGATGCCGCGATCCGCCCCCATCGCCAGCGCCGTCCGGATGGTCTCCTGCGCGGCCTGCGGGCCGATGGAGACCGCCACGATTTCCGTGGCCTTGCCCTTCTCCTTCAGCCGGATGGCCTCTTCGACGGCGATCTCGTCGAAAGGGTTCATGGACATTTTGACGTTGGCGAGATCAACGCCGCTCTGGTCCGCCTTCACACGAACCTTGACGTTGTAGTCAATCACCCGCTTGACGGGCACGAGAACTTTCATCGTTTGCGAATGCCTTCCCCGTAACAGCCGCCCATGATTTTGCTTTG
>Ga0335085_10009377_pt1 | contig 14777 bp, 11 predicted proteins | sample Lox_Sample_45_FD_206712 | JGI IMG/M metagenome (GOLD analysis project Ga0335085, IMG submission 206712) | Soil microbial communities from Loxahatchee National Wildlife Refuge, Florida, United States - Lox_Sample_4.5 | ecosystem: Environmental > Terrestrial > Soil > Wetlands | place: USA... | reverse complement strand
CCGACCCTATGGAACTGACCGCGATCGCCAAGCGCCTGCAAAGACAGCTCGCGACGCTGCGGTTCGGCGCGCCGGTCGCCTTCGTCTACGATCCTCTGGATTATGCCTGGGCGCCGCATCGAATGTACCTCGAGCGCTATGGAACCGGCCATCCCCCAGTGCTGTTGGTGGGGATGAACCCTGGCCCCTTCGGCATGGCGCAGACCGGTGTGCCGTTCGGCGACGTCCAGATGGTCCGCGACTGGCTCGGCATCGACGCGCCGGTCAAGTCGCCGGCACAGCACCATCCAAAGCGGCCGGTAACCGGCTTTCAGTGCCATCGGCGCGAAGTGAGCGGGCAGCGGTTGTGGGGATGGGCACGCAGTCACTTCGGGACCCCGGAGCGCTTCTTCGAGCGCTTCTTCGTCGCCAACTATTGTCCTTTGTGCTTCGTCGAGGACAGCGGGAGAAACCGCACCCCGGACAAGCTGCCGCGCAGCGAGCGCGACCCGCTCTTCCGCCTCTGCGATTGGGCACTCATACGCACAGTGGAGCGGCTGGAGCCGCGCTATGTCATCGGGATCGGGCACTTCGCCGCCGAGCGTGCAGCAGCGGCACTCCAGACGTCGGGCGTAAAGCTCGGCTCGGCGCCCCATCCCAGCCCTGCTAGTCCCAGCGCCAACCGCGGCTGGGAGGCGCAGATGGACCGCGCGCTGCGTCACCTCGGGATTGCACTGCCCTGACGTGGTGCTCACACCTCGACAGCCGGCCACGCGCTTCCACGAGCCAGCGGTGCTGCGCGCGTTTCCCGTTTAGATCGCCTGATCCTGCTCGAGTGCAGCGACGAACGCCGGATCGAAGCCCAGCTCCGACAGGATCGCGCGAGTGTGCTGTCCGACGGTCGGGACCGGTTCCATGCGCGGCTCTTCGCCGTCGAGTCCTACTGGCGGCAGTAGCGCGTCGATGCGTCCGTTCGGCGTCTCGACCTGACGCCAGCGGCCGCGGCTCTTGAGCTGCTCGTGGTCCCAGAACGCATGCATATCGTTCAACCGGGCATTGGCGATCTGCGCCTTCTCCAGCCGCGCCAGCAGTTGAGTCGAGTCGAGCTTCCTAAACACGCCCAGCAGGATCTCGGAGAGCTCGGAGCGATGCGCCTGACGCTCGCTGCTGCCACTGAAGCGCGGGTCCGAGGCCAGCTCCGGGCGTTCTAGGACCTGCGCGCAGAAGCTCGCCCATTCCCGCTCGTTCTGAATCCCGAAGAAGACGGTCTTGCCGTCCCCGGCCGTGAAGGGTCCATAAGGGTAGATCGTGGCGTGACTGGCGCCCGTGCGGGGCGGTGGCTGGCCCCCATAAGCTGCGAAATACGCGGGATAGCTCATCCACTCCCCGAGCGCCTCGAACATCGATACATCGAACGCGGCCCCGTCGCCCGTCCGCTCGCGCCGATACAACGCCGTCAGGATGCCGGTGAAGCCGTACATGCCGGCAGCGATATCCGCGATCGAGATGCCTGCCTTGCTCGGAGTCTCCGGAGTGCCGGTGACCGACACCACTCCGGATTCGCATTGGATCAGCAGGTCATAGGCCTTCTTCTGGCTGTAGGGGCCATCCGGGCCGTAGCCGGAGATGTTGCACAGGATGATGCGCGGATGCCGTTCGCGGAGCACCTCGGAGCCCAGCCCGAGCCGCGCGGCCGCGCCGGGCACCAGGTTCTGCACGAATACATCGGCTTTGGCGAGCAAGCGTTCGAGCACCGGCTTTGCATTCGGATGCTTCACATCCAACGTCAGACTCTCCTTCGAGCGGTTGAGCCAGACGAAATGCGAGGACTGTCCCAGAACGGTCTTGTCGTAGCCCCGCGCGAAGTCGCCGGCCCCCGGCCGTTCGATCTTGATCACGCGCGCACCGAGGTCGGCCAACTGCCGGGTCGTGAACGGCGCCGCCACGGCCTGTTCGAGTGAGACGACGGTGATGCCTTGCAAAGGAAGCATGGTTCGCACTGTCGATCGGGGCTTCCCGGCGCAGGCTACACGGCGCGGATCCGCTCTAGATCAGATCGCCGCCGCGCCAGATCTCGAAGGCCGACAAGAGCACGGGCCTACGGCGCCAGCCAATCGATGCGATCCGGATGCGTGTGCCGGCCAGTCACGGTGTGGGGCTGTCGGCGAGCGCGACTCCGATCATCGAATCGCGAGTGGCCAGCGTCGCGAGCCGCTCCTCGCTCCAGCGCTCCGTACCGGCGGGACGCATGGGGAGCACGAGGTAGCGCATGTCGGCGGTGGAATCGTGCACACGCACCGTCACATGCTCGGGCAGATCGAGCCCGAACTCGTGCAGCACGGTGCGTGGTTCGCGCACGACGCGACTCCTGTAGTTGCGGCTCTTGTACCAGTCGGGCGGGAGTCCGAGCAGCCAGCGCGGATAGCAGGAGCACAGCGTGCATACGATCACGTTGTGCACCTGCTGCGTGTTCTCCACCACCACCAGCTTGTATGCTCCGTGGTCCAGTCCGACCTCTTCGGCAGCGGCGTTGCCGTTCTCGAACACGCGTGTCTTGTAAGCGGGATCGACCCATGCCCGCGCGACCAACCTCGCACCCAGACCCGCGTTGCGTCCGTCCATGTCCTCCACTTGGCGGCGGATTTGGTCCGCGGCGAGGATGCCCTTCTCGATGAGCAGCTCGCGCACCGCGATCTCCATCGCCTGGTAGTAGGTCAAGTGCTCTTCGCGGTCCGCTGGCGTCGCATGCGGATGACCGTGCTCGTGATGGTCGCTCATGGCGCGCCTGCCTCCTCTGGCTCGAGCCAGTGCTGATAGATCTCGATGTCGACCGTATCATGCGCAGTGCCGGCGTAGTCCCGCCAGACCTCCCGCTGCAGGAAGCGCACGCGGTACAGCGGCTGCCGGGGCAGCCCGCTGCGTGCATACGCCAGCTCCTCGGGGTTGGGATAAGCCCCGCACAGCCGCTCGATCACGCCGTGATGGCCGCGGATATACCAAGGCGTGCGGACATGCCCCAGCGGATAGGCCAGCCTGACCTGCACCCGCTCACCGGGGCGGAAGCGGGCCTGGAGCGCGTCCACCGTCATAGCTCACCGCGGGCGTGACGCTGTTCGACTTCGGCCATCTTGCGCCCCAGCTCGTCGATGGTGATGACACCGCGCTGGATCAGCGTCTGCGTGATGGAATGGATCCAGCGCTCGTAGTAGCTCATCCGGTCGTAGGCCTGCGGCCCGAGCGCTTCGATGTTGCGGCGGAGCTCGTCGACGGTGATCAAACGCCGGTCCTTACCCGACAGCACCACGAGCAGCGCGTCGACCCGCTTCTCCCACAGCAGGTAGGAGTGCTCGCTACGCTCCACCGGCCCGGCGGGCTGGCCGCCCATGTCGTGGTGGCTGCGCGGGTGCTCTGTGTCGGACATAAGATTCATTATAGCGGCCTGCGGGGTGAACACCGCGCGGCAGGCGTAACGACGGCGGCCCGCGACGCTCAGCGCGGCTGTGCGGCAGGCGTCGCGCCCGCCGAAGCGGTCGCCGGCGGGGAGGCCGGCGCCGGAGCGGCAGCAGGAACAGGGCCAGTAGGCGCCGGGTTCACCGCGGCTCCATCCGACACCGTATTGGGAAGATTGAGAACGACGCGCACGCCCTCGCCCACGCCATTCGCAATTCGGATTACTTTACCGTCCGTGTTCGCGATCTCGATCGGCGTGAACTTTACCCGGCTGTCTCCGTCGATCACGCCCACGAAGTTTTTGCCGTCGCGTTGGATCAGTGCCGTGGTCGGCGCCTCGACATAGCTCTTGGTCGGGATGAGCAGCGACACCGTCACGAAGCTGCCGGCGATGAACGTATGCTTGCTGTTGTCGAAGTCGACTTGCGTGAACATGGTGCGGGTCCTGGGGTCGAGCTGTCCGCTGACGCGGCTCACTTTCCCTTTCGATTTGATCTCGGGATTGCTGGAGTCGACGATCTCGACCTCGGTACCGACCTTGACGTAGGGCGCCTCCAGTTGATCGACGTACACCGTGACTCTGAGCCTGGAGATGTCGGAGACCGTGACCACCGGCTGCGCCGCTGTGCGGTTGCTGGTGGCGTTGGTCACCAGCGCGCCCGGGTCTGCATAGCGCGCCGTGACCACACCGTCGAAGGGAGCCACCAACGTGCGGTAGTCCTGCATGGTCCGGATCCCCTGAACCTCGTCCGCCTGCGCCTTGACGTCGGTCTCCGCATTGTCGAGCGCCTGCTGCGAGAAGAAGCCCTTCTCGGCCAGATCGCGCGTGCGCCCGGCAAGACGTTCCTTGTTCTCCAGGGTTGCGACCGCGCCTCGATACTGCGAATCGAGTTCAGGCGACGTGACATACGCGATGAACTGCCCCGCCCGCACATGGTCGCCGGCGTCGACCGCGATGCGCGTCAGATAGCCGCCCACCTTCGCATACAGCGTCGCGGTCTTGTACGGAAGCGCCTCGCCGATGAGCGTCACTCTGCGCACATCGGGCCCATGCATCGACACCGCTGTTGCCACGACCGGTCCTTTGTCCGCCACCGCCGCGCGCGCCTTGGTCTCCTCCGCCAAGCGCTTTTGCTTGCCGGACCAGAAGTGATACACGGCGCCTGCAGCGACCGCCACCACGATGAACGCGGCGATGTAGACGACCAGGAACGATTCGCGACGCTCCGACGCCATGCCATTCTCCTTATACGGATTCCCCGCGCGCCTCGGCCTCGAAGCGCACGTCCAGCTCGTGCAACACTGGTCTGCCCCGGCGCAGGAACGTATAGACCACGGGCACCACGAACAGCGTAGCGACGGTCGCCAGCGCCAGGCCGCCGATGACCGCGCGCCCCAGCGGCGCGTTCTGCTCCCCGCCTTCGCCGATCCCGATCGCCATCGGCACCATGCCGATGATCATCGCCAGCGCCGTCATCAACACGGGGCGCAGACGAGTCTTGCCCGCCTCGATCGCGCCTTCGATCACGCCGAGCTGCGGATTTGCCACTCGCACGTCGTTGGCGAAGCTCACCACCAGAATCGAGTTGGACACGCCGATGCCCACCGCCATGATCGCGCCCATCAACGACATTACGTTGATCGAGGTCCCAGTGAACGCCAGCATCCACAGAATACCGATCAGCGCCCCCGGCACCGCCATCATGATGATGAACGGGTCCACCCAGGACTGGAACAGCACCACCAGCAGCGCATACACCAGCACGATCGCGAGCGCGAGCCCCAACAGCAGGCTCTCGAACGAAGCCTCCATCACCTGGTACTGCCCTCTGATGATGATCTTGGCTATGGACGGAAAGTCCTTCTCCCCGGTGATGGACGCGATGGCCTTCTTGATGTCGTCGATCGTCCCGCCCAGATCGCGCCCATCGACGTTCGCTGCGAGGTCGACGACGCGCTGCACCGTATAGTGGCTCACAGACTCGAAGCTCGACTCCGGCCGCAGCGTGGCGAAGTTGGACAGGCGGTTGACCGGCGCCGCAGGAGTGGCGGTCGGCTCCGACTCGCCCGTTCCATCGATGATGGACCCGGCGGTTTGCGTGATCGGTGTGCTCATGAGCTGATCGACGCTCTGCACCTTCCGGATCGGGGTTTGGACCGAGACGACGTAGTTCACGCCATTGGGCGCGAGATAGTACGACGGCGCGATCAGAGCGCTCGAGGAAAGGGACGTAAGCAGGCTGTTCGACACGTCGCGCGCCGTCAAGCCCAGCCGCGCGGCGCGCAGCCGGTCGATGTTGACCCGCATCCCGGGGTAGTTGAGCACTTGGATCTGACGCAGGTCCACGACCCCCGGAATCCGCTCGAGCGCGACGCGCAGGCGTCCCGCGTACTTCTGCGCCCGCTCGAAGTTCGGGTCCTGGATCTGGATGTCGATCGGAGCAGGCAGACCGAAGTTGAGCACCTGGGTGACGATGTCGGCGTTCTGGAAGTACAGCGAGGAGCCGGGAAACTTGGGCGGGATCTTTTCACGGATCTCGCGCATGTACTCCGCCGTCGGCTTGTGTTCGCCCTTGAGCGAGATCAGGATGTCGGCATCCATACCGCTGATGTTGTCCGTCGACACGAACGCCAGGTTGTAGAACAGCGGCACCCCGATCATGTCGTTGATCGAGCCGAGCTCGGCCGCCGGGATGATCTTGCGAATCTCGTCCTCGGCTTGCAGCACCACCTTCTCGGTCTCCTCGATCCGGGTCCCGATCGGCGCGCGGAAGTGCAGCTTGAGGATGCCCGCATCGGCCACAGGGAAGAAGTCCGTGCCCACAACCCGCAGCAGCCAGAAGCTCACGCCGCCCACGAGGACCAGGCACAGGAGCACGAAGGGCCGGTGACGCATGACGATCGTCATCAGGGTCCCGTAGCCGTTCCGAAGCCCGTCGAGCACGTTCTCGCGCAAAGCATTCAGCCGCGCGGCGAGACCCCGCTCGCTGTGATGCTCTCCGGCCAAGAGCATGCGCGAGAGCAGCGGCACGAGCGTGAAGGACAGCACATACGACGCAAGTAGCGAGAACACCACGGCGAGCGCGAGCGGGATGAACAGGTACTTGGACACTCCGTACAGGAATGCGACGGGGATGAACACGATGCAGATGGCGAGCGTGGCCATGGTCCTCGGCAGCGCCACCTCGTGCGACCCGTCGAGGATGGCGACGGTGAGGGGCTGGCCCATCGTCCGATGCCGGTGGATGTTCTCCACCGCCACTGTGGCGTCGTCCACCAGAATGCCTGTGGCGAGCGCCAGTCCGCCCAGGGTCATGAGATTGATGGTCTGGCCGGTGAAATACAGTCCGAGCAACCCGGCGACGATGGCCAGCGGGATGGAGGTGATCACCACGATGGTGTTGCGCCAGCTGCCGAGGAACAGCAGGACCATGAGCGACACCAACAGCGACGCGGCTACCGCCTCGGAAAGCACGTTCTTGATGGCCGCGCGCACGTACACCGACTGGTCGAAGTCGAGGTTGATCTGCACATTTTCTGGCGCCGCCTTCTGAATCTCGGGCAAGATCTCGCGGGTGTCGTTCACCACCTTCAGACTGGAGGCATCCGAATGCTTGAGGATCGTGAGATAGGTGGCGCGCTTGCCGTTCACGTGCACGATATTGGTCTGCTCGACAAAGCCATCGCCGACCTTGGCCACATCGCTCAGCAGCACCGGCACACCGCCCACGACCTTGATCGGCATCTCGCGGAACTGATCCACCAGCGCGGGGCTCGAGTTGGTCATCACGTTGTACTCGAGATTGCCGATGCGCGCCGTACCGGCCGGAGCCAGCACGTTGGAGGTTTGCAGCGCGTTGACGACATCGAACGGCGACACGCCCTTCGCCTGCATCACCGCGGGATCGAGATCCACGTTGACCTGGCGCAGCTGGCCGCCAAACGGGGCGGGTACCGTGAGGCCCTGGATAGTGAACAGCTTGACGCGTACGAAGTTGAGCGCGTGGTCGAACAGCCGCCCCTCCGGCACCGTATTGCTGAAGAAATTCATCTGCACGATCGGCACCGTGGCGGCGTCGTACTGGATGATCAGCGGCGGTGTCGTGCCGGGAGGGAGGATGCGCAGGATGGTGTTGTTCACCGCGTTCATCTGCGCGATCGCCGCGCCGATATCGGCGCCATCCTGGAAATACACCTTGACCAGGCCGATGCCGGGAATGCAATGGGACTCGATGCGCGAGATGCCGTTGACCGTCGTGGAGTAAGCGCGCTCGCTGATGATGACGATGCGCCGCTCCATCTCCTCGGCCGACAGGCCGGGGTAGTTCCAGCCTGCGAAGACGACCGGGATGTTGATCTTCGGGAAGAAGTCCACGGTCATCCGGAGAAGCGCGGCCAACAACCCGAGCAGCAGGATGAGCAGCGACAGGACCGCGACGGTGTAAGGTCGCCTTAAGGCGAGTCGGACGAGACCCATCATAGACGGGGACCTCCTCGTGGCAAAGCGAAGCCTGCACCGGGTGCAGAGCTGTTGCTGCTGCCGGCGCGGTCTCGCGGGCCGTCGGGCTGTCGGATCATAATCAGTCGCGCGTCAAATCAGAAGGGCCTGCTCGCCGGCACATGCCGAAACCCCAGCAGCGGCGCGGCTTTCGGAATTCCGAAACGGCGCGTCTCGCATCGCAAGAGCATGATATGACGCGCCGCGGCCCGAAACAAGAAGCCCCGGCGGCGCGTAGCGCCGTCCGGGGTGAGCCTCTACTTTCAGCGCGTTACGCCGTCTTCAGGTCGTGATCGGCGAGCGGCAGTGTGCGGATGCGCTTGCCTGTGACCTGGAACAGCGCGTTGGCAAGCGCAGGCGCCGTGGGCGGCGTCCCCGGCTCGCCTACCCCACCGGGGTTCTCCTGGCTGGGGACCAGATGCACCTCGATCTTCGGCATCTCGTTCATCCGCACCACGGGATAATCGTCGAAGTTGCCCTGCTCGACCTTGCCGTCCTGGAAGGTGATCCGAGAATAGAGGGCCGCCGACAGCGCATACACGATGGCGCTTTCCATCTGCGCCTTCACCTGCTCCGGATTCACGGCGCGGCCGCAGTCCGTGGCGCACACCACTCGGTGGACGACGGCCTTGCCGTCCTTGATCGATGCTTCCACCACCTGGGCGGTCCAGCCTCCGAACACTTCGACGCAGGCGATGCCGCGGCCAACGCCTTCCGGCAGCGGCCTGCCCCAACCCGCCTTCTCGACGGCCAGATCGAGCACACCGCGCAGCCGCGGCTGCTTCGCCAACAAGCCGCGGCGGAATTCGTACGGGTCTTTGCCCGCGAGCGTCGCCATCTCGTCGATGAAGGTCTCGGCGACGAACGTGTTATGGGTCGCGCCAACGGAGCGCCAGAACCAGATCGGCACTCCGAAGTCATGCTTGACCCAGTCGAACCGGATGTTCGGAATCCCGTAGGCGATATCAGCGAGTCCCTCCACCGCCACCCGATCCACGCCGTCGGGCCGAATCAGCCGCTTGAATCCCGTGAACTCGGCCAGCGACGGCACCACGATCTTGCCGCTCAGCATCACCGCGTTGCCCTGCTCGTCCACGCCGCCGGTGACCTCCGTATAGGAGATCGGCCGGTAGAACGCAGCGCGCATATCGTCCTCGCGCGAGTAGACCACTTTCACCGGCGCACCCACCGCCTTGGACGCCTCCAGCGCCGCGACGATGAAGTCCTGAGCGGCGCGACGGCCGAAACCGCCGCCGAGGAACGTGGTGTGCACTTTGACCTGTTCAGGCTTCACCCCCGCGATCGCGGCACCGTTCTGCTGGACGGACGTTTGCGCCTGCGTGCCTACCCAGACCTCTACCTCATCCTGCTTTACCCAGGCAGTGCAGTTCATCGGCTCCATGCACGCGTGCGCTAGATACGGCAGGTGATAGCTCGCGCTCACCGTCTTCGCCGGGTTCACGGCGCTCACGTCTCCTTCCTTTCGCGCGGGGATGCCTTGCAGCTTCGCTGCATCCTCCAGCGTCGATCGCAGCTCGCTGGACGAGCGGCCGACCAGCGTGCCTTCTCCCCATTCGACCTCGACCAGCTCGGCGGCTTTGCGTGCGTGCCAGTAGGTGTCGGCAACCACCACGACACCCCCCGAAATCGGCACCACGGTTTTCACACCGGCCGCCGCTTTCGCCGCCTGGGCCTTGAAGCCGGTCGCTTCTGCTCCGATCGCCGGGGACTTGATCACCACCGCAGTGAGCATGCCCGGCAAGCTCACGTCGATGCCGAACTTCGCCGAGCCGTCGACCTTCTGCGGGGTGTCGAGACGCTTGAGCGACTTGCCCACCAGCCTGAAGTCCTTCGGGTCTTTCAGAGGCGGGTCCTTCGGCACCGGCATGGAGGCCGCCTTCTCGGCCAGCTCGCCGTACGTGGCCTGCCTGCCGCCAGGACCGACCACTACATTGTTCTGCGTGCGCAACTGCGCTGGATCGACATTCCATTGCTCGGCGGCTGCGGCCACCAGCATCGCTCGCGCGGCGGCCCCTGCTTTGCGCATCGGCTCCCAGCTCGAGCGCACGGAGTAGGACCCGCCCGTGATCATGATCGGCGTGCCGGGCCGGTTGTATTCCGGGCTCGCGGGAGATTGCTGCCACCGCACCTTGCTCCAATCCGCGTCCAGCTCCTCTGCCACGATCTGCGGCAGCGACGTGAGCACACCTTGACCCATCTCGGAGCGACCGACGACGATGGTCACCACGTTGTCCGGGCCGATGCGCACGAACGCGTTGGGCGCGAAACCGCTCGCGCCGGAGGATTCATCGCTCATGGCGCGTGCCGCGCCAGGCAAGTAGAAACCGAGCACGAAAGCGCCGCCGGCGGCGGCGGAGGTCCGCAGAAACTCACGGCGACTGAAGGTCTCGTTCATCGTTGCCTCCTGCATCAGGCCAATGCCGCGGCCGCCTGGTGAATGGCGGCGCGGATGCGTTGATAAGTGCCGCAGCGGCAGATGTTCCCGCTCATCGCAGCGTCGACGTCCGCATCGCTGGGCTTGCTCCGCGACGCGAGAAGCGCCGCCGCGCTCATGATCTGACCGGACTGGCAGTACCCGCACTGGGGCACGTCGAGCGCGATCCAGGCGTTCTGCACCGCTTTGCCCGCCCGGGTCGCGCCTACGCCCTCGATCGTAGTGATTTTCCTTCCGTCCGCAGCCGCGAGCGGCGTCACGCAAGAGCGAATCGGCTGTCCGTCCAGATGCACGGTACAGGCCCCGCACAGCGCCATGCCGCACCCGAACTTCGTCCCGGTGAGCCCGAGGTTTTCCCGGATCACCCAGAGCAGCGGCGTATCCTCGCCGGCGTCCACGTTCACGGTCCTTCCATTGACGTTCAACCTTGCCATCGATGTCTCCTTCGAGTTGAGTATGCGGGCTGGGCCGTCACCGTCATCCTCCCGGGCCGGGCAGCCGTGCCCATTCTTCGGGAACAATGCGCGCCACCAGAGCGTATCCGCCGCGGCCGTCCGGACGGAAGATCGCGGCTTCTCCCTGCGTGGCGAGCAGAAATCCTTCGAGGTCCATCAGATTGAAGCCGTGCGACACGAGGACCGTGTTGGTGCCGGCCGCCGGGGTCGAGCCGAGCAGCGCACGCAGTCCGCGCGACGCCTCGCTACGCGCTTGCTGCGCGGAGGCGTCCCGGCCGCGGCCGGTGAGCACCGGGGTCTTCTCATAGCGGCCGAAAGCGAGCTGGGCGGTCTGCCAACACCGGCAGAACTCGCTCACGAGAATCTGCCCCACCGGAATGCGCAACCGCTTGAACTGCTCGCCGATGCTCTTGGCCTGCGCGCGGCCGTTCTCGTCCAGGTTGCGCTGCGTGTCGCACCGGTTCAAGTCGATGGGCTGTGGGTCGGGATATGCAGGGCCGGTGTCGGCATGGCGGAAGAAGATCACGAATCCGCCGCCCTGCAGCGCGCGAGCGAGCGCATCGCCTTGGAGTGCAGGTTCCGGCACTCCCGGCTCCGCCCATGCACATGTCCACGCGAGCGCTAGGGCCAAGGCCCACTCTGATGCCGAGCGTGAGATCTTTGGACGACCAGACAACCGGTGGCCCTCCTGCGTGGAGTTGCCGCGGCAACTCGAGACCGTCGAGATTCCGAAGGGGTGGGCTATGCGGCAGCGCGCATCGCTGCACGCATTGTAGCGCTGGCATCCGCCCGCAACATTACAGCGGGGATCGCGACTCCAGCCACTCGTCGGCAACCATGTAAGCCGAGGAAATCGCCGGCCGCGGCGGCGAGAATGCGGCCGCTGGAGATGGGCACCACCGTATACGCACGCAGATCGCAGAACTCGCGGCTAATACGTGCCCTTGGGCCGGCTCGCGCCGGCGTCGGTTCCGCGCATCTCTGCGACTGCCTCCTTCGCCGCGGCACCAAGGAAGGCGTTATCCGCCAGCAGCGTCACGAACTGAAAGCCCCACTCGATCATCTGCTTCGCCATCGCAGTGGACCCGCAATGGATGCCGGCATACACGCCGCGCCGCCTCGCACCGGCCACGATCGTTTTGATGGCATCGAGGACACCGCGTTCGGTGGGCACGCCGGATGGCATGTAACCCAGCGAGAGCGCGAGATCGTTCGGGCCGATGTAGATGGAGTCGAGGCCCGGCACGGCGAGGATGTCGTCGAGATTCTCCAGCGCTTGCTTGGTCTCGATCATCGCCATCGTGATCACCGTGTCGTTGGCGCTCTTCCAGTAATCCGCGCCGCCGTACCAGGTCGCGCGCACCGGCCCGAAGCTGCGGTAGCCGAGCGGCGGATAGCGGCAAGCTGCGATCAGCGCCTCACACTCCTTGCGCGTGTTCACCATCGGACAGATGATGCCGAAGGAGCCCGCGTCGAGCAGCTTCATGATGATGCCGGGATCGAGCCACGGCACCCGCGCGAGCGGGATCGTCGCAGTCGTGGAGATGGCTTGGAACATCGTCACCGCAGTCTGGTAGTCGACGTGCCCATGCTGCAGATCCACGGTGAGCGCGTCCCAGCCCGCCTGCGCCATGTTCTCGGCGGCGATCGAGCTGGGAATCCCACACCAGCCGTTGATCACCGCGCCGCCCTGCTTCCAAATCGTCTTGACTGTGTTTTCTCTCACGCTGACCGCCCCGGTAGAAGTGGTGTTTCTCAGGTTCCGCCTGGACGCACGGTCTCACGCAGTGACGTCCCGTGGACCGCAAGCCCCGACTGATTTAGCATTGCTCGGGAAACCCCGAGAACTCGAATCATAAGGCAAACGCCGGGGCTGGCGTTGCATCGATAGGAGGAGGAGATGGTTTCGAGGATCTCCGGCCGCCGGCGATTCCTGGCGGCCACGGCCGCGGCCTCCGCGGCTGCGGTTCTTGCTCCATACGTTCGTACCTCACGCGCAGCCGGCACGCTGTCCGTGGGCTTCTGGGACCACTGGGTGCCCGGCGCCAACGCCGTGTTGACCAAGCTCTGCAACGAGTGGGCGGCGAGGGAGAAGGTCGATCTGAAGATCGACTACATCACCTCTCAAGGCAACAAGATCTTGCTCACCATCGCCGCCGAGGCGCAGGCGAAATCCGGCCACGACGTTCTCGCATTGCCTACCTGGTACGCGACGGCCCAGGCGAGGAACCTGGAACCCGTGGATGACATCATGAAGCCGTTGATCGCCCAACATGGCAACGTCGTGGCCGTGGTGGAGTATCTCGGGAAGCAGGACGGGCATTGGCTGGCAGTCCCGGCCACGCCCGGCAGCCAGCTCAAGCCGCCCTGCGCCCGGATCGATCTGTTCAAGCAGCACGTAGGGCTCGACCTCACCAAGATGTACCCGGGGACAGGCACGCCGGACAAGGCGCTCACCGAGAAGTGGACCTGGGACACCTTCCTGACGGCCGCCGAAAAGTGCTTCAAGGCTGGGTATCCCTTCGGCCTCGGCCTAGGGCAAACGACCGACTCGGTGGACTGGGTCGGGGCAGCGTTCGCTGCGCATGGCGCGGAACTGATCGACGCCAAAGGCAACATCACACTCAGATCGGACGCCACGAAGCAAGTGCTCGAATACATGAAGAGGATGGTTCAGTTCCTTCCGCCCGACGTGTTCGCCTGGGACGACGCCTCCAACAACAAATGGCTGATCTCGGGGAAGGGCGCCCTGATCATGAATCCGCCCAGCGCCTGGGCGGTCGCCAAGCGCGACAACCCGAAAGTGGCCGAGCAGCTCTGGACCTTCCCGGCGCCGAAAGGACCCAAGGGAAGGTTCCAGCCCGGTCTGCCCTATTTCTGGGGCATCTGGAAGTTCTCGAGCAACAAAGGCGCAGCCAAGAGCCTGCTCACCTACCTCTCTCAACGGCCGGCGGTCGAAGAGCTCGTAACCGCGAGCGGGGGCTTCGACATCCCCGGATTCTCGGGCCTGCGCAACTTCAAGACCTGGGCTCAAGAAGGGCCTCCCAAAGGAACGCTAGCCAACTACCCGCCCGGTGCAGATCAGACCGTCTGGATCTCCGGCTCGCCGGCGCCACCAGCGATCGCCAGCCAGATGTATGCGCAGGCGACGATGACGAAGATGATCGCGAAGTTCACGCAGGGCGGCGAATCGATGGACAAGACTCTCGCGTGGGCCGCTTCCGAGCTGGAAGGATTCCTGCGCACGTGAGCGTCGACACAGGCGCGGCGATCCGGGGAGCGCTCGGCGGCGAGCGTGTGGGTTCGAAGCGCTATTACGACGTTCTCGAGATCCCCGCTCGATCTGTCGGCGGCTTCGAGCTTAGAGGACACGACAAGTGGTGCGCGCGGTAGCCTACGGGGATCGCGTCCACGCGGCGGCGCTCACCCGGCTGCGGGCATTCGCCCGGCGCAAGTCGACCATCGCGTTTTTCATGACCCTGCCACCGCTGGCGATCATCGCGTCGCTGGTGGTCTACCCGGCGCTCTACTCGTTCTACCTGGCGATGTTGAACAAGTCGATGGAGCGCTTCGTCGGACTCGCCAATTTCGGCTTCCTGTTCACGCGCGAGACGTTCTGGATGGTGGTGAAGCAGTCGATCATCTTCGCGGTCAGCGCCGTGATCTTGAAGGCGTTGATCGGCTTCTGCGTCGCGCACTTCGTGCACAACGTCCCGTCCAAGGGGCAACGCAAGTGGCGCGGCATGCTGCTCGTGCCCTGGGTGATCCCGCCGGCGATGAGCACGCTCGCCTGGCTGTGGCTGTTCGATCCCTCGTACAGCGCGTTCAACTGGGTCCTGCAGAGATTAGGCGCGAATGCGCTGCCGTGGCTCGGGGACCCATACTGGGCGCGCTTTGCAGTGATCCTGGTGAATGTTTGGGTCGGCGCGCCGTTCTTCAT
>Ga0335085_10009376_pt1 | contig 14778 bp, 10 predicted proteins | sample Lox_Sample_45_FD_206712 | JGI IMG/M metagenome (GOLD analysis project Ga0335085, IMG submission 206712) | Soil microbial communities from Loxahatchee National Wildlife Refuge, Florida, United States - Lox_Sample_4.5 | ecosystem: Environmental > Terrestrial > Soil > Wetlands | place: USA... | reverse complement strand
GACCTGGCTTCCCTGGCGCCGCCCCTGCCGGCGCGGTTGACGATCGCGGGCAATATCCCCTATTACCTGACGACCCCGTTGATCACGCGGCTCCTGACCCAATATCCGGGCGTCTTGAGAAGGGTTTACCTGATGGTCCAAAAGGAAGTGGCGGACCGGCTGTCGGCCGGGCCCGGAACCAAGGCCTATGGGGCCCTCACCCTTTGCGCCCAGTATTACAGCCGGCCCCGCAAGCTCCTGGATGTGCCGGCCCGGTGCTTCAAGCCCCGGCCCAAAGTGGAGTCGGCTTTTATCGAACTGGAACTGAGGGAATCCTTCCCCTTGGCGGGTTCCAGCGAAAAACGATTCTTTTCACTGGTAAGGGCCATTTTCCAAAGCCGCCGCAAGATGCTTTCCAATTCCCTCAAGAGCCTGGGAAGACCCGCCGAAAAGATCGACGAGGCCCTTCACAAAACCCAAATCAACCCCCAAATTCGGGGGGAACAATTGGGCCTGGAAAAGCTAATCGAACTGTCCCAAGCGCTGGAATAGCTCCGTTGTTTTGCCGGAACCCGCGTGTTAATATGCCGCCTCCAAAAGGGAATTTTGAATTATGAATGTTGAATTTTAAATTGTTGCTAATTCCAACCCGGGTTTTGGGTTGGAATCCCCCTAAATTCATAATTGAGAATTAAAAATCCGTAATTCGAGGTTTTGTTATGTGCGGCATCGTCGGATACGCAGGATCCAAACCCGCTGCGCCCCTTCTCTTGAACGGCTTGGCCAAGCTGGAATACCGCGGCTATGATTCGGCCGGGCTGGCCCTCCTGACAGGCAACCATCATTTAAAGATCATCAAAAAGGCGGGGAAGATCGGCAACCTCATCGCCGCCGTGCGCGAGGCCAAGGTGCCGTCCACCATCACCTCCGGTATCGGCCATACCCGCTGGGCTACCCACGGGCAGCCCACCGACCAGAATGCCCATCCCCATATGGATTGCAGCCGCCAGGTGGCGGTGGTCCATAACGGCATCGTCGAGAACTACCAGCACCTGAAGAAACAACTGCAGGCCAAGGGCCACAGCTTCCGGTCCCAGACCGACTCGGAGGTCCTGGCCCATTTGATCGAAGAACAGCTCAAGAAATACCCCTGGAAGGAAGCGGTGCGCCGGGCGCTGGCCCAAATCCAGGGTACCTATTCGGTGGTGGCCGTCTATGAAGGCGAACCCCACACCCTGGTCGGCGCGCGTTCGGGCGGGGGGGCCCTGGTGGTGGGCTGGGGTGAAGGTGAGACGCTCCTGGCATCCGACGTCCCGGCCCTCCTGGCCCACACCCGGAAGGTGTCCTACCTGGACGATAATGAAATGGTAGTGGTGACGCCGGAGGGCCCCTCCTTCCTGAATGTCCTCACCGGAAAGCCGGTGGTGAAAAAGGTCTCGGAGATCGAGTGGACCGCCGAACAGGCCGAAAAGGGCGGCTATCCCCATTTCATGCTCAAGGAGATCATGGAGCAGCCCCGCGCCTTGGAGGACACCTTCACCAGCCGCCTGGATCCCCGGACCGGATCGGTGGTTTTGGAAGGCAAATTCTGGGATTCGCCCTTCATCAAGAAATTCAAGAAGATCACCCTGCTGGCCATGGGCACCTCCTACTACGCGGCCCTCGTGGGCAAGTTCCTCCTGGAGAAATACCTCCGGATTCCCGTGGACGTGGAAAACGCCTCGGAATTCCGCTACCGGAACCCCATCCTCGGCAGGGACACCCTTGCCATCGTCATCACCCAGAGCGGCGAAACGGTGGATACCCTGGTGGCCCTGAGGGAAGCCAAGGCCAAGGGCGCCAAAATCGCCACCATCTGCAACGTCATGGGAAGCTCGGCGACCCGGGAAGCTGACGGGGTTTTGATTACCCGCGCGGGACCCGAAATCGGGGTGGCTTCCACCAAGGCCTTCACCACCCAGCTCGGGGCCTTTTGGCTCCTCACGCTTTTCCTGGCGGACAAGCGTAAAACCCTGCCGCCTTCCGAACTCAAGAAGAAAGCCAAGGAACTTTCCCGCCTCCCCCAATTGATGGCGGCCCTTTTGAAACAGCGGAAGTCCCTCGAGAAAATCGCCAGGGAATACGCCCATTATTTCAATTTTCTTTATATCGGCCGCGGGATCCACTACCCCATCGCCCTGGAGGGCGCGCTGAAACTCAAGGAAATTTCCTATATCCACGCCGAGGGTTACCCGGGGGGCGAAATGAAACACGGCCCCATCGCCCTGATCGATTCGAAGATGCCGGTGGTGGCCATCGCGCCCAAGTCCTCCGGGGTCTATGAGAAGATGCTCAACAACATGGAGGAAGTGAAGGCCCGCCAGGGGAAGCTGATCGTCCTGGCCGAAAAGGGCGACAAGCTGGCGGCCCATAAGGCGGACACGGTCATTGAGATACCGACCGTTTCCGAGGACCTTTCGCCCATCCTCTCCGTGGTACCCCTGCAGCTTTTGGCCTATGAGATCGCCAAAAAGAAGGGCCGGGAGATCGACCAGCCCCGCAACCTGGCCAAGAGCGTGACAGTAGAATAGTTTTTAATTAGAAAGAGCTTAATAAATTCTTATGTCAGACTTCAGCCCATTTTGGAGTCTCTTTTTACCTCTTCTTTTAGTATTGGTGGTTGCTTTTATTGGGTTAAAGACGCTAGGAATAGTCAAAATTAATTTTTTAGATAGGTTGTTTGCCCCAACTCCTCTTGTTAATGGAAAACTTTCTCCTGAAGCTTTCAGACGGGTGGCGATTGTCTTTGTTGTGTTTTTTTGGTTCCTTGCCATTTGGTCTGGGTCTAATACGGCCTCGTTCCTTAAAACAGCTCAAAGAATTCCAGGTGAAATTACAAATAAGACCCTTCATTCTTATAGACTTGGACGACATGGATGGGGTAGTTATGCAATCGAGGTTCAATTTACAACAGCGGATGGGAATACTAAAACAGTAGTGTGTCGAGAAGAAGTCCCTTATCTACTTGGGTTTGTCTTGCCTGAAAAAGGTGAAAAAGTTATGGTGCTTTGCAACCCGAGGGATTTAGCAGAAGTTTCAGTTGATCAATTTGGTATGTTATGGGGAAGCACCTACTGTTATTTCTCTTTGGGTGTTCTTTTGCTATTGTTGGTTGTTTTTGGGGGCGGCCAAAAACAAGAAAGTACTTGCTAACTTATTTAAGTTAATTGATTGGATCATCAATGAATAAACCTCGGTTGTTCCTCCTGGACGGCGCCGCCGTCGCCTACCGCGGTTATTTCACCTTCATCAAGGATCCCCGCAAGACCTCCAAGGGCCTGGACACCTCGGCCGTCTACGGTTTCATGAGCACCCTGCTCATGATCCTGGAAAAGCAGAAGCCCGACTATTTCGCCGTGGTCTTCGATTCCAAGGAGCCCACCTTCCGGCACAAGATGTACAAGGAATACAAGGCCAACCGGGAAGAGATGCCGGAAGCCCTCGCGGAAGGGTTTCCCTATATCCACAAGATGGTCAAGGCCCTCAACATCCCCATCCTGGCCAAGCCGGGGTTCGAAGCCGATGACATCATCGGTACCCTGGTGGAAAAAGCCAAAAAAGAGAAAATCGACAGCGTCATTGTTTCCGGCGATAAGGATTTCATGCAGCTGATTGGGCCCGCGGTAAAGATGTACAAGCCCAAGTGGCCCAACGACTGGTCCATGGCGGACGAGAAGGACGTGCTGGAAAAATTCGGGGTCAAGCCCGACCAGGTCATCGACGTGCTGGCCCTCATGGGCGACTCCTCGGACAACGTGCCGGGGGTGCCGGGCATCGGGGAAAAGACCGCCTCCACCCTCATCCAGCAATACGGCTCCTTCGACAACCTCTTCAAGAACGTCGAAAAGATCGAAAAACCCAAATTAAAGGAATCCCTCCAAAAAAACAAAAACCTGGCCGACCTGTCCAAGGAATTGGTAACGATCGACTGTGAAGTCCCGATCAAGGAGAAGGCCGGAGACCTGGTTTGCGGGAAGCCGGACATGAAGGCCCTCCACGACCTTTGCGAAGAGCTGGAATTCAACCGGATGATGACGAAAATCAGTGAATATGCCTCCAAATTCGGGGCGGTTGACCTCATCCTGGAAAACCAAGAGGAAGGAACTAAGGGTAAAAAAGAAAAAGGTACCAAAAAGGTCAAGACGCCGGTGCCTGGGCCCGGCGAGGTCAAAGTGCCCCACATTTCCGATAAGTACCGCGGGCTCCTTACCGAAGAGGAGATCGAGAAGGCGCTGGCGGCGGCCATGAAAGCCGGGTTGACGGCGGTGGATACCGAAACCACCGGATTAGACCCTTTGACCGCCGATATTGTCGGCGTCTCCCTGGCCTGGAAAGAAAAAGAGGCCGTTTTCATCCCCTTCAACCAGCAATTGCCCAAGGAGAAGATCGTCAAACTGATCAAACCCTTCCTGGAAGACCCCAAGATCGAGAAGGGTGGGCAGAACAGCAAATACGACTGGGCGGTCTTCAAGACCCACGGCATCAACCCCCAGGGCTTCGCCTTTGATACCATGTTGGAAAGCTTCCTGCTGGATTCCTCCTACCGCCAGCACAACCTGGATGCCATCGCCCTCAAACACTTCAACTATAAGAAAATCCCCACTGAGGCCCTGATCGGCAGTGGCAAGAAGCAGATCACCATGGACCAGGTGCCGCTGGAGGACATCGTCCAATATGCCTGCGAGGACGCGGATTTCGCCTTGCGCGCCCATAATCTTTTCGCCCCCCGCCTGAAAAAAGAGGGATTAGAGAAACTTTATCGCGAAGTGGAGCTTCCCCTGGTGCTTGTGCTGGAGGATATGGAGCGCAAGGGCATCTGCGTGGACGTGAAACTGCTGAACAGCCTCTCGAAAGAAGCTGAAGAAGAGCTTAAAAAACTCACCAAGAAGATTTACAAGGAAGCGGGGGAGGAATTCACCATCGCCTCGCCCCTCCAACTGGGAAAGATCCTCTTCGAGAAAATGCAGGTGCAGAAGATCGCGGGCGCCCGGGTGAAGAAGACCAAGACCGGTTACGCCACTGACGTGGATGTGCTGGAGTCCCTCAAGGGTGTTCCCATCGCCGACCTGGTGCTGGATTACCGCCAGCTTTCCAAGCTCAAGAATACCTATTTGGACGTTCTCCCCGAGATGGTGCACCCCAAGGACGGACGCATCCATACCTCCTACAGCCAGGCGGTGGCGGCCACGGGGCGGCTTTCCTCCAACGACCCGAACCTGCAGAACATCCCCATCCGGTCCGAGTTCGGCCGGCGCATCCGTGGGGCCTTCGTGGCGGAGGATTCCAAGCATGTCCTTATCTCGGCCGACTATTCCCAGATCGAACTGCGGGTCCTGGCCCATATCACGGGGGATCCCAACCTCATCAAGACCTTCGAGAATGAGGAGGACGTCCACCGGCGCACAGCCTCGCTGGTTTTCGGGTTGCCCATGGAAAAGGTGACGCCGGACCAGAGAAGCCAAGCCAAAACCATCAACTTCGGCGTTATTTACGGCATGGGCCCCCAGCGGCTGGCCCGGGAGAACGGTGTTTCCATGGCCGAGGCCAAAAAGTTCATCGAGGATTATTTCGCCAAATATCCGGGCATCCAGAAATTCACCACCGATTGCGTCCAGATGGCCAAGGAACAGGGCTACGTATCCACCCTCCTGGGGCGTAAACGGCTGCTGCCGGACATCAACTCCTCCAACATCGGGCTTAAAATTACAGCCGAGCATATGGCGGTCAATACCCCCATCCAGGGGTCGGCGGCGGATCTCATCAAGATCGCCATGGTACGGCTCCATGAGAAGCTGAAGGCCAGGAAGATGGAAACCACCATGCTTCTCCAAGTGCACGACGAACTGGTTTTCGAGGCGCCCAAGGGAGAGGTGGAGGACGCCAAGAAGATGATCACGCACGAAATGGAAAACGCCATGAAGCTCAAGGTGCCCCTCAAGGTGGATGTGGGAGTAGGCAAAAATTGGCTTGAGGCGCATTGAACCGAGGAATTGTCGGCATTCCATCCCGCCGGTTCTTATATCGCTTAAAGGCCCTATAATGGACTTTCTTATATTCCTTCTTGGATGGTGGCTATGCGGTTGAAATTCCTTGTTCCCTTGGGCCAGGTCCAGGAACGCTGGCGGCATGACCGGCAGGAATTTCTCGCCAAGGCCAAGGAGTTGGGCGTCGATGTCACGCTCCAGGCCACCAGCTTCGTCATCCATTCCCAAAGCCAGCAGGCGGAAAAGGCCCTCCTGGAAGGGGTCGACGTGCTGGCCGTCATCGCCTCCACCACCCTCAGCCCCGCCCCCATCGTGGAATTCGCCCGGAAGGCGGGCGTCCCGGTCATCGCCTATGACCGCTTGATCAAAGACTGCGGCCTGGACCTCTACATCTCCTTCGACAATGAGAAAGTGGGTGAGTTGCAGGCCCGCTACCTCGTGGACCGCCGACCCAAGGGGAAATACCTCAAGATCGGCGGCCCCCTGGAAGACAACAACTCACCCTTTTTCCACAAAGGCCAGATGGGGGTGCTCCGGCCCTACGTCGACTGCGGCGACATCAAACTCGCCGGGGACCAACCCGCCAAGGACTGGCTTCCCGCCGAGGCCTACCGGATCACCAAGGAGGCCCTGGACCAATCCGGCCCCCTCGACGCGGTGCTGGCCTCCAATGACGGCCTGGCGGAAGGGGCGGTCCAGGCGCTCAAGGAAAAGGATCTGGCGGGGAAAACCCTGGTGACGGGTCAGGACGCCGAACTGGCGGCCTGTCAAAGGATCGTGGCGGGCACCCAATCCATGACGGTCTATAAGCCCATCAAATCGCTGGCTTCCACGGCTATCGAGATGGCCCTGGCCTTGTGGAAAAAGGAAAATCTGTCGAGTAAAACAACCACCGTCTCCAACGGCCGCATGCCGGTGCCCAGCGTCCTCTTGCCGCCCATCCTGGTGGACAAGTCGAACCTGGAAGAAAAAGTGATCGGGGACGGGTTTCAAAAGAAAGCCGAAGTTTTCCGGTAAGGTTGCCTTGAACTTTCCCGCAATGTCCATGGTTTCCTCGGATGGCGTGGAAAGCTATTGAAAAATTCCCTCCAAGAGCGCATCCTAAAGACAGCTTCCGGTGAAGGCTTGGCCTCATCCCAAGTTGCATTAAAAATAGAAATCGTTGAGGAGTTAGACTATGGGCCGTTTCGAAGAACTACTACTGATACTTGCGGTCGCGCTTTTGCTGTTTGGACCGAATAAAATCACGGATATCGCCAAGGCCATGGGTGGAGCCTTGCGGGAGTTCAAGAAAGCCGCCAACCCGGAGGAGGACCAACAACGGTCCGCGGCCGTTCCTTCCAACCCGGCGCCTTCCGAATCCAAACCCGCTGAGTCCAACAAGAACAGCTGAGCTTTCCCACTGCAGTAAAAAAGGCCGTTCCCAAAAGGAACGGCCTTTTTGTTTTTGGGGTTTAATCGACGTTCTTCATCCGGACGACTGAGGAGATGACGGCCACGGTCAGGCCGAAGATGCAGACGATGGTGGCGCCCATGGGCCAGTCCCGGGCGTAAGACAAGACCGAACCGCTGACGGAGACGACCAGGCCGATCCCCCAGGCCCAATAAAGGCGGTGGTGTTTGCGTCCCAGCAGGCTGGCGCAAACCACCGGCACGATGAGGAACGAAAAAACGGCCAGCACGCCCGCCACGCGCACGGCGTCGGTCACCACCAGGCCGAAAGCCGTATAAAAGAGGAAATCCCAGGTTTTCAAGGAAAGCCCTTGCTTCTCCGCTCCCTGGGGGTCGGATGAACAAAGGAGGAGGGTCTTGTGTTTCCAAAAGAGGAAGGCCCCGATGACCGCGTAAAAGCCCGCCATAATGAGGATGTCCTTCCAGGACACCCAGCCCAAGGCCTCCCCGCTCAGGGTGCCCTGCACGTGTTCCGCGCCATGGGGGGAGTTGGAGAGCATCAACAGGGTGGTGGCCGTGGCGAAGGCGAAGGAAATGCCGATAAAGGCCTCCTGCAGCACCGAATGGCCCCTGTCCCAGAGGAAGCTGAAAAGGGCCGCTCCCAGCAGGGTGAACCCGATGGACCAGTAATAGGTGCTGGGGTCGTGGGGTTCGGCCCCCATCAGGAAGGCCACCGACTGTCCCAAGGCTGCGATCTGGGCCAAGGCCAGGTCCACGAAAATGACCCCCCGGGCCAGAACGTGCTGGCCCAGGGAGGGCAGGATCAACACCAACAAAAGGCAGGCCAGCATGGGTAACGCCATGACTGAGAAAAAATTAGACATGTGCTGATTTTCCTTTCGAAAATAAAAATATTGAAATCGGCACTATGCCGACTTCATTTAAAAGGTTTTACGGAAAGTCGGCATGCCTTACCTCACTTTTGCGAAAAGGCTTTGACGAGTGTGGACACAATGAAGTCAAATTTGGAGAAAACGTCCTTCGCCTCGGGCATTCCCCCGACCTCCGTGGGAATCTCATGGGCTGTGGCGCCCGCTTTTTTCGCCAGTTCATTGGACGCATCCGCGTCATGGTAGGGTTGATAGACCACCACCTTCACGCCGGCGGCTTTCATGGCCTCGGCGGTTTCGGTGAGGTAGCGGGGATTGGGCGGAATGCCGGGCTTGGGTTCCACCGTGCCGAAGATCTTCAGCCCGAAACGCTCGGTAAAATAGACGAAGTTTTCGTGGAAGACCACGAGCTTCGACCCTTTGTAGGGTTCCAATTGTTTCTTCCAACCCTTGAGCGCAAGCTCCATTTTCCCGTCAAAAGCCTTGGCGTTGGCCGTGTAATCGGCGGCGTTTTCCGGGTCCAGGTCGGAAAAAACCCGGGCCAGGTGGTCGGCCACGACTTCCAGGTTCTTGGGGTCCATGTAGTAATGCGGATTACCCAAGGGATGAATGTCCCCCTCGGCCCGGCTGACGGTTCCTATGGGTTTTTCCAATACGTCCACGCCCTCGGAGGCATCAATAAAGCCCTTGGATCCCGGTTGAATCTTGGGGTTGCGGCTTCCTGGAATGACCAAGGGCAACCAGCCGCCGTCCAACTCCAGTCCCACCGACACGAACACATCCGCATCCTGAATGGCTTTCATTAAGCTGGGTTTGGCCGGCACGAAGTGCGGGTCCTCATAGCCCTTGCAAAGGCTGATGGCCGTCACGTGCTTACCGCCCACGGCTTTGGCGACGTCCGCCAGGTCGCTGAGCGAGGTAGCCACCTTCAAATCCGCGAAGGCGGGAACCGCCAAAAGGCCCGCCGCCAGTCCAACCAACCACTTCTTGAACAAGTTCATGACTTTCTCCTTTATTAATAATTTGGGAATCACAGCCGGCTTAATAAGAGTGTGGCGGGTGGAAGCCGATCACGTAGTTAAACTGGATCATGGCCCGGTTGTCCACTTGGTTTGCGTTGTTACGGGCATAGCTGTATTCCACCCGTACTTCCGAAAACTCCGAGGCCAGCCAGGCAATGTCGCCGGAGACCCGCTGGACATGGCCGGAAAGCGAGTTTTCCGTGGGATCCACGCCCAAATCGGGCACGGCGTTGAAACATTCCTCGGCCCGGATGCCGGTCCACCATTCCTGGGACAAGCGGTATTGGAAGGACCCGTACCAGCCGTCCGATTCCTGGTTATAGACGCTGTCATTGTAGGAAACCTTCTTAATGTATTCGCCCTGAAGGATCCAGCCCCGCTGGTTCGACTGCCGCAAGGGCACGTTGCGGAAAGTCAGGTCCCCTCCGTAAACCGCATGGTGAAGGCCGTCGGCACCCATGCCGGTCAGGTCCGAAGCCCCCAGTTCCATGGTGGTGTCATCATCCAGGTCAAAGAGGTTCTTCAAGTGGGCGAGATAGGGGATGTTGTCGTGGGACGGGGAATCGAAATCCAACGGGTGGTTTCCCTGTCCTTGGGCCTGGCCCCCCACGACGGTTGCGTCGTCGGGAACCGGGGCATAGCCTCCGGCCGTCAGTTCGCAGAACCAGGGCAGGGGAGTGAGCCAGGAAGCCTGCAGGCCGGCGTCCTTGAAGCCTTCCATGCCGATGGAGTTGCCCATGATGATGGGGGACTGGATGAAGGGAAAGGCGTGGGTGTGCAAGAGGCCGTGCTTGCCGAACTGGGCCCGCATCTGCCCCACCTTCAACTGGATGCCGGGGATGCTGTCGGTGGTGGCGTAGGCCTCCTCGGCCTCCACGGTGTCCGGTACCCCGTTGGCGGGGTCGGCCGCGAAAACCAGGTTGGCGGCCAGGGTCCAATAAGGGTCCACCGTGGAAATGACACTGAGTTCGGCCTCCTGGAACTGGATCCCCTGTACATTGGGATAGTTCACGTTAGGGGCCTCATTTCCCAGGAAAAGAGCGCTCATGCCGATGGCCGGGTTGGCCAGGTTCGAGATGATGGAACGGGTTTGGGCGCCCGCCAGCAAGGGCAGACAAAGTAAGGCACCGGTCAATATGAATGTGCGGATAGGTCGATGCATGTTTCCTCCTGTGATGTCGGCTTGGAAGGCCGGAATGACAACTGATTACAGGAGGTTTTGGGGAGGGGACCTGCCGGAAGGGGAGATGAAAAGAAGTGAAAGGTAAAAAGGTTTAAAGGCGAAAAGAAAGGCCAGGACCATGACGGGAAACAGGACAGGGGGGGCGGGAGCGCTAACGGCTTGGGAATCGTTATGTTGCCAGACGCAAAGGGCGCAGTGGTCGCTGCTTTCCAGCCGGTCATGGTGATGAGCCGCCTCCACCGCCAGGATCGAAAAGAGGAAGGGCAGAACGAATAAAGAAATGAGAGCCGAGTGTTTTCGGAGGGATCGCATGACTGGACGGTATTATTAAAGTGCGCCCTGGATAAAGTCAACGACTGGCAGTGGGCCGTATTTTTGAATTTCCGCGTTATCCGCAAAAATTCCTAAACTTATCAACGAAAAGGACAATGGGCTTCTTTGCCTCTAACAGAGAAGTGGGAAATGAAAGTCTTCCCGGTCCGAGCCGGACGAGAAGGAAGCGCGGTTCATGGCGGGCGAGCCATGGCAAACCTACCCTGCCCTGGGTTAAATAAAGCACGTGGATAAAATTTACCCAGCCACCTGTTTCTTTTTTCCGCTTTTTGGGGAGGTGAGCCGCACTCTTTGTGGCACCTAAATTGCCCTACAAGTCCTGTCTTTTCACTCTCCCAAGCTTCAGGCCAATATGACGCATCTCATGTTTTGAGGCCGAATGCGGAATATTATTCCGCTTGTCGGTCTTGTTCGGCCAAGGACAGGTGACTTCGGTGGGAAAATCGCGGGTTCTAAAATTAAGTCCGGGAACATGCGTCGTTTTGTTGTTTTGGGTCACCCGATTGGCCACGGCGCAAACGGCCACTCCCACCTGCGGAAGCTACCAGAATTCCATTCATTTTGACAATTCGGCTACCTATAGTTCCAACGGGACTTCGGTTTCGGCGGTGACCCTTTCATTCAACGCGATTTCTTCCACGGTTTCCAACGCCCTGCTGCTCCTCCAGGTCCAAATCGGCGATGACGTCAACGACGTTATGGGGGCAACCTACGACGGCGTGGCCCTAACTAATATCCGGCAGGACACCAGCACCACCACTTACGACACCCTTGAAACCTGGTACCTGGCCAATCCCCCGGTGGGGACCCACTTCCTGGTCGTGAACTTCACCGGAAGCTGCATGACCCACCTGGGGGTCGCCGCTTACGATGGCGTGAACACCACCATGCCCATCGGCGCCGAGGTTTTTTCCACCAACGGAAGCTCACAGGCCCAGACCATTACGGTTTCAACCATCGCCGACAATTCGGTTATCGCTTCCATGTGCGATATTTACGCCGGCGGGGCCGTGATCAGCCCGGGAGCGGGTCAGAATCAAAGGTGGCTTCAAAGCGACAACGATCCGACGGAGGGGGATGATAAGGCCACGACCCTGGCCGGAAACAACACGATGACCTATTCCTTTTCCTCCAAACAATCCTCGGCCATCCAGGCGGTGGAAATTGTGCCCTATCCCTGCGGTTATAGGGCCCCAACGCTTACGTCCAGCCCCACTCCCACCAGCACCGCCACCAACACACCCACCAGCAGCCCCACCTTGACGCCCACCGGCACTCCCACCTTGACGCCTACCAACAGTCCCACCATCACTCCGACGCCCACCAGCAGCGCCACTTCGACGGGGACCAAGACCCCCAGCAGTACCCCAACCCCGACCCCCACCAAGACCCCCACCAACACCCGAACCGCCACGCCTTCCGCCACCCCCAGCGGCACCCCGACCCTTACGGCGACGGTGACCTTGACCGCCACCATCACCAATACACCCGTCTCTTCCTTCACTCCCACCAACACCCCCACCGTCACCAACACTTACACCCCCAGCTCCACACCCACCAACAGCGCTACGGCCACGGCTACCAAGACCGCTACCAACACCCCTACCTTGACGGGTACCAAAACCCCCACGAATACGGCCACCAGCAGCCCCACGCCGACTGTTTCTTCTACTCCCACCAACAGCGGAACGCCCACCAACAGCCCCACCGTCACATCCACCTCCACCGTCACCGATACCCCGACCGTCACCGCCAGTTCCACGCCCACAGCCACCATCACCAATACCCCCACCCAAACGGCCACGGCGACCGCCACCAACACCTGCCTGACTTACCAGGCATCCCTTATTTATGAGAACACCGGTTCCTACAGTTCCAACGGGGTGGCCGTGTCGGGAGTCACCTTGACCTATACCGCTTATTCGGGCTATGCGTTGGACCCCTTCATCCTGCTTCAGGCGCAGTTCAACAACCAAAGCACTACCATCACGACGGCCACTTATAATGGAGCGGCCCTCAGCCGCATTCGCACCGACGCCAGCGCCCTGACCGGCACCACCCTGACTTCCTGGTATATCCTCAATCCCGCCATGGGCCCCAATACCCTCATCGTCAAGTTCAGCAGCCCGGCCGCCGTGCACATGGGCCTGATCAGTTACGCCGGGGTCTACGCCGTACACCCCATCGGGTCCCAGGCCTTCGTTTCCAACGGGTCCTCGGCCGCCCAGACCATTTCCATCACCACGAACGCCGACCATAGCGTCATCGCCGGTCTTTGCGACCTGGGCAATTCCTCCGCCTCCATCACGCCGGGATCGGCCCAGACCCAAAGATGGGTGGATTCGGACACGGGCGCTACCGAGGGCGACGACCAGTTCACTAGCCTGTCAGGCACTTACACCATGACCTACGGCCTTTCCTCCAGCCAGCCTTCGGCCCTCGAGGCCATCGAGATCGTGCCTTTTCCCTGCGGATGGAACCCGCCTACCGAAACCCCAACGCCCACGAATACGGCCACCCTTACGCCGACGGTGACGCCGACAAGCACGGCGACCGCGACGGCCACCAACACGGCGACTTCCAGCGCGACCTCCACTGGCACCAAAACGCCGACTTTAACTCCCTCCGACACATCCACCCGCACCGCCACCAATACTTTCACGAATACCGCCACTCCGACGGCCAGCCTAACCCCGTCTGGAACGCCCACTCAAACCGCAACCTTGACCGCGACGGATACGACTACGGCCACGGATTCCAGTACGCCCTCCTCGACGACGACTTCCACCCCGACGCTGACGGCCACCTCCTCGCCCAGCTTTACGCCTTCCGGCACAGCCACCCTCACCACTACCAATACCCCGACGGGTACGGCCACTTCCACGCCCAGTTCCACGGCTTCAGGAACGGCTTCCGGCACCCCGACCCGGACCTCGACGGTTTCCGTCACGGCAACGCCTTCCGTTACACCCTCCCTTACGGGCACTTCGACCGCGACACCGAGCCCTACCGCTTACGCGACTGCCACGCCGTCCGATACGGCGACGGCCACGCCGCTTTCCACCCTGACGGCCTCCGATACACCCAGCCCCACCCCGTCTGATACTTCCACCCCGACTCCCTCCCATACCCCCTCGGCCACTCCGACTAACAGCGCAACGGATACCCCCTCCGCCACACCAACCTCTAGCCTGACAGCGACCCCTACCGATACGGCCACTCCTGCGACGACGAATTCGGCGACTTTCTCGCCGACGGCCACGCCTACCGCCACGGCGTCCCCAACGCCCACCTGGACCGCGACTTTCACGGCAACCGGAACGGTCAGCCCGACGGCCACCGCTTCCGAAACGCCTTCCATCACCGCGACGGCTTTTCCGACGGACACCCCGGCTGCAACCGATTCACCTACACCCAGTTCCACCCCGTCCGGAACCCCGGCGGCTTCCACGCCGGTCGCCGGCATCGTGGTTTATCCCAATCCTTTTAATCCCCTCACGGCACCGGAGGGGACCCTCAAAGTCGAGGGCATGCCGGCGGGCTCGAGCTTGGTGGTTTACACCACCGCGGGGGAACTGATGAAACGGCAGGCCGCGGGAAACGGTTCCACTGGGTTGACCGAATGGGATGGGCGAAACGACGCAGGCGCGCGAGTGGCCAGCGGGGCTTATGTTTACGCGGTCCGTTTAGGCGGGAAGACCCTCGCCCACGGGATTTTGGTCCTACGGTATTGATTCCAAAGCCGGATGGCCCGGTTTTGCGGCAGGCTAGGACTGCGGGGTTTCCTCGACGATGACGTGCTGGATCTGGAATTCCTTCTTGAGCAAATCCCGGTAATGATTGGGGCCCTTGGGATGGGAGGCGGCCACCACCAATTCGCAGGCCACCGCCTTGGGGGCGATCCGCCAGACATGAAGGTCCACTAGTTGGGCGCCGTCCTTTTCGACGGCGGAACG
>Ga0335085_10009375_pt1 | contig 14778 bp, 15 predicted proteins | sample Lox_Sample_45_FD_206712 | JGI IMG/M metagenome (GOLD analysis project Ga0335085, IMG submission 206712) | Soil microbial communities from Loxahatchee National Wildlife Refuge, Florida, United States - Lox_Sample_4.5 | ecosystem: Environmental > Terrestrial > Soil > Wetlands | place: USA... | reverse complement strand
GGGCCGCTTCATTCGGCCCACAACTTCTCCGTCCCGCGACACCCACTCCACCATGATCGGCATCCGGCCCAGCGCATGCGTCGAGCACGAAAGACACGGATCGTAGCACCGTATCGCCGCTTCGATGCGATTCAGAATTCCCTCGTCAGGCTGCGTGCCTGGCGGAATGCGTTTCAGAATTTCGCGCGCCGCCTGATCCACCGTCAGATTCATCGCCTGATTGTTCTGCCCCGTCGCGATGAGAAGATCCGCCTTCGTGATCAGCCCGTTCGCATCCACCCAATAGTGATGAAACAGCGTGCCCCTCGGCGCTTCGCACGATCCCACGCCTTCCCGCCGATTCACCGACGCGTGCGCCTGAATCCGGTCTTCGAACAGCTCCGGCGTATTCATCAGCTCTTCGATCCGCTCCACTGCGTGCAGCATCTCGATCACGCGCGCCAGATGATAGTGGAACGATTCGCACACCGCGCCCCGTCCACCCGAAGCTGCCCTCTGCTTGAACTCCAGCAGTTCGCGATCCGCCAGCTCCGTACCCGCATACGTCGCCACATTGAGCCGCGCCAGCGGCCCCACGCGGTAATAGCCGTCCGGATATCCGGCCGGCCGGTAAAACGGAAACTTCACGAACGAGTAATCCTCGCTCGCTTCGCCCAGATATTTGAAATACTCGCGCGGATCGAGTCCGTCGGCCACCGTCATGCCGGCTGCATTCACCATCCGCAGCGTGCCGTCATAGTATTCGAGCCCTCCATCGTCGTTCACCGTGCCAAGGAACATCGACGGAAAATTGCCCATGTGCGCGATCTCGTTCGCGAAGCCGTCGAGCAAAGGCTTCAGCCGCTCCAGCGCCATCATCACCGATCCCATCGCTTCCGGAATCCACCCGAGAATTTCGTCGCGCTGCGCTGTCGTGAACCGCGCATGCACCCCGCCCGGTCCGCTGCATGCCGGATGCACGCTCTTCCCGCCGCAAAGCTCGATAATGCGCTGCCCGAACTGCCGCAGCCGGATCCCCCGCCGCAGAAAATCCGCATCCCGCTCCAGCAGTCCGAATATATTCCGCTTCTCCGCCGGCGCATCCATCCCCAGCAGCAGATCGGGCGATGACAGATGAAAGAAACTCAGCGCGTGCGACTGCAGCAGCTGCGCATAATTCACCAGCCTCCGCTGCTTCTCCGCGGCCGGCGGAATCTCCACCCCCAGCAGCATGTCACCCGCTTTCGAACTCGCCAGAATGTGGCTCACCGGGCAGATGCCGCACACGCGCGACATGATTCCCGGCATCTCCGCGAACGGCCGCCCCTCCACCAGCTTCTCGAATCCGCGGAATTCCACCACGTGAAACTGCGCCGACTCCACATCGCCCGCGTCATCCAGATGAATCGAAATCTTCGCGTGCCCCTCGATCCGCGTCACCGGCTGAATCACCAGCCGGTTGTTGATGACACGCGGTTTCATGATCCGAACTTCCTGCCTTCCGGCCCCGGCGCGCGCCCCGCAAGCAGATCCGAGACGAACGCGAAAATGTTGTCCGCCGACGGCGGGCATCCCGGCAGAAAATAATCCACCGGAACCACATCATGCACGCGCTTCACCCGATCCAGCAGCCGCGGCACGATCAGATTCCCGTTCGGCACTCCCGACACTACATCCGCATCCCGATACGCCCGCGCCAGCACTTCATCGATCGAAAACAGATTCCGCAGCGCCGTCACGTTCCCCGTAACCGCGCAGTCGCCGAACGCCACCAGAATCCGCGTGCGCTGCCGGATGCGCTGAATCTCGCGCAGATGATCTTCATTCGCCACCGCGCCTTCCACCAGCGTGATATCCACGTGCTCCGGAAACTCTTTCACGTCCGCGATCGGCGTGTAAACGACATCCACCAGTCCGGCCAGATCGATCAGCCGCTCATCCAGATCGAGAAACGACATGTGGCATCCCGAGCACCCGCCGAGCCACACCGTCGCTAATCGCGGACGCGCCGTTTTCACGCGATCCACAGCCTCTCTTTCCGCGCCGTGACAATGTATTTCAGAAAGCTCCGGTCCTTCCGCATCTCGGCCACGGTCCTGCCCTTCAGAAACAGCGCCCCCGTCGGACACACCTGCACGCACTTCCCGCAGCCCGTGCACGTCTCGGACGCGCCCCACGCCTCGCCCAGATCGGTCACGACGTTCGCCTTCCGCCCGCGTCCGCGAACGTCCCACGTATGCGCGCCTTCCACCTCGTCGCACACCCGCACGCAGCGCGTACAAAGGATGCATCGATTGTGATCCACGCCGAACCGCTCATGGCTCACATCCACCGTCTGATGCGGATACTGCGGCGTCAGCCGAATGTGATCGACGCCCAGCCGCGCGGCCATCTCCTGCAGCTCGCATGCGCCATCCATCACGCACACCGCGCACACATGATTGCGTTCCGCAAACAGCAGTTCGACGATCAGCTTCCGCATCGCCAGCAGTGCCGGCGTATTTGTCCGGACCACCATCCCCTCCGCGGCTTTCGTCACGCACGAAGCCTGCAGTTTCGACTGTCCTTCCACCTCAACGAGGCACAACCGGCACGCCGCTGCATCGGACAATCCGCCGACATGACACAGCCGCGGAATATGAATCCCGGCATCCCACGCCGCCGAGAAAATAGTTTCCCCTTCGACGGCCGTAACCATCTGCCCATCGACCTCAAGCGTGTGCACGCTCATAAAAATCCCCTACCGGGTCCGGCCGGTTTTCATGCAGTGCTCCCCGCCCCTATCCCGCACTGCCCCGCCGGACACCGTCCCTCCCGCACATGCGCCTCATACTCGCCCCGAAAATGCCGCAGCGTGCTCAGCACCGGATTCGGCGCCGCCTGCCCCAGCCCGCACAAACTCGCCGTCCTCAGCAATCCCGACAGTTCCTCCAGAATCGGAAAATCCCCCGCCACTCCCTCGCCACGCGTCATGCGCGCCAGGATGTCGTGCATCTGCACCGTCCCCGCCCGGCACGGAACGCACTTCCCGCACGATTCATCCCGGCAGAACTCCATGAAGTAACGCGCCACATCCACCATGCAGGTCGACGTGTCCATCACAATCAGCCCGCCCGACCCCATCATCGCCCCGATCTTCTGCAGCGAGTCGTAATCCATCGGCAGATCGAGATGCGCCGCCGGAATGCATCCGCCCGCCGGCCCCCCCGTCTGCGCCGCTTTGAATTCGTATCCCGCCGGAACGCCGCCGCCCAGGTCGTAAATGATCGTCCGCAGCGGCGTGCCGATCGGCACTTCCACCAGCCCCGCGCGCGCAATCCGCCCCGCCAGCGCGAAAACCTTCGTGCCCGGACTCCCCGCCGCCCCGATCTTCGAATACCACTCCCCGCCCTTCTCCACAATCGTCGGAATGTTCGCGAACGTCTCGACGTTATTGATAAGCGTCGGCTCGCTCCACAATCCCCGCTCGGGCGGATACGGCGGACGCGGAATCGGCGTGCCCCGCTTGCCTTCGATCGAAGCCAGCAGCGCCGTCTCTTCTCCGCACACATACGCGCCCGCGCCGATCCGCAGATCGATCCGGAAATTGAAATTGCTGTCGAATATGCGATCGCCGAGCAGTTCCAGCCCGCGCGCCTGCGCCAGCGCCGTCCGCAGCCGCGCAATCGCCAGCGGCGACTCCCCGCGCACATAGATGTAGCCCTGCCGCGCCCCCACCGCGCGTCCCGCAATCGCCATCCCCTCCAGCACGCGGTGCGGATCGCCTTCCAGCACGCTGCGATTCATGAACGCGCCCGGATCGCCCTCATCCGCGTTGCACACCACATACTTCGTCGCCGACGCCTGCCGCGCCACCAGTTCCCACTTCAGCCCCGCCGGATAACCTGCGCCTCCGCGCCCGCGCAGCCTGCTCTTCTTCACGTCGGCGACAATCTCTGCCGGCGTCATCTCCGTCACCGCGCGCAGGAGCGCCTGATAACCGCCCCGCCCCATGTAATCGGAAATGCGCTCCGGATCGGTGTGCCCCGAGTTCGCCAGAATGATGCGCCGTTGTCCTGCGAAAAACGGATGCTCCGGCCGAATGTCGCCGCCCCTGCTGCCGTCCACAATCGACGGCGCATCATCCGGCTTCACGCCGCTGAAGATCACGTCCCGCGCCGCGCTGCGCACCAGCGGCCCTTCCGAACACAATCCCATGCATCCGGTGCCGCACACCTGAATTTCGTTTCCCCGGTCCTGGCGCGCCACTTCGTACGAAATCGCGTCCCGCACCGCATTCGCGCCGCCCGAAAGACACCCCGCCACCGTGCAGCACAGAATGCGGTCTTTCCAGCGTGCCGCGCGCTCTGTTTCATCCTGCTGAATCTGGTGAAGGGATTCCCCGGTCATTGGCTGCTCCGCTGATACTTACTGGCGAAGGTGGTCTTCGAGTTGTGCGGGCGTGACGCGCGACAGCGCCACCCCGTCGCATACCACCAGCGGAGCCAGACCACAGGCGCCGGCGCAGCGATCGATCTCAAGCGTCCAGCCGCACTTCCGCACCGTGTCGGCAAGCGCGGCTGCGCCTTCCACATAACATGCCGTGCCCAGACACACGGAGGCGGTGTGTTTCTCCGGCGCCGTGAATCGGAACAGGTGATAAAACGTCGCCACCCCCAGCACCTTGCTCGGCGGCAGCCTCAGCTTCCGCGCGATTTCATTCAGCAGCGGCGGCGACAGATATCCGTAAAGCTGCTGCGCCGCATGCAGAATCTCGATCAGCGCGTCACCGGCGTAATGATGCCGCGCCATCAGCGATTCCAGCTGCTTGTCACGCTCCTCGGGAGACAGCTTCACTTACGTACTCGTTTGCCCTGCGCGGCTTCAATCGCCGCCCGGTCGTCTTCTTCCAGTTCGTCCACCGGCACCACTTTGTAGCCCGTGAATATGCTGTCGAGCAAACCGCGTTTTTCCGCGCTCGACACAATCAGGCACAGATGCACGTGCAGGATGCCGAACGCAATGAACACGAACATCAGAAAGTAATGAATCAGCCTGATGTTCTGGATGCTGATCAGCCTCGGAACCCATCCCACCAGCAGCGTCAGCAGCGCGCTGTGCCGCAGAATATTGAACATCACGAGCCCTGTCACGATCTCGACAAACACCAGCGCATAGATGCCGATGTAGGATGCCGCTGCCATCGCATTATGCCCCACCTTCGCCACCGGCGTCGGCCGCATGAACGCATAGAACTTCATCACCTGAACCATTTCCTTCCACTGCGCCGCGCGCAGCGGCACCATGGCCCGCCACCTGGTCCAGCGATCGCCCGCGAAGAACAGATAGAGGCGCAGCAGGAAGAATCCCATGAACGCCATCCCGAACGCCTCGTGCGCGAAGCGGAACCAGCCCATCAGATACGGCGTCTTCGTCTGCCCGATGATGAACGGATTGTGGATGTAATATCCGGTGAACGAGAGCGCCGCAATACAGATCACGATGCCCCAGTGCACGAGCCGCAGCGGATACTGCCAGACGTAAACCGCAATGGCCGTCCCGACGCGCATGCGCGGATGCCGCGCCAGCGTACGCGCCGTCGCCGTCAGTTTAATGTCACCAGTTGTCGCCATCATTCCCCTCTCTTAGTCCGGAAAGCCGTTAAAAAAGGGGACAGACTACTCTGTCCCAACATCCGAAGCGGTCGTGCCGATTGCCATGCCTCGCAGTGGACAGAGCTGTCTGCCCCCTTTTCTTAACTTCCTTCCTCACGCCACCCGCGGAATCGTGTACTCCCGCCCCTGCGCATCGATCACGTGCACCGCGCACGCAATACACGGATCGAATGAATGAATCGTCCGCAGTATCTCCAGCGGCCGGTTCGGATCCGCCACCGGCGTGTTCAGCAGCGACGCCTCATAGGCGCCCTTCTGCCCCTGCGCATCCCGCGGACCCGCATTCCACGTCGTCGGCACCACCGCCTGATAATTCTTAATCGCCTTCCCGTCGATTTCGACCCAGTGCCCCAGCGCGCCCCGCGGCGCTTCATGCCACCCGTGTCCGCTCGCCGACTTCGGCCATGAACCCGGATCCCACTTCCCCGGATTGAAAATCGTCGTCTTGCCGTGCGCCAGATTGTCATCCAGCTTGCTCACCCAGGCATCGAGCTGCCGCGCCATGATCTGCGCTTCGAGCGCCCGCGCCGCAATTCGGCCCAGCGTCGAGAACAACACGCCCGGCTGCGCGTTCAATGCCTTCAGCGCGCCGTTCACCGCATCCACAATTTCCTTCTTCCCCGACGCGTACCCGACCACCATGCGCGCGAGCGGTCCCACTTCCATCGGCTTGCCGTCATACCGCGGCGCCTTCAGCCACGAGTACTTCGCATTGACATCCAGATGATCGAACGGCGGCTTCGGGCCCGAATACTTCGGCTTTGTCTCGCCCATCGACGGATGCACCCCCTTGTCGTCCCCGCCCGAATATTCGTACCAGGAATGCGCCACCGACTCGGTGATCTTCGACGGATCAACCTCCAGCACTTTGCCGAGGTCGTGATTCATCACGATCCCGCGCGGGAACAGCATCGCCTTCGTGTCGTTCACATCGCCCGACGAATAATCGCCGTACGACAGGAAATTCCCCAGCCCCTCGCCCCGCGTGAACCAGTCCTTATATAAAGGTGCAATCGCCAGCACATCCGGAATGTAATACTCATCCACGAACTTCTGCGCGCTCGCCACCAGGCTCCGCATCACCGTAATCGTCTGCGGATTGATCACCGCCGCCGGCTCATTCGGATCCATCGCCGTCGACATCCCGCCCACCAGAAACGACTGCGGATGCGGATTCTTCCCGCCCAGAATCGCGTGTATCCGGATGAAGTCTTTCTGGAACTGCAGCGCCTCCAGATAATGCGCCACTGCCAGCAGGTTGATCTCCGGCGGCAGCGTATACGCCGGATGTCCCCAATATCCGCTCGCGAACAGCGACAACTGCCCGCTGTCCACCACGCCCTTCACCCGCGCCTGCACGCCTTTGAAATAGGTCGTGCTCGACTTCTCGCAGTTCGAAATCGACTGCGCGATCGACGACGTCTTCGCCGGATCGGCCTTCAGCGCCGCCGCCACATCCACCCAGTCGAGCGCGTGCAGATGATAAAAATGCACTACGTGGTCCTGCACCATCTGCGATCCCGCAATCAGATGCCGCACCAGATTCGCGTTCTCCGGCACTTCGATCTCGAGCGCATTCTCCACCGCCCTCACGCTCGCAATCGCATGCACCATCGTGCACACGCCGCAGATGCGCTGCGCCCAGATCCATGCCTCGCGCGGATCGCGCCCCTGCAGGATCATCTCGATCCCGCGGAACATCGTCCCCGAGCTCCACGCATCGGAAATTTTTCCGCCGTTCACATCGGCTTCAATTCGCAGGTGCCCTTCAATGCGGCTGACCGGGTCGACGACAAGGCGTGCCATGTTAGTTATCCTTTCCGGCCGGCTGCTCGTGAGCGGCGGCGGGTTTGATCATCTTGATCAGTCCGTGTGCGGTGACACCTGCGGCCACCGCCCCGACCATCCCCAGCCCGATTTCTCCGGCTGAAATCTCCACCCCGAATCCCGGCACATTCGGCAGCCGCTCATAGAACGGCGACATGTGATCCCAGAATCGCGGCGATGCGCACGCAATGCATCCGTGCCCCGCGCGGATCGGCCAGCTCGTGTGATCGTTCCACTGCACCACCGGGCAGTTGAACGTCGCCTCCGGCCCTTTGCATCCCATCTTGTAAAGGCACCATCCCTTGCGATGCCCTTCGTCGCCCCACTCCGTCACGAACCGCCCCGCGTCATAATGCGCGCGCCGTTCGCACTGATCGTGAATCACTCGCCCGTAAGCGAACAGCGGCCGGTCATATTGATCCAGCGCCGGCAGATCGTTGAACGTCAGATAATGCACCAGCACCGCCGCCGTGTTGGCCGGATTGTGCGGGCACCCCGCCATGTTGATCACTTTGATTCCAGGCACGGCCTCGTGCACTCCGAGCGCCCCGGTGGGATTGGGGTCGGAGCGCACGAGGCCTCCGTCGAAGGCACAGGCTCCGACGGCTATGGTTGCGGCGGCGTTCCCGCACACCTGGCGCGCTATATCCATTGCGCTGCGCCCGCCGATCGTGCAGTAAACGCCGCCGTCGGCTGTCGGGATCGCCCCCTCCACAACAACCAGATACTTCCCCTTCTCTTCCTTCACCACGCGATCCAGCACCTTGTTCGCCGAATCGCCCGCCCCCGCCATGATCACTTCGTGGTACTCCCACGACAGCAGGTCCAGCACAACGTCTGCGACCTCCGGATGGCTCGAGCGCAGCATCGACTCCGAGCATCCCGTGCAGTCCTGGAACTGCAGCCATACCAGCACCGGCTTCTTCGCCTTCGTGACCGCAGTCACCGTCTGCGCCAGATAGTGTTCCGGCATGGCGAGCGTGGCCAGTGTCGCGCTGCAGAATTTGATCAGTTGCCGCCGCGTGACTCCGCGGGCTTTCAACGCACTTCCGAGATCGTGATCAGGCGAAAGCATGTTCAGTCTCCTTTACTGCAGAATGTTTGCGGACTGCGCGGGCCGCCAGCCACTCGAGCCAATGGCCGAATCCAAAGCCCGTAATCGAGGATGTTTCGATGATCTCGATCTCCGGATGCACCCGCCGTGCATATTCGCGCGCGAGTTCCGGCTTGAAAGGTACGTAAGGAAGCAGGTCGATCTTATTCAGAATCATCAGCTCGGCTTTGCGAAAGATGCCCGGATACTTCAGCGGCTTGTCTTCGCCTTCGCACACGCTGAGCACCACAATTTTCGCGTCTTCGCCGAGGTCGTAACTCGTCGGACAAACGAGATTCCCCACGTTCTCGATGAACAGCAGATCGAGCGCCGCGGCATCCCATCCCTCCAGATGCTTCTCCACCATGCGCGCATCCAGATGACACGCGCCGACCGTCGTGATCTGCCGCACCGGATACCCGTACCGCGCGAGCCGCTGCGCATCGTTTTCCGTCTGCAGATCGCCGGTCAGCACCGCCGCTCTCGTACCGGGCTTCAGCGACTGCAATGTGCGCTCCAGAAACGCCGTCTTCCCCGCGCCGGGCGATCCGATGAAGTTCAGCGACAGCGTGCCGCTGCTTTTGAGCGACGCCCGGAGTTCTTCCGCCACGCGCTGGTTCTCGCTCAGCACTTTTCGTTCGATAGGAACTTCAATCACGCGGTCATTTCCTCCAGCTCTAAAGACCCCAGGTCCAGCTCATCGCCATCCAGCCGTTCAATCCCCAGTTCCAGCGGCGCCAGCGGCGAGTCTTTGACGATCGCGTCAAAGCAAAACCGCAGCGACTCGCTGTCGACGCCGGCCAGTTCCCCGACGCGCACGCAGATTTTCGCCGCACGATATCCGGGATACCGCGCCAGTTCTTTCCCCACCGCTTCCAAAATCGATCCCGCAATCCCCATCTCGTGCATACGTCGGTCACCGGTAGACGCGGCGTCAGCCGCGTTCCCCTAACAAATCCTCGGCAACTGATCCCCCGGCAGCAGATCCACAATCCGGCTCGACCCGAACGCCGTCCGCATCGTCACCAGCCCCGCGCTGCCCTCGCCGACAGTCCCGATCGCCACTGCATCCGCGCCAAGCGGATGCCCGCGCATCGCCCCCAGCACCGTGTCCGCGTCTTCCGCCGCCACAATCGCCACCAGCTTCCCCTCATTCGCCACGTACAGCGGATCCAGCCCCAGCAGCTCACAGGCCCCGCGCACTTCATCCCGCACCGGAATCTTCTTCTCTTCGATCCCGATCGTCACCCGCGACTGCTCCGCGATCTCGTTCAGCGTGCTCGACACCCCGCCGCGCGTCGGATCCCGCAATACTCTGATCTTTCGCGAAACCGAAAGCATTCGAGCAACCAAACCGTGCAGCGGCGCCGAATCGCTCACCACCGTCGTCTCAAATTCCAGTCCTTCGCGGCTCGCCAGAATCGCCACGCCGTGATCTCCGATCGATCCGCTCAGAATCACCACGTCGCCCGGCCTCGCGCCATCGGCCGACATCCGCACATCCGCCGCCACTACCCCGATCCCGGTCGTATTGATGAAAACGCCGTCGCCTTTGCCGCGCTCCACCACCTTCGTGTCCCCGGTGACGATCGCCACTCCGGCATTTGCCGCTGCCTGCGCCATCGATTCCGCGATACGCCGCAGATCCTCCACCGGAAATCCCTCTTCGACGATGAATCCCGCGCTCAGATACAGCGGCTTCGCCCCACCCATCGCCAGATCGTTCACCGTCCCGTGTACCGCCAGCGACCCGATGTCACCGCCCGGGAAAAACAGCGGCTTCACCACAAACGAATCGGTGGTAAACGCCAGCCGCGATCCGCCGATCTCCACCACCGCCTGATCGTCCATCCGGTCCAGCACCGGATTCGAAAACAGCGGCAAAAAAATGTCGCGCAGCAGATTCGCGCTCAGCCGCCCGCCGCTGCCGTGCCCCAGCACAATCCGATCCCGCACCGCCACCGGTGCCGGGCACACGAACGCCGCCACATCCGCTGCCGTCTCAGGCATGTGCACCCTCCACCGTCACCAGCCCATGCCGCTTGTACTGATACCAGGCCGCGCACGCGCCTTCGGTCGAAACCATCGGCGCGCCCAGCGGCGTCATCGGCGTGCACTTTGTCCCGAAGGCGGAGCAATCGATGGGCTTCTTCTGCCCCTGCAGCACGAGCGCGCTGATGCATTCGCGCGGCTCTTCGACTTCCAGCGGGCCCATATCGAATACCCGCTCCGCGTCATAAGCCGCGTACTCTCCGCGCAACACAAGACCGCTCTCCGCGATCTCGCCGATGCCCCGCCATTTCCTGTCCGATACCTCAAACACCTCGCGCATCACCTTCTGCGCCGCCGCATTCCCGTGAAACTCCACTGAACGCGAATACTGATTCTCAACTTCCGCGCGCCCCTCCTCGAGCTGCGATACCAGCATGAAAATCGCTTCCAGCAGATCCAGCGGCTCGAATCCGCCCACCACGATCGGCACGCCGAAATCCCGCGCGATCGCGTCGTATTCGCTGAAGCCCATGATGGTGCAGACGTGCCCCGGTCCGATGAATCCCTGCACGCGGTTACTCGGCGATTCCAGAATCAGCCGCATCGCCGGCGGCACCAGCACGTGCGAAACGAGCATCGAAAAATTGGTGAGCCCTTCGCGCTTCGCCTGCCACACCGCCATCGCATTCGCCGGCGCTGTCGTCTCAAATCCCACGCCGAAGAACACCACGTGTCTCGCCGGATTCTCCCGCGCAATCTTCACCGCATCCATCGGCGAATAGACGATCCGCACATCCGCGCCATTCGCCCGCGCCCCGAACAAATCGGTGTGCGACCCCGGCACCCGCAGCATGTCGCCATACGAGGTGAACGTCACATCCGGCAGCCCCGCGATGCGAATTGCTTTATCGATCAGCTCGAGCGGCGTCACGCACACCGGGCAGCCCGGCCCGTGCACCAGCTCGATTCCCTTGGGCAGCAGATCGCCAATCCCATATCGCATGAGCGTGTGCGTCTGCCCGCCGCAGACTTCCATCAGCACCCAGGGCTTCGTTGCGGTACGCGCGATCTTCTCCGCCAGCCCATGCGCAATCTGCGGATCGCGATATTCGTCGACGTATTTCACGACGCAGCCCTCCCTTCCGCCCGGTGGTTCACTTCGGCGCCAGGCGGCGCGAGCCCTTCTTCCTCCAGCGCTCCGATGTGTTTCAGGTATTCGAACGTGCGCCGCGCTTCTTCTTCATCGATGCGCGAGATCGCGAATCCCACATGCACCAGCACGTAGTCGCCGGCCTGCACTTCGGGTGTGAACGACAGGCTCACCGTTTTCCGCACTCCGCAGAAATCGACATGCGCCGACCGGAATGCCGGATCGTCGCCTTCGATGGTGAGCACTCTTCCTGGCACAGCCAGACACATAAGTGGTCGGGGCTCCTTTAACCCTCCGCTGGTCGTGCCGGAGATTTAGCATTTAGCCCCCCAAACCGGGCGGACAGGCAGAACGGAGAATATCACGGATTTTCAATACAATTCGCAGGAAAAAGATTAAACCGACCTGCGCCATTTCGCGCACCAGGATTACTACTGACGCGTCCTGCCGCATCCGTATTTTTCCTAATTAGACGGCGATCACAACGGCGGCGGATTTATTTTCGGACCTAACCCCTCTGAAATGAAACGCCGTCCCTGTGGTCCCGCGGTCATCGCCGTTCTCGGCCTGTACATTCGAGTCGAGCCCGCGAAAAACGGGGACAGGCTTCGAAATTCCGCGACGAAAACCGCACCAGCGGTCTCCGGAATTTCGTTGCCTGTCCCTGTTTTTCCCCCGGCCTCAACCCAAACGCAAATGCTCTCAGGCGACACCATCATCGACGGGCTTCTGGCAGGCGACGCTGCCGTGAATCCCCTGGGCCCCGGCGCATCCGGACCCGCCATCGGAAATCTCCACGACCTTCTCCGCGGCCACGGCTATCCCTGGCTTCCCGACGCCCGCGCGCCTTATTACACCGCCTTCGCCTCCGCTACCAGCCGCGCCATTTTCGACTACCGCCGCACCCACGCGCTTCCCCCCGCAGGCCACGCCGATTCCCCATTCCTGCGCGACCTCATCTCCAGTCCCGCCCCCAAAGGCGCCATCGGACCAGCCTACGTTCCCCTCGTCCTCGACGTCCCCTTCACGCCCATCCATCGCTTCATCTGGCTGACGTCTCTGTTCGAAACCGGGGGCGCATTCCAGACCCTCAACCTCAACACTGACGGCTGCGGCCTCTCCTTCGGCATTCTGCAGTGGTCGCAGAAAGCCGGCCAGCTCCATCGCATTCTCGCTGCCTGCCACGACAACGAACCTGCCGAATGGCAGCGCATCATGCAGGACGATTCAGTTCTGGACCACGCAAAAGACCCTGCGTTCGACTTAACAGTGGATCCGTGGCGTCACCGTCTCGAAGCCCTCGGAGCCAGTCTGCCGATGCAGCGCGTCCAGCTCGACGTCGCCGCCGCCACCTATCAGGCCGAGTTCGACCGCATCCACACCTTCGCGCCCGAAATTTCGCAGCGCGCCGCGGCCTTCTTACTCGACCTCGCCAACCAGTTCGGCGCACCCCGCGTCGAGCAGCACTATAAGGATGCGGCGAAACCAGGCATCCCCGAACCCCAAATCCTCAAATCCATGCAGGACGCTTTCGTAGCCATCGCCAGCCCGCGCTTCCGCCCCCAGGTCGAAGCCCGCCGCCAATTCTTCCGCACCACCCCGCTGCTGTAATTCACCGTGAACCGAAAACTTCAAGCGGTGAACCCCGTGTCTTCCTGGCTGCCACGGGCGATCGGTAAACTACTCCCCCTATTTCCCCGGAAGCTCGTTCGGATTCGACCCCCCCAGAAACAGCCGCTTCCCGTCCGGAAACGTGATGTTGGCGCCGTTCGCCCGATTCTCGCCGCTCTTCGCTTCGTAGCCCTCGACAATCACCACCGTCCCGGGTTCGAGCGATTTCTTCGTGAATCCGCGCCGCAGCAGAATGTTCGGACTGCCGCCCTCCACCATCCAGCTCACCACCTTGCCGTCCGCCCCTTTGACATCGATATGAATCCAGGAGTGCGGGTTGATCCACTCCATGGACGTGACCGTCCCCTGCAGCTTCACCGGTTTGTTGATGTCGAACTCCGCCGCGAAAGAATGATGGGCCCAAACCGGCCCCGCACCCGCCATCAAACCCGCGGCGAGCAGCAATTTCGTGCGCATGATCCTCACTTTCCCGCCGCCGCTCTCTCCTCGGCGCGCGCTCCTTTAAGAGCGTTCAGCATATAGTAATTCCCCTCGTGGCAGGCGTACTCATAAAGCACATAGCCCGGCTCATTCTTCAGCGGAAAAGAAATGGTCCATGGCCCCGTCCACGTCTTCGGATCGTCGATCGTCACCGAGTAGTTCAGCGTGTCGGCGCTCACGCGCGCGAAATGCTCGATCAGCCGCAGACTGTCGCTCGCCGGCGTCTGCCCCACCACCGTTCCCTCCCGGAAGTTCGTCGTCTCCACCACCAGCGTGTTGCCCTCCCAGTGTCCGCGCGAATCGCCCATCCACGAACGGATTCCTCCCGGCAGGTGCGGCGTCGCGCCGAGCGGTATTACCCGCGTTTCGTGAATCATTTCGTTGCGCAGCACAACATATCCCGGGACCTGCAGAATCTGATTCCCCTGGTTGTACGTATTCGGCACAATCGACCCCACCATGCCCCGCGTAATGCAGCGATCCCACAGGCTCTCGTCTTCCCAAGAATCGTGGCAGCCGCCCGCCGTTTGCGAGCAGGGCCGCGCCCGCCGTGCCGCGGCTCGTTCAGCCGCCGCTTTCTGCGCTTCCGGCGTGAGCGCCGGAATACGCCCGTCCGGAGGATCCATAACCAGCGACGCCTGCTTCGACGGCTTCCCGCGATCGTCCCAGTAAAGCGGTGGACCGATGCTCACCCCGTTACTGCATGTTGTCGGCGTGTTCCCAAGGCCGCCCCGATTCGGATCGCACCGTGTGAGGTCGCTGACCGTTTCCTCGCTGTCGACCGCCGCCTGCTTCTGCGCGCGCTCCTGTCTCCTGGCGAATTCGTCCTCGGTGAGAAACGCGCGTGTGCCCAGGCTGCGGTCGCGCTCGAGCGGCGTGCCGATCATCGCCGTTCCCGGCCACACTCCCTGGATGTCGGGATCGCCCCACGGCGTCTTCGGCTGCGTCCAGGATTTGGTCTGCGCACTCAG
>Ga0335085_10009374_pt1 | contig 14778 bp, 13 predicted proteins | sample Lox_Sample_45_FD_206712 | JGI IMG/M metagenome (GOLD analysis project Ga0335085, IMG submission 206712) | Soil microbial communities from Loxahatchee National Wildlife Refuge, Florida, United States - Lox_Sample_4.5 | ecosystem: Environmental > Terrestrial > Soil > Wetlands | place: USA... | reverse complement strand
CCGCTCGAGTAGATGCACACGTCGTCGTTGGTGTGCATCGGGCCGAAGATCTGGTCGCCGCCGCCGAAGCAGATGCCGCTGCCCTCGCTGTTGGTGTAGTAGGCGAACCGGGCGAACGACTCCTGCGCCAGCTCGCCGCGCCGCACCACGACGGCCCCGGACTTGTCGGTGATCACCGAGACCACGCTGCCGAAGATGCCGTACTCCCCCGTCGAGGACCCGGTCGGACCCACGTACACGCTCCGGGTGACGTTGGGGATCGCGGTGCCGCTGGCGTCGTAGACCTGCTGGTTGGTCTGCAGCGTCGTGTACCCCGTGTCGGGGAACAGCGCCGCGTTGCCGTTCAGGGCCGAGCGGCCGATCTCGATCCCCGCGTCGGCGGCGTTGCGCATGTCCTCCTCGCGCTCCTGCCCCCGCGCGATGATGTAGGAGCTGCCGCCGAGGAAGATCGCGCCCGCGACGAGCGCCGCGACGGCGACGGTGATCAGCATCACCAGCACCAGCGCCATGCCGCGTTCGTTGGACCGGGACCAGGTGATCATGGTTCGCTTCTCCTCACACTCAGGGTGCCGGCGGGATCGTGACCGATCCCGAAACCGACGGGGACGACTCCAACGGCGTGCAGTCGAGGGCCGTCACCTCGAAGTAGTAGGTGCTGTCGTTCAGCACCGTGGCATCCGTGTAGGTGTACGCCGCCTGGCCGGCGGGCATGGTCTGCTGGGCGGCGTCGAAGAACCCCGCCGTGGTGCGCCGGTAGATCAGGTACCGCTCCACGTCCTTCTCGCCCGCCGTCTCGTCGGTCGCCGGCAGCCAGGTCAGCGTGACCTTGGGGGCCGCCGCCGTGCCGCTGAACACCGCGGTCAGCGGCTTGCCGAAGATCGGCGTGTCACCGCAGCTGCGCTGCTTGGTGAGGCCGGCGTTCGGGATCCGGATCGTCGTGGCCAGCGCCCGGGTCACCTGGGACGAGCCGGTGCGCCCGTTCGACGCGTAGACGTTGACCCGCACCGCGCGGATCGAATCGATGCGCGCCGGCAGCCCCGTGTCGACCGTCGACCCGTGCACGGGGATGCTGTGCCGCATCGGCAGGTTGGCGGTCGCGACGGTGAACAGGTTCCCGAGCGAGTCGGTCTGCAGCCAGTCGAAGAACGGCCGGCCGGGGAACGGCAACAGGTTCCGCGCCACCACGTCCGGCGCGTTGTTGTTCACCTGCCGCCACAGCAGGTACAGGCCGCTGTTGCCGGGCGTCGAGTCCGGGCTGAACCAGTACATCACGGTCTCGGCCGGCGAGATCACCCCGCCGGTGCTCTTGTAGGTCGAGTCGGGGTACTGGATGGTGGTGCCCGGGAGCGAGAACTTCTGCGCCGTGGTCGGCGCGTTGGCCGCGTTCGGGTCCACGTCCGGGTTGTAGTTCACCGCCGTCGCGGACCCGGCGATCGGGCTGACGATGTCGGCGTTGTACACCACCACGCTGGGCGAGATGTACACCAGCGTCGGCTGGGTCTCGGTGGTGCCCGCGCCCGCGTTGCGCAGCTCGCGGTCCATCGTCGCCACCGCGTAGCGGAGGTTCTGCATCGCGTCCATCCGCTCCGTGGTGCCCGACACCGCCCGGCTGACGCCGCGGAAGAACAACACCGACGTCGACATCACCAGGCTGAACACCACCAGGCTGAACATCATCTCGATCAGGGTGAATCCGCGCGCGCGCGTCATGGGGCCGCCACCACGATCGTCTTCATGATGGGCGCGCTCAGCGGCGGGCCCACCACGGTGACCGTGACCGTCTTGTAGTCGTTGGTGAAGGTCGGCTTCGGGCCCCCGGTGTGGACGATCGTCGTCGTCCGCGAGAAGCCGGGGAAGCCGCCCACCGAACCCTCGTTGATGCCGTAGATCGAGTCGATCCCCGAGTAGTTCGGCGACGCCCGGATCTCCGACAGCCGCTGGTCGGCGAGGTTGACCGCGATGGTGCGCGCCTCCGCCAGCCGCTCGGAACGCGAGAAGTTGAAGGCGAACTGGCCCATCCCCAGCACCACCACCGCCAGGATGGTCATGGCGATGACGATCTCGACCAGGGTCAGGCCCCGCTCGCCGGAACGCCGCGTCGCGCCCATTAGAACTTCTTCACCCACGCTGAACCGGTGTACTGGTACCATTCTGTCCGCCCCGTGGCCTTGATGACCTCGATGGACCGCGCGTTGGCCGCGCTGGTCGAGTTCTGCTGCGTGAGATAGAAACCGCCGTTCTCCGACGCGCTCCCGTCCCGGCGGAAGATGATCTCCAGCGAACCGCCCTGGGTGCGCGTGAAGCTGATCGGCGACGGCGTGTACTGCCGGGTGGGCGCGCCGCCGGTGCCGAACACCACCAGCTCGCCGAGCGGATAGCTGCGAACCCGCTCACCGGCGTCGACCTGATTGTTGTCGTTCGCGTCCTCGTGCAGCTTGATCGCCTGGTGCGTCACGTCGAACAGCACGTTGACGTTGTTCTGCTCCGTCACCGCCATCCGCTGGGCCCGGGCCAGCAGCCCGGCCGCGCCGCGCACCGCGCCGTTCACGCGGTAAGCCCCGTAGTTCAGCTTCGGCAGCGCGAACGCGACCACCAGGCCGAGAATCGCGAGCGTCATCATCATCTCGACCAGGGAGAAGCCCCACTGCTCTGTCCGCCTGCGGTCCACGTTGACGCTCCCGGTAGTGGCCTCGTGCGCCACCCAAAAACGCAAGGCCGGTGCCAGGCGCGGATTCGCCAGGTCGGATTTGTTTATCGCGTTGCAGGGTAGAGACTTACGTGGCATGTGGCCCGCGGCGGCGAGGCCCGCCGCAGCCGTCGGAAGCTGCACTGCCGCGCAAAGGATTGCAGTGCCGGCGGCCCCGCGCCGTGGCACCCAGGCGGCCCCGGGACGGCTACATTACCGAACCCTGAACGGCGGGAGCCGGATGAAGCGCAGAGCCAGCGTGGTCGTGGACATCGCGGGGGTGAAGGTGGGCGGCGATCACGCGATCGTCGTCCAGTCCATGACCAACACGGACACCGCGGACGCCGAGGGCACCGCGCGGCAGGTCGCGGCCCTCGCCGCCGCCGGCTCCGAGCTGGTGCGGGTCACGGTGAACACCGAGGAGGCCGCGGCCGCCGTGCCGCGCATCGTCGAGCGGGTCGCGGCACTCGGCCACCCGGTCCCCGTCATCGGCGACTTCCACTACAACGGCCACCTGCTGCTGGCGAAGTACCCCGACTGCGCCCGGGCCCTCGCCAAGTACCGCATCAATCCCGGCAACGTCGGCGCCAAGCGGCACGACGAGAACTTCCGCGCCATCGTCGAGACGGCGGCCCGCCACGGGAAGCCGGTGCGGATCGGAGTGAACTGGGGCTCGCTCGACCAGTCGCTGCTCACCGAGATGATGGACGCCAACGCGCGCGCCGCGGAGCCCCGCAACGCCCGGGACGTGACGATGGACGCCATGGTCGAGAGCGCGCTGCGGTCGGCGCGGTTCGCCGAGCAGTGCGGCCTCGGCCACGACCGGATCGTCATCTCCGCCAAGGTGTCGGGCGTCCAGGACCTGGTCGACGTCTACCGCCGGCTGGCGACGCTGTGCGACTACCCGCTGCACCTCGGTCTCACCGAGGCCGGGATGGGCGCCAAGGGCATCGTGGCCTCGACCGCGGGGATCGCGATCCTGCTCCAGGACGGGATCGGGGACACGATCCGCGTCTCGCTGACGCCGGCGCCGGGAGGGGACCGCACCGAGGAGGTGCTGGTCGCGCAGCAGATCCTGCAGTCCCTCGGACTCCGGAGCTTCGTGCCGCAGGTGACGGCCTGCCCGGGCTGCGGCCGCACGACCTCCACCTTCTTCCAGGAGATGGCGCAGGACATCCAGCGCTACCTGCGCGAGCAGATGCCCGCCTGGCGCACCCGCTACGCCGGCGTGGAGGAGCTGCGGGTGGCGGTGATGGGCTGCGTGGTGAACGGCCCCGGGGAGTCCAAGCACGCCGACATCGGCATCTCGCTGCCCGGCACGTTCGAGGAGCCCAGGGCGCCGGTGTTCGTGGACGGGCGCCTCGCGACCACGCTCAAGGGCGACGACATCGTGCCCCAGTTCCTGCGGATCCTCGACCGCTACGTCGCGGAGCACTACCGGAGCGTCTGAGCCGCCGCCTTTCCCTGCCCGGACGTCCCGAAACGGCGCCGGCGCCCCGGGGTACGGGGCGCCGGCGTCGCCGCGCGAGCCCGGAGCGGGCTACGGATTGGGCGTCAGGCTGGCGAAGAACGCCGCCACGTTGAAGCCCACCGGGTCGATCTCGTAGTAGCGGTTCCGGAAGAACCGTCCGGTGGTCGGGAAGTACGGGGGCGGCGTCTGGAACGCGCACTGGTCGTAGGCATACCGCTTGACGTAGCCGGTGCCGGCGGTGGTGCCGACCGCGCCGCGGGTCGCCTGGATCACGCCTCCCGTCAGGTACAGGCAGCCGCGGCCGGTCGCGGTGGTGCCGCACGGCTCCTGCGCCGTCGGGCCGGTCGAGAAGTTCTCGGCCGTGAAGGACGTCAGGGCCAGCAGCACGCCCTGGACGAATTCGTCCGACGTGCCGGCGTACGTCTTGTACGCCCCGCCGGAGCCCCACGCCTGCGGCGTGTTGAGGGCGTTGTCCGACATGTAGATCGTGCCGGGCGTCAGGATGCCGAGCATGTCGGCGCCCGGGCACTGCACCGAGCCGGGCGCGATCGCGTACTTGATGTCGTCCGCGATGACGATGTTGTCGCTCGCCGCCATGGTCACCCGCCCGTGCACCACGCCGCTCACCACGGCCTTCCCGTTGACGTAGATCACGCCCTTGCTGTTCGGGTTGAACTGGCGCGCCAGCGGCCACAGGTACTGGGCCTCGATGGTGCGGGTGGCCAGGGTCGTGTCCAGCGCCTTCGAGGCGGGGTTCCTGAGGGCCGCCACGACGCTCGGATCCGGCGACGGGCTGTAGCGCACCCAGTAGCCGTACTTGTCCGTGGCGCGGAACGAGTTCACCAGCCGCGTGCCGACGGTGTCGAGCGTGAGGTGGTCGTCGCCGCCGAGGTAGCAGTGCGCGCTGGAGGGGTAGAGCGACTGCGTGGCCTCGGTCGCGTGGCTGCTGGTGGAGTGCGCGGCGCCGCCGACCGGCGGCTGGGCCGCCGTGAAGTACGGGTTGGCCGCGGTGTAGTGGTAGTTCGCGGTGAAGAACGTCGTGTCGGTGCCGATCACGTGGACGTCGCCGCAGTTCAGGCCCTGGTTCGGAGTGCCCGGGGCGGTCCCCGTGGCGTAGCCGGGCTGCGCGGACGCCGTGTCCATGTACACCCGGAAGAAGCCCTCGTTGGGCCCCGTGACCCGGCCGTCGCCGTCGAGGTCCAGGGCGACGAACTCGATCCGCAGCCGCGACTGGGTGGCCGAGGTGGCCGAGCCGGCCGTCGGCGCCGTGAAGTTCATCCCGCCCTGGGTCGCGTAGGTGGACAGCTTGGCCAGCGCCGTCACGGTCGGCAGCGGGATGATGGAGCCGTGCTGGGTGTAGCCGACGTCGAACGTGCCGTACGGGATGCCGGTGATGGTGCCCGCGACCTCGACGGTGCTGCGGTACCGCGCCCCGCTGGGGTAGATGCACATGTTGTCGTTGGTGTGCAGCGGGCCCATGATCTGGTCCCCGTTGCCGAAGCAGATGCCGCTGCCCTCGCTGTTGGTGTAGTAGGCGAACCGCGCGAACGACTCCTGCGACAGCTCGCCCCGGCGGACCACCGCGGCGCCGCTGCGGTCGGTGACGACCGAGACCACGCTGCCGAAGATCCCGTACTGGCCGGTCGTCGAGCCGGTCGGGCCCGCGTAGATGCTCCGGGTGACGCCCGGGATCGGGTTGCCGTTCGCGTCGGGGACCGGCTGGGCCGACTGCAGCGTCACGAAGCCGGAGTCGGGGAACAGCGTGGGCGTGCCGTTCAGCGCCGAGCGGCCCACCTCGATGCCGCCGTCGGCCGAGTTGCGCAGGTCCATCTCGCGCTCCCCGCCCTTGGCGATGAGGTACGAGCTGCTGGTCAGGTAGATGGCGCCCGCGGCCAGCGCGGCGACCGCGACCGTGATCTCGAGGACCATGACCAGGGCCATGCCGCGCTCGCGCGCTCGGGGTGCCGTCACCATGCGGTCCTCCACGGTCCGGTCAGGGGATGATCACCGGCCCCACGGCCACCGGCGGCGATTCCAGCGGCGTGCAGTCGAGGGCGGTGACCTGGTAGTAGTAGCTGGTGCCGCGTGCCACCGTGCCGTCCGTGTAGCTGTAGGTCGCCTGCCCGGCGGGCAGGGTCTGCAGCGCGTCGTCGAACGTGCCCGCGGCGGTGCGCCGGTAGATCAGGTACTTCTCGACCTTCTTGGCTCCGCCGGTCTCGTCCACCGCCGGGGGCCAGGTGACCGTCACGGCGGGATTGATCGTGTCCCCGTTGAACAGCGCGATGACCGCCTGCCCGAAGATCGGCGGGTCGCCGCACGAGCGCTGCTTGGTCAGGCCGGCGTTGGGGATCCGGATGGTCGCCACCAGCGAGCGGACGATCTGCTGCGGGCCCGTCAGGCCGTTGGTGGAGTACAGGTTGACCCGCACTGCGCGGATCGAGTCGATGCGCGCGGCGAGGCCGGTGTCCGCGACCGAGCCGTGGATCGGGACGCTGTGCTGCATCGGCAGGTTGGCCGTCGCCACCGTGAACAGGTTGCCGAGCGAATCGGTCTGCAGCCAGTCGAGGAACGGCCGGCCCGGGAACGGCTCCAGGTTCCGCCCGACCACGTCCGGCGCGTTGTTGTTCACCTGGCGCATCAGCAGCCACAGCCCCGAGTGGCCGGGCTCCGTGTCCGCCGTGAACCAGTACATGATGGTCTCGGCGGGCGAGACCTGGGTGCCGGTCGTCCGGTAGGTCGAGTCCGGGTACTGGATGCCGGTCCCCGCGATCGTGAACTTCTGCGCCGTCGTCGGCGCGTTGCTCGCGTTCGGGTCCGCGTCGGGATTGTAGTTCACGGCCGTCGCCGAGCCGGGCGTGAGGCTGACCAGGTCGGCGTTGAACACCACCACGTTCGGCGAGATGTACACCAGGGTCGGCTGCGTCTCCGTGGTGCCGGCGCCGGCGTTGCGCAGGTCGCGGTCCAGGGTGGTGACGGCGTAGCGGAGGTTCTGCATCGCGTCCATGCGGTCGACCGTGCCGCCGACCGCGCGGCTGACGCCGCGGAAGAACACGATCGCGCCGGCCATCACCAGGCTGAGGACCAGCAGGCTGACCAGCATCTCGATCAGGGTGAAGCCGCGCCGGGCCCTCACGGCGCGGCCACCACGACCGTCTTGCTGACGGGGGCGCTCAGCGCCGGCGAGGTGACCGTCACCGTGACGGTCTTGAAGTCGTTCACGTAGGTGGGGCGCGGGCCGCCGGTGTGCACGATGGTCGTGGTCCGCTGGTAGCCCGGGTACCCGGGGATGGTGCCCTCCGCCACCCCGTAGGTGGAGTCCATGCCGGAGTAATTCGGCGACGCCCGGATCTCGGACAGGCGCTGGTCGGCGAGGAACACCGCCAGGGTGCGCGCCTCCGACTGCCGCTCGTTCCGGGAGTAGTTGAAGACGAACTGGCCCATGCCCAGGACCACCACCGCCAGGATCGTCAGGGCGATGATGATCTCGACCAGCGTCATCCCGCGCCGCCCGCCGCCCGGGCGGGTCAGAACTTCTTGATCCACGTGCTGCCGTTGTACTGGTACCATTCGATCCGCCCGGTGGACTGGATCAGCTCGATGGAGCGCGCGTCCTGCGGCCGGCTGCCGTTGGCGTTGACCGCCGTCGTCGTGGTGATGTAGAAGCCGCCGTTCTCCGACGCGCTGCCGTCGCGCCGGAAAATGACCTCCGGCATCCCGCCCTGCGTCCGGCTGAAGCTGGTCGGCGTGCCGGTGTACTGGCGCACCGGCGCCCCGGCCCGGCCGTACACGACGCCCTCGCCGAGCGGATAGCTGCGCACCCGCTCGCCGGGGTCCATCACGTTGTCGTTGTTCGCGTCCTCGTGGACCTTGACGGCGTTGTTGGCGACGTCGAACAGCACGTTGACGTTGCTCTGGTCGGTCACCGCCAGGCGCTCCGCGCGCGCCAGCAGGCCCACCGTCCCCCGCACCGCGCCGTTCACCCGGTAGGCCGAGAAGTTGAGCTTGGGCACCGCGAACGCGGCCACCAGGCCGATCAGCGCGATCACCATCAGGATCTCGACGATGGTGAACGCCGCCTCGCTGCCGCCTCCCCCCCGACCTCGATCCACCGTCACGCCCTCCATCTGACGTCCGCCGACGTCCGCCGTTGGGCCCGCCGCGGCGCCGGCGCCGCCGGCCGTGCCCGCGTGGCCATGGTGATCCGCATCACGTTTGTGGTCCGAGGTTCTAATCTACGCGCCGGGCACCGGGCCAGCCAGCAACCGCGTCACGCGCCGGGTGTGACCGGCCCCATACGCGCCGCCCGGCGCCCGCTCCCGCCCCGCGCCCCCGTGGGGCGTCATCCCGCCGGCGCCGCCGCGACGCGGGGCCGGATCGGGACGCGGAACGCCATCAGGCCGGTGACCGCGACGATGACCGACGCGATCAGGAACGGGAAGGCCGGGCCCAGCAGCTGGAAGACGGGCGTGGCCCACATCGGACCCACCACCCGCGCGACGCCGCCGAAGGCCTGCTGCACGCCCATCGTCTGGCCGACCTCGGCCGGATCGGTCTCGTGCGAGACCAGGGCCGTCACCGCCGGGAACAGCAGCGCGGTGCCGATCGGCACCAGTGCCAGCACCAGCCCCATCACCGGGATGCTGCGCGGCAGCGGGTAGAGAAGCATGCCCAGGGCGAGCGTGACCGTCCCCGCGCGCATGACCCGGGTCTCGCCGAAGCGGTCCACCAGCCAGCCGATGATCACCGCCCGGAGCACCACCGCCAGCAGGCCCATATAGAGGAAGAAGTAGCCGATGGTGTGCTCGGTGACCCCGAACCGGGACCTGAGGTACAGGGCGACCACCGCCGACAGCGAGGCGAAGGCTCCCATCCCCACGGCGTAGATCCAGATGAGCCGCGGCTGCGGCGCCGCCGGGTGCTGGATCACCCGCAGCACCGCGGTCCGGATGCCGGTCTTCGCGCCGCGCGCGTGGCTCGGCTTCGACTCCGGCAGGAACGCCCAGGCGAACAGCACGTTGGCCGCGCACAGGCTGGCCGCGACGATCCCCGGGGCCGCGGGGCCGAGGTGGCTCGCCAGCGAGCCGATCGCCGGGCCCACCATCACGCCGGCGTTGGTCGAAGCCGAGAGCCAGCCGAGGCCGCGGGCGCGCTGCGCGGGATTGGTGGCGTCCGACACGTAGGCCTGCACCACCCCGGTCGTCCCGCCGCCGAGGCCCTGCACGATCCGCGAGGCGAACAGCAGCCAGATGCTGTTGGCGAACCCGAAGATGAGGTACGCGATGCCGGCGCCGCCGAGACCGATCATCATCACCGGCCGGCGGCCGTAGCGATCCGAGACGCGGCCCCACAACGGCGAGCTGGCCAGCTGCGCGATGGAGAACGACGCGACCAGCGGGCCCACGATCCACGCCTGGCCCCCGAGCCGCAGCGCGTAGAAGGGCAGCAGCGGGAAGATCATCGCGAAGCCGAGCATGTCCACGAACGCCACGGACATGAGGATCCACAGCGCCTTCCTCACCGGGCGGCCCCGGCCCGGGCGCCCGCGCCGAGCGCCGCGGCGCTGACGGCCATCAGCACCACGCCGAAGGCCGCCGCGACGCCGATGTCGTCGAGCCGCAGGCTCGAGAGGATCTCGATCGAGATCGGGCGGGTGCCGTAGGTGTAGAGCAGGATCGAGGTCACGAAGTCGCCGAGCGCCGTGACGAAGGCGAGGCTCGCGCCGGCGGCCACCGCCGGCTTGAGGAGCGGCAGCGTGACCCGCCACAGCCGCCGCCACCGGCCGGCGCCGAGCGACTCGGCCGCCTCCTCGAGCGCCGGGTCGAGCTGGCGGAAGCCGGCCAGCAGGGCCCGGCCGGTCAAGGGCAGGCTCCGCACCAGATAGCCCAGGGGCAGGATGGCGGCCGTGCCCACCAGGACCCACCGGCCCGCCAGCGGGCTCCGGACGCTGAACAGGGTCGCGAGCCCGATCGCCACCACCGTGCCGGGCACCGCCCAGGGCAGCGCCAGCAGGGTCTCGATCGCGCGCCGCACCGCGACCCGGCGCCGCACGGCGAGGTGCGCCGCCAGGACCGCCAGGCCGACCGCGGCGGCCGTGGCGACCGCCGCCATCCACAGCGAGTTCACCAGCGGGCGCAGCCGCTCCGGCTGCGCCAGCAGCGCGGCGTAGTTGCCCAGGGTCCAGGCCGGCGGGATCGCCTCGGTGGTCCAGGTGCCCGCCGGCACCAGCGAGACCACCACCAGGGTCGCGTGCGGCAGCAGCAGCACGACGGCGAGGGTCCAGCCCAGGGCGGCCGCGACCCGCCGCGCCAGCGGATGCGTGATGGCCCTCAGCGGCGGCGCGCTGCCCTTCCCCACCGACACCACCAGCCGGCTCCCCTCGGTGCGCTGCACCACCGCGAACCCGGCGAGGGCGATCAGGGCGAGCCCGACGGTCTCGAGCATGGCCGTCGGGAGGTCCCCGTTCAGCTTGGTCGCGACGATCTGCGTCGTCATCACGCGGAACGAGCCGCCGAAGATGTAGGGCGCGCTGAACGAGGCGAGCGCGGTCATGAAGGTCAGCAGGGCGGCGCCCCACAGCGCCGGCGCGAGCAGGGGCAGGACCACGCGGTGGAAGGTGCGCCACGGCCCGGCGCCGAGCGACGCCGCGGCCTCCAGCATCGAGCCGTCGATGCGCGCCAGTCCGGCGCGCGCGAACAGGTAGAAGTACACGTACATCGAGTAGGCGTGCACCAGCAGGATCGCGCCAGGGCCCCTGAGCCGCCACGGCGCGCGCGCGAGGCCGAGCGCGGCCTGGACGCCGCGCGAGACGAAGCCGCTCTCGCCGTAGAGGAACAGGAAGGCGATGACGCCCACCAGGGGCGGCAGCACCGCGGGCAGGGCGACGAGGGCGCCGAGGGTGCGCCGGCCCGGGAAGTCGTAGCGCTCGAAGACCAGCGCGAGCGGGACGCCGATGGCCGCCGCGAGCGCCACGCTCGCCACCGAGATCCACAGGCTGCCCCACAGGGCCGCCCACTCCGAGCCGCTGTGGAGGAAGGCCCGGAGGTCCGCGCGCGTCGCCTGCGCGACCACCGACAGCAGGGGATAGACCACCAGCCACGCCAGGCCGGCGACCAGGACGAGGGCGAGGAGTTCGCCGCGGCGCCGCCGCGTCACGACGGGCTCCCGCCCCGCGGCTCGGCCGGGCCTAGCGCCGGCGCGTCCGTCCACAACAGGACCCGGTCCACCGCCACCCGCACCCGGTCGCCCGCGCGGGCCGCCTGGCGCGGCGCCTGCACCTCGACCGACGCGCCCGCGCCCGCGTCCACCGTGAAGAAGGCCAGCGCGCCCGCGAGGCGGCGCTCGGTCACGGTCCCCTCGAGGGCGGCCTGGCCCCCATCGCCGACGAACCGCAGGGCCTCCGGCCGCACCAGCGCGACCGAGCCGGGGCGGCCGCCGACCCGCTCGCCGGGCACCGCGGACGCGCGGCCCACGAATCCGGCGACGAAGGCGCTCGCCGGCTCGTCGTACAGCTGGTCCGGCGTCCCGACCTGCTCCAGCCGCCCGTCGTGCAGGAGGGCGATGCGGTCGCCGAGGTCGAACGCCTCCTCCTGCTCGTGGGTGACGAACACGGTCGTGATGCCGACCTGGCGGATGGCGCGGCGCAGCTCGCGGCGGGTGCGCTCGCGCAGCGCCGGATCGAGGTTCGACAGCGGCTCGTCGAGCAGCAGGACGCGCGGCTCCGGCGCGAGGGAGCGGGCCAGCGCCACCCGCTGCTGCTGGCCGCCCGAGAGCGCGGACACGGGCCGGCGCTCGTAGCCGCCCAGGTCCACCATCGCCAGCACCTCGCGCACCCGCCGCTCGGCGGCCTCGCCCCGCGCCCGGAGGCCGAACGCGACGTTGGCGCCGACGTCGAGGTGCGGGAACAGCGCGTAGTGCTGGAACACCATCCCGAACCGCCGCGCGGCCGGGGCGACGCGGGTCACGTCCTCGCCGCCGACCACGATCGCGCCGGCGTCGGGGACCTCGAAGCCGGCGAGCAGCCGCAGGGTCGTCGTCTTGCCGCTGCCGCTCGGGCCGAGCAGCGCGAGGATGGAGCCCTGGGGGACCCCGAGGGAGAGGCCGTCCACGGCGACCAGGCCGCCGAAGCGCTTTGACAGACTGGTGATGCTGAGGAACGGCTCGTCGACCAAGGTGACTCCCGGGTGAGACGTGAGCGTCTCACCTCTCACCGGTTCTCACTTCTCACCTTCTCCTCGCACGTTGCGATCCCAGTAATCCATCCATGCCGCCCCCCTCGCCTCCACCGTGTCCCAGTTGATCGGCTCCACCCGCATCCCCGCCTCGACCGCGCGCGCCCACGCGGGCAGCGAATCGGGCGGGAGGCCGCCCAGGGCCGGCAGGCGGTAGTCGTCCCGCGCGGCCACGAGCTGCATCCCGGGGGTCAGGACCCAGCGCACGAACTCCCGCGCCAGCGCCGCGTGCGGGGCCCCGCGCACCACCGCGATCGCGTCGTCGATGACGGGCGTGCCGCTGGCGGGGAACGCGTAGCCGAAGCGCCGGCCTTGATGCTGGAGCAGCAGCACGTCCGGCAGGTCCCACAGGGAGACGAGCCCTTCGCGGCGCTCCAGCTTGGCGTGGAGCAGCGCCGGGTTCTGCACGTATTCGGCGGTCTGCGCGTCCAGGCGTCGCAGCCACGCCCACCCGGCCGCGGTGTCGCCCGTCCGGGCCAGGCTCCGCATCATCACCATCTCGAAGATCGCCCGCATCGTGCCGCTGGCGAGCGGGTCGCGGATCAGCAGCTTGCCCTTCCACCGCGGCGCCAGCACGTCGTCCCAGTCGCGCGGCGCGGCCGTGTCCGGCACCGCGGCGGCGTTGTACTCGATGACGGCCGGCGTGCGGTACACCGACAGGTAGAGAGGCCCGCCGGCGTCCACCGGCTCGAGCAGCGAGTCCCGGGCGCCGCGGGCGAACAGCGGCGTCGGCCCCCCGAACCACAGGTCCGCCTGCGGGTTCGCGCGCTCGGAGCGCACCCGGTCCAGCGCCTCCTGCGAGCCCATGTCGAGCCAGCGCACGTCCACGCCGGGATGCAGCGCCTCGAACCGGCGCTCGAACTCGGACAGCAGCTCGCGGCCGTGCGGCGAGTAGATGACCAGCGGCGTCCGGCCGCCCGAGCCGCAGCCGCCGGCGAGGATCGCCGCGGCCAGGAGCGCGATGCGCTTAGGGGACATCACGCCGCGCCGCCGGCAGGTCCTCCGGCCGCAGCGCGAGCAGGTTGGCGAACAGCCGGTAGGCGCCGGGCACGTTCGCCGGAAGCTGCCGGAAGAAGCTCAGCCCGGTGTAGACGTACAGGCCCCGGCCGAGCCGGGCGACCAGCAGGCCGCCGTCGAGCTTCTCGCCGCCGTCGCCGGTCTCGAGCACCGGGTGGTACGTGGAGTCCCAGCTGTGGGCGAAGTACAGGCCCCGCTCCTGCACCCACCCGTCCCAGTCCGCCGCCGCGATGTCGTTGGGCCGGTGGAACAGCGCGCTGCCGGGATCGAGCGCCGCCACCGGCGCAGTCTCGTCGGTGACCCGGTCGTGCGGATTCGCGATCGTGAACGGGAACGGCGCGTAGCCGCCGCGCACGAACGGGTACTGCTGGTACTGCACGATCAGCCGGCCGCCCTGGCGCGCGTAGTCGAGCAGGCGGCCGTTGGCGGCCACCAGGGCCGGGTCCGTCTGGTAGGCGCGGCTGCCGACGACGATGGCGTCGTACCGCGACAGGTCGCCGCGCTCGAGGTCCGCGTCCGACAGCACCACCACCGGCACGCCCACCGAGTGGAGCGCCTCCGGCACCAGGTCGGCCGCCCCGCGCACGTAGCCGACGCGGGCGAGGACCGGCAGGGCCAGGTCGGCCAGCTGGATCCGCAGGGTGGCGCGGCGCACGAACGCGACCGGCCGGATGTGCGGGTAGTCCACCAGCTCGGTGGCGCGGTCGTAACGCTCGCCGCCGGCCTCGGCCACGGCGCGGATGACGTACGCGCCGGGCGCCGCGCCACGCGGCAGCCGGACCTCGAACGTGCAGCTGCGCTGTGCGTCCTCGCCCTCGAGCGCGAAGGGCACGGGCGGCGCCGCCGGCCAGCCCGGGGGCAGCTCCAGCCGCACCGTGCCCTCGGTGCGCTCGCGGCGGCCGTTGGACAGCATCACGGTCACCTCGCGGGCGCCGTCCGCGGCGGCCGGCCAGGTCATCTCGCGCGGCGCGATCTCCACGCCCACGGCCGGGACGACGAACAGCGGACGGCGGACCTCGCCGCGCACCTCGTCATCGGTGCGCCAGGCCACCTCGCGCTTCAGCGTCACCGGCACGCCGGCGACGGTGGTCGAGAGGCGGGCGACGACCGGCGGCGGCCCGAACGGCTCGCCCCGCAGGTCGTCCGCCGCCGACCAGTCGTACAGGGCGCCCTCCAGCGGACGGGTCAGGAAGTACGGCTCGCTGAGCGGCGCGCCCGCGGGCACGGTCACGGCGAAGCGCTGGGCGGGGACGCCGCGTCCGATGGCCGAGAAGACGCCGCCGGCCGTCGGCGCGGGGGCGGCGCCGCCGGGCTCGACGGTCCAGCCGGCCGGCGTCGATACCGAGGCGCTGTCGAGCGTCGTGCCCCGGCTCCCA
>Ga0335085_10009373_pt1 | contig 14778 bp, 17 predicted proteins | sample Lox_Sample_45_FD_206712 | JGI IMG/M metagenome (GOLD analysis project Ga0335085, IMG submission 206712) | Soil microbial communities from Loxahatchee National Wildlife Refuge, Florida, United States - Lox_Sample_4.5 | ecosystem: Environmental > Terrestrial > Soil > Wetlands | place: USA... | reverse complement strand
TCCCGCGAGGCGATCGCGCGGCCGGGCTTCGCGGCGCTCTGGAGTGACGACGGACCGGCCCGTGACGTCGGCGTGGTCGTCCTCCACCAGTACCTCCGGGAAGGCGAGATCCTGAACCTCGGGTTTCTCGAGAGCGCGTCGTTCTCGTTCGTCGGGGTGCGCGCACGCCCGGTCGGCGAGAAGAAGGTCGGCTTCGCCTGGGGCTGGCGGTTCGCCGAGGGCGGAGAGGCCACGGAGCGAGACCCGCGGTTCCTCGCGCTCGCCCGCGGCTACGGCCGTGACCAGAACGGGGTGTGGACGCGATTGGACTTCAGATACCAGACGCAGTGGGAGCCGCTCGCATGGGACGAGGACCCTCAGCAGCCGCTCGTCTCCGTCTGCGCGGTCGGCGGCCGGGTCGTCGCGACGTGCCGGGTGCCGGTCGACCTTACCGGAGCGACCGACCTGCTCGGCTCCCTCGTCGCGGCAAGTCTTCGACCGCGCGGCTCGTTGCTCGTCGAGGCGCCGACCACGCCCGGCTCCACGACCTTCAGCACGGCCCTCGCGTCGGCGATCGACCGTCAGCGATTCGTCCACCGGGTGCGCCCGGCCACCCCGGAGGACGTCGATCCGACCGGAACCCCGTTCTGCTTCTTCGACGAGCTGATCATCGCCCCCGAGTGGCGAATCGACGAGATTCCCTCGCTCGGCGAGAAGACCGTGCTGGGAAAGCTGGAGCAGGGAGGCTCGATCGTGGCCACGTTCATCGGGCCCGGGAAGCGCCCCGTGGCGGTCAGGCTCTCGGGCCAGCCGCAGTACGCGGAGCGTGCGAATCGCCTCGCCGACTGGCTCGTCGCACGGCTCGACCGGTTCAAGGGCGACATCTGGGCCATGCGCGCAGTGGCAGAGGCGGTCGACGCCGTGGATGCCGCGTACGTCGACAAGCGACTCATCCCGCAGGCGCTCCGCCGCGACTTCGTTCGCCGCCATCTCGCAGGCCCGCTCGTCGGACGCATTGCGCACGGAAACGTCGACGACAACCTGCTCGCCACGCTCGGGACGTACGTCGCGCTCAGCAAGCTCGGCGAGAGCGGACACGAGCGACTGCGAGGATGGGTCGCGGCGCGTCTTGACGGAGAGACGGACACAAGCGTGCTCGCGCAGGCGCTGAAGCTCGATTCGAGCTTCGTCACGAAGGAGCGGATCGGCCGCATCGAGAAGGCTGTCGCCTGCGGAGAGGGCGGTGATCCGCATCTGCTTCGCGCGTATGCGGCGATGCTTCTCGCCGACACCAATCCGGCTCTCCTCGCCGAGGCGGTCGCCGACCCCTCGCTCGGCCTGGCCGTCCACGCAGAGCTGCTGCGGACCGTCGTCCGCGACGGGATCGAGACGAACGAGGAGATCTTCGACCTGACCAGGAGCGTTCGCGACCGGGTCGATCAGCTCGCCGCTGACGGAGGAGGGCTGGAGGCGGTCTGCATCGGGAACGCGGCGCTCATCGAGCTCGCGCGAAAGCAGGGGATCGGCCCGAGCGCCGCCGTCCGCGGTCGCCCGCGCGAGACCGACGCCCGGACGGTCGAGACCACGGAGCTGATCAAGGCGCGGGAGACGGCCGAGCGCGATGCCGACGCCGCTCGCAAGGCGGGCCGGCTCGCCGTCGCGGCGCTCGTCTTCATCGTGGTCGCGGTCATGGTCGCCGCAGTCGTCTGGATCGTCGGTTGGTACAAGAGCGGCGCCGACACGAAGTTCGGCTTCGCGACCGGCGTCATCGCCTTCCTCGCCGGGATCGTCGGCTATCTCCTCCGACGGGCGCAGAAGGCCGGCATCGCACCGTGGACGTTCTAGTTCTCGCGGACGCGGAACCTGACGTACGCGCGGTCGTCGTACGAGACGCACCCGCGGGCCACCCCGCGCACCTCGGGATGCCGGTGGATCCGGAGCGGATCCTCCGCCAGGCTCGTGCGCAGGTAGTCCTCCGCCTCGGCGAGCGTCGGTGCGAGGACGGGATAGCCGTCGCTCGCGAACACGACCTCGGCCTCCGTCGGCAGGTCGACCCGTTCGATCAGCGTCGGCGGAACCTCGAGGCCGTCGACGGCCGTGTAGGCGAGCTCCCCGGCGTCGGGCCTGTTGCGGAACACGCGCTCGATCCGGAGGAGGGGCGCGATCAGCTCGGCCCCGGGGTCGTGCTCCTGGACGTCTTCGATCGTCGTCGTGCCCGCCCGAAGCAGCGCTTGCAGGTACGCCGAGCGCATTCGCGACGGGATCTCGGCGAGGCTCCAGTGCTGCGGATACGCCGCGCCGTCGATTGCGAAGGTCGAGTTCCCGACCCGCCAGACTTGGCCGCGTCGTGCCGACGCGACGAGGATGCACGCCGACGCGAGCTCCCCCGGCCGGCCGCCGTGCCGTGCGAGCGCATCCGCCAGCGCCTGTGACAGCTCGCCGACCGCGGACTCGGCATCCGCATCGGGGTCGAGCGCGTGAATCGCGTCGCTGAGGGTCTCCATCGCGAACCGGCCCGGCGAGCGGCCCGCCAGCTCGTGACCGGGCTCCGTGGTGGCGCCGTCGATCACCGCGACGTACTGCGCGGTGGCGACGATGCTGTCCTCGCACGAGGCCTCGTCGGCGTGCTTGCCGACGACCAGGCTCTCGACGACCTCAAGCAAGCGGATAGTGGTCGAATGGGACGGCGAGCTGTCCGCCGTCGATCACGAGACACTGACCGGTCATCTGCTGCAGCCCGAGCACGGCGGCGACGGCCTGCGCGACGTCGTCGGCATCGGTCGCCCTCCCGCTGACGGTCGTCTCGATGAGTCGCGGGCCGAGCTCGCCGCCGGGCGGGTACGTCTCGCGAAAGCGCTCGGTCAGCACGGTGCCGGGGGCGATCGCGTTGATGCGTATCCCGCGCCGGCCGAGCGGCAGCGCGAGAGCCACGACCAGGCCCAGCAGGCCCGCCTTGGCGGCCGAGTAGCCCGGCATCCCATAGCCGCGGAGCGCGTTGATCGACGAGATGAGGGTGATCGACCGGTCGCCCTCGGACGCCTCGGTCCCGATCCGTGCCGCCGCGGCCCGGACGAGGGCGTACTGGGCGACGAGATTGAGCTCCACGCTGGCGCGAAACACGTCGACGGGGATCTCCGCCGGGTCGAGGACGCCGGCCTCGTCGTCGACCGGGCCACCGGCCGCCGCGACAACGTGGCGCAGCCCTGCAAGCAGCGGCGAGGCACCGAGCACCGCCTCGGTGTCAGCCGTCTCGAGCAGATCGTGGCGGATCCAATCGGCGTCGGGCTCCGGAGGCTCCCTCCGGTCGAGCCCGACGACCCGGTATCCCACGCGCCGCAGCACCTGCGCGACAGCGGAGCCGATTCCACCGGCAGCTCCTGTGACGAGAACCGTGTTCGCTGAGGTCTCCGGCATCTCCCGCTCGCCGAGCACTCTACGCCTACGGGGGCGCCGCCGAATCCGGCGCACGCAGCACCGAGAGGGGGATGCCCCCGGCCGGAATCGAACTTGCGCACGCGGTTTAGGAAGCCGCTGGTTTATGTCCCCAGGAGTCCCGCTGTGTTCGAGGAGTCCCGTCCTGTACGGGCTCACTTTCCGAGGAGTACCAGGGAGTACGCCTGAGTCCGAGGAGTCCCGGCCTGTCCTGGTAGACGGCTGGTAGACGGAGCGCCTGTTTCGTTAGGGGCCGAGTTCGCTCCGCAGCTGTTACCTGCGCTAGGCGTCGAAAGCGGCCGCGGCGAATAGCGCTGCGCCGCCGTACACGTCGGAGATCACGGCTCTCAGATAGAGCGTGTCGTCCTCGATAGCGGAGAGGAGCTTGACGAGCGGGTGGAGGTTCCGCGACATCAAGCCAGGCCGAGCTCGTCCGTCTCGCTTCGGCGGGCGGACCTGAGTCCGCGATCAGGAGGCCGCGACCGCCTCCCGCGTGTGGTTCACTGTCTCTTGATGACACCCTCGGTGTCGGCACTCCTGGTTTCGCGCCGGCTCGCCCTGATCGTCGGGATGGTGGTCATCGCCGCTGTCCCCGGCGCGTCTCCGGCGAAGGACGAGGCACCGCCTCGGCTCCATGCGTCGGCTGCGCCGACGCGGCTCTGTCTGATCGGGTACGGAGTGTCAGTCGGGCTCGTTCCTGCCAAAGCAGTGATCGGCCCGGAGGGTGATCTCTCTTTCCGGTTCCCCTCGGGGCGCGGGGGGCGGCTCTCGTTCTTCCATACGTTCGCCGCCGCAAAGAGCCGCACGGCCCTCGACGCGCATGACCCGAACCTCCACGTCCCGTACCGTCTTCTGAACGTGGAGGTTGCCTGGGAGGCGAAACCCGGCGCGCCGACCGCAGCCGAGAAAGCTGCAATGAGCAGGTGCATCGGACAGCGTGGCGCTCCGCCGACCGGGTAAGAGCGTCCCCGTCTCTTCGTCGTGGTCGGTGCCGTCCCACCTACCCGAGGGAGATGGGACGGCACCGACTCGAGGTCAATGCCTTCCGGTCCCGATGAAGAACGCGGGGCCGTTGGGTGAGCCCACTCCGGTCTCGTCGTCGTAGCCCCGGATGTCGTGCAGGGTCGAGCTCTGGACGTCGATCGTGCGCAGCCGGAAGAACGTGCCTTCGCTGTTGTCCAGGAAGTTCACGTAGTCGGTCCGGACCTCGGCCAGCGGCGAGGTCGGCGCGACGATGTCGTGCAGGGCGCTGGTGCCCAGCAGGTGGTAATACAACGGATTGATGAACCCCAGCGGTCGGCGGTTGGCCTGGTCGGCTACCGCCACCACACCGGCCAGCAGCGGGGACGACAGGCTGGTGCCGCCGATTCGGTACTGGTCCCAGTAGGTGCCGTCCGGGAACACCTGGGTCTGACCGACCTCGAAGCCGGTGTTCGGATCGGCCGCCATCGCGATGTCCGGCACCGACCGCATCGGAGTGGGACCGTAGTACTCGGAGATGCTCGCCGGCACCTTGCCGACCTGGTAGAACGGCTGCCTGAACAGCTGGCTGGCACCGCCGCCGCCGCCCGAGTTGTAGTTCCCGGGCGGGACCGGCGACCAGGCTCCGCTGACGATGCTCGAGTACGCGTTCTGCCACCCGTACTCGCCCAGCCACTGTCCCCGGTTGCCGATGAGGACGCTCGTACCGCCGACGCCGGTGACGTACGGGACGTCGGCCGGGAACTCCGCGGACTTCGCGGCCAGGTCGGCGCCGCCGCCCGTATGGTCGCCGGAGTCGCCGGACGAGAAGTTCACCGTGATCCCGGTCAGCGCCGCCTCCAGCGCAAACTGCTGATAGAAGGCCACGTAGGCCGCGCCGAGGTCGGCGAGGTCGTCGACGTAATCGGTCCAGGAGTTGGTGATCACGTCGGCGACGTGGTGGTCGATCGCGCTGGCCCAGGCATCGTCCAGGGCACTCAAGCAGTCGGCCGCCCCGACAAAGACGATCTTGGCGCCCGGCGCCATCGCGTGCACGGCCTCGACGTCGAGGGTCTCCTCTCCATACCAGCCCTGCGCGTCACACTCGTCCGCGCCCGTCAGGTCGTAGCCGTTGGGACGAGGGGTGATCTGGGAGAACTGGCCCGGACCGAACAGCGGCTGGTGGTGCACCTGGTTGTAACGCTGCGCGTCCTGGTAGATCGTCGGCGAGGCGTAGGCGTCGGTGATCGCCACCGTGACCCCACGGCCGGTCACGCCCGAGCTCAGCAGCCCGCTCTCTCCGTAGGCGGACTGGTACTGCTGCGGCCCGTAGCCGCAGACCGCGTACGGCACGTGACGGCCGTTGTAGGCGGGCGGCTGGGCGAACGCCGTCTGCTGGCCGTAGTACGCCGAGCAGGGTTGCACCCCGTACCGCGCGCCGGGCGGCGGTCCGGGCAGGGTGTCGGCGGGCTGCTTCAGGGTGGCGCCCTGGTCGATCCCGACCACGCCGCTGATCACGCTGCTGACAGCCGCCGGCGTACCGGTCGGGAGCGACAGCGCTGTCGCGTTGGACCGCACCGTCTTGCCCTCGTAGGAATAGTTGTTCACCTGGGCCCCGAAGGTGTTCTCCACCTGCGCGACCGAACCGCTGGCCTCCACGTACATCCCGCTCGGCAGGGTGTCGGTGATCTGGAAGCCCTGCGAGCTGAGCCAGTCCTGCACGGCGGCGACATCGGACGCAGCCGGCGCATAGCTGGCCTGGAACGCCGCGTTCGACAACCAGTCTCCGTAACTGGCGCTCGTCGGGTCGGAGATCGCCTGCAGCGTGGCTTCCGCGCCGGCCTGGTCACGCATGGCCAGAAGCACGCCGAAGTTCACCTGCGCGGCCGACGGTGTGGGCCCGAGATCGTGGGCCCGAGGCAACCAGCCGGGAGTACTTCCCGGCAGCGGATTGCGGCCCTGCGAGGCCGAGGCCGGTCCGGCCGCGGCGGTGACGGCCACGAGCGTGACGCCGGCCAGCACTGCGATCGACAGCCTGTGCCGGAAGAACCGAGACGATCCCATCAAACCCTCCCCCTTCTCCCTCGGATCGTAAAGAAGCGCCTATTCTTTCACCGAATCGAGCAGGCGCGTCGTCGCCGTGCGTGCTCGCCTCGCTTCATGGTCGACGGGCTCAGCGCGGCCGCTGCTTGGGGCGTCGCCACGTGGAAGCTGACGCTCTCATCGAGGTGTTATCTGGGAACCGTCCCGCCTCAGGCTGAAGCCGCCAAGGACTTGAGGGTGCTCAGGGTGTTCAGCACGCGGAAGAACACTGACTCGCCGGCGAAGTCGCCCTCGACTTTTGCGATGCGGGTAGCGAGGTCAGTACCCATTGTCGAGTGCAGCGGGCCGACGATTGTCGCGCAGACCCATTCGGATTCGGCGTCCGCGATCGAGACCATGACCAGCGTGCCGACGAAAGCCTGGAGCGCGCCGAGTGTTTGCTCGTAGTCGAGCTGCTCGATCGACGCGCCGCGGAGTGTACGAACGGGCGGCCGGGTCTGCCGCCGAGTTGCCGTGGTAGACAGCTGGTAGACGGAAGCCCTTATGCGCACTCGTTCGATGGCCCGCGAGCCCGCTTCCCGAACGGCTTCGCGGCTAGTGCCCCCGGCCGGAATCGAACCAGCGCACGCGGTTTAGGAAACCGCTGCTCTATCCACTGAGCTACGGGGGCGGGAATCGTCCGCTTGCAGGGTATCCGGCTTCCCGGGCGGGGATCCTCGGCCGCGCGGTCGCCCTTGCCGCGCCGATGTCGTAGGGTCCCCCGCTCGAACGGCCCGACGACCTGGAGGTGGCGGCGGCGATGGAGTCCTCCCAAGCGGCGAACGCCGAGGCGGCGCCGGCGAGAACGGCGACGTCGACGATCCTCGCCGGGATCGTCCTGATCACGGTCGCGATCGTCTTCCTCTGGTACGCGCCGTACTCGTACAACGTCTACAAGGCGCTGCACGTGCTCGCGATCCTCATCTGGGTCGGCGGGGACATCACGCTGACGACGCTCGGGATCGTCTTCGAACGCCGCCGCGACGGAGGCGCGCTCGCGGAGCTCGGGAAGATGGGCGCGTGGATCGGGACGCGCGTCTACACGCCGGCGCTCTTTGCCGCGTTCGCCTTCGGCGTCGCGCTGATCGAGAAGGGCGGGCTCGGCTGGGGGACGTTCTGGATCGACTTCGGGATCGCGGGCTGGTGCGTCGCGGCCGTTGTCGGCGTCGGCTTCGTCGGGCCCGAGCTCGGGCGCATCGACAAGGCGGCGCAGGAGCACGGGCCGGACTCGCCCGCGGTCGGGCGGCGCGTGAAGCGGCTCTTCACCGTGTTCCGCTTCGACACGGCGCTGCTGATGCTCATTGCGATCGACATGACCGCGAAGCCGTTCTCCTGACCCGGATGGGGCGCGTCGGCGGGAAGGTCGTCGTCGTCACCGGCGCCGCCGGCGGGCAGGGCCTCGCCGAGGCGGCGGCGCTCGCGGCCGAGGGCGCGGCCGTCGTCGCCACCGACCTGCACGACGAGGCGGAGACGCCGGACGGCGTCGTCTATCGCAGGCTCGACGTCTCGAGCCAGGACGACTGGAATGCGCTCGCGGCGTTCATCGAGTCCGAGCACGGACGCCTCGACGGCCTCGTCAACAACGCCGGCATCGCGTTCCGCGCGCGGCTCGACGAGATCGAGCTCGCCGACTGGGACCGCGTGCTCGCCGTCAACCTCACCGGCACGCTGCTCGGGATCCGGACGGCGGCGCAGCTCATGCACGGCGGCGGCTCGATCGTCAACGTCAGCTCGATCGCGGGGCTGACCGGCCACTACGCCGTCGCGTACACGGTGAGCAAGTGGGGCGTGCGCGGGCTCTCGCGCGTCGCGAGCATGGAGCTCGGCCCGCGCGGGATCCGCGTCAACGCGATCTTCCCGGGCTTCATCGAGACGCCGATGACCGCCGGCGCGCCACCCGCGTTCCGCGAGGCGAACATCGACGCGGCGCCGCTCGGCCGCGCCGGTCTCCCGGACGACGTCGCACCGCTCGTCGTCTACCTCGTCTCGGACGAGTCGTCGTTCGTCACCGGCGCCGAGATCGTGATCGACGGCGGCCAGATCGCGCACGGCGGCGCGAAGGCGTACTCCGACGCCGTGCGCCGCGCGCCGTCAGGCTGACCGCGCCGCCTCGCCGCGCGCGACGAGCGCGAGGCCGACGACGAGGAGGACGAGCGAGACGACGGAGACGATCTTGCCGCCGGTCGTCCGCGTCGGCGTCTCGAGGAAGATCACGCGCCCGAGCGCGACGCTCGTGATCGGGCACGCCGCGTTCGAGGCGGCGATCGCCGGCGCGAGCACGCCGACCTGGAGCGACGTCTGCATCAGATAGAAGCCGCCGAGCGCGGAGAGGATCAGCGCGTACGTCGACCAGCTGGAGAGGATCGCACCGATCCCGCCCGGGACGACGCCGACGAACGTGTTCATCGCCGCGGCCTGAAAGCCGAACAGCACGCCGGCGGCGGCGCCGTAGAAGGCCGCCTTCGCCGACGGTCGCATCCGCGCGCCGACGATCGCCGCCGCCGCCACGGCGACCGCGATCGCCGCGGTCGCGGCGAGCCACACGCCCGTGGGCGCGGTACTCCGCCCGGAGCTCGCATGCGTGGTCGAGACGAAGACCGTGACCCCGATCGCGACGAGCGCGGCGCCGGTCCACTCGCGCCGTCCGACGCGCTGGCTCGTGATCGCCACGCCGAGCGGCAGCGCGATCACGATCTGGAGCGCGACGATCGGCTGCACGAGCGACAGCGGCCCGCGCGAGAGCGCGATCCCCTGGCTCGCCCAGCAGCCGAACTGGCAGGCGGCGCCGGCGAGCCAGACCGGATTGCGGACGAGCCCGGCGACGAACCCGCGCGAGTGCGCGGGCGGCGCCGCCAGCGCCCCCTTCTGCTGGAGGACGATGCCGAGACCGCCGAGGAACGCCGAGACCGCCGACCAGCCGACCGCGCCCACGCCGCCGACTGTTGCACGAACGGCCGGGGGCCGCTACGGGATGAGGCGCGCCGAGGCGGCGACGCCGCCGAGACCGGTCGCCGCGAGCTTCGTCGGCGGCAGCGTGCTCGAGACGACGACCCGCATCCAGCGTCCCGACGGGTGCTTGATGCAGCGCCAGGCCTGCTGCTGCACCGTGTCGACCGTCGCGTCGGTGTTCTGCGACCAGTAGACCTTGTTGCCCGAGAGCTGGAACGTCTTCTGCCTGCCGGCGGCGCAGGTCGACGCGAGCAGCGGCGTCACGTCGAACTTCACCTGCCAGTTCGACCGGTTCGTGAACCAGATCCGGAGCTCGCCGGGCACGTACTGCCAGCGGAGGTAGTGCCAGCCGGTCATCATCCGCGCCGGCGAGTAGCTCTCGAGGCCGGCCTTCTTCGCGATCTGCTTCTCGACCGCGGGCGGCACCGGATGCGACGGCATGAAGGCGAGCGCGGGCGCCGCGCCGAGCGCGACGAGGACGAGCGAGACGAGGGCGAGCCTGCGCATCGAGCCGACGGTAGCCGCGGAAGATTCGGGATCGGTACGCGCCGCGTAAAGAACGGATTACGGCTTGAACGCCGTCATCACGGCGTCGACGACGCGGCCGGCGAGCCCCTCGTCGAGCGGCGCGCCGCTGAGCAGCAGCCGGTAGTACACAGGCCCGAACAGGAGCTCGTGCGCGAGCTCGACGTCGGTGTCGGCGCGGAGGTCGCCGCGCTCGATCCCGCGCGCGAGCAGCCGGTCGGCCTCGGCGATCCGCAGCGCCACGACCCGCTCCTGGAACGCCTTCGCCAGCACGGGATCGGCGGCGAGGTCGGAGACGAGCCCCTGCATGACACGGCCCATCAGCGTCGAGCCGAGGATCTGGACGGCCGCGTCGACGAAGTTCACGAGCTCGGTGCGCGTGTCGCCCGTGTCCGGCGTGGACACGACCTGCTCGACCATGTCGATGAGGACGGCGAGGGCCAGCTCGCGCTTGCCGCGGTAGTGGCGGTAGATCGTCGTCTTCGCCACGCCGGCGCGGTGGGAGACGCCCTCGACGGTCAGCCCGCCGACGCCGCCCTCGGCGAGCAGCTCGCGGGTCGCGTCGAGGATCGCCTGCTCGGAGCGGGCGGCGCGCGTGGCCGCGGTCGGTGTCGTCGTCGTCACCAGGTCACCACCAGCTTGAAACGACACGTAGCGTAGCGCAGCTGCTACCGTCATGCCAAGAAACGCTACGGAGCGTTTCGCGACAGAAAGGGAGAGGCCGATGAGTCTCACCATCAAGAGCACGACCTGGCGGCTGTTCCGCGCCCTCGCGGGCGTCGAGGCCGGCCGCTCCTGCCGGTGCTGCGGCGAGGCGATCCTCGGCTCCGATCCGTACGGCCGCAGCGAGGGCGTCTGCCGTCCCTGCCGACTCGAGGCCGGCTGATGCACGGCCCCGACTACGCCGCCGTCCGCCACATCCTCTCGAGCCCGGCGATCGCCGGGCGGACGGCGCCGCACATCCGCGAGGACGGCTTCGACTGGTACCCGCTGCTCCTCGAGGCCGAGACGATGTCGACCGGCGAGCGTCTGCTCGTCCGGATCGCCTACGACCTCTGGCACACCGACGGCGAGGTCGCGCTCTGGGAGGTTCCCGGCCGGCTCGGCCCGTCCGGCTTCCGGCGCGTGCTGCAGGCGCTCGAGGTGAGCCGGGGCGAGCCGGCGGCGCTCGACGCCGCCGCGTGAGAAGCCCTCGGTAGTTGGGCGTAAAGGCGCTCGGTGCGCGGCCTGATGGCGGTGCGCCGGGCGCCACGCCAACATTCACGCATGGCGCAGGTGGAGACCGCGACCCGGGTCGCGCTCGTGGGCAGCGACGCGAGCCCGACGAACCTCGCGATCGCGGCCGCGTGGCGGGACGCCGACGTGGACGTCGCGATCGTCGCCGCGTCCGAGGTCCGGCCGGGCGACGTCGTCCTCGGCCGGCTCGACATCCTCCGGAGCCTGAGCGGCGTCGAGCGGGGCCTGCTCGAGCTGCTGTGGCTCGAGCGGCGCGGCGCGCGGGTGCTGAACCGCGCGCGGACGCTCGTCACCGCGCACGACAAGCTGCTGACCGCGCGCGTGCTCGCGCACGCGGGGCTGCCGCATCCGCGGACGCTGCACGTGCGCGCGGTCGAGGCCCTGCCGGAGCTCGAGCCGCCGGTCGTCGTGAAGCCGCGCTTCGGGAGCTGGGGGCTCGACGTCTTCCGCTGCGACACGACGGAGCAGCTGCGGCGGTGCCTCGACGAGGTCGCGACGCGGCCGTGGTTCCGACGCCACGGCGTGCTCGTCCAGGAGCTCGTTCCGCCCGTCGGCCACGACCTCCGGCTCATCGTCTCCGGCGGCGTCGTCGTCGGCGCGGTGCGCCGCGTGGCCGGGCCGGGCGAGTGGCGGACGAACGTGAGCCTCGGCGCGACGCGCCATCCCGTCGTGCCGCCGCCGCCCGCATGCGAGCTGGCGGTCGCGGCCGCGCGTGCGATCGGCGGCGACCTCGTCGGCGTCGACCTGCTCCCCAGCGACGGCGGCCACACGGTGATCGAGCTGAACGGCTCGCCCGACTTCAACGAGACGTACTCGCTGCCCGGACACGACGTGTTCGTCGACGCCGCGGCCGAGCTCGGCCTCGCCGCCGTCGCTACACGAAGATGTTGACCGCCCGCGCGGCGACGAGGAGGATCGTCAACGCCGACAGCGCCGACTCCGCGAGCATCAGCATCTTCGCGCGGCGGCTGAGCGGCATCGCGTCCGTCGGGCTGAACGCGATCGCGTTCGTGAACGAGACGTAGACGTAGTCCAGCAGCCGCGGCTCCCAGTTCGGCGCGGCGAGCTGCGGGTTCTCCATCTGCGGGAACTGGAAGTCCGGCGGCGGCGGGTTCGCCAGCCGGCGCAGGATCGGGCCGCCGCGGTCGACGGCCCAGAACCAGAGGCCGAACACGACGACGTTCGTCCCCCACACCGTCCCCGCCTCGAACAGGAGCTTGCCGCCGCTCTTGACGCCGCCGTTGACGAGCGACGCGACCACCGAGAGGAGCAGGAGCGCATTCGCGGCGCTGATGAGGGCGAACAGCGCGAGCGCGGTCTCGCGGCGCTTGCCCTTCTGCTCGAGCCAGTGGCGCGGCCGGTCCCAGCCGAGCGTGACGAGCAGCACCGCCTCCGGCACGACAGGGATCAGCCAGATCCACCAGCCGAAGTGCCAGACCGTCCACCCTCGGCTACGGCTGACCATCGCGATCACGACCTGGCCGGCGATGACGACGATGACCGCCGGCGCGGCCTCCCAGCGTGACTCGACCTGCTCCTCGTGCTGGGGGTCGGGGCTCGCGGGCGTCAGAACCAGCCCCGGCGCTTGAAGTAGGCGAGCATCGCGGCGGCGGCGGCGAGCTCCGTGCCGAGCCCGAGCACGGCGAACGCCTCCCAGCTTCCGACGTGGCGCACCATCCAGCCGAAGTTCTGGCCGAAGAAGCCGGTCAGCCACGCGAGCGGGAGGAAGATCGTGGCGATGATCGTCAGCTGCTTCATCACCGCGTTCAGCCGGTTCGAGACGGTCGAGAGGTAGACGTCCATCGAGCTCGTCAGCAGGTCGCGGTACGTGTCGATGAGGTCGCTGATCCGGATCAGGTGGTCGTAGACGTCGCGGAAGTAGCGCTCGTCGTCGGGCGTCGTCCCCGGCAGGGTCTGGATGCCGCCGGCGATGCGGGCGAACATGTCGCGCTGCGGCGTGATCGCCTTGCGCAGGCCGACGAGCAGCTTCTTCATCGCGAAGATCTCCTGCAGCTGCGCGTCGCTCGCCTGGACGAACGTCTGGTCCTCGAGCTCGTCGATGCGGTCGTCGAAGTCCGCCAGCATCGGGAAGAAGCTGTCGACGAGTCCGTCGACGATGCGATAGAGGAGCCGGGCTCCGTGCTCGATCGGCTGCGTGCGCTTCGCGATCCGGTCGCGCACGTCGGTGAACGCCGGGGCCTCGTCGCGGTGGAGGGTGACGAGGTAGCGCTCGCTGTAGAAGCAGTGGACCTCGACGAGCCGGTCCTCGTCGGGAGACGCGCCGTAGAGGACGAGGAACGCGTAGTCGTCGTAGTCGTCGATCTTCGCGCGCTGGCCGAAGTGCTCCGAGTCCTCGATCGCGAGCGGATGGAACCTGAAGACCTCGCGGAGGATCGTGAAGTCGTTCGCGTCCGGCCGGTCGAGGTCGATCCAGAAGAAGTCGCCGCTCGCGAGCAGCCCCTCCGCCGTCTCGCGGTCGAAGTCGACCACCGTATGGCCGTCGCGGTGGATGACGTGGCAGGACCGGGTGCGCTCGCCCTCGTGGTCCACGTCCCGCGATCGTAGAGGCCGTGTCGGCGGGCTCTTGACATATCGACAACTGTCGATATGTTGTCGGCAGATGTCGACCGCGATCGCCTGCTGCGCGGCGCTGGACGCACCGAGGCTCTCCGACGAGGAGGCGGAGGCGACGGCCGAGCTGTTCGGCGCGCTCGCCGATCCCGCGCGGGTGAGGATCGTCAATCGCCTCGCAACCGCGGGCGAGCCCGTGTGCGCGTGCGAGTTCGAGCCGCTGCTCGGGCTCTCGCAGCCGACGGTGAGCCATCACCTGAAGAAGCTGACCGAGGCCGGGCTGCTCGACCGCGAGCGGCGCGGCAAGTGGGCGTACTTCTCGATCAGGCCCGAGGCCGCCGCGCGGCTCGCCGGGCTGGCCTCCTTCGAAGGAGGACGATGATGAGCACGACCGCGGACGATCTCCGCGAGCAGGTGCGCGCGCGCTACGCGGCGGCGGCGCTCGAGGTGGCGAACGGCTCGAGCTGCGGCTGCAGCTGCAACAGCGCCACCGACTACGGGTACACGACGGACGAGGTCGGCGAGGTTCCCGACGCGGCGGCGCTCGCCTCGCTCGGCTGCGGCAACCCGACCGCCGTCGCGGAGCTGCGCGAGGGCGAGACCGTCCTCGACCTCGGCTCCGGCGGCGGCATCGACGTGATCCTCTCGGGGAAGCGCGTCGGGCCGACGGGCACGGTGTACGGGCTCGACATGACCGACGAGATGCTCGCGCTCGCGCAGCGCAACGCGCGCGACGCGGGCGCGACGAACGTCCACTTCCTCAAGGGCGTGATCGAGGCGATCCCCCTGCCGGCGGAGTCGATCGACGTCGTCATCTCCAACTGCGTCGTCAATCTCTCGACCGACAAGGCGGCGGTGCTGACCGAGATTGCGCGCGTGCTGAGGCACGGCGGGCGGATCGGGATCGCCGACGTCGTCGCGGAGGACCACGTGACGCCGGAGGAGCGGCTGGAGCGCGGCAGCTGGGTCGGCTGCATCGCCGGTGCGCTCTCGAGGAGCGAGTACCTCGCCGGGCTCGAGGCGGCCGGCTTCGTCGACGCGAGC
>Ga0335085_10009371_pt1 | contig 14781 bp, 12 predicted proteins | sample Lox_Sample_45_FD_206712 | JGI IMG/M metagenome (GOLD analysis project Ga0335085, IMG submission 206712) | Soil microbial communities from Loxahatchee National Wildlife Refuge, Florida, United States - Lox_Sample_4.5 | ecosystem: Environmental > Terrestrial > Soil > Wetlands | place: USA... | reverse complement strand
TACTACGCCCCGTCGGGTCCCGATGCTGCGTATCCGGAAGGCCAGATCGAGGTGCCGCCCACCACGCAGGTGGATCCCAACGCGGCCGGCGCGCCCGTGCAGGCCCCCGCCTACATGAACTACTGCGTCTCGGCCAAGGCGTACTACCCGAAGGTCACGACGTGCCCCGAGGGCTGGAAGTTCGTCCCGAGCCAGCCTCAGTAGCGTCCAGGCGAGGCGTTCTTCGCGCATCGAAGAACGCCTCGACGTCCTCGAGCTTTCGCGTGCGGCGAAACGGCGGCAACGCCTGCCAGATCCGCCTTCCGTAGGATTTCTCCACCAGGCGCGGGTCGCAGATCACCAGCGCGCCGCGATCGGTCTCGTCGCGGATCAACCGCCCGGCGCCCTGCTTGAGCGAGATCACGGCGCGCGGCACCTGGTAGTCCATGAAGGCATTGCCGCCCGCGCGGTTGATGCGCTCGATCGTGGCCGCGAGCACCGGGTCGTCGGGCGGATTGAATGGCAGCCTGTCGATCACGACCACCGAGAGCTGCTCCCCCTTCACGTCCACGCCTTCCCAGAACGATTGCGACCCCACCAGGATCGCGTTGGGCGAACGGCGGAAGCGCTCGAGGAGCTCGTTCTTCGCCGCGCTGCCCTGGAGCATGAGCGGCCAGTCGAGCCCCTCGGCGGCGAGGCGGGCCGCGACCAGGTCGTGCCCCCGGTCCATCGCGCGAAGGCTCGTGAACAGCAGGAACGCGTGGCCGCCGCTCGCGCGCACGACCGGCCAGGCGGCATCGATCACGGCCTCCACGTAGCCCTCGGAATTCGGATCGGGCAATCCTTCGGGCACGTAGAGCAGCGCCTGCTTCTCGAAGTCGAAGGGGCTCGGCCATGAGCGCGCCTGCGCTTCTCCCAGCCCCATCTCGCGCTGGTAGTGCGCGAAGTCGCCGTTCACCGAAAGCGTGGCCGAGGTGAAGATCCACGCGCGCCGTTCGCCTTTCACCTGCGCCTGGAAGATCCTGCCCACGTCGAGCGGCGTGGCATAGAGCACGGCCGACTGGGGATAGGCTTCGATCCATCGCACGATGCCCGGGCCGGCCTCCTCGCCGTAGGCGTCTTCGCGCGGGCGCTCGTCGGGCTCCTTCCACTCGGCCACGCGCGCCATGCATTCGTCGGCGCGAACGCGGCAGTTGCGGATCTCCTCGGCGCGTTCTTCCTGCGCCGCGAGGCGCTCGCGAAGCGCCGCGAGCTCGCGGCCCACGCCGGCGAGGGCCGCGTCGAACGCGTCGCGCCCGCGCAGCGCGTTGAAGGCAATGCGCCCGGAGGCGGGGCCCAGCGAAAGCCGCAGGTCGCGCGCCGCCTTTTCGAGCGCGGCGGCCGCATCGCCCAGCTGCGTGCTCTCCTTCGCGTGCTGCGCCTCCGCGAGGCGCGTGTCGCGCGCGAGCTCGATCAGCTCCGAAGTGGAAAGCGATTGCCCGAAGAAGAGGCGCGCGATGTCGGGCAGGTGATGGGCCTCGTCGAAGATGACGGTTTCGGCCGAGGGCAGCAGGTCCGCGAGGCCTTCGTCGCGCAGCACCACGTCGGCGAAGAAGAGGTGATGGTTCACAACCAGCAGGTCGGCCTCGGAAGCGCGCTTGCGCGCCTTCATCACGAAGCAGTCCTGGTAGTGGCGGCATGCCGAACCGAGGCAATTCTCGCGCGTGGAAGTGGCCCGCGCCCACGCCGGAGACGATTCCGGGACCTCCGCGCAGTCGCCGCGGTCGCCGCTCATCGTGGTCGCCGCGAAGCGCCGGATCTTCTGCACCTCGGCCGCCTCCTCGCGGCTCGCGAACGTTCCCTGCGACGAAGCCTCCTCGAGATGATGCAGGCACACGTAGTTGGCGCGCCCCTTGAGAAGCGCAACGTCCACCGTGGCCGACAGCGCCTCGCGCACGCGCGGCAGGTCGCGATGGTAGAGCTGGTCCTGCAGCGTCTTGGTCCCGGTGGAGACGATCACGCGGCCGCCCGAGAGCAGCGCGGGGACGAGATAGGCGAAGGTCTTCCCGGTGCCGGTGCCCGCCTCGGCGATGAGCGCGCCCTTCGTCTCGATGGCCTCCATCACCGCCTGGGCGAACTCGGACTGCTGCGGGCGATGGCGGAAGCCCGGCACGGCCTTCTCGAGCGTGCCGCCGGGCGCGAAGAGCGGTGCGAGGTCCACGTTCCTCTAGGCGCGGCCGAAGACGATGCGCTCGTCCGACAGCTGCCTGGCCACGCCCGCGACGCACGCCGCGGCCACCGCGAAGCACACCGCGGCGGGCACGAGGAAGTCGACGGCGCCCAGCGCATCGCCGCGCATCACGCGGCCCAGCACCGTCTGCTGCGCGAGCATCGGCACCGCGAGCTGCCACGCCGCGTCCTTCATGCCGCTCAGGAGCACCACCACGGGCATGAACGAGATCGCCGAGACGAGGTAGCTCATGTAGGTCTGCGCCTCGCGGTACGAGCGGCCGAAGGTGCAGATGAGCAGCGTGAGCGCGGAGGTGAGCGCCGCGAACGGCACGAGCACCGCGACGAACTGCAGGAGCTCGGGCGCGCCGATCGCCTGCAGCGCGGGGATCTTCTTCTGCGCGTAGAGCAGCGTCGCCGCGGCGAAGCCCGTGAGCGTGAGCATCGCCACCGCGCAGGCCGTGCTCCACGCGGCCAGCCACTTGCCCACCGCGAACTCGGGCGCCGGCACGGGGTTGGCGAGCAGCGGCTCGAGCGATCCGCGCTCGCGCTCGCCCGCGGTCGAGTCGATGGCGATCGTCATGCCGCCCAGCATCGGGGCGAGGATGGCGAAGACCGGGAAGATGAAGAGGATCAGCGCTCCGCGTTGCCGTGGCGTGGCGGTGTTCATCCGCTCCACCCTCACCGGCGTCATGAGGTCCGGGCTCACGCCGCGCGCGATGAGCCGAAGCGTTCCCGCCTCCTGGTTGAAGGCGCGCAGCAGGCGCTCGGCCTGGTTGATCGCCGGTCCCGCCTCGGTGCGCGAATCGTCGAACACGAGGTCCACCCGCGCCGCTTCGCCCGCGGCGAGCTTCTCGCCGAAGTCCATGGGCACCACGATCACCGCCTCGGTGAGCCCCTGGCGGATGCGCGACTCGTAGTCCTTCGGCGCGGCCTCGATCTCCACGTCGTGGCGCTGCAGGAAGTTCACGAGCTCGGGGGCGCGCTCCTGCCCGGCGATCAGCACCTTCGGGTTCGCGGCCTTCTCCTGCTGGCTCGCGATGAACTGCGCCATCAACACGAGCATGAGCGGCCCCGTGAGCACGGAAGCGATGAAGATCATGAGCACCGTTCTGCGGTCGCGCAGCGCGTCGCGAAGCTCCTTCCTGTACACGGTGAAGAGCGGGCGCCTCATGCGGCGGCCTCCTCGCCCGCGAGCTCGACGAAGGCATCCTCGAGGTTCGCCCGGCCGCTGCGCGCGAGCAGCTCCTCCGCGGTGCCCTGCGCGGCCACGCGCCCCCTGGCCACGATCACGATTGTGTCGCAGAGCGCGGAGACTTCCTGCATCACGTGGCTCGAGAAGACCACGCACTTGCCCGCCTCGCGCAGCCGCCGGATCACTTCGCGCACGCTGCGGGTGGTCATCACGTCGAGCCCGTTGGTGGGCTCGTCGAGCAGGATGTTGGGCGGGTCGTGCACGAGCGTGCGCGCGATGGCGACTTTCATGCGCTCGCCCTGCGAGAACCCGTCGGTGCGCCGGTCGAGCAACGCCGTGAGGTCGAGCAGCTCCGCGAGGCGCTTCACGGCCTGCTCCACCGCGCCGGGATCCATGCCCCGGAGCTCGCCGTAGTAGGCGATGTTCTCGCGCGCGGTCAGGCGCATGTAGAGGCCGCGCGCGTCCGAAAGCACGCCGATGCGCGCGCGCACCGCGAGAGGCTGCCTCGCGCCGTCGATTCCATCGACAGTTGCGATGCCCTGGGTCGGCGTGACCAGCGTCCCGATCATGCGAAGCGTGGTGGTCTTGCCGGCGCCGTTGGGCCCGAGCAGCCCCGTGATCGCGCCGTCGGGCGCGGTGAAGCTCACCTGGCGGACGGCCTCCACGGCCCCGAAGCGCTTGGCGAGGTCGCGCGTCTCAATCATACGAGCGCCCCACCGGCAGGAGGAAGAGCGGCCGCGGCATCTTCTCGAGGCACTTGCCGTCGAGCGACGCGGCGCTGCCCGCGCGGACGAACGATTCGATGAGCCTCGGGGCGCAGCCGTGCAGGCTCACGCCGTGGCCGAGATTGGGCGCCACGAAGAGCCGCGCGTTGGGAAGCGTGGCCGCGGCCATCTCGGCGTAGTGCGGCGGCGTCGCCGGGTCGATGCCGCCCGAGAGGATCATCACCGGCACGTCCGAGCGCACCGGCTCATAGTAATCGGCGGGAACCTTCCCCTGCGGCCAAATGCGGCACGCGCGGATGAAATCGTTCACGAGCGCGGTGCCGAAGAACGAGCTCGAGATGCGTTCGAGGTCCTCGGGCGTGATGAGCGGGACATCCTCGGCGCAGATCACCGAGAGGTGCAGGCCCACCGCGAGGTTCTCGGACACGCTGTCCACGAGCTCGAGATTCTGCGCGAGCAGCGGATTGAAGTCTCCCTGCGAGGCCTCGGCCACGCCGTAAGGCAACAGGCTCGCCAGCTCCGCCACGTAGAGGGGCCGGAAGAGCCCGGTGAGGAAGACGTCTTCATTCACGCGGATGTTCTCGCGCTCGCCGGTGCGCGGGTCCTGGATCTCGGCGCGTTCGGGCGCGCGCGCGAGCCGGCCCTTCATCGAGTCGATCGTGGCGCGCAGGTCCGGGTAGCTCGCGCGGCAGCGGTCGTCGGCCGCGCACGCGTCGATCAGCTTGCCGAGCGCGGCCTCGCCGTCGGCCACGAAGGACAGGGGCAGCTTCATCGTGGACGGCGCCACGCCGTCGAGGACCACGCTGCGCACGCGATCGCCGTGGCGGCGCAGGTACTCGAGCGCCATGCGCGTGCCGTACGAGGCGCCCCAGAGGTTGATGCGGCCATAGCCCAGCGCGTCGCGCACCTCGTCGAAGTCCTCGACGGCGATTGAAGTGAGGTAGAGGCGCGGGTCGGCGTCGATGTGCTCGAGGCAACGCTGCACGAGCCGCTCGGGAAGCGCGTCCTCGAACATCGCCTGCAGGGGCTGGCTCTCGTCGCCGCAATTGAGCGGATGCGAGCCGCCCGTGCCGCGCTGGTCGATGAGGACCACGTCGCGCGTCTCGTTCAGCCGCGCGAAGATCCCCTGGACCTGCCCCGCGAGCGAGACCGCTCCCTGCCCCGGCCCTCCCGCGAACACGAACACGGGATCGGGATCGCGCGAGCTGATGCGCGCCGGCAGCACCGCGATGTTGAGCTTGATGCGCCGCCCCGATTTCTTGTCGCGGTCTTCCCAGACTTCGTACTTGCCGCAGCGCGCGGCGATGTCGAGGCCCTGCAGGCGGCACGTCTCGAGCGCGATGCGCGAGTGCGGAGCCTCGGAACCGGAGTTGCAGGCGGCGAGCGCGAGGCACGCGGCCGCGGCGAGCAGGAGGTGCTTCATGGAATCAAAGCGCAGGGATGCGTCGAAGTATAGCCGTTCGGCGCTAACATCACGGGCGTGGCCACTCCTCCGCAATTTCCCCGGCGCGATCCCGCCGGTCCGGAATTCTGGGACCTTCGCTACGAGGCGAACTTCGCCCCGTGGGATGCGGGCAAGGTCCCCATGCGCCTGCGCGAGTTCGTCGCCGCCTCGCCGCGCCCCCTGCGAACGTTCGTGCCCGGCTGCGGCAGCGCATGGGACGTACGCTTCTTCGCCGAGAGCGCCTGGAACGTGACCGGCCTCGACTTCAGCGCCGAAGCGATCTCCGCTGCCGCCGCAGTCCTCGGCCCGCATCGCGACCGCGTGCGCCAGGGCGATGTGTTCGCGCCGATCGCGGGAGAGCCTTTCGAGCTGGTGTACGAGCGGGCATTCCTCTGCGCGTTGCCCAGGCGCCTCTGGAGCCAATGGGGACGGCGCATGGGCGGGCTCGTGGCGCCGGGCGGCCATCTCGCGGGCTTCTTCTATTTCGACGACGGGGAACGCGGCCCGCCCTTTCCGCTTCACTCCCAGGCCGAGCTCGACGCCCTGCTCGGGCCGGCGTTCGAACGCGTCGAAGACCTCGACGTCACCGACTCGATCTCCGTGTTCGCCGGGAAGGAACGCTGGCAACGCTGGCAGCGCCGCTAGGCGTCGTCGTCGAACAGCACCGACTGCGGATAGGCGTTGCCCAGCTCCTCGTCCACGTAGATCGCGCTCGCGGTGTGCGCCTGCGCCTTCTGCACCGCGCGGCGGGCGACCGCGAGCACCTCGTGGATCGATTCGAACACGCCCGGCAGCACCGGAAGGATCCCGACGGCGAGCTTCGGAAGCGGCCTCACGTAGTCGCGCCCGTCGCGACGCTTGACCGTGAAGTAGCCGCGCTCGCGGTCGGTGCCGGGCACGTGCGAGGCGAGCGTCGCGGAAAACGATTCGAGCAGTCGCGCGGCGCGCTCGCGCCAGTCCTCGCTCTGCACGAGCATCACGAAGCGGCATCCGGCGACGTGACCGGCGAAATCCACGCCGTGCTGGCCGGCCTGCTCCAGCAAGCGTGCCGTCGCGTGGATCAGCGCATCGCCCGCCGCGAAGCCCACGCTGTCGTTGAGGCCGCGCATCTGGTCGATCTCCACGGCCCAGGCGGTGAAGGCCACGCGCCTGGCGAGCAGCCGCTCGAGGTGCTCGTTGATGGGCACCTGCCCCGGCAGGAGCGTGAGCGGGCTCGTGTAGCGCGCGGCGAGCGCGCGCGAGCCTTGCAGCGAGCGCATCACGTCGGCCGAGGTCCCCATGCCGAGATAGCGTCCCTTCGACAGGATCACGAAGCCGTCGGCCACGCGCTGCGCGTCGGTCTCCACGAGCAGCGCGGTGAGCGCGGAAAGGTCCAGGTCCGACTCGGCTTCGATGGGCGTGCGGTCGGCGAACTCGATGCACGGCCGCGGACGAAGCGACGCCGCGGCCCCGCTCGCGCGCGACAGGTCGAGCCACGCACGCGACACGACGCCTTCGACGCCCGAAGCGCCCGCCACCGGGATCGACGCGAGCGAGGGCGAGGCCGCGAAGCGATCGAGCAGTGTGCCCAGGGACTGGCGCGCGCTCGCCGGTTCGACCGCGCGCAGGAAATCCTGCGCCGAGGGCTCGCTCCCGGCGCGCAATCTCGCCGCGGGCAACACGGGAACGCGCGAGTCGGCATTGGCGATGCGCGCCTCTTCGGAGACCGACTCCGCGGGCGTTTCCTCGGGCCGCCCGATGAACCAGCCCTGGCCGCACGCGATGCCGATCTCGCGCACCATCCGGAAGTCGGCCGCGTTCTCGATTCCCTCGGCGATCACGAGCGAGCCGCTGTTCTCGGCGATGTGCTGGATCGCTCGCAGGAACTGCATCTTCACCGGGTCGTCGGCGATGCCCGCGACGAAGTGCTTGTCGGCCTTCACGTACTCGGGCTTCAACTGCGACCACAAGCGCAGGCTCGCGAACCCTTCGCCCAGGTCGTCGATGGCCACGCGGCATCCCATGGAGCGATACAGCATGAGCGACTCCTGCACCCGCTGGAAATCGAGCGCCGGGTAGTCCTCGGTGAGCTCGATCACCACGCGGCCCGGCTCGATGCCCAGGGCCTGCAGGAAGCGGGCGGCGCGATCCTGGTCGAAGCCTTCGCGGACGATGATGCGCGGCGAGAGGTTGAGGAAGAGGCTGCCCGGAAGCTTGCGCTCGGCGAAGGCCTGGAGGATCTGCTGCACGCACAGGATGTTCAGCTCGACCGCGACGCCCTCTTCCTCGGCGGCCGCGAAAAGATCGGCGGGCGTCTGCAGCAGCGAGCCTTCGGGCCCGCGCACCAGCGCCTCGTTTCCGATGATCCGGCCCTCGCGGAAGCCGAAGATCGGCTGGAACACCGTGCGCAGGCTCCTCTGCTCGAGCACGCGCTTCAGCTCGATCGCCTCCCGGCTCACGTGGGCGTTCCCCGATCGCCGATCAGGCCACGCCGTGGCGCTTGAACCAGTCGAGCATCCGCCGCCATCCGTCCTCCGCGGCTTCCTTGCGGTAGCTGGGCCGGTAGTCGGCGTGGAATGCGTGCGGCATGTCGGGATACGTGTGGATGAGCGAGGGCTTTCCCGCGGCCTTGAGCGCCGCGCTCATGCGATCGACGCCGTCGTTGGGAATGCCGGCGTCCGCGCCGCCGTAAAGGCCCAGCACAGGCGCCTGCAAGTCGGCCGCGAGGTCGATCGGCAGGCGCGGGTGCAGCTCGTCGGGTGCGCCCTCGACCTTGCCGTACCAGGCCACGCCCGCCTTCAGCTGGTTGCTGTGCGCCGCGTAGAGCCACACGATGCGCCCGCCCCAGCAGAAGCCGCTGATCCCAAGGCGCCGGATGTCGCCGCCGTTGGATCCCGCCCACTTCGCGGCCGCGTCGAGGTCGGACATCACCTGCGCATCGGGGACCTTCGAGACGACCTTGCCGAAGATCTCGTCGCGCTCGAGGTTGGTGACGTCGCCCTGGCGGCCGAACAGGTCGGGCGCGATGGCGAGGTAGCCCAGCTTCGCGAGGCGGCGGCACAGGTCCTTGAAGTACTCGTGCACGCTCCAGATCTCGTGGGCGAGCAGCACGATGGGCAGGTCCTTGCCGCCCGCCGGCTTCGCGTAATAGGCGGCGATGGCGCCGTCCTTCACGGGGACGCGGATGTCGCCCGCGTCGAGGCCCTTCGCGTCCGTGGAGATTGCCGTTTGTGCGACGGGCTGGACCGCCGCTGCGTAGGTCGTCGTCGCGTTCATCGGCCGATTATAGGTCGGCGCGAAGCGAATGCCCCGTGCAAATCGCTACGAGATGAAACGAAAAGGCCTACTCGCCGTAGAGCTTCTGCTTCATCTCGCGGCGCTCCTGCGCCTCGATCGTGAGCGTGGCGGTCGGCCGCGCGAGCAGGCGCTGGATCCCGATGGGCTCGCCCGTCTCCTCGCAATAGCCGTAGCTGCCGTCGTCGATGCGAGCGAGGGCCTGGTCGATCTTCTTGAGGAGCTTCCTCTCGCGGTCGCGCGTGCGAAGCTCGAGCGCGTGCTCCTCCTCGAGCGTGGCGCGGTCGGCGGGATCGGGCGCGAAGGAGAGCTCGCGCAGGTGCTCGGTGGTGGCACCCGCGTTCTCGCGCAGCTGCCGCTGGAGCTCCGTGAGGCGCTCGCGGAAGAACTTGAGTTGCGCGGCGTTCATGTAGTCCGACTTCGGCATCTTGATGACTTCCGCCTCGGTCAGTGTCTTGGGTTTGCTCGCCAATGGATCCTCGCTGCTGTATGCCTTCGGCCACGCTGCAAAAATGCTCCCGGGCGGGCCACCAAAAGCCGATAAGTGTAGCCCACCGGTGGGGTCTTATCAAACAAACGAGATGGGGCGCAACGGAACATTCTGCAAGCACCCCGGGGTGGCCACCCAGGCCTTTGATTCGACTGGCTTTATGGACCTGCTACGAGGGGTGTCCGGAGGCTAGGAATAGACCCTCGCGTCCTCGATCACCTTGCCGTCGTTGGGAAGGCTTCCGGGGGCCACCAGCTGCACCTCGCCGCGGACCTTGAGGACATCGCGAACCGCCGACTCGAGCGCTTCGGCGAGGGCCGGCGGCGCCGCGCCGGGGCCTTCCACGCGAAGCACCATGCGATCCTCGCCGGCCTCGTTCGTGACCACGAGGCGCGCGCGCGAAAGTCCGTGCCTGCGCAGGACCTCGGCCACCTGGTGCGGGTGCACGAACATCCCGCGCACCTTGGTCGATTGGTCGGCGCGTCCCATCCAGCCGCGGATGCGCATGTTGGTCCTGCCGCAGGCGCTGTCGCCCGCCATCGCGGCGGAAAGATCGCCGGTCGCGAAACGCACGAGGGGATAGTCGCGGTTGAACGTCGTCACCACGACCTCGCCCACCTCGCCCTGCGCGACCGGATCGCCCGTGCCGGCCCGCACGATCTCGACGATGAGCTCCTCGCTCACGACAAGTCCCTCGCGCGCCGGCGACTCGTACGCGACCACGCCGAGGTCGGCCGTGCCGTACGCCTGGAACGCGGCGATCGAACGGCCTTCGAGGAAGGTCCGCACGGCGGGCATGAATGCCTCGCCGGAGACCTGCGCGCGCACGAGCGAGCGCGAATCCAGCCCCAGCTCGTCGCACTTCTCCAGGATCAGCTTCAGGAACGACGGAGTGCCCACGTAGCCCGTGGGCCTCAGGTCCGCCACCGCATGCGCCTGCATCTCCGTCTGGCCCACGCCGCCCGGGATCACCGCGCAACCGAGGCGATGCAGCCCCGTCTCGAACATGCTGCCGGCGGGCGTGAGGTGATAGGAGAAGCAGTTGAGGACCACGTCGCCCTTGCGGAACCCGGCGGCGAAGAGCCCGCGCGCCGCGTGCCAGAAATCCGGGCTTCTTCCTTCCGGATCGTAGACCGGGCCGGGCGAAAGGAAGATGCGCGCCAGCTCCGCGGGCGGCGTCGCATTGAGGCCGCCGAAGGGACGCATGCGCGATTGCAGCTCCACGAGCTGCGACTTGCGCGTGACGGGAAGCGATGCGAGCGCCGCGCGCGAATCGATCCGCAAAACGTCAATCGGGGCCAGGGCGTCGCGATAGAAGGCCGCATTCGCCTTCGCGTGCGCGAGCTGCATGGGAAGTCGCCCGAAGAGGTCGCGTTCGCGATCGGCGCGAGCGCGGGTCTCGAGCGCGTCGTAGTGCTCCGCCACGGTCAGGCGAGCCAGCGCTTGCGGCGCCGGTAGTTCTTGGTCTCGCGGAAGCTGCGCCGGCCGCCGCTGGAGATTCCCAGGTAGAACTCCTTCACGTCCTCGTTGTCCGAAAGTGCCCGCGCCGACCCTTCCAGCACCACGCGGCCATTCTCGAGGATGTAGCCGAAATCGGCGAAGCGCAGCGCCACCATCGTGTTCTGCTCGGCGAGCAGGAAGCTCACCTTCTGCGAGTCGTTCAGGTTCTTCACGATCTCGAAGATCTCCTCGACGATCTGGGGCGCGAGGCCCATGGAAGGCTCGTCGAGCAGGATCATGCGCGGCCGTGCCATCAGCGCGCGCCCGATCGCCGTCATCTGCTGCTCGCCGCCGGAGGTGTAGCCCGCCTGCGAGGCGCGGCGCTGCTTCAGGCGCGGGAAGAATTCGTACACGCGCTCCAGGTCCCGCCGGATCTCGGCGCGCGAAGCATCGCGCGTGTAGGCCCCGGTGAGCAGGTTCTCCTCGACTGTGAGGTGCGCGAAGCAGTGGCGCCCTTCCATCACCTGGATCACGCCGCGCTTGACGAGCTGCGAGGGATTGAGCCGGTCCACGCGCGCGCCGTCGAAATGGATCGAGCCCTTGGTGACCTCGCCGCGCTCGGCGAAGAGCAGGTTCGAGATCGCCTTGAGCGTGGTCGTCTTGCCGGCGCCGTTGGCGCCCAGCAGCGCCACGATGCCGCCTTCGGGAACGGCGAGCGAGACCCCTTTCAGCACGAGGATCACGTGGTTGTAGATCACCTCGATGCCGTTCACCTCGAGAAGGCTCTTCCCGGGCTGGGGCCCCGCCGCCGCGTTCATCGCTTTCAGCTCGCCTTGCCGCAGTCCTCGATCGGCAGCTTCTTCTCCGCCGCGTACTTCTCGGCCGAAGCCTTGATCATCGGGGCGAGATACTTCGTCTCCGAGGTGTACATCTCGGACGTGTAGCTCCACTCGCTTCCGTCCCACGTGTGGATGCGCGCCGCATGCACGCCGCCGTGGTCCGCGCACGAGGTGTGGACCGGCTGCATCATCCCCTCGACGCCGAGCGCCTTGATGCGCGCCGCGTCGATGTTCAGGTGCTCGGCGCCCCAGCGCACCTCGTCGCCCGTGACCACGCGGTTGCCGTACTTCTTCTGCGCGGCGCGGATCGACTCCACCGTGAGCATCGCGGAGAGCATGCCGCGGTTGTACAGGACGCTTCCGATGTCGCTCTTGTTGGCGGCGGTGCCCTGCCCCTTGTCGTAGAGGTACTTGATCATGTCCTTGTGGATCGGGTCCGTCTTCTCGGCGGAGTGCCCGAGCGCGAGGCCGTTGTAGCCCTTGGCGGCCATCTCGGCGGGAACCACGTCCGGCTCGGCCGCGGACCACCACACGCCGTAGATCTGCGCGCGCGGATAGGACACGGCGATCGCTTCCTTGAGCGCCGTGGAGTTCATGACGCCCCATCCCCACACGAACACGTAGTCCGGGCGCTGCTGGCGGATCTGCAGCCAGGTGGCCTTCTGCTCCACGCCCGGCGCGGTGACCGGGAGCTTCAGGAGCTCGAAGCCCTCGCGCTTGGCGAGCTCCTCGAGCACCGGGATGGGCTCCTTGCCGTACGGAGAATCGTGGTACACGAGGGCGATCTTCTTGCCCTTGAGGCTGCCCTTCGCCTTCACGTGCTGCACGAGGATGTCCGCGCCGTCCCAATAGGTGCCCAGCATCGGGAAATTCCAGCGGAACACGGCCCCGTCCACGGAGTCGGCCCGCCCGTAGCCCGCGGTGATGAGCACGATGTGGTCGCCGAAGACCTTGTCGGTGAGCGCGTAGGTGATGCCCGTGGAAAGCGGCGAATACGCCACCGGGTGCTTGCTCTTCAGGCGCTCGTAGCACTCGACGCCGCGGTCCGTGGCATAGCCGGTTTCGCACTCCTCGTACGCGATCTTCACGCCGTTCACGCCGCCGTCCCTCGCGTTCACGAGCTTGAGGTAGTCGACGAATCCGTTGGCCCAGGGCACGCCGTTGGGCGCGTAGGGACCGGTGCGATACACCAGGACCGGGACGAAGATCTCCTTGGACGATTGCGCCAGCGCGTCGAGCGCAACGCCCAGGGTTCCTGCGACGGCGAGCGCGAGCGCTGCCGCCTTGATGCGGTATTCGCGTTTCATGACGTTGCTCCTCCTTGGGGTGACATTGCCGCTTCAGTGCGGGAACGGCCACAGGCGCAGCTTCTCCTTGCCGATCGCCCAGAGCCGCGCGAGGCCGCGCGGTTCGGCGATCAGGAAGAAGACGATCAGCGCGCCGAAGACCATGAATTCGATGTGTGAAATCATCGCGGTCGAGAGCGGAATCCCGAGCGCGGTCGGCAGTTGGTTCAACACGAGGGGCAGGATCACGATGAACGCGGCGCCGAGGAACGACCCGAGGATCGATCCCAGCCCGCCGATGATCACCATGAAGAGCAGCTGGAAGGAGCGGTTCACGTCGAACGCGAGGGGCTCCCAGGAACCGAGGTAGACGAAGGCCCAGAGCGCGCCCGACATGCCCACGAAGAACGAGCTCACGGCGAAGGCCGTGAGCTTGGCGTGCAGCGGCCGGATGCCGATCACCTCGGCGGCCACGTCCATGTCGCGCGTGGCCATCCACGAGCGCCCGATGGCGCCGCGCGTGAGGTTGCGCGCCACGAGCGCGGCCACGGCCACGATCGAGAGCACGAGCAGGTATTTCTGCACCGGCCCCTGGATGGCATGGCCCAGGACCGAGAGCGGCGGCGCAGACACCGAGCCCGAAGGCGTGTCGTTGGTGAACCACTGGATGCGCGCGAAGGCCCAGTCGATGAAGAACTGCGCGGCGAGCGTGGCCACCGCGAGGTAGAAGCCCTTGATGCGAAGGCTGGGAATTCCGAACACCACGCCCACCAGCGCCGCGCACAGGCCCGCGAGGATGAAGATCACGATGAGGTCGAGCTGGGGCACGCGCACCGCGAAGTTGTAGGCGGCGTACGCGCCCACCGCCATGAACCCGCCCGTGCCGAGCGAGACCTGGCCGCAGTAGCCCACGAGGATGTTCAGCCCGAGCGCGGCGAGCGAAAGGATCAGGAACGGCGTGAGGATGGCGCGGAAGAGGTAGTCCGATGCGAGGAACGGCACCGCGACGAACGCGAACACGAGCGCGCCGATCACGAACGCGCGATCCTGCAGGATCGGGAAGAGCTGCGAATCCGATGCGTATGTGGTCTTGAACTGGCCGGTCTCGCGATAGATCATGGCGTCATACCCGGTCGATGATCTTCTCGCCGAAGAGCCCTTCGGGCCGGAAGAGCAGGAACACGAGGGCGAGCACGTAGGCGAACCAGTTCTCGATGCCGCCGCCGAACGCGGGGCCCAGGTACACCTCGGAGAGCTTCTCGCCCAGGCCGATGATGAGGCCGCCCACGATCGCGCCGGGAATCGACGTGAAGCCGCCGAGGATCACCACGGGAAGCGCCTTCAGCGCCACCTGCGAGATGGAGAACTGCACTCCCAGCTTCGATCCCCAGACGATTCCGGCCACGAGCGCCACGAGCCCCGCCACGCTCCAGACGATGACCCAGATGCGGTTCAACGGAATGCCCACCGACTGCGCGGCCTGGTGATCGTCGGCCACCGCCCGAAGCGCCCGGCCCGTGGCCGTCTTCTGGAAGAAGAGCGCGAGCGCCGCCACGAGGATCGCGGCGATGATCGCCGCCACGAAATCCTCCATGTCCACGAGCACGCCGCCGTCGAAAGTGCTCTCGAGGATGATCTTCGGCTCCTTGGGCATGCCCACGTGCAGCGTGTAGATGTCGCTGCCCCACAACGACTGGCCGAAGCCGTCGAGGAAGTAGGCCACGCCCAGGGTCGCCATGAAGAGCACGATGCCTTCCTGGTTCACGAGCGGGCGCAGCACCACGCGCTCGATCACCCAGGCCATGGCGATCATGATGGCGAGCGTGACCGCGATGGCGAGCGCGAGAGGCATCTTCTCGGCGAGGCGCACGAGCGTGAGCGCCGCGAAGAGCACCATCGCGC
>Ga0335085_10009369_pt1 | contig 14783 bp, 11 predicted proteins | sample Lox_Sample_45_FD_206712 | JGI IMG/M metagenome (GOLD analysis project Ga0335085, IMG submission 206712) | Soil microbial communities from Loxahatchee National Wildlife Refuge, Florida, United States - Lox_Sample_4.5 | ecosystem: Environmental > Terrestrial > Soil > Wetlands | place: USA... | reverse complement strand
GCGCGGCGACGAGAAGTGCCTGCTCAGGGTCTCCTGGGACGGCGCCCTCGCCGAGCGCACCTCCGACCCGGCGGAGCACATCACCACGCTCGAGGCCCAGCTCGCCTCGGTGGAAGACAGCCTCGAGAACATCTATGCGGTCGCCGGCGATCTGATCGCCGAAACCGACCTGGCGGCCACGCTCGCCAAGATCACGGAGCGCTCCGCGAGCGCCGTGCGCGCGCCGCGTTACCTCCTCGTCGTGACTGCCGAAGAGGACGCCGAGCCGCAGATCCACAGGCGGGGGCTGACCACTGAGGAGGCCGCCGCGCTCGCCCAGCAGGTGCTCAGCATCGACCCGGAGGCGGCCGACGAGCGTTGGCTGCTGGCCGACATCCGCTCCCACCGGCGCCACTACGGCCGCATCGTGGCGATCTTCGAGGAGCCCCGAAGCTTCTTCCCGCGCGAGCGCCGCACGCTCGAACACTATGCGCGCTACGCCGCCAACGCGCTCGACCACTCGCTCGCCCTCGCCGAGGCGCGCCGCGGCCACGCCCAGACGCAGGCGCTGCTGGACTTCGCGCGCTCGCTCAGCGGCACCTCGCGCGGCGCGGTGGCCGAGCGCCTCGCCGAGGCCATCCCCCAGCTGGTGGACTGCGATCGCGTGGCGGTGTTCCTGCAGCACGAGGTGAGCGAACGCCTCACCTGCGCCGCCACCTACGGCTACCCGCCGCAGCTGGAGGAGCGGGTCCGGGCGCTCGAGATCCTGCGCGGGGAGACCGACCCTCAGCTCGAGAGGGAGCTCTTCGAGCAGAAGCAGGCGCGCGCCATCTTCTGCGGCCCGGACAGCGGGTCGCCGTTCGTGCAGGAGATGTTCGACACGTTCGGCTCCGAGGCACTCGCCCTGGTCCCAATCGCGGTCGGCACCCGCGTGCTCGGCGCGATCGGCGTGGCCGTGACCTCGCACCCGGCACGCCTGCGCGAGTCGCGCGAGCTGCAGGACCGGCTCTCTGGCATCGTCGCCCAGGCGGCGGTCGGACTCGAGAACGGCGAGCTGATCGACCGCATCTCCTACCAGGCGCGCCACGACCCGCTCACCGGGCTCGTCAACCGTTCCTTCTTCGCCGAACGCTTCGACCAGGCGCTCGAGGCGGCTCGCGCGAGCTCGGCTCCGCTCGGCCTCTTCTACGTCGACCTCGACGGCTTCAAGGGCGTCAACGACGAGTACGGCCACGCCGCCGGCGACGAGCTGCTCTCCCAGGTGGGCGCCCGCCTGCTTGCCGTGATCCGCGACAACGACACCGTGGCTCGCCTGGGGGGCGACGAGTTCGCGATCATCCTGCGCGAGGCCTCCAGCCGCGAGCAGGTGGAGGCGGCCGCCGAGCGCGTGGCCCAGGCGTTCAGCGCCCCGTTTCGCGTGAGCGGCCACGACATCACCATGAGCGCGAGCGTGGGCCGCGCGGTGTGGCCGTATGACGCCGACGAGCTCGACCAGCTGATGCGCCGTGCCGATGCCATGATGTACCGCGCGAAGCGCGGCACCACGGCCGGCACCCGCTAGCGGTCCTCAGGCGAGCGCCGAGAGCCGCTCGATCGCCTGCTCGAGGCGGTCCTCCGGGGTGGTGAGCGAGATGCGGAACCAACCCTCGCCGGACGGCCCGTAGGCGCTGCCCGGGGAGATCACGACCGCCGCCTGCTCGAGCACGTGCTCGCAGTACTCCAGCGAGCCGCTGAAGCCCTCGGGCACGGGCGCCCAGACGTAGATCGTGGCCCGCGGCGGGTGCACCTGCACGCCGATCCCGGCGAGCGCCTCGCAGACGAGGTCGCGGCGGCGCGTGTAGAGATCGCGCATGCTCGCCACCTCGGCGTCCGTGTCCGGCTCGAGCGCCGCCACGCCGGCGAGCTGGATCGCCTCGAAGAGGCCGGAGTCGATGTTCGTCTTCAAGCGCCAGTAGGTCTCGATCGCCTCCGGGTTGCCCACCACCACGGCGCAGCGCCAGCCGGTCATGTTGTAGCCCTTGGAGAGCGAGAACACCTCGATGCCGACCTCCTTGGCCCCGGGCGTGGCGAGGAACGACGGCGCGCGGTAGCCGTCGTAGGTGATCTCCGAGTAGGAGTTGTCGTGCACCACGAGGATCTCGTTGGCGCGCGCGAAGGCCACCACGCGCGCGAAGAAGTCCTCCGGCACCACCGCCCCGGTCGGGTTGTTGGGGTAGTTCAGGTACATCAGCTTGGCCCGCTCCAGGACCGCGTCGTCGATCGCGTTCAGGTCGGGGGTGAAGCCGCGGCCGGGCTCGAGCGCCATCAGCACCGGCTCGGCCCCGGCGAGCCAGGGGCCGGCGGTGTAGACCGGGTAGCCGGGGTCCGAGGCGAGCGCGTAGTCGCCCGGGTCCAGAAACGCCAGGTTGAGGTTGAAGATCGCCTCCTTGGCGCCGATCGCCGGGATGATCTCGTGGTCGATGTCGAGGTCCACGTCGAAGCGGCGCTCGTAGAAGTCGCCGACCGCTTCGCGGAACTCGCGGCGCCCGCGGTTGGAGGGATAGCGGTGCGTGGCCGGCTCCGTGAGCGCCTCCTGGGCAGCCTCGACGATGAGCGCCGGCGTCGGATGGTCGGGGTCGCCGATCCCGAGGCTGATGACGTCGACCCCGGCGGCCTGCCTGTCGGCGATCTTGCGCTCGAGCTCGGCGAATAGGTACGGCGGGATCCTGCTCAGGCGTTCACTCGGTCTCATGTAGCTCCCTTTCGAACTCGGCGCTGAGACGGCCCGCGAAGACGGGCGCGGCCCAGCCGGTCAGCTGGATTGACAGGTCCTCCCCCACCTCCACCTCGAGCTCGCCACCGTCGAGCTCGACCGTGACGGTGCGCCGGGCGGGGCCGGTGCGCAGTACGTGCGCAACCGCGGCACCGGTGGCGCCGGTCCCGGAGGAGAGCGTCTCCCCCACCCCGCGCTCGAAGATGCGCGCCCGCACGCGGTCCTCGCCAAGCGCGGCATACCAGGAGACGTTGGTGCGGTTGGGAAAGATCGGGTTGGCTTCCACGGGCGGCCCGATGGCGGGCAGGTCGAGCGCGGCGAGCGCTTCTGGGTCGGGAACGTGGATCGAGCACTGCGGGTTGCCGATCGACACGTGCTGGAAGGCCACGCGCCCGGCGGGCAGATCGAGCTCGCCGCGCCCGTCCGGCGGGCCGCCGGGAAAGTCCTTGGAGACGAGCACCGCCACTCCCATGTCCATGCGGCAGGTCCCCGGGGCGGTGATCAGGGGGCGCATCTGGCCGGCGGCGGTGTCGATCGCGAACTGCTCCGAGGCGCTCCAGCCGTGCACATGCATGTAGAGGGCGGCCTCGCGCGCCCCGTTGCCCGAGAGCTCGGCCTCGGAGCCGTCGGGGTTGAAGATGCGAAGCGTGCCCGCCACGTCGGACTCCTGGCTTCGCTCCACGAGCAGCACGCCGTCGGCGCCAACGCCGAAGTGCGGATCGCAGAGCCGCCTCACGCGGGCCGGCGTGAGCTCGAAGGGCAGCGCGGGGCGCTCAACGATCAGGTAGTCGTTGCCGAGCGCCTGCCACTTCTCGAACTCGATGACGGCCATACGGCGCGGCAGTCTACGCGGCCACGCCCGGCGGTCACCGGCCGAGCCCGGCCGAGGCGATCTCGGCGGCCACCTCCTCGGGGGTGCGGGTGCTGAGGTCGAAGAGATGCACGCCGGCGAGCTTGCGCATCCAGGTGAGCTGGCGGCGCGCGTAGTTGCGCGAGCGGCGCTTCATGGCCTCGACGTCGCCGTCCAGGAGCTCGCGGAAGCCGAGCGCCTTGCGGGCGCTGGCGCCGGCCCCGGCGCGCTGGACGCGCGTCACCTCCTCGACCACGCCAGCCCGCACCATCGCGTCCACGCGCGCGTCGATGCGGCGGTAGAGCTCCTCGCGCTCCATCGTAAGGCCCGCCAGGAAGGTCGGGCGGCGCATCTCTTCGGTCCACAGCTGCGACGGCGGGGTGCCCGGCTGCGTGCCGATGCCGCCGGCCTCGCCGGTGGCCTCGAGCAGCTCCAGCGCGCGCACGATGCGCTGGCGGTCGCCCGGGTCTATGCCGGCGGCGACATCCGGGCTGCGCCGCGCGAGCTCGCCATGGAGCTCCTGCGGCCCGCGAGCCTCGAGCTGCGCGGTGATGCGCTCGCGCAGCGCCTCCTCGGGGGGTGGCCTCCACGCGAGCTCCCCCAGCGCGGCGCGCAGGTAGAGGCCTGTGCCGCCCACCACGATCGGCCGCGCTCCGGCCGCGAGCAGGGCGTCGATCTCGGCATGCGCGAGCGAGGCATATCGGCCGGCGCTGAAGCTCTCTCGGGGCGAGACGATCGAGACCAGCCTGTGCTCCAGCTCCTCGCGCTGTGTCGGGGTGGCGGCTCCGGTCAGGATCTCGAGCCCGGCATAGATCTGCAGGGCATCGGCCGACACCGCGACCGGCCGCTCGCCGGCGGCGCGCAGGCGGCGCGCCAGGGCGAGCGCCACCTCGGTCTTTCCGACCCCGGTGGGGCCGAAGAGCGCCAGCACCTCGATCGGCGCCGCCCGGGCCACTGGGCGGTGCGATTCGGAGCCCATCGGGATAGGCTCCCATCTCATGCAGATTCGGGGCTCCACGGTGCTCCTGACCGGCGCCACCGGCGGCCTCGGGCAGGCCATCGCGCGCGAGCTGAGCGCCCGCGGGGCCAAGCTCGTGCTGACGGGCAGGCAGGTGGAGACGCTCGGGTCGCTCGCCGAGGAGCTCGACGCCCGCGCACTCGCCGTCGATCTCAGCGAGCGGATCGAGGTCGAGCGCCTCTGCCAGGAGGCCGGCGAGGTGGACATCCTCGTGGCGAACGCCGGGCTCCCGGGCACAGGGCGCATCGACAGCTACACGGTGGCGGAAATGGACCGCGTGCTCGACGTCAACCTGCGCTCCCCGATCATGCTGGCGCATGCGCTGGCGCCGCGCATGGTGGCGCGAGGCAGCGGGCACCTGCTGTTCGTGTCCTCGCTCGCCGGCAAGGCGGCCACGGCGCGCAGCTCCATGTACTGCGCCACCAAGTTCGGCCTGCGGGGCTTCGCGCTGGCATTGCGCGCGGACATGCGCGACCACGGGGTGGGCGTGTCCGTCGTCTGCCCCGGCTTCGTACGCGACGCCGGCCTCTTCGCCAAGGGAGGTGGCTCAACGCCTCCCGGAATAGCCACCCGCAGCCCCGAGGACGTCGCCCGCGCGGTGGCCGGCGCAATCGAGCGAAACCGGGGCGAGGTCGACGTGGCGCCCATGACCCTGCGCCTGGGCAGCGCCTTCAGCGGTCTGGCCCCGGAGATCGCCGCCTCGGCGACCCGCATCAGCGGCGCCGACCGTCTCGCCGATCGGCTGGCAGACGGCCAGCGCGACATACGCTGAGGCGCTCAGAAGAGGCTGCCCTGTCGCCCCTGCGGCGGGTGCCCCGCCGGGCCTGGCTCGGGCGCGGTGTCGTCGAGTGGGTGGCCGAAGCGCCGCTCGGACGTGATCCCGCGGTGGGTCCCGCGCCTGCGGACGAGCGCCGTCAGCCGCTCACGCTCGGCCGCCGGAGCGTAGGCGCCGGTGCCATAGAGCGACTCGTAACGCCCCACTAGATCCGGCCTGGCCTCCCGCATCCAGTCCATGAACACGCCCTTCACCCCCCTTCGCAGGTGCAGCGCCACACCACCGATGCTCGTGGCCCCGGCGTGCACCGCAGCCGCCACGAGCGGCTCCACCTGCGACGGGGCGTCGTTGATCCCGGGCATGAGGGGCGCGATCAGTACGCCCGTGGGAATGCCGGCGCGGTTCAGCTCCGCCACGGCCTCCAGGCGCGCCCGGGGATTCGGCGTGTGCGGCTCGGTTTCCCGCCAGGCGCGCTCGTCGAGCGTCGGGATGGAGAGGTTGGCGCTGAAGCCGGCGCGCTTGGCAATCTCGACCATGAGCGGCAGGTCGCGCAGGAGGAGCGGCGACTTCGTCAGCACCGAGCACGGGTTGCCGGCGTCGCGCAGCGCCTCGAGGATGCCCTCCATCAGGCGGTAGCGGCCCTCGACCCACTGATATGGGTCGGTGTTGGTGCCCATGGCCACGTGCTCGTGGCGCCAGCTCGGCCGCGCAAGCTCGGCGCGCAGCACCTCGGGCGCGTTCACCTTGACCACGATCTCGCGCTCGAAGTCGCGTCCCGCGTTGAAGTCGAGGTACTCGTGGGTGGGACGCGCGAAGCAGTTGTGGCTGATCACCCCGTCGGCGATGAAATCGCCCGTGCCCGTGGTGATGTCGTACATGCGCATCGCCACCCCGAGCGGACGGATCGACGTGACGCGCAGGTCGGCTGCGCCCTTCACGACGTCGCCCTCGATGCTGCGTTTGCGGCTGATCGCCGGATCGGTGCCGAGCAGGAAGCGCATCCGCTCGTGGAGGCCGCCCCGGAGGCGGACATGGCGGAGCTCGGTGCCTCGGCGAGCCTGCTCCAGTGTGTGGCGGAAGCCGAGACGGCTGAGCGACCCCTCGATCCAGGCCAGGATCTCGGGGTCGGTGTTGGCGATGCGGATGACGTGCTCGGAATGCGAGCCCTCGGCGTCGAAGATCCCGGCCAGAAAGCCGCGGCACCACGAGCGCCTGGGCTGCGACGGCCAGGCAACGAGCTCGCGCACGGCGGTCACGGACGGGCGCGCCTGGCAGCGGATCGCGCCCATCGCCCGCCGGCCGGAGGCCGCCTGCGCGAACGCGAAGGCCGTGGTGGCGACGCCGAAGTCGGCGAGAAAGGCCTGCGCGCGGTCGAGCGCCTCGTTGTCGGCGAGGGCGAGCCGGAAGCGGTGAGCCTCGCCATCCGCCCGGCCGGCGCGCGAGTAGAGATAGGAGCCGATGTGGCCGTCCCCACGGATGATCCCGCAGAGATACCCGCGGCGGTAGCCCTCGTCGGCCTCAGGCGCCGCCACGGCTCCGCCCGGCCCCAGCAGCTCGAGCCCGAGCGTCAGGTGGGGCCGCTGCAGGGGGCCGCTGTCGGTTCCGAGCACGTGCTTCCAGCCGCGGGCGCTCAGGAAGCGGTGGTCGGCGCTCGTCACCAGCTCGCTTCCGTCGCCCAGGGTGACGGCCCAGGCCGGCTTGATGCTCGACCACTTCGCGAGGACGGTCGTCGGCACGAAGCGCCGGTAGGTGCCGCGGCGGGCGGTGCCGTAGATCCGGTCGCCGACGGCCAGGTCGCGCATCGGCTTCGAGCGGCCGTCGGCCATCAGTACGCCCGTGTCCCCGGAGAGGCAGTAGACGCACGCGTGACTGCAACCCCTGTAGGGGTTGATGGTCCAGCGGAACGGCATGCGCGACTTCGCGGGCACGCGATTGAGCACCGAGCGGGCCCTCACCTCGTAGAAGCGCGTCTCGAGCGCCTCGGGGGCGTCGAAGTGGCGAACCACCGCCTCCTCGCGGTAGCCCGGCAGGCGGCGGCGCTCCTCGTCCTCCACTGTGAGGTTGCTCCAGCGCACGAACGTATGTTCGCATAGCCGCCGGGCAACTGTCAAATCACGACACGTATGCGGCGGGGGTGAGGACCCCGAAGCCGAAATACCCGCAAATTGCGCGAATCGTGATGATTCCGACTCGGGGGGGCAATAGGGCGCCGCTAGGCGCGCCCACGCTTGCGCAGCTCGGCCACGACGGGACCGCGAACGACGTACGACCTCTGCGGTCCCTATCGCACCCGCCCAGCCACGTGAGGTCGCCTGCCGCTTGCTGGTCGGCCGCGAGCGCCGAGGTGCAGGCTGTACCCACGGGGCCTCGGCCTACGTGGGTCAGGGTAGCGAGCCGTCTACGTGTTCTGATTTGACAGTTGCCAGCCGCCGGCGGCGCGCCGTCATGGCCGGGTCTATTAGGTCGTTCTTGCATTCCCCTTACATGCGTGGGCGAGGATCTGGCCTACCACCAACCGAAGGAGGTTCGCCCACGTGAACAGGCCCAAACTCACCGCCGCCCTCGTAGTCGGCACCGTGGCCGGAGCCGGGGCCATCGCGGGCATCGCTGGCGCGGCGGCAGCGCCGGGCACGAGCGCCACGACGAGCACGTCCCCGACCGCGACGACCTCGACGCAGACGACCTCGACGCAGACCGGCGCCCCGCGACCGGGCTCGCCCGGGCCGCCAGGCCCCATGAACGGACACCCGTGTCCGCACATGGGCTCAACCGGAGGCACCGGCGCCACAGGACACTCCAGCACGCCGGGGCATCCCGGCTCGGCGTTCGAAGAAGGCTCCTCCGGCCCAGCCGGGAGCTATCAGTAGAAGGTCGGATGGCGGCCGCCCATCGCCGCGGGCATCTCCGTCGCAGCCTGGGCTGCCGCCCTCCGAACCGCTCGGGCGCCTCGCGGCCAGGAACTCTGGGCAGCCTGTTCGGACCGGATGTCCGGCCTTCCCAGAGCCTCCCTCCCGCGCTGTGGATCCTCTATTTCGCGGTTATGACTTCAAGGCCATGGAAGCCCTCGAGTGTCATCTCCCCTTCCACCGGCGTGGTGCCCCTGACCGGGGTGATAGCTCCAGTCGGTTCTTCCAGGCCGCCGCCATCCTGCAGGCTGCCGGCTTCGATGAATTCGAGCCGTGATGGCGTCAGCCCGTTCCTGAGGCCGTTGGTGAGCGTGATTTCGAGGCGCCCGTAGTAGTCGAATTCGGCGGGCAGCAGCGGGGCGATGACGTCGATCTTCACGCAGCCGGCCGGAACCTTTTCGAAGCCCACCGGTCGTTCGACTTCATTGCCTTCGACAACGGCGTCTTCCTTCGGATAGCAGGACGCGCCCGGCTGCCCCATCTCAAGCAGGTGAACCTGTTCTCCACTCCGTTCGCCGTTCGTGAGCGTGAGACTCCAGGGAAGGCTGCTCCGGCGAGCCACACGCGTGATCAGGCTCGCGCGTTCCCGTTCCGTTTCGACGTCCGTGTCGCATTCGCGGAGGTTCGGCGCTCCGCCGGCGCACACTTCGCCCTCCTCCCGTTCGAGGCGCAGCGGCTCTTCGGCGCTCAGGTAGATCGGGCCGTTGCCGCAACCCCGTTCCGGAGTGCAGAAGTCCGGCTTCCCGGCCTGGGTCAAGAGCGGTTCGAATTCTTCGCTCTGGCAGCGATCCGTGTTGAAGGAGGTCACCTCCCCAACTGCGCGCTCGCCGCTGTTCCAGACCAGCGCCTGCACGAGCGCCGTGCACTTCAGCCCGGCTGCGGGCAGCGCGATTTCCCCCCACGCGAACACGTTGCGCGGAGTGGAGGACAACTTCACGTTGTTGGCATAGAACTGTGGTTCGGCGGCGCTAGCCGCCTGCGCGGTAAAGGCCCCAACCACCAGGGTCAGCCCAAGCGCCGCCAAAGCCGCCGCCTCCTTCATTGCCCTCGCCCGCTGTCTTTGCCAGCGCACGCGTGGCCCTCCGTTCAGTTCGTCGCTTGTTGCCAAATACACCTAACCACCCCCTACTTCGCCGTGATCAGTTCGAACGATGGCACTCCGGCCACTTGCAGGCCGCCGTCGATCGTCGCTTCGCCTTCTGTCGCGGCTTCGCTCGGGGTGTGCCCACTCTCCAGACCGCCCGACTCATCGAACTCGAAACGCGACGGCGACAGCCCGTTCTTCACGCCGTTGACGAGCGCCACTTCGAGGCGACCGTAGTAGACGAATTCGGCGGGCAACTCGGGGAGGATGACGCCGATCTTCATACAGCCGGCCGGCACCTCTTCCCAGCTATCCGGCCGTTCAACCTCCGCGCCGCCGACGACAACCGTTTCCTTGGGGTAGCAGCTCGAGCCCGGCCCCCCGATGTCCGCCATCGTCTCCACTTCGCCTTCACGTTCCCCGCGGCCGAGTTCGAGCTTCCAGGGAAGGCTGCCGCGGCGCGCAGTGCGCGTGAAGAGCGTTATTGGTTCACGTTCGGATTCCCCCGGGCATTCGCGCAGAAAGACCAACGTGCCCTTGCAGGCTTCGGCTTCCACCGGGTCCTCTTGCAGCGGCATTTCGCCGCTCACGTAGACGGGCCCGATTTCTTCGCATTCGTGTTCTCCCTTGAGACAGATCGTTTCCCCGGGACGACGGATCGTGAGAGTGTTCCTCTGGCACCAGTTCGTGTTGAAGGCGGTCACTTCACCGACCCCCTGTCCGCCGCCGTTCCAGATGTTGGCCTGGAGGGTCGCCCCGCACTCCACCCTGCCGACGGGAAGCTGGAATCCCACTTCTCCCCAGGCAAACACCTGCCGTGGCGTCGACATCAGCTTCATGCCATTCGCATAGAACTGCGGATCGGCGGCGCTAGCCGCCTGCACCGCTGTCATGCCAGCCATGAGCGTGGCGCACAGCGCCAGTCCAATCGCGAACCCCCTCCGCCTGCTCCTCCCAAGACAGAGCTCGTACACGTGCGTCCTCCGTTCGCCGGATGCTCGGTCGGCGCCGGGCTCCTCAACCTGCGCAGACCTCGCTATGTGTGCGCCATTCTCGTCCCTTGGCGCGCGCCTGTCAACCTCCAGCGCGGGACATGAGGCGCCGCCGCCGAAGATGCACGCCAGGGGCTGAGTTACAGCGCCTTCACAACGCTTTCTTACATCGTGCCGGCGCGCGCGAGCAGCAGCTCCTCGCCGGAAAGGGTCTGGCTGGTGGCGCCGTCGATGCGCACCGTGGTGAGCTCGCCCGGGGAGGCCACGCCGGCGAAGTTGACAACCTTGTTGTGGCGTGTGCGCCCGCGCAGCCTCTCAGGGTCATTGCGCGAGGACCCTTCCACCAGCACCTCGAGCTCGCGACCCAGGAAGCGCTGGGCGCGCTCCGTGGCACGTCGCTGGACAACCTCCACCAGCCGTTCCATGCGCCCGACCTTGACCTCGTGGGGCACGAAGGCGTCGCCCATCAACGCCGCCGGGGTGCCGCGTCGCGGCGAGAAGATGAAGGTGAAGGCACCGTCGAAGCCGACCTCCTCGACCACCTCGAGGGTCTCTGAGAAGTCCGCCTCGCTCTCGCCGGGGAAGCCGACGATGATGTCCGTGGTGAGCGCCGCGTCGGGGACGTGCTCGCGGATCAGCGCCACCCGGTCCAGATAGCGCTCGCGGTTGTAGGTCCGCCCCATCGCCTTCAGAACGCGGCTCGACCCGGATTGCAGCGGCAGGTGGATGTGCTCGCAGAGGCTCGGCAGCTCGGCGTGCGCCCTGATCACGTCCTCGCGCATGTCCTTGGGGTGCGGGCTCGTGTAGCGGACACGGGCGAGGCCCGGCACCTCGTCGAGCGCTCGCAATAGCTCCGAGAAGCTGCGCCGGCGCCCGTCCGCGCGCAGGTCGCGCCCGTAGGAGTTGACGTTCTGGCCGAGCAGCGTGACCTCCCGGACCCCGTCCGCGGCCATCGAGCGCACCTCCTCCACAAGCTCCTCGAGCGGCCTCGAGACCTCGCGCCCGCGGGTCGAGGGCACTATGCAGTAGGCGCAGCGGCAGTTGCAGCCCACACTGATCTGCAGCCAGCCCTGGAAGGGGCGCTCGCGCCGCGACGGCAGCCTGCCTGTGAAGCCCTCGAACTCGAAGTACCCCTGCGCGGTGAGCGAGTCGCTCGTGAGGAACTCGGCGAGCTTGTGCACCTGCCCGGGCCCGAAGGCCACGTCGACGAAGGGAAAGCGCTCGAAGACCTCCTCCTTGACCGACTGAGCCCAGCAGCCCCCCACGCCCACCACGGTCTCCGGCCGTTCGCGCTTGGCGCGCTTGGCCTCGCCGAGGTGCGCGATGAAGCGGCTGTCCGCGGTCTCGCGGATGGAGCAGGTGTTGAAGAGGATCAGGTCCGCGGCGCCGCGTTCCGGGGATTCGCTGTAGCCGAGCGCCTCGAGCATGCCCTTCATGCGCTCGGAGTCGTGCTCGTTCATCTGACAACCGAACGTCGTCAGGTGATACCGCTTGCGGGTGCCCTGCATTGCACCCGACAGAGTAGCCAGCGCCCGCCTCTCCTCGTTCGGGCGCCGGCCCAAGCGTCCGGACCTGATCCCCTGCCCCTACGCGGCGCGTACCGCCGGCTCGGCCCTCCGCCCGTCCTCCTGGGGCGTCGCCTGCTCGCGCTGCCCTGCCTCCTCCACCGTGTCGCCCGTCGCCGCCACCGGCACGAGCCCCTCGCGGCCGATGCCGAGCGCGGCATAGACCTTGGCTTCTATCTCCCGCGCGATCTCCGGGTGCTCGTCGAGGTAGACCTTCACGTTCGCGCGGCCCTGGCCAAGCCTTTCGCTGCCATACGAGAAGAACGCGCCCGACTTGGTGACGACGCCATGCTCCAGCCCCAGGTCGATCAGGCATCCCGAGGTCGATATGCCGCGCCCGAACTCGATTTCGAACTCGGCCACGCGGAAGGGAGCCGCCAGCTTGTTCTTCACCACCTTGACCTTGACGCGGTTGCCCACCGCTTCCTGCCCGTCCTTGAGCGTCTCGATGCGGCGAATGTCGAGCCTCTGAGAGGCGTAGAACTTCAGCGCGCGGCCGCCCGGCTGGGTCTCCGGCGAGCCGAACATCACACCCACCTTTTCGCGCAGCTGGTTGGTCAGGATGCAGAGCGTCGAGGTCCGGTGCAGGTTGCCCGCCAGCTTGCGCATGGCCTGGGACATCATGCGCGCCTGCAGGCCGACCGTCTGATCGCCCATTTCGCCTTCCAGCTCGGCGCGCGGCGTGAGCGCGGCGACCGAGTCGATGGCGATCACGTCGACGCCCCCGGAGCGCACGAGCATGTCGGCGATCTCGAGCGCCTGCTCGCCGTAGTCGGGCTGCGACACCAGGAGCTCGTCGATGTCCACGCCGATCGCCTTGGCGTAGACCGGGTCCATCGCGTGCTCGGCGTCGATGAACGCGCAGACGCCCCCGCGCTTCTGCGCTTCGGCGAGGACGTGATAGACCAATGTCGTCTTGCCGGAGGACTCCGGGCCGAAGACCTCGACGATGCGTCCCTTCGGCACCCCGCCGATGCCGAGCGCGATGTCGAGCGTGAGCGAGCCGGTCGGGATGGCCTCGACACGAACCTGGGCCCCGTCGTCGCCCATGCGCATGACCGTGCCCTTGCCGAACTGGGTCTCGATCTGCCCGAGCGTGGCCTTCAGCGCGGCCTCGCGCGCCTTGGCGGCCTTCTCCATCTCCACGGCCGCCTTGGACTTCTCGGGGGCCTTCGTGGCCTCGGCGGCCGCTCCGTTGCTCGTGGGCTTTCCGTTGTCGTTGACGGGCATGGCTGACTCCTCTGGATCGCGTTGGAGCGTTGAAGGTAGTGCCCGCACCGGACGGAACATCTGTTCGTATGCCGGGTCGCCGGCTGCCCCCCGCGAGGGCCTCTCAGCCAGGCGCCGCGGTGCCCACGGGCAGTCCCTCGGCCAGCGGCTCGTACCTCGCGCCGTCGGCTTGCAGGAAGGAGCGATAGAGCACCACCCGGGGGGCGAGAAAGGAGCGCCGGGGGGTCACCGGCAGCTCGCGCTCGCGGGGGGCGGCGCCGGCGCGCATGCGCGCCACGGTCACGTGCGGCCGGAACGTGCGCCGCGGCGGCGAGACGTGTCCACGGCGGTTGGCGGGCGCGTCGGGGTCGAGGTCCGCCTCGGCGAGCGCCCGGCAGAGGGCCCGGTAGAGCGCGAGCAGGCCCTCCGCGGGATCGTGCACTTCGACGGCGAGCACGCGGGGGCGGCGCGCCGGGAGCCACAGGGGAGCGCCCAGCGTGGCGGGGTCCGGGGGCGGCGCCTGCTCCTCCACGATGGCGGCCAGACGGTCGATCTCGTGCATCGGACGCGAGCCGAGGAAGCGCATCGTGAGGTGCATGGCCTCAGGCGCGAGCAGTCGCACCGAACCCGGGCGGAGCGTGGTTCCGATGGCGCCGCGGGCCCAGGCGGCAAGCTCTGAGCGCAGCTCGACGGGAAGCTCGAGCGCTATGAAGAGGCGGGCCGTGGCGGGACGGGACATCCCACCACGATGCTAGCCAGGGAGGCTCTCTGCAGCCTCCGCGCGCGCGCGTCGCCCGCGCCCGTTGGCAAGCAAAATGCGAACCATGTGCAACGCCACCGAGGTCGCCCGCTCGCGGACGTCGGCGCGCGAGCCCGGCAGCTGCAACCGGCGCGTCATGACGCCGGCCTCCCCGTCGCCGTCGACTCCGGGCCCGTCCTCAGCGGCGACCCCCTCGCGGGCGGAGGCGCCGGCCAGCACCACGCTGACCCACACCAGCCCGACGGGCTTCTCCGGGGTGCCCCCATCTGGGCCGGCGACGCCTGTCACGCCGACGCCCACGTCAGCCCCGAGCGCGCGGCAGGCGCCGTCGGCGAGCGCGCGTGCCACCTCCCCGGACACCGCGCCGTGGCTCTCGATCAGCGCGGTGTCCACGCCGGCCAGCTCGGCCTTCACGGCGTTGTCGTAGGCGACGATCCCGCCGCGGAAGTAGCGCGAGGAGCCGGGCAGGTCGGTGAGGCGGCCGGCGAGGAGGCCCCCGGTGCAGGACTCCGCGGTGGCGATCGTCAGCGCGCCGTCGATCAGAAGCGAGGCCACCTGCTCGTCGACGGTGCTGCCGTCGGTGGAGAAGAGCTCGCGCGGGTGGCGCTCGGCGACGAAGCGGGCAAACGCCTCGTAGGCGTCGTGCGCGTCGGGCGGGAAGGTGATGCTCACCTCGATCTCGGCGCGATGCAGGCAGGTCGTGATCTCGAGGCGGTCGAGCTCGATGCCGGCCGCCGCGGCGGCGCGCAGGGTCTCGGCGATCTCGGACTCGGGGATGCCGAACAGCAGGAGCACGCGGCTCTCCGGAGGGACGGCGGCGGCGAGCAGCTCCCGCATCGGCGGGCTGAGCAGGGAGGCACGCCACATCGGCCGCAGCTCGCGGGGCGGACCGG
>Ga0335085_10009368_pt1 | contig 14783 bp, 12 predicted proteins | sample Lox_Sample_45_FD_206712 | JGI IMG/M metagenome (GOLD analysis project Ga0335085, IMG submission 206712) | Soil microbial communities from Loxahatchee National Wildlife Refuge, Florida, United States - Lox_Sample_4.5 | ecosystem: Environmental > Terrestrial > Soil > Wetlands | place: USA... | reverse complement strand
TAGCGCGGGCAACACGTCGGTGGCGTAGTGCCCGTTCACCGAGATCCGGGTCAGGTAGGCGAGGCCGAGAATCGTGACGCTCATCCCGGCGATCGCAATCGGCCGGACGCCGACGCGCGGCGCGTAGCGCGACGCGATCCCCGCCGAGGCGATGATCCCGAACGTGAACGGCAGGAACGCGAGGCCCGCCTCGAGCGGCCCGTAGCCGAGCACGCGCTGGATGTAGAGCGTGTTGAAGAAGAACATCGCGAACAGCCCCGCGCCGACGAGGAACATCGCGATGTTCGCCGCGCGGAGCGAGCGCACCCGGAAGATCGAGAGCCGCACGAGCGGAGCCTTCTGACGCTGCTCGATGATCACGAACGCGACGAGCAGGATCGCCGCGACCGCGAACGTCGCGAGCGTGCGCGCCGACGTCCACCCGTGCTGCTGCGCCGACACGATCGCGTACACGAGCGTCATCAGCCCGCCCGTGACGGAGACCGCCCCCGCGATGTCGAAGCTGCGGTGCATCTCCTCGTCGCGCGACTCGGGCAGGTAACGCAGCGACGCGAGGAACACCACGATCCCGACCGGGACGTTGATGAAGAAGATCCACGGCCACGAGATCAGCTGCGTCAGCGCGCCGCCGACGATCAGCCCGACCGCGCTGCCGCCGATCGCGATCGCTGCCCAGACGCCGAGGGCCTTCGCGCGCTCGGCCCCTTCCTCGAAGGTCGTCGACACGATCGCGAGCGCCGCGGGCGAGATGAACGCCGCGCCGAGCCCCTGGAGCGCGCGCGACCCGATCAGCATCCCGGAGCTCGTCGCGAGCCCGTCGAGCAGCGACGCCGTCGTGAAGACGACGAGGCCGAAGAGGAAGAGCCGCTTCCGGCCGAGCAGGTCGCCCGCGCGCCCGCCGAGCAGCAGGAAGCCGCCGAAGACGAGCGTGTAGGCGTTGACGATCCACTGGAGGTTCGCCTCCGAGAGGCTCAGGTCCTTCTGGATCGACGGGAGCGCGACGTTCACGACGGTCGCGTCGAGCACGACCATGAACTGCGCAAAGCAGACGAGGACGAGAATCAGCCAGGGGTTCGTCGAGTGACGCGTCATGCGGCTCCTTCGGGTAAAGCGGACTGGGCAGTCCGTTTCAGCCTAGCGACGGGACGTGCTCCGTCGCAACCACGACCGGAACGAGGCTACGGACTCATCGCTTCCCGGCGTCGAGCGGGGCGGGCTCTGCGTCGCGCCGACGCCCGTCTACGGAGCCGTCAGGCCGCGCGAGGTGATGAGTCCCTCGACCGTTCCCTGCAGCGGCTGGAGCTCGCCGTTCACCGTCACCGCGAGGTTCGTGGCGGCGCCGAACATGACCCAGAGCCGGCGCCCGTCGAAGCGCATGTGCCTTCCACTCGGGACGAGGCCGTTGAAAAGGACAGGGCCGTGCGCCGAGCCGCGGCGGACCTCGAGCCAGCTGCCCCGGCCGAGCCCGGCGACCCTGAGGTGACCGGCGGCGGCCGCCGCCGCCGGAACGGTCGGGGTCGCGAACGTCGCGGCCGTCGCCGCGCCCTTCGCGGCTTCCCCGTGAACGACGGGTGCCCGCGGCTCTGTCGCCGGATTCGGCGTGGGACGACCGAGCACGCCCGCGTGCACCGCCCCCCAACCTCCCGCAGCGACGAGCACGAGACCTGCGACAGTCGCCGCGATGATCGCCCACGCGCGGGAGCGCGACCGTGCCGGCTGCGACGGCGGCGGCGCCAGGGGCGCGCCGGCGCCGGCCACGTCGGAGCCGGATCGTGCGGCGGAAGGTACCGCCGCGATCGGAGCCGCCACTGGCACCGGAGCCGGTGCGGGTGCCGGTGACTCCGCAGGCGCAACGGGCTCCACCCGGGTCATCGAATCGACTCGTTCTACCCGGCGCTCGAAGCGATGCGCGTACCACGCGCCCCGCTGGTCCCGGATACCGGCGTCGCGCCACCCCAGCGCGACGAGCTCGGCCTTGAGATCCTCGTACGCAGCCCGTGCCGCGCCGTTCTCCGGAGGGGCGGCCGCGCGACCGCCCCGGAACGAATCGGAAACGGCCACCACCGCCTCGTCCGACGAGCGGACGGCGTAGAAGCAGGAGGTGACGTAGCCGCGCCAGCGGACGACGACGCAGGACTCGACGGCGGAGGCCACGCCGGACCCCGCGCCGGGAGCACTGGGCGGTGCGAGCCGCGGAGACTGGGAAGCGAAGGTCGCCACCTGATTCGAGCGTAACCGCACGTGCGCGGCGCACAAGAGTGACACGGCGAAACTAGCCGATCGGCCAGTGGGACGAGAGCCCCGTCTGCGGCCTCTACCGCAACTAGACTGGCTGCGATGGAGACCTCGCTTCCCGTCGCAGAGCGCCCCCGCCGGCCCGAGTGGATGAAGGTGCGCGCGCCGTCGCGCGACGGCCGTTACTTCGACGTCCAGAAGCTCGTCCACGGGCTCTCGCTCCACACGATCTGCGAGGAGGCCCGCTGCCCCAACATCTCCGAGTGCTGGGGACGCGGCACCGCCACCTTCCAGATCCTCGGCGAGACGTGCACCCGCGCGTGCCGCTACTGCTACGTCAACTCGGGCAAGCCCGAGGCGCCGCCCGACCGGCTCGAGCCGCTCCGCGTCGCACAGGCGGCGGCGCAGATGGAGCTGAAGCACGTCGTCGTCACCTCGGTCGATCGGGACGACGTCCCCGACCGGGGCGCCGGGCACTACGCGGCGACGATCCGCGCGCTGAAGGCGAAGCTTCCCGAGGCCTCCGTCGAGGTGCTGACGCCGGACTTCCTCGGCGTCGAGGAGGAGGCGCTCGCAACGGTGCTCGCCGCGCGGCCCGACGTCTTCAACCACAACATCGAGACGGTGCGCCGCCTGCACGCGCGCATGCGCGGCGCGAAGGCGAGCTACGACAAGGCGCTGTGGCTGCTCGCGCGCGCGAAGGAGCTCGCCGACTATCCCGTCCTGACGAAGTCCGGGATCATCGTCGGCCTCGGCGAGTCGAACGACGAGGTGGTCGAGACGATGCGCGACCTGCGCGCGCACGGCGTCGACGTCGTCACCATCGGCCAGTACCTGCAGCCGAGCTCGAAGCACGCCGCGATCGACCGCTGGGTCCATCCCGACGAGTTCCGCTGGATGCGGGAGCAGGGCGAGGCGCTCGGCTTCGGCTCCGTGTTCGCCGGCCCGCTCGTCCGCTCGAGCTACCGCGCCGACGAGCAGCGCCACGCCGCGGCCACCGGTCGCGGCGCCGTCGCCTACTGAGACGCGAAGGGCCGCCCGGAGGCGACCCTTGCGCGCTTCGTTCGACCGGGCCCTAGTGGTGCGACCCGTACGAGGAGCTCAGCGGGATCAGCTGCGCCTCCTCGCGACTCTTGTTCTCGTGGCTGACGACCATCCAGCCGAGCGCCGGCGTCGCCAGCTGCGCCGCCGGGTTGACGGTCAGCGTCTCGGTGGCCGAGCCGTTCGGCGGGATCACGTCGAACATGCCGTTGCTCACCGCGGGCGAGCCCGGGCTGAACGTCGCCGACATGTCGCTCGTGTCCTGCGTGTCGTCGGTCAGCGACGTCGCCAGCACCGAGTACGTGAAGTGCCCGGAGGTGGAGACGCAATACGCGGCCGAGTCGCAGAGCAGCGACATGTCCACCGGCATGACGATCGTGTTGCTGTCGGTCGGTGCGTCCGCGAAGTAGTCCAGGATCCCGCTCCCGCTGTGGAGATCGTAGACCCCAACGACGTCGATGCCGTTGAAGTCCTGCCCCTGGAGCGCGCCGAGGTCGGCCGCCTCGATGTCGTAGTCCGGCACGCCGTCGTTGTTCGCGTCGACCAGGACGTCGAAGACGTCCTGCGTCGCGTTCGACCAGCGGTGGTTCGTGCTGATCGCGAACTGCAGGACGCCCGCGTTCTGGTCGCCGACGCCGGGGAAGGCGCTGACGCCCGCGGCCTCGAGGTCGTCCGAGCCGAGACGGTGGTCGTGCTTGTCCTTGATGCCCCAGTCGTACCAGTCGGCGGTGCCGGTGGCCGCCCCGCGGAAGTTCGTCGTCAACGCGGTGGCCGTGTTCGTCTTGTTGATCTTCCGGTCGTCGATCTTCGTGTCGATGTTCGAGACGGCCTGCGGGACCATGTAGTACGGCACCCGCAGCGTGACGCCGTTGTTGCTCCCGGACTGCGGGGTGAACACGAGGTCTCCGGAGAGGTCGTTGAACGCCGTCAGGCCGGGCTGGCTCGCCCCGCCGGCCGTGGCGGCCGGGACGGAGAGCCGTACGGCGACGTCGCGCTGACCGCGCGGCGGCACCGACACCGACGACGGGAAGATCGACACCGAGTGTGGAGCACCCGCGTCGAGCGAGTCGGCGATGGTGAACGTCGCCCACGAGTTGCCGAAGTTCGTGAGGTGGACGACGTCGATGTCGTTGTAGTCACGCGTGAGCTCGTTGAACCCGTAGTTCAGGACGCCCATGTCGTGATCGCCGAGCGCGACGACCTGCGTCTGCACGGCCGGGAGCGCCTGGATGAAGCCGCTGCCCGCGCCCGCCGCCGTGTAGCCGGCGACCATCGACGGGTCGGCGGTGTTCTCGATCGCGGCGTCCCAGTACTTCACCTTCCGCCAGCTCGGGTGCGCCTGCTTCACGAGCGCCGCCTCGCCGGCGGTCATCGGGGTGGCCATCGAGGTGCCGGAGTCGACGAGGGCGCCGACGCCGGTGCCCATGCCGGCCGAGAAGACGCTCACGCCCGGTGCGGTCACGTTCGGCTTCAGGTAGCTGTCACCCGTCCGCGGGCCCCAGGACGAGAAGCTCGCCAGCGCCTCGAAGCCCGGGTTCGACAGCGTCGCCGAGGTCAGCGTCGTCGTCCCGCCGTCGGCCGCGAACACCTTGCCGCCGTCGGTCGACGCCGCGGGCGGGTTGTTCGTGTCACCCGGGAGCCCGAGGAACGGAATCGTCACGACCACCTGTTGGCCCGTGTTCGGGTCCGACGTGATCGGGCCCTCGTAGGGTGGGTAGCCGCCCGCGCTGTTGACCATCGCAACCGCGGCCGCGCCCTCCTGCTGGCCGACGATCGCCTTGTGCACGCGGGCGCACGGCGTCCCGTCGACGCTGGGACCTCCGCGCCGGACTACGACGAGCGTGTTCGGCGGAACCCCGCCGGCCGGATATTCCGAGGCGAGGCAGCCGTCGTTGATGCCGCCTGCGCCGTCGGAGAGGACCATCACGTGGAGCGCTCCGGACGGCAGCGGCGTGAAGCCGTTGGCGTTGATCGCCGTCGCGCTCGAGCCGGTGGAGAGGCCCATCTGCGCAGCCGGGAACGACTGCGTCCCGTCGTTGGCGGCGGCGGCGATGACGTCGTCGCCGGAGGCGGGCGAGCTCGTGATGTACGCGCTCCCGCCCTCGTTGCCGGAGGCGGCGACGACGATGATGCCGTCGTGGGCGGCGTTCTCGGCCGCGACCGCGTCCGGGGAGTCGGCGCTGCCGAACGGAGCGCCGAGCGACATGTTGATCACGTCCATGTGGTTGTCGACGGCCCACTCGATGCCGTCGATCACCTCGTTCGTCGAGCCCTGGCAGCCGAAGATCCTCACGGCGTAGAGGTCGGCCTTCGGCGCGACGCCGGGGCCGACCAGCCAGTTGTTGGACGAGATGGTGGACGCGTTGTACGAGCCGGTGTACGTCTTGCCGGTCCCGAGGACGCCGAAGCCGGCGAGCGTGCCGGCGGTGTGCGTCCCGTGGTTGTTGCAGTCGAGCGGGTTCGGGTCGGGCTGGGGAGTCGGCTGGTAGCTCGGCGAGCTCGGGTCGGCGTTGTACGAGTCGCCGACGAGGTCGATGCCGCCCTTGACCTTCGGCGCGTTCGGGCCGAAGCACGGCGTCAGGGCCGCCGTCATGCAGACCGAGGTCAAGGTCGGATCGGCCGTGTCCATCGAGAGCGCCTGCTGGTAGGCGGCGACGGTGCCCGGGCCGCCGAAGTCGGCGTGCGTGTAGTCGATGCCGGTGTCGAGGTCGGCGATCTTGATGCCCTCGCCGTGGAACCCGTTGAGGCCGTCCCACACCTGCGGGCCCCCGATCAGCGGGACGCCGTGGATGTTGGCCGGCTTGGCCAGCTCGAGCGGGTGAACCGCGACGACGCCCGGCAGCGACGCGAGCGACGCGGCCTGGCTGGCGTTGATCTCGACCTTGAATCCGTTGTAGGCCGCCTGGTACGAGGCCAGGATCTGGCCGCCGTGCTGGCGGACCGCGCTCTCGACCGGAGCCTGCTGCGATTGCAGCTGGCTGCGGATCGAGGCCCTCTGGCCGTCGGTGAGCCCGTTCGCGGAGTTCGCGTCCGCGACGGTGATCGGGTCACCTGCGAGCTGGACGACGACGGTCGTCAGCTCGTTCCCGTAGCCGAGGGGTTTCGTCAGCTGGCCCGTCACCGAGCCGCCGGGCACGGGAACTCTCGCCGCGCCCGCCGCCGAGACGGCGACGAATGCGGCCGCGACAGCGACCAGTGCGACGATCCAGGATGCCCGCCCGGACCTGCGCCCTCGCCCTGTCGGGAGTCCGACACGACTGTCTTTCAACGTCTCTCCTCTCCCCAACAATCTGAGCCGCACTGCGGTCCCGGCGCCGCGCCACCCGCACACGGCTGCTTGCCTGCCGGCCCGCCGAACAACCCCTGATCGGCTGTCTGATAGTGACCCGGACCACGCACCTCGTCAAGATGTGACGACCGCCCCGAACGAGGGTTAGCGGGCCCGATTCCGCTTAACCGTGCGGTTTTGCCATCGCCCGGTAGTCGAGCGCCTCGTCCAGGACCGAGTCCTCGACGCCCTTCTCCCGGGCCACCTCCCGGAGGGAGCGCCCGGAGGCCGCCGCCTCCTTCACGATCTCGCTCGCCCGGTCGTAGCCGATGTACGGGTTCAGGGCGGTCGCGGCGGACAGGGTCAGCTCCGCGTAGCGCTCGCAGGTCTCCCGGTTCGCCTCGATCCCGTCCACGCACTTCTCGGCGAACAGGCGGCACGAGGCGGCGAGGAGCTTGACCGAGTCGAGGATGTTCCGGGCCAGGAGCGGCACGAAGACGTTCAGCTCGAAGTGGCCCTGCATCCCGCCGACGGCGATCGCCGTGTCGTTCCCGATCACCTGCGCGGCGACCTGGGTCACGACCTCCGGCATCACCGGATTGACCTTGCCCGGCATGATCGAGCTCCCCTTCTGGAGCTCCGGGAGGACGATCTCGGCGAGGCCGGCGCGGGGGCCCGAGCCGAGGTAGCGGATGTCGTTGGCGACCTTCGTCAGCGAGACGGCGACCGTCTTCAGCGCGCCGGAGGCCTCGACGATGCCGTCGCGGGCCGCCTGCGCCTCGAACGGGTCGGCCGGCGCCGAGATCGGCAGCCCCGTCTCCTTCGCCATCAGCTCGCGCACGCGCGCGGCGAACTCCGGATGCGTGTTCAGCCCGGTGCCCGTGGCGGTGCCGCCGAGCGGGATCTGGCCGAGCCGCGGCAGCGCGTCCTTGACGCGCGCCTCGCCCTGGCGCACCTGCGCCGCGTAGCCGGCGAACTCCTGGCCGAGCGTCACGGGGACGGCGTCCATCCAGTGGGTGCGGCCCGACTTGACGACGTCGTCGAACTCGCGGGCCTTCGCCTCGAGCGAGCCGGCGAGCCGGTCGAGCGCCGGGAGGAGGTCGTTCGTGATCTCGTCGAGCGCGGCCAGGTGGACGGCCGACGGGAAGACGTCGTTCGAGGACTGGCCCATGTTCACGTCGTCGTTCGCGTGGACGCCCTCGCCGGCCAGCGTTGCGATCACCTCGTTCGCGTTCATGTTCGAGGAGGTGCCGGAGCCTGTCTGGAAGACGTCGATCGGGAACTGGTCGTCGAGCTCGCCGCGCGCGATCCGGTCGGCTGCGGCGGCGATCCGCTCCGCCTTGTCGCGATCGAGGAGGCCGAGGTCGGCGTTCGCGCGCGCCGCGGCGCCCTTGATCCGGCCGAGCCAGCGCGCGACGGGCGCGGGGATCGGCTCGCCGGAGACGGGGAAGTTGGCGACGGCCTTCGCGGTCTCGCCGCCCCAGAGCTGCTGTGTGTCCTCTGTCGTGCTCATGGCGCGAGTGTAGGCGAACGCTCGCGGGCGGGGCGTTGGCGCACATCCGCGTGCGCGCGGAGGGCGGGTGCGGGAGATCCCGCTAGGCGACGGTGCGGAGCCGGCGCGCGTGGAGCGGCCGCTCGCGGAGGGCGCGGCGCTGGATCTCCGTCAGCTCGGCGGAGTGCGCCCAGCCGACGTAGCCGCAGCGCGGGCACTCGGCGGACTCGACGTGGCGCCAGACGTTGTAGCGGGCGGTGCGAACGGCGCCGCAGCGGAGGCACTCGACGGTGAGCGTGTCCACGCCGGGACCATCGGCGTCCGAAGGGTTGCGGCTCTCCCCTAGAAGGGGGATGGCTCGCCGGCGGCCTGCGCGGCCTCCAGCAGGGCGTCCCAGGTGCAGAGCTTCACGCGCGGGCGTCCGAGCTTCTCCCCGGCGGCGCGCTCGGCCTCGTCGATCGCAGCCCAGCCGGCCTGGTGCACCGGGTGGACGCCGCGCTCGTCGAGCAGCGCGTCCACGGCGGCGGCGCTCGCGCCCTTCGGGACGAGCCGGCCCGCGTGGACGTCCTCCAGCAGCAGATCGACCGTCTCGGTCGCGTCCTTCTTGTTCGTGCCGATCACGCCGCTCGGGCCGCGCTTGATCCAGCCGGCGCAGTAGACGCCGGGCAGCGGCGGGCCGCTCGCGTCGAGGACGCGGCCGCCGTTGTTCGGGATCGTCCCGCGCCGCTCCTCGAACGGGACCTCGGGGAGCGCGACGCCGCGGTAGCCGACGCTCCGGAAGACGAGGCCGCACGGGATCGTCTCGCGCTCGTCCGTCGGGACGGCGGCGATCCGGCCGGACTCGTCCGCCTCGAGCCGGTTGCGGACGAGCTCGACCGCCTCGACCTTCTCGTCGCCGAGCAAGGCGACCGGCGAGACGAGGAACCGGAGGTAGAGCCTCCGCGGGTGACCCTGGAGCGGCCGCGCGGCGTACCCGCGGAGCACCTCGAGGTTCCGGGTCGCGTTCGTGTCGCCCGCGAGCGCCGCCTCGCTCGCCGGGTCGAGCTCGAGGTCGGCCGGGTCGACGACGACGTCGCAGCCGGCGAGCTCGCCGAGCTCGATCAGCTCCGGCGTCGTGAAGGCGGCCTGCACCGGGCCGCGCCGGGCGAGCATGAAGATCTCCTTGATCGGCGCGCCCGCGATCGCGGCGATGGCCGCGTCGGTCGTGTCGGTCGGGCCGAGCTCCTCGGGCGTGAGCGCGAGCATCCGGGCGACGTCGACGGCGACGTTCCCGGCCCCGACGACGACGGCGCACTCGACGCCGAGGTCGAAGTCGAGATCCTGGTAGTCCGGGTGGCCGTTGTACCAGGCGACGAACTCGGTGGCGGGCCAGCTGCCGGCCAGGTCCTCGCCGGGGATCCCCATCCGCCGGTCGCTCTGGGCGCCCACGGAGTAGATGACGGCGTCGTAGAGCGCGACGAGATCCGCGTGGTGGAGGTCGCGGCCGGCCTCGACGTTGCCGAGGAAGCGGAAGCCGGGTCGCTCGGCGATCTTCTCGAAGGCGCGGGAGACCGACTTGATCTTCGGATGGTCCGGCGCGACCCCGAGCCGGACGAGGCCCCACGGGGTCGGTAGCCGCTCGATCATGTCGACCTCGACGGGCACGTCCCCGCCGAGCAGGGCCCCGGCGGCGTAGAAGCCGGCCGGGCCGGATCCGACCACGGCGACGCGGAGCACCGGCGGGTTGCCGTTCGAGCTCATCGAGGAGTGATGCTAGTCGGCCGTCCCGGCCAGGGCTTCCGGGAGATCGCGGACGTCTCCTGCGGACATGCCCTGGTGTCAGACACGGCTCGCGAAAGTGTCACGCCTTCCACGCGAATGTGTGACGAACGTTCCACAGTTCCGCATGGATGGCGGGCTCGAGCACGAACGCGGCCGCGGCTGCGGGACAGGTCCCGGTGTCAGACACCCACACGAGAGTGTCACGGATCCGGGGCGTCGAGAAGCGGCCCGACGGGACGCTGCCTGCGGAGCCGGGGCGGGTCAGTGAGAGCAGCCGGAGCCGCAGCCGCCGACCGCGTCGCCGGCGTCCTCGTCCGCGACCTGGAACGAGTGGCCGCAGCCGCAGGAGGAGACCGCGTTCGGGTTGTCGATCTTGAACCCGGACTCCTGGATCGTCTCGAGGTAGTCGACGGTCGCGCCGCGGAGGTACGGGGCGCTGAACGGGTCGACGACGACGGTCACGCCCTCGCACTCGAACTCGACGTCGCCCTCGAGGGCGCCGCGGTCGAAGCCGAGGCCGTACTGGAAGCCGGAGCAGCCGCCGCCCTCGATCGCCACGCGGAGGACGGAGACATCCGTCTCCTCCGCCATCAGCGCGCTGATCTTCGCCGCCGCCGCGGGCGTCAGCGAGACGAGCTGATCGGTGCGCTCCTGGATCTCCACAGGCCCATCGTACCAACGGCACCCGCCGTTCCGAATGCCCCGTTCGGATCCATGTTTGTAACAGCCGTCTCACGCTCCGCTCCGGGGTTTGCGCTTGACCAAGTTCAGCCGCACGGAGCTTGATAACGTCATCCGTTCGGTGGGTGGTACGACCCTGACGACGGCGGGAAGGAGAGGCGCCGGCAGATGCTGAGCGACTGGCTTCCGTTCCTCATCTACGCGCTCATGGCGCTCGCCATCCCCGCCACGATGATCGTCATGTCCTTCGCCTTCGCCCAGCGGCCGTCGCGGCGCACACGCGCGCGCGTGATCCCCTTCGAGTCGGGCGTGTCGAAGGGCCAGATGCAGGCCCAGCGCTTCACCGTCAGCTTCTACCTCACGGCGATGCTCTTCATCGTCTTCGACATCGAGATCGTCTTCCTCTACCCGCTCGCCGTGCAGCTCCACGCGCTCGGCTGGTTCGGGTTCGTCGAGTTCGCGTTCTTCATCGCGATCCTGCTCGTCGCCTACGTCTACATCTGGCGCAAGGGCGCGCTGGAGTGGTGAGTTGGCGCGGCTGAGGGACTACGGGCTCCAGTCGGAGCGGCTGCTCTGGCCGACGAAGGGGCCGTCGCACTTCGAGGAGGAGCTCGGCGCCGACGAGCTGGAGCAGGCGCTCGGGATCACGACGCTCGAGAAGGCGGTGCGCTGGGCGCAGACGAAGTCGATGTGGCCGGACACGTTCGGGCTCGCCTGCTGCGCGATCGAGATGATGTCGATCGTCTCGGCCCGCCACGACCTCGCCCGCTTCGGGATGGAGGCGTTCCGCTCGTCGCCGCGCCAGGCCGACCTGCTCATCGTCTCCGGCCGCGTCTCGCACAAGATGGCGGCGCCGCTCCGGCAGATCTACGACCAGATGCTCGAGCCCAAGTGGGTGATCGCGATGGGCGCCTGCGCCAGCTCCGGCGGGATGTTCAACAACTACGCGATCCTCCAGGGCGTCGACCGCATCGTCCCGGTCGACATCTACGTCCCCTTCTGTCCGCCTCGGCCCGAGGCGCTGATGGAGGGGATCATCCGCCTCCACGAGGCGCACCTCGCCGGGGTGCCGCCGGCGTACGAGCGGCGCGAGGTTGCGACATGAGCTTGCTCATGTTGCAACCGGGGAGGGGGACTCGGGGGAACCGAGAGGTTCCCCCTTGCACCGCGTCGCACCTCCGGTGCGGCGCGGTGGAAAACGAGGTGGCGACGTGAGCTGGGACGACGTCCCCGGCTTCGTCTCCGTGAACGAGGCGCACGGCGAGACGACCGTCACCGTCGAGCGCGCCGCCGTGCGCGACGCGTGCACGTACGCGCGCGACGAGCTCGGCTTCGACTTCCTCTCCGACGTCGTCGCCACGGACTACCTCGACTGGGGCGCGAGGGGCGTCTCCGGCTACATCGGCACCGCCGCCGGCCGCGACCTGAACCTGCCGATGACGCAGGGGCTGCAGAACAGCCCGGAAGCGAAGCCGAAGCGGTTCTCCGTCAGCTGGCAGCTGCTCGCGCTCCGCGAGGGCGCGCCGCGCGTCCGGCTCCAGACCTGGGTCGACGACGGCGAGCCCGTCCCGAGCGTCGTCTCCGTCTGGCCCACCGCCGACTGGCACGAGCGGGAGCAGTTCGACCTGATGGGGATCCGGTTCGAGGGCCACCCGAATCTCAGCCGGATCCTGCTCGAGGACGACTGGGAGGGTCACCCGCTGCGCAAGGACTACCCGATCGGCGGCGAGCCGGTCCGCTTCTCGGACGCCGAATGACGGTCGCGCCGGAGAAGCCGTCGGCGCGCCCGGCCGGCTGGCCGGTGGTCGCGCCGCCGCAGTACGAAGGCTCGCGCATCCCGGCACGGGTGCCGACGATCAAGGACGTCCCGGCCGAGCTGCAGGACGTCGACGACATCCTCCAGGTCAACTTCGGCCCGAACCATCCGTCCACGCACGGCGTTCTCCGGCTGATCGTCGACCTCGACGGCGAGACCGTCGTCGGGCTCGCCGCGGTGATCGGCTATCTCCACACCGGCTTCGAGAAGAGCATCGAGTCGAAGACGTGGTGGAAGGCGATCACGTACCCGGAGCGGATCGACTACGTCGGCTACCAGAACGCGGAGCTCGTCTTCGTGCTCGCGGTCGAGAAGCTGCTCGGGATCGAGGTGCCGGAGAAGGCGACCTGGATGCGGATGCTGCTCTGCGAGTTGAACCGGATCCACTCGCATCTCGTCTACCTCGGCACGTCGGCGCTCGAGCTCGGGGCCGTGTCGATGTTCTGGTACACGTTCCGCGAGCGCGACCTGATCATGGACCTCTCGGAGCTCGTCGCCGGGACGCGCATGCACACGCGCTACTTCCAGGTCGGCGGGCTCGCCGAGGACATCCCGCAGGGCTTCTATCCCGAGGCCCGCAAGTTCGTCGAGCAGATGCCGAAGGGGCTCGACGACTACCTGACGCTGCTCGACCGCAACATGATCTGGCTCGAGCGGACGAAGGGCGTCGGCGACCTCTCCGCGCGGGACGCGATCGCACTCGGCCAGTCCGGCCCGAACCTTCGCGCCTCCGGCGTCGACTGGGACCTGCGGCGCGACGACCCGTACCTCGCGTACGACCAGGTCGAGTTCCGCGTCCCGGTCTACGCGAACGGCGACGTCTACGACCGCTACCGCGTGCGCATGGACGAGATGGCCGAGTCGGTGCGGATCATCCGCCAGTGCCTCGACCGGCTCGAGCAGATGGAGGGGGAGCCGTGGATCGCGGACGACCGCAAGGTCGTGCTGCCGCCGCGCGAGGAGCTGCACACGTCGATGGAGTCGCTGATCCACCACTTCAAGATCGTGACCGAGGGCTACCGCGTGCCCGAGGGGGAGGTCTACGCGGCGATCGAGTCGCCGCGCGGCGAGTCCGGCTGTTACGTCGTCTCCGACGGCGGGCCGAAGCCGTGGCGCGTCCACTTCCGCGCGCCGTCGTTCGTCGCGCTCGAGGCGACGGCGACGTGCATGCACGACTCGCTCGTCGCCGACCTGATCGCGATCGTCGGCTCGCTCGACTCCGTGATGGGGGACACCGACCGGTGACAGAGCTTTTCGACGAGATCCAGGAGGTGCGGAAGCTCTATCCGGCAGGCGCGCGCTCGGCGGTGCTGCCGGCGCTGCGGCTCGCCCAGGAGCGCTACGGCTGGCTTTCCCGCGAGGCGCTCGAGGAGGTCGCCGACGCGCTCGAGCTGACGCCGGCCTACTGCATGTCGGTGGCGAGCTTCTACGACATGTTCCATCTGGAGCCCGTCGGCACGCATCTGATCGAGGTCTGCACGAACGTCTGCTGCGGGCTCGTGAACGCGCAGCCGGTGTTCGAGGCGTTCCAGCGGGAGCTCGGGGTCGGGCCGGGCGAGACGACCGGCGACGGCGCGATCACGCTGCGCGCGGTCGAGTGCCTCGGCGCGTGCTGGACGCCGACCGTCGTCGCCGTCGACCGCCGCTACCGGCTGAACGTCACGCCGGACGACGTCGCCGCGATCGTCGCGGAGCTGCGCGATGCCTGATTCGCCCGTGCTCGTCCTCGCCGGCGCCGAGGAGTCGCCGCTCCGCGACCTCGCCGCGTACCGCGCCGCCGGCGGCTACCTCCAGCTCGAGCGCGTGCGCGCGATGGAGCCGCAGGCGGTGACGCAGGAGCTGATCGAGTCGAACCTCCGCGGCCGCGGCGGCGCCTTCTTCCCGATGGGCCGCAAGGCGAGCTTCATCCCGACCCCGGACAAGATCGCGAAGCCGATCTACATCACGGTCAACGCCGACGAGTCCGAGCCGGGAACGTTCAAGGACCGCGAGATCATGCTGCGCGTCCCGCACCGGTTGATCGAGGGCTGTCTGATCGCGGCGCACGCGATCCAGTCGCGCCACGTCTACATCTACATCCGCGGCGAGTACCTCGAGGAGTACGAGGTGCTCGAGGCGGCGCGCGTCGAGGCGAAGGAGGCGGGAATCCTCGGCGACGTGCAGATCGTCCTCCACCGCGGCGCGGGCGCGTACATCTGCGGCGAGGAGACGGGCCTGCTCGAGTCGCTCGAGGGCAAGCGCGGGCAGCCGCGCTCGAAGCCGCCGTTCCCGGCGATCTCCGGCCTCTACGCGTCGCCGACGCTGATCAACAACGTCGAGACGATCACGACGATCCCGAAGGTGATCGAGCTCGGGCCGGAGGACTATGCGAAGATCGGCGCACCGCCGGACTCGACCGGCACGCGCGTCTTCTGCCTCTCGGGCAACGTGAAGCGGCCCGGCCCGTACGAGCTGCCGCACGGGATCACGGTGCGGCATCTGATCGAGGA
>Ga0335085_10009367_pt1 | contig 14784 bp, 10 predicted proteins | sample Lox_Sample_45_FD_206712 | JGI IMG/M metagenome (GOLD analysis project Ga0335085, IMG submission 206712) | Soil microbial communities from Loxahatchee National Wildlife Refuge, Florida, United States - Lox_Sample_4.5 | ecosystem: Environmental > Terrestrial > Soil > Wetlands | place: USA... | reverse complement strand
GTCTGGGCCTATATGGGTCCGGCGCCGGTGCCGCTGCTGCCGCGCTGGGATCTGCTGGTGCGCGAGGATCTCGATCGCGCGATCGAGATCTATCCGCTGCCCTGCAACTGGGTGCAGTGCATGGACAACTCCGCCGACCCCGTGCATTTCGAATTCCTGCACGCGAAGTTCGGCAATTACCAGGAAAAGAAAGCAGGCCGCCCGCCGGCGATGAATCCGGCGCGGCACGTGAAGATCGCGTTCGATACGTTCAAATACGGCTTCTACAAGCGCCGCCTGCTCGAGGGCGAGCCCGAGACGTCGGACGACTGGACCGTCGGTCATCCCGTGCTCTTCCCGCAGATTCTGGCGCAAGGCGCGGCCGAAGCGCCGGGCTTCCAGATCCGCGTGCCGGTCGACGACACGCATACCTTGCAGATCATGTACCGCACCAGCAAGCGCAAGCCGGGTGCGGCGCCGCTGCCGATCAAGGTCACGAAAAAGCGCGTGCTCGACGACAACGGCAAGCTGATCGGCAACACCATCCCGCTGCAGGATTGCATCGCCTGGATCGGCCAGGGCCCGATCTCCGATCGCACCCGCGAGCATCTCGCGACCAGCGATCGCGGCGTCGCGCTCTATCACAAGATGCTGTTCGAGAATTGCGATCGTGTCGAGCAAGGGCTCGAGCCGATGGCGGTCATCCGCGACCGCGCCGAGAACGAGCCGATGATCGAGATCAAGCGCGAAGCCGCGACCTTGAAGGCGTTCGACTCGAAATACGAGAACAACTTCCAGGCGATCCAGAAAGAGCCGGCGCCAGCGAAGTAAGCGGGCGCCTTTTAGAGCTTCACCCCGTAATCGCGCTCCGCGGCGTCGCGCGTGACATAGCCGCGGGCGATATCGCGCGCGATCGCTTCGCGCGATCGCTCCGCCGGCGGCCCCCAGCCGCCGCCGCCGCCCGTCTCCAGCACGACGATGTCGCCGGGCTTGACCGGATAGTTGCGCACCTTGGAGATCACCTCGCTGCCTCCCGCGGCCTTATAGACGGTGACGCAGCCCGGCTGGCCGGCCTTGCCGCCCTGCACGCCCCACGGCGGATCGCGCGTGCGATCGACATTCGTCGTCAGCAGGCAGGGATAGGTGATCACGTATTTCTTGCGGAAACCGAGCCCGCCGCGGAATTTGCCGGCGCCGCCGGAATCGGTCCGCAGCTCCAATGACTGCACGCGAAACGGCAGGATCGATTCCTGCAACTCCATCGGTATGAGCCGCGTGTCGCCATGCGCCATGGTGCGGAACGGGCCGGCGCCGTCGTGGCCGTCGCCCGCGCCCCAGCCGCCATGGCCGCTGTCGTGCGCGAGAAAGGCGCGGCCGTCCGGCCAATTGCCGCGCACCATGAAGCCGGAATGCGTGCCGAAATGCGCGCCGGTCGCCTTGTCGGGCACCGCCGATTGCAGGGCGCGGATGATCGCATCGATCACGGTCGGCAGCGGGAACGGATAGCCGCCCATCGGCGCATCCGGCCGCGCGCTGATGATCTTGCCTTCGGGCAGGATCAGCTTCAGCGGCCGGTACATGCCTTCATTCGCCGGCTCGCGCGGCATGATGAGGTATTTGAAAGCGACGCGCGCTGCCGTCATGCCGCCGCCGAAATAGCCGGAGTTGATGTTGCCGGGGCGCTGCTCGGAAATCTCGGTGAAATCGACAATCATCTCGTCGCCGGCGATCGTCACCTTCACCTTGATGGGCACCGGATCGTCGGTGATCGTGTCGTTGTCGAGACAGGTCTCGGTCTCGTAGACCCCGTCGGGAATGGCGCGGATCGCGGCGCGCGCCGCGTCTTCCGCCTGATCGAGGATGGTCGCGATGGCGGCGTTGAAGGTTGCGATGCCGTATTTCTCGGCGAGCGCAATCGTGAGATCGCGGCCGAGAAAGCAGCCGGCAAGCTGCGCCGAGATATCGCCCATCAGATCGACCGGCAGCCGCGTGTTGTTCTCGATGATGCGATAGACCTCCTCGATCGGCTCGCCTTTCGACCAGAGCTTGATCGAACGCAGCTGCAGGCCTTCCATGAAGATATCGGTGGTGTGGCCGCTCGGCACGCCGCCGATATCGATCCAATGCACGTTGATGGCGAAGAAGCCGATCAGTGTCTTGGGCGCCGGCCCGGCATAGATCGGCGTGTACATCACCGTGTTGTTGAGGTGCTGGCCCTGCACCGCGGCGTGATTGCAGACGACGACATCACCTTCGAAGAGCCGCTCGCGGCCATAGATCTTCAGCCCGTCGCGCACCGCCGTGCCGACCGTGTCGGCGACGAAAGGCGGCATGCCGCCGGTCGATTGCGCGACGAGATGGCCATCGGTGTTTACCAGGCCGACGGCGAAGTCTTTGTACTCGTACACATAAGGACTAAAGGCCGTGCGCGTGATATTGGCGTCGATCTGATCGGCGATCGAGACGACACCGTAGCGGATCACCTCGAGCGTGATCGGATCGAGCTTGGCGGCGGTTTGGGCGATAGTGTCCATGTCGCTCTCTCTCCTACCTGCCACCGCTGCAATCGATGCGGATCTCGCCCATCGTGCCGATCTTAAAACGATCGCCCGGCCAGACCAGCGTGGTCGAGCCGTATTCCTCGATCACCGCCGGCCCCGCGCCCCCGAATCCGGCCGGCAGCGAATCACGTTCGTAGACCCGCGTCTCGACCAAGCCCGCTTTGCCGAAATAAACCGGCCGCGTGCTCTCGCCGCGACCTTTGCCGGCGCGGCGCGGCAGCCGCGCGATATCCGGGCGGCGCAGTTTCGCGAAGCCCGAAACGAGCAGCGCCTGAAGCTCCGCCGGCGCTTTCGAATCGGCATGGCCATAGCGGCGCTTGTAGTCGCGGGTGAAGGCTTCGTGAATTTGCGCCGCGGTCTTGAGGCCGGTGATCGGCACTTTGATGTTGTGACGCTGGCCGCGATAGCGCATCTCGGCGTGGCGCTCGTAAAAGATCTCGCTCGCGCCGAATTCGCGGGTGAGCGCCTCGGCCGCTTCGCGCTCCATCGCCTGAAATTCCTCTTCCATCGTCGAGACGATCTTATCATCCAGCAAGCCGGTGAAGGTCTTGGCGAAATCGATGCGGGCATCGGCCAAGAGCATGCCGATGGCCGAGAAATTGCCTGGCTCGGGCGGGATGATCACCTGTGGGATCGACAGCTCATGCGCCAGCGCCGAGGCATGGAGCGGACCGCCGCCGCCATAGCAGAAGAGCGCGAAATCGCGCGGGTCGAGCCCGTGCTCGATCGAGACGCGGCGAATCGCTCCGGCCATGGTGACCGTCGCGATCGCCAGCGCACCATCCGCCATCTCGATCACGCCGCGCTCCCCGGTATAGCCGAGCGGCGTCGCGACGCGCTCGGCCAGCGCGCGTTTGGCGAGGTCCGTGTCGAGCGATAGCTCGCCGCCGAGGAAGTGATCGGGATTGAGCCGGCCGAGCAGGAGATTCGCATCGGTCACGGTCGGCGCCTCGCCGCCGCGACCGTAGCAGACCGGGCCCGGCGTCGAGCCGGCGCTTTGCGGCCCGACATGCACTCGCTTCTGCTCATCGAGCCAGATGATCGAGCCGCCGCCCGAGCCGACTTCGACGATATCGATGACCGGCGATTTGACCGGAAAGCCTTTGATGTAGCCGTTGGCGTAATAGACCGAATCGACCGAGAAGCGTCCGCGCTCGACCAGCGCGCATTTCGCCGTCGTGCCGCCCATGTCGAACGCGACGACATTCGCGATGCCGAGCGCTTCGGCATAGGCGCCGGCGCCGATGCAACCGCCGATCGGGCCCGACTCGACCAGCGCGATCGGCTGGCGGCAGGTCCGCGCGACCGAGAGCAGCCCGCCATTCGAGCCCATCATGAAAAGCGAGCCGTCATAGCCGCGCTGCGTCAGATCGCTTTCGAGACGGCGGATATAGGTGTTCACCTGCGGCCCGACATAGGCATTCGCCGCCGCAGTCGAGCAGCGCTCGTATTCGTACCACTCGCGCGTCAGCTCGGTGCTGCAGGTGACATAGACGCCCGGCAACATGCGCTGCAGCGTCTCGGCAGCGCGCTGCTCATGGCTCGGGTCCAGATAGGAATTCATGAAGAACACGGCGACGGCATCGACCTTTTGCCGCTTCAGCTCCTCAGCGAGTTTTTCGAGCGCGGCCATATCGAGCGGCGTGACGATCGCGCCCTTGGCGTCGAGCCGCTCCGGCACCTCGAAGCGCAGCTCGCGCGGGATCAGCGGCTCGTCGCGCTGGTAATGCAGATCAAAGGGATCGGGACGGTTGGCGCGCGCGATCTCGAGCACGTCGCGGAAGCCGGCGGAGGTCACGAGTGCGGTGCGCGCGCCGCGGCGCTGGATCAGCGAATTGATGACCAGCGTCGTGCCGTGGTTGAAGAAATTCGCCGACGCAGGATCGATCTGCGCCTTGGAGAAGCAATCGAGGATGCCGTCGACGAAGTTCTCGTACGTCGTCGGGCTCTTGGTGTAGACCACCTTCTGGCTATCGTGATCGAAGGCGACGAGATCGGTAAACGTGCCGCCGATATCGACCGCCACCACATACGCCATCGCACCGCTCCCGCCCACCTTATTCGATATCGACAATACCGCAGAAACCGGTACCGTGAAATTCGCCATGGAAGCCGCCGCTCCGCCGAATATCGCCGCCGCCGAACGGGAGCTTTTCGGCCATCCGCGAGATGTGGGAGCGATTTTCCTATTACGGGATGCGCTCGCTGCTCGTCCTCTACATGGTGAAATACCTGCTCCATCCCGGCACGATCGACGGCGTCATCGGCTTTGCAGCGCTGCGCGGCGTTCTCGAAGGCATCTTCGGACCGCTCGATATCCAGCCGCTCGCCTCGCAGATCTACGGCCTCTACGCCGCCTTCGTTTACCTGACGCCGATCGTTGGCGGTTATCTCGCCGACCGCTGGCTCGGCCAGCGCCGCACGGTGATCATCGGCGCGGTGCTGATGGCGCTTGGCCATTTCATGATGGCGTTCGAATCGCTGTTCCTTTTCGCGCTGCTCGCGCTGATCCTCGGCAATGGCGCATTCAAGCCGAACATCTCGACGCAGGTCGGCCGGCTTTACGCGCCGGGCGATCAACGCCGCGACCGCGCCTATTCGGTCTTCTATGTCGGCATCAATCTCGGCGCCTTCTTCTCGCCGCTGGTCTGCGGCACGCTCGGCGAAGAAGTCGGCTGGGGCTATGGCTTCAGCGCCGCGGGAATCGGCATGGTGATCGCGCTGAGCATCTATCTCTTCGCGCTGCGTATCCTGCCGCCGGACGAGCCGCAGATCACGCGCGCCGGCGCAACGCGGCCGCGACTCACGGCCGAAGAGCGGCGCGGCATCGCCGGCCTCCTGCTCCTCTTCATCCCCGTGACCTTGTTCTGGGCCGGGTACGAGCAGCAGGGCAACACGATCGCGCTCTGGGCCGACAGCTTCACCGACCGGACGCTCGATCTCGGCTTCGTGTCGGCGACCATCCCGACGACCTGGTTCCAGTCCTTCAACCCGTTCATGATCTTCGCCTTCACGCCTTTCATCGTCGCGCTGTGGCGGCGGCAGGCGGCGCGCGGCGCAGAGCCGACGACGGTGACGAAGATCGCGATCGGCTGTCTCGGCGTGGCGCTGGCCAATCTGATCATGGCCTATGCCGCCTGGCACACCGGCGCCGGCGGCAAGGCGAGCTGGCTCTGGCTCTTTGCCTATTTCGTCGTGCTCACCCTGGGTGAGCTTTATCTGTCGCCGACCAGCCTGTCGCTCGTCACCAAGATCGCGCCGGCCTCGATTGTCTCGCTGATGATGGGCGTGTGGCTGGCGACGAGCTTCGTCGGCAATTTCCTCGCCGGCTGGCTCGGCTCCTATTGGAGCGCGATGGCGAAGCCCGATTTCTTCCTGATGATCGCGGGGGTCGGCGCGGTGGCCGCACTGCTCGTCTGGCTAATCGGCCGGCCGCTCGGCATCAAGCATTAACTCTGTTTAGCGACCCGAGAGAATCTTCACCGCTTCCTTCACGCCTTCCTGGCCTTCGGGATGATCGCGATGCCATTGGATGGTGAAGTTGTGGAATTTGATGCCGCGCGCTTTCGCCGCCGCGATCTCGGGCGCGATCCGCGATTCGGGATAGGTGTAGAGATCGCTGTTGGCGTATTTCCACACCAGCTTCTGCCCTTCGACCGTCTCGAGGAACGTGACGAAGAGGATCGCCGCGTTGGGCGCCGCCGCGTTCTTGGGGATCGAGAAATAGTAAAAGCGCAGCGCCGCGAAGTCCTCGGGAATGACATGCGCGATCGGCGCACCCTTGCGTTGGAACTCCACGTATTCGCGGCCGGTGCAATCCATCAGGAAGCCGACGAACTCGCCCGAGGCGACGCGCTCGAGATCGGAGCAGCGGATGAGTCCGGCAAGCTGCGGCGAAAGCTGGCGCGCGAAATCGATGGCTTTCTGGCCCCAGACATCGGAGCCGGACAGCAGCTCCCAGGACCCGGCATAGGGCGTCGACGCGATCTTGCCCTTCCACTCCGGCTTCAACATATCCGTCAGCTTGGTCGGCTTCTCGGGCGCGAGCTGCGTGTTGTAGACGATGCCCCCCGGCATGGTCGTGAAGATGCGGATGGCGCGGCCTTCGGCGTCGACCGAGGACGGATCGATCCGCCCGGGCAGCAGCGAGACCCAATTGACCGGCATCGACACGTTCTTCGAGGCAAGATCCGCGGCGTGCTGATCCGAGCCGATCACCGCATCGGTCGGCGACGCGCTGCCCGATGTATTGGCGAGCACCACCTGGTTCACGATCTCGGGCAAGGACGGCCCGGGCGTGAAGCGGATGGCGATATCCGTGCCGTAGGCCGCGTTCATCTTCGCGGCGATGTCTTTCAGCGCATCGGCGCCGCCGAGGATGCCGCCGCCCCATTCGAGATTGAGCTTCGGCTCCTTCTTCGCCGCTTCGATGATCTTGGCTAGGGCCGGGCTCGGCTGATCGGCGGCGTGTGCGACGCTGCAAGCCAGCACCAGCGCCGCGCCGGCGAGCGCCGCACGATGCCAACGCCTCATTTCGCGAGGACCGGCGACTTGTCGGCGTCGGAGAAATTCTTGCCGGCGTCGAAGCAGACGACATCGTTCTTGCCGGCATCGCGCACGATGCCGTGCGGATCGCGCCCCGCCTTCACCGCCGCGATCGAATCGAACGCGACTTTGCGCCACATGACGACGCCGCGATCCGAGGTGCCGAGGATTTCCTTGGTGCGATCGTGGATCGGACCCTGGCTTTCCTGCGCCGCGCGGTCCTGATCCTCCGAAGCGAGGCCCCACCAGCCATCCTCGACCCGCTTGTAGACGCCCGGCGTGTTGTGGTGGAGGCCGCGGCACTCGCGCTTGTAGGGGCCTTGCGGCTTGAAGCGGCTCTCGACGAAGAAGGTCGTCGTCGTCACATCGTCGGTCGGCACGCGGATATGGAAGAAGTCGCTCGGGATGCTACCGGCGCGCGCATTATGTCGCCGCGTCGAGGACGGAAAGATGTCGTGCACGATGTTGACCGCGCCGCCCGGATATTGCGAGGCCGTGCGGAAGCCGTACCACGTCGGCGTGTATTCGATTTCCGGGCGCTTCAGCGCGATCGAGGGATAGACCGAGGCATGGAGCGCCATGCTGTGATAAGGGTCCATGCCGTTCTCGGCGCGCTGGGCCCAGTTGCAATGATCGTCGCTCGCCCAGATCGTGCGGTCGCAATCGTCGAGCGCGAGCAGGTCGTAGCGCGGCAGGACGGGGGCCGGATCGGGACCGATATAAGCGAAGACCAGGCCGGCGGCGATCTGGATCTTGGCCGCGCGCTGCTTCACCTCCTCGCAAAGACGGGAGCTCGGCGGCTCGGCCGGCATCTCGATGCATTGGCCGTCGGCGCCGTAGAGCCAGCCGTGATAGCAGCAGCGGATGCCTTTCTCTTCGACGCGGCCGAACTCGAGCGAGGCGCGGCGATGGGCGCAAATGTGATCGAGCATCCCGATCTTGCCCTTGCCGTCACGGAACAGGACGAAGGTCTCGCCGAGCAGCTTGATCATGATCGGCTTGTTGCCGAGCTGCTCCTCGAACCACACCGGCCACCAATAGCGGCGCAGCATCTCGCCGCCCGGCGTGCCGGGGCCGACGCGCGTCAGCATCTCGTTTTCTTCAGGGGTCATCGCTCGCACTCGTCAAATGGTCGGCGCCAGATCGTCCGACGATCAGTTTACGGCAAGCACCGGCGAGCGTCCACCCGCGCAACCAAGGCATCGTGCCGCCGTTCTTCTCACACCACGAAACACATGTTGCGAATGGAGTTGTTCGTATGGTTGCAACAGTCCAGCCTACCTCAGACGTGCAGGAGACCAGCCGCCTCATCTCTTCGGAGAAAGTGACCGGCAGCAAGGTCGAGAACACCAAGGGCGACAATCTCGGTCATATCGAAGAGATCATGATCGACAAGATCAGCGGCCGCGTCGGCTATGCGGTGCTCAATTACGGCAGCTTCATGGGGCTTGGCGGCAAGCTCTTCGCCCTGCCGTGGGACATCCTCAAATACGACACGCGCCGCGACGCTTACGTCATCGGCATTCCGGAAGAGAAGCTGAAGAACGCGCCGAGCTTCGATAGCGGCGCATGGCCGAATATGAGCGATCCGACCTGGGGCAAGACGATCCACGATTATTACGGGTCGCCCGCCGATTGGTATCTCTCCGGCTACTGAGACGGCCGCGCGGTCAGCCGCGCTGCAACCGCTCCTCGGCCATGCGCTGCATCACGCCGGGCCGGCCGATGCGGTTGGATTGCTGGATCAGCGCCTGCACATAGGGCCCCGCCTCCACCGGCTCGTATTTGGCCGGGTTGGCGGGGCTTTGGCAGGTCGGCAGGCATTCGATGATTGTCGCCGCATGCGGGTTGAAGAACAGCGGCAGCGAGATCCGCGCCCGCGTCCCGGTGTTGAAATTCGACGCGCGGTGCAGGCTCGAGACGTAATACCCGTTGGTCCAGCGCGCCATGAGATCGGCGATGTTGACGACGAAGGCCCCCGGGATCGGCGGCAGGTCGATCCACTGGCCGGATGAATCGCGCACCTCGAGCCCGCCGAGCTCGTCCTGCGACAACAGGCTGAAGCTGCCGTAATCGGTATGGGGCGAGATGCCCCATTGCGTGCGCCCCGCCGTCGCCGGATCGACCGGCGGATAGTAATTGTAGGTCAGCGAGCCCGACGGGAAGCGATGCGCGGCATCGAGATAATCCTCGGGCAGGTCGAGGCTCAGCGCGAGCGCGCGGCAGAGAAGCTGCGCGACGCGGATGCGCTTGACGACATGCGCTTCGAGGAATTCGCGGAACCCCGGCATCAGCGCCGGATCGACCCACTTGCCGCGGCCGAGCATCCGGTTGGGATGATCCTCGACCTCGCCGGGCAACAGCGGCCGCGGCAGGCTGTAGGTCTGCTTCTGGTCGGTGTCCTTGTCGGGGTTGGCGCCCGGATTCTTACCGCCAACCGGCGTGTAATTGCAGGCCGCCTTCACCTCGGGCGGCAATTCGAAGAACAGCCGGCCCCAATCATGCGCCAAGGTGATCTCGGCCTCGGAGATGCCGTGGTTCGCCAAGTAGAAGAAACCAGTATCGATGCAGGTCTCGTGCAGCGCGCGGGCGACGCGTTTGCGCTCCTCGAGCGAGCCGCCATGGGCATAGGCCGAGAAATCGATGACCGGGATGGTCTTGCCCGTCTGCCGCTTCTGGCCGATCGATTGCACGCGCTGGCGATTGTCGAAATCGGCGAAAAGCTTGACCTCGTCATCCTTGACCGTCTGCATGGCGCCCGCTTCCTCGCGTCTCGGGCCTTTCCGGCCCTGATGATCGCATTATACTCGGATGGGCCGCCTCTCGTGTCGAAGAATTGGGCGTGGCGAAGAAATCGGCGGCCGGTGCGGGGGCAAAGACAATTAATCATGGCTAATGGCTACGACACAATCATCGTCGGCGCCGGCTCGGCCGGCTGCGTGTTGGCGGCACGGCTGGGTGAGGACAGCGCGCGCCGCATCCTCGTGCTCGAAGCCGGCGGCGAGGACAAGCACTGGCTGATCCACCTGCCCCTGGGCGTCGGCAAGGTGTGGAACAATCCGCGCTGGAACTGGAACTACTTCAGCGAGCCCGAGCCCCATCTCGACAATCGCCGCATCGAGCATCCGCGCGGCAAGGTGGTCGGCGGCTCGTCCTCGATCAACATCATGGCCTATGTCCGCTGCCACCGCGTCGATTACGACCGGCTGCCGCAGATGGGATTGAAGGGCTGGTCCTTCGCCGACGTTCTGCCCTATTTCAAGCGGGCCGAGAGCTACGAGGAAGGCGGCAACCTCTACCGCGGCGACAGCGGCCCGCTGAAGACGCGCAAGAACCTGATGGACGACCCGATCTGGGATGCATTCCGCGCCTCGGCATCCGAGCTCGGCTACAATGAGGTCGACGATTTCAACGCCGCCGAACAGCAGGGCTTCAGCCGCTTGCAGCACACGATCGGCAATGGCCGGCGCTCTAGCGCCGCCGTCGCCTATCTGCGGCCCGCGATGCAACGCGGCAATATCGATCTCGTCACCTACGCGCATGCGACGCGCGTGATCTTCGATGGGCCGCGCGCGACCGGCATCGAATACATAAAAGACGGGCAGAAGCACGAGGCGTATGCCGACAGCGAGGTAATCCTCGCCGGCGGCGCGTTCAACTCGCCGCAATTGCTGCTGCTCTCGGGAATCGGACCGGCCGACGAGCTTCGGGCGACCGGCATCGAGCCGCGCGTCGATCTCAAAGGCGTCGGCAAGAACATGTCGAACCATCCGGTGGCGTCGACGCAATGGATCCGCGCCAAGGGCCAGGGCACCTTTCATAAAGGTCTGCGCATGGACCGGCTGGCGGTCAGCCTCGCGCAATATTTCATGTTCGGCACCGGCTTCGCGACGCGCGTGCCAGCGATGGGTACCGCATTCACCAAGAGCGAGCCCGATCTCGACGCGCCCGATCTGCAATTCTATTGCGGCGGCGGCGGCTTCCGCGCGCATGAATGGTTCCCGATCGTCAAGCCGCCCGAGCCCGACGTCTTCGGCCTCACCTATTGCCATTTGCGGCCCGAAAGCCGTGGCGAGGTGAAGCTCGACTCGGCGGATCCGCTGGCGCCGATCAAGATCTACAACAATTTCTTCGCGACCGAATACGACCGCCGCGCGATGCGCGTCGGCATGAAATTCGCGCTGCATACGGTGGAAGAGACCAAGGCCTTCGCCGGCTTCGCGCGCCGCCGCGTCTTCCCCGGCCCCGATGTCAAAACCGATGCGGAGATTGACGCGTTCCTGCGCGCCAACACGGCGACGATCCACCATCCCGCCGGCACCTGCAAGATCGGCATCGATGCGATGGCCGTGGTCGATCCGGAGTTCCGCGTTCGCGGCACCGAGCGCCTGCGCGTCATCGATGCCTCGATCATTCCTGATCCGATCGGCGGCAATCTCAACGCGCCGGTGATCATGATCGCCGAGAAGGCGTCCGATGTGATCCGCGGGCGGCCGCCGCTGCCGCCCGCGGATATCTAGGCGTCGATCAGGGTCGTGCGACAGCCGCGACGGGCGGCGGCGGTGACAGCCACTCCATATCGACATTGACCGTCGGATCGACCGCCAGCCGCGCGCGATCGTAAGGCTTGCGCGCGAACCAGGCGCAAGCGAGACCGATCGCGATGATCGGCAGCGAGACGAGGCCGAGCGTGTAGCGCAGCCCGTCATCGCCGTGGAAGACGAAATCAGTCGAGAGGCCGAAGAGCAGCGGTCCGACGCCGTACGAGAACATCGAGCTGCACACGCCCCACGCCGCGACCGAGCGCGCGCGCAGATGGACCGGGAACATCTCTTGCATGATGTTGCCGTATTGCATGAAGCCGATGCCGTCGGCGAAGGTGAAGATGAACACCCAGACCAGCGACATGGTGATGCTGGTCGACATCCAGATGCCGAGCGCGCACACGATCCAGCTGCAGAACATGATGAAGAGATTGAGCACCTTGCCGCCGCGCGCGCCGCGCTTCATCAGCCGGTCGGCGATGAAGCCGCCGACCACCGCGCCGGTGACGCCGGCGATCGTCGTGGTCCAGCCGACCTGGATGCCGGCTTGCACCGGCGGCATGTGGAAGACGCGGATGAAATAGCTCGGCAGCCAGGCAAACCAGCCGATCGCCAGGATGCCGAGGCAGGTATAGCCGCCGATCACCAGCCAGAACGCCTGCCAATGCTCGCGGATATGCGCGAAGAAACCGACTTCGCCGGCGGCGGCGGTCGCCTTCCGCAGACTGTCGATGCGGGGAGGCTCCTTGACGGTGCTGGTCAGCAAGGCGAGCAACAGAGTGATGCCGCCGACCGCGATAAAGGCGCCGTGCCACAGCGAGGTCGTGCCGACCAGCGGCAGATTGACCGTGTCGACGCCGCGGAACGTCGCCAACACCGCGCCGCCGATCAGATAGGACAGGCCGATACCGCCGAAGCCGCCGATGCCGTAAACGCCGACCGCCGTGCCGCGCTTGTCCTTGCGGAAATAATCGGAGATCAGCGAGAAGGCGACCGGCGCCAGCGCCGCCTCGCCGAGGCCGAGGCCCATGCGCGTCAGCATCAGCTCGGTGAAGGTGGTGGTGAAGCCCGAGGCGACAGTGCTGCATCCCCAAATGGCGATGCCGAAGACGAGCACGTGCTTGCGGCTGTGCCGGTCGGCATACCAGCCGAAGGGGATCGCGAAGAGACCGTTCAAGAGCGAGAAGGAATAGCCGTTGAGCAAGCCGATCTGGCTGTCGTTGATGCCGAGATCCTTGCGCACCGGCGCGACCAGCAGCGTCAGGATGTTGCGGTCGACGAAATACATGAAATAGAGCAGCAGCAGAACGATCAGCGCGTACCACGCCACGCCTGCCGACGGATATTGCGCCGTATCGTCGGCGCTCGCCCGATAAGCCATGTCCCACCCCTTGGTCGTTGCTCATGGGCGATTGCCCATGGCGGTTTTGTGGGAGCAGTGTGCGACCCGGGCGCGCCGCCGGTCAATGACTATGGCGTCGTGCCCGGCACGCGGCGGTGATGCGTTGCCTGCTCGTAAGCGTAGGCGAAGCGCAGCATCTCGGCATCGGCGTACGGCCGGCCGAGGAAGGTGATGCCGGTCGGCAAGCCACCCGGCGTAAATGCAGCCGGCACAACCACCGAGGGTACGATCTCGAGGTAGGTATTGATGTGCGATGCACCCTTCTGCTCGGTGAAGGGCGGGTTCACGCCTTCCGAAATCAGCGTCGGCAAATGCTCGACCGCCTTATGCACGATGGCGTCGAGCCGGTGGTCGGCCATCGTCTTCAGCATGTTGGTGAGCAAGAGATCGCGCGCCTTCAAGGAGCCGAGCTGCCGCTCGGTCTGCGCCGGGCCGGGCGGCTGCACGCGCGTCCAGCGCTCCTTCGTCGGCTTCAGCAAGCGATCGAAGAGCGGCGAGGCCATCGCCTCCTCGCGCGAGCGGAACGGCGGGTTGGCGCTGCCGGCGAGGTAGAGCTTGATCGCCTCGTCGGCTTCCGGCGTGCCGAAGGCGCGTTTCGCCGTCAGCGCCTGCATGTCCTGGATGACGACGGGATCGACGATCACCGCACCGCAATTCCGGAGCTCGGCGATCGCCTCGTCGAAGAGCTTGGTCGTAAGGATGAAATCCTCGGCTTTCGGATCGCTGTTGAGGCCCATCGGCTCGCGGATGATGCCGATGCGGGCGCCGCGCAGCGCACCCTTGTCGAGCAGCGCGGCATAGCTCTTCGGCGTACGGCCGACGCCGTGGGCGGTGACCGGATCGTCCGGATCGTAGCCGACCATCGCATCGAGGGTGGTGGCGAGATCCGTCACCGTGCGCGCCATCGGGCCGAGCGAGCCGTTGGTCGTCGGCCAGCCGCCATAGACGCCGCTGCGGCTGACGAGGCCGGTGCTCGGCCGCATGCCCGTGATCGCGGTCCAGATCGCCGGCCGGCGTATCGAGGCGAGGCCTTCCTGCCCCACCGCGACGGTCGCAAAATTCGCCGAGACGGCGGTCGCCGGGCCGCCGGACGAGCCGCCGACGGTGCGATCGAGATCATAAGGATTACGCGTCGAGCCGAAGAGCGAGCCATGGGTGTCGCCGGCGCCGAGCTCGCCGAGCGTGCCCTTGCCGAGGAAAATCGCGCCGGCGGCCCGCATCTTCGCCGCGACGAAACAATCGCGCTCCGGCCGATGATCCTTGAACAGTACCGAGCCGAGCGTCGTCGGCATCTCTTTCACATCGGCCTGGTCCTTGACGACGACCGGAATGCCGTGCAGCGGCCCGACCGGTCCCGAAGCGCGAAACGCGGCATCGAGCCGGTCGGCCTCGTCGAGCGCTTTGGGATTGACGGAGATCAGCGCGTTGATCTTCGGGCCGCCGCGATCGTAGCGCTCGATGCGGTCGAGATAGGCCTCGACCAGTTTCCGCGCCGTCAGAGCGCCCGATTTGTAGGCGGCGTGGATATCGGCGATCGTCGCTTCGAGCAGCTTGAAATCGGCCATTGCTCAGCTCCCTCCCGTTAAACGAATCCCGCGGCCTTTCGGCAGCATCAGCCCGATAGCGATCACGGCAAAGGCCATCGCGACCAGGATGAAGAAGATGATATGCAGCGCGTGATCGAATTGCGCGATGATTGCGCCGGCGGTTTCCGGCGGCAAGGCGGCACGGCCCGCCGGCGTCATCACCTGGG
>Ga0335085_10009365_pt1 | contig 14787 bp, 18 predicted proteins | sample Lox_Sample_45_FD_206712 | JGI IMG/M metagenome (GOLD analysis project Ga0335085, IMG submission 206712) | Soil microbial communities from Loxahatchee National Wildlife Refuge, Florida, United States - Lox_Sample_4.5 | ecosystem: Environmental > Terrestrial > Soil > Wetlands | place: USA... | reverse complement strand
CCAAGGGGTTGGCCCGCCGCTTACCAGCTTTCAGGAGTTGTCCTGATGGTCCTTATCACCTTTCCCCTGGGGCGGTGGCTGATGCCGGAAAATTTCCGGAAAAATGGCTCCGAAGGGTCTATGGCTTGAGGCAGGATGTATTTCGGTTGTCCGCGACCTGTCTCCCAGCCCGTCTGACGTAGCTTTAGCGGAGGCGGAAGCCCGAAGAGCGTAGGGCGTACGGGGAGCCGGATTGGGCAATGAATATCCGCTATCGGGGCGCTTGCTTTCCGCCCGGCCGGGGTTTAATATTATGTTACTCAATAAAGTAACAAAGGAGCCGCCCTTGAAATTCTTGAATATGCGCGACTTGCGCTTGAAAACCCCCTCGGTGATGAAGGGCGTGGAAAAAGGCGAGAAATACGTCATTACGAACCATGGAAAGCCCCAAGCTGTCCTGCTGCACCTGACCGAAAACGAAATCGAGGATTTGGTTTATAAACAGCCCGAGTTTATGGCTCAAATTGAGGAGTCGAGAAAGGAATACGGCAAGAAAGGCGGGGTTTCCCTTTCAAAAGCACGCAAGCAGATGGGACTCTGATTTGCCGCTCCTGGTCGAGCTTTCACCCCGGGCCTTGAGGGATTTGAAGGCCCTTGAAAAAGCCGACGCTGGGGAAATCCTGGACGACCTAAAAATCCTCCAAACCCGCCCCTGGCCCGGTTCTCCCAAAGTAAAAAAACTGGAAGGTCATAAGAATCTTTACCGTATAAGAACGGGGGATTACCGGTCCCTCTTCGAGCCCACCGTAAGGGGCGTGGTTGTATTGCGTGTCCTGGACCGAAAAGAGCTGGAAAGAATCCTGCGGAATCTTTGAAAGTCGTTAAATATTGGGGTTTAAAGGAGTCTTTCGTGGTTCGATCTTTTTTCATCCTCACGCTTTTATGTTTATCCCTGTTCGCCGGTTCGGCCCGGGCCGTCATGATCATTTGGATCCCCGGCAGCAGCCCGGCGGGGGATTGGGGCCTTCACCCCGCGTTCAAACCCGAGAACTGTGGTTTTTCCGGCTGGTCCACTTCCTTCCTGATGGACCGGTTCATCGGCGATAACCAGGACCATTTGATCGCGCTCTGGGGCGCGCCGAAAGAGAACCTGCCGGGCGACCAAGGCGGTCATTGCCTTGTTTACCAAAAGGAAGGGAACTTGAGTGAAACCTTCCTCACGGACCCGAAGGGCGTCATCTTTTCCTGGAAGTGGAACGGTCCGGCGGGGGGCGATAACATGAAGGCCTTCGTTGAGAAGGTCGAGGGCCTGGCCTATCAAAACGATTGCGCGGGTTACGACACCGTTCAAAAAAGCGCCAAGGTCATGAAGTTCGTGCGGGACAAAGCGGCGGAATTCGGGCTGCCGCTCGACCCGGGCGCCCATTTCGAGGCCGCCTACCTGAATGTGTTGGGCTATTGGTACGCGAACGGCATTCACTACCCCAAGAACCCCGTGAAGGCTTTTCACAACTACTTCTTATCGGCTTTTATGTGCGACCCCGCGGGCGAGGATAACCTCGGCCGATGCTACCGGGATGGTCTGGGTACGGAGGTGAACCTGAAAAAGGCCCATGTTTATTTCGCGCTTGCGAAAGCTTATGGTTTTAAGGCCGCTGATGCCGACCTGGACAAATTGACCGCCGATCACCCCGAATTGTTTAAAAAGAGTGACCGCAAGGGCGATTGAAAAAGCGTTGCCCGATAAGGACTTGTGTCCTTTAAAACTGAATGAAGTTCACTTGCGCCGGCCAGGCCCCTCTATCCATGCGACATTGTGCCAATCAGGGGATGGTAAGGGGTTATCCACGGCGGCGACCCACCGTGGACGAGGCCCCCTGGGCATTTCACGGGGTTGCGGACCATGCCCAATGTATATACAATCGTATATATAGAAAAAGGGGGTTCCCATGAAGACTTTAATTGTCCTTCCCGATGAATTGGGGGCCGAGTTGAAACTGGCCGTTCCCGCCCGCCAAAGAAGCCGGTTTGTCGCGGAGGCGGTTGAAAAACAATTGCGGTCGATGAGATTCAGGAAAATCCTCAAGAAAACCGCCGGAACCTGGACGGATAAAAACCATCCCGGTATGAAGACTCAAGCCGGCATCAACCGCCACTTGGGTCGAATCCGGGGATGGGGTTGATCCGGCCCCATGCCCTACCTGATCGATTCCGATGTGATCATTTGGGCCCTTCGGGGGCGTCCGGATGTTGTGGAACTCTTGTTGAATCTTTCGGAGGAGGAATCCATAACCTGTTCCGCCATCAACGTCCTGGAGGTGGAAGTGGGGGCTAAGCCGGCTGAAATGAAGGCGGTCCAACTGCATTTAGGAAGCTACGAGATTCTTCCGGTGCTCCCCTCAACGGCGCGAAAAGCCGTTGAAATTCTTCGCTCCTCTTCCCGCAAACCCCATCGGGGGAAATGGGCTGACGCCGTCATCGCAGCCACGGCCCTGCTTAATGATTTGACGCTGGTCACCTTTAACACCCGTCATTACCAATGCCCAGGGCTTTCACTTTATCCAATGAAGGGTCTCGTTTAGTAAATAAGGGTCAGCGGGCCAGGTCTTGAATTAGGTGGTCTGCCTTGATTGTTCACGGCCACTGCGAAATTCAAGAGGCTCCGGCTCCCTTCAAAATTACACGAAAAAAGGAAGAACTATGCCTGATCAACAAGCCCTAGCGCCGGACAGCACGGCGTTGCGGGTGGCCCTGTGGCGGGCCCTGCACGTCCTGGCCGATGCGCCGCCCCACGTGATCGTGGACGAGGTGGGCCTGAAGCTGGCGGCCCCGGAAGGGGACTGGCGCTCACGCCCGGACATGAACCCGGTTTTCACCGCGCCCTTCCGCGCCTCCATCGTGGCCCGGGCCCGTTTCGTCGAGGACCTGGTGGTGGAACAGGCGGGCCGGGGCGTTTCCCAATACGTGATCCTGGGGGCGGGGCTGGACAGCTTCGCCCAACGAAGGCCCGAGGTGGCCTCCCGCCTCAAGCTGTTCGAGGTGGACCCGCCGGGCCCGCAGGCCTGGAAGCGGCAGCGCCTGGTGGAACTCGGCTTCGGCCTGCCGGATTGGCTCAGGTTCGTGCCCGTGGACTTCGAGGCGGGGGCCTCCTGGCGGGAAGCCCTGGCTGCCGCCGGGTTCGACGCGAAAAAGCCGGCGGTGGCGGCCTCCACCGGCGTTTCCATGTACCTGACGAAGGAGGCGATCCTGGATACCCTTCGCCAAGCGGCGGGTTTCGCCCCGGGCTCCACGCTGGCCATGACCTTCCTTTTGCCCATCGAAATGGCTGATCCCGAGGTGCGCCCCGGCCTGGAGCGGGCGGTGAAGGGGGCCGCTGCCAGCGGCACGCCCTTCCGGAGTTTTTTCAAGCCGGAGGAGATGCTCAGCCTGGCCCGCGAGGCGGGCTTCAAGGAAGCACGCCACGTTTCGGCGGCCGACCTGGCCGGGCGTTACTTTTCCGGCCGCCCGGACGGCTTGCGCCCGCCCAACCACTCGGAGGAATTCCTGGTGGCGGAAACGTAACGGGGTTCGGGAAAGCCGGGTTGCCGCGGCGGGGACCCGGATTGGAAAAGGCTAAATCGGTCATCCAAGCGGGGGCGTTCATTCCCCTCTAGGGCTCAGGAATACCGCATTCCCTTGAGGTCCTCCAACAAGGCGGGACCGGTAGGATTCCATCCCAGTTTTTTCCTGGTTATCGCGCTGGACGCCGGAAGGTCCTGGCTCGCGAAGCGGGCCAGCCATCCGAAATGTTCCTGGGCTTTCTCCGGCGGGATCGAAACGACCGGGATATTCAAACCCCGGCCGATGGCCTCGGCGATATCGCGCATCCGCACCCCCTCCTCGGCCACCCCGTGATAACGGGCTCCCCTTTCATGCTTTTCCAGCGCCAGCTGGTAGAGCCGCGCCACATCCGAGACATGGGCCGCCGGCCAGCGGTTCTGTCCCTCTCCCACGTAGGCGGAGACGCCCTTCTCCCGCGCTATGGCGATGGCGAGGCTGACCAGCCCCTGTTTGTGGGTGTCGTGCACCTGGGGAAGCCGCATGACCGCGGCGCTCACGCCCTGGGGGATCATCGCCAGGGCCGCCTGTTCGGAGACGCGGGGGAAGGGCGAATTCTCGGGGACGGCCATCTCCTCGGTGGCCGCCCGGCCCGGCGACAGGCCTCCGGTGCCCGAGGTGACGATCAAGGGCCGCTCCGTCCCCGCCAGGGCGGAACCCAGGGCCTCGATGGCGCGCTTGTCGACGGCGCAGACTTCCGGGAACCTGGTGAAATCATGGATAAAGCCCAAATGGATCACGCCCTCGGACGCCGCGGCGCCCCGGCGTAGGGATTCCAGGTCCTCCAGGGAGCCCCGATGCGCCCCGGCCCCGGCGCCGGAGAGGGCCTTCGCCCCCTCCTCGGACCGGGCCAGTCCTGTCACTTGGTGCCCGGCTTGGATGAGTTCCTTGACCAGGGGAAAGCCGATGAAACCCGTGGCACCCGTCATGAAAATCCGCATATCGTCCCTCCTGTTGAAAATGGATGGCGGCAGTATGCCCCCGGGGTCCCCAAAGGGGAATTCCCGGAAATCCGGATTTATTGCCTGATCGTCCACGGGTGGTTCCAATCCGGTTCCGGGCCGGGTTAAACTCTTTCCCGGGGGGAGGACCATGAAAGACTTGAACGCCGAGCTGGCCAAGCGCATCCGTGAATTCGTGCCGGGGGACGGGAACCATCCCACGCCGGTGCCGGGGGTGCGCTGTGTGCAAATTTCCCGGTCCCGGCCCTGGGGGAAAGCCCATTGGCGGGTTTGCCTGGGGATCATGGTCCAGGGCGTCAAGGACATCCTCCTGGACAAGGAAGTTTACCGGGGCCTTCCCGGCCAGTATGTCGTCAACCCCATCGACCTTCCGGTCGCCAGCCGCGTGGTGAACGCCACCCCGGAGAAGCCCCTGCTGAGCTTGATGATGGACCTGGACCCCCTGGCCTTAAGCGACATCGCCACCCAAATGGGGAAGGAGTTCCCCGCCGGGGAGGACCGGCCCCGCCGCGCGTTGTTCGTGGGAAAGGCCGGCGTGAAGATGATGGAAACCGCCTTCCGGATCACGGACCTTTTCCGGGCGCCCGGGGACGCCCGCGTATTGGGCCCCCTGGTCCTGAAAGAGATGTTTTACCACCTGCTGAAGGGGGAGGAGGGGCCGGTGATCCGGCAATTCGTGCGGGCGGGAAGCCGGATGCAGAAGGTGATCCAAGCCATCCGGAAGATCCAGGCGAAATTGGGGGAGGAGGTGGATGTGGAGGACCTGGCCCAAGAGGCCGGGATGGGCCGGTCCGCCTTCTTCAAATCCTTTAAGGAAGCCACGGCCATGAGCCCCATCCAATACCAAAAGCGCCTGCGCCTGCTGGAGGCCCGGCGCCTCATGACGGATGAGGGGGAGACCGCCGAGGGGTCGGCCTACAAGGTGGGCTACGAAAGCCCCTCCCAATTCAGCCGGGAATATTCCAGGATGTTCGGCAATTCACCCTTCCGGGATACCAAAAAAATCAAAGAGACGGAGAATTACAGCCTCCAAATATAAGTGTAAGGGTTGTCCACGGCGGGGACCCGTCGTGGACGGGCAAAAATGGTTAATGGTGGGCTGACCCGGATTTTTACTAGTACAAATAGAATTAAAAGCCTACCTACCCATTTTATCCACGCCTCAAGGACCGGGTTTTTCCACTGTGTATTCCTGGAAAGATTTTTAAAAAATCTTGACATGAAAACCATTTAATTGATAATGATTATCAATGGTGATTTCGGAGGGGGCGGTGGAACAAGAAAATAAGGCGGAACAATCCTGCGCGCCGAAATCCACAATACGCCGCCTTGAGAGCCGAAGGTTTTTCGAGGGTGATTCGGAAGTGATCATCCTGCATGGGGAAGGGGAATACCGGCTCCGGGTAACCAAAAGCAACAAACTGATCCTAACCAAGTAGAACTCCAAGCCAGCCCTATTCTTTGCCAGCCAGGAGAGACATCGAACGTCTCCCTGGCTTTTTTGTTTTAGGCGCTTCGGATGGGCTTGGAAATCATGATTTCAAGTCTTTGGAATGTGGGAAACACAGGGGGGCTTCCAATGGCCGCATTTTAAATCGAATTGAGGAGAACGCGTAATGCGTAATGAGGGGGAGAACGTTGGGAAAATTAGAATGGGTCATTGGACCCCCCATTGGGGAATGCCCTTGTTCAAGGACGGGGTTATGACCGAATGGTCTAAAAAAAGATGGACCGTCTTCCTCCCGGTTTTCTGTTTCTGGATAGGGTTGGGAGCGACTTTCGGCGCGCCGCCGCCGATTTCCATCCCGGTGGACTACACCAGCCTGACGAATCCCTCGGAAGGGGTTTTTGGTTTTATGGACGGCATCAACCGCAGCAGCTACCTGTTCGGCGACCTCTGGGGGCTGCGCACTTTCCTGAGCCGTTACGGCATGACCCTCAGCCTCCAGGAGACGAGCGAGTGTCTGGGGAACGCGACGGGCGGAATCCAACAAGGAGCCACCTATGACGGCCTAACCCAGGGAGTCCTCCAGATGGATACCTCCCGGGCCTTTGGGCTGCGCGGCGGCCTGTTGAATGTCAGCGGCCTTTTCATCCACGGGGTCAACTTAAGCCCAGGAAACCTTGACGTACTGCAGACCGCCAGCGGCATTGAGGCGGACGACGGGGTCCGCTTTTGGGAAATCTGGTATGACCAGAAGTTTTTCGACTCCTACGGCGTGAGCCGTTTCGACATCAAGCTGGGCCAGCAGAGCCTGGACCAGGAATTCATGGACAGCATCAACGCCGCTTATTTCGTGAACACCATGTTCGGCTGGCCCATGGTGCCCTCGGCGGACCTGCCCGGCGGTGGTCCCGCCTATCCGCTATCGGCCTTAGGCGCACGCCTTCAATGGAAACCAGTGGATGGGATCAATATTCTTGGCGGCGTGTACAACGGCAGCCCGGCCCCGACTTCCGCCGGCGACCCGCAACAAGCGGACCCTCATGGCCTGAGCTTTCCCTTGAACGGCGGGCTGTTGGCCATCGCCGAGATCCAATATTCCTACCCGTCCCTGGGGGACATGGTTTACAGCTCCACCCCGGCGCTCTCGGGAACCTACCGGCTGGGCTTTTGGTACAACACCGAAAACTTCGCGGACGAACGCTATGACGACCAGGGGCTGTCCCAGGCCAACCCGGCCAGCGACGGCAACCCGCTGAATCATTCGGGGGACTATTCCATCTATGGGGTGGCGGACCAGATGATCTGGCGCAGCGCGAAGGACCCCAACCGCACCTTGAGCTTTTTCGCCAGGGCCATGTGGGCCCCGGAGGACCGCAACCTGATCGATTTCAGCGTGAACGCGGGGTTCGTGCTCAAGGACCCTTTCACCTATCGCACCGATGATGTCTTCGGGCTGGCCATGGGCTACGCCCATGTCAGTCCGGCGGTGGCGGGCTTGGCTTCGGACACGGCCTTTTACGATCCGGGCGCCTTCAGCCCCCAGCCGTCGGGTGAAACTTTTGTCGAGGCAACCTACCAGTACTTCGTATTCCCGTGGTTCCAACTGCAGCCGGACGTACAATATTTCTTCAACCCGGGCGGGGGCGTCGAGAACCCCAATTCCCCGGGCCAGTTGATCAACAACGAGCTGGTCCTGGGGACCCGCGCCATTCTTCAGTTGTGACATGAAAAGGCCAAAGGAGAAAAAGATGAAAAACCAGCAAACCACCTTGATGTTTTTAATGGCCGCCGTGCTCTTGACGGTTCCGGCCCTGCCGGCAACGCCGTCTTCCAATTCGAACGACGGTTACGGGCCCGGCAACCCGGCTAGCCCCCCCCTTGCCGGGGCACAGTCCACGCCTTCCGGCCAGGACAAGGGCCGGAAAGGATTGTTGGAGACCATACACAGGCATGTCACCCTGGCTTCCACTATCCCGGATAATGGGGACGTCAACCCCTACGCTGTTATCATCGCTCCGGTTTCCGCTGGTACGATCGAAAAAGGTGATGTTTTAGTCACCAACTTCAATGCCATTTCCAACCTACAGGGAACCGGAACCTCGATCATGGACTACCGGCCCTCGACCAAAAAGATGGCGCTTTTCGCCCAGCTTCCCAAGAAAGTGCCCCAATGTCCCGTGGGGGTTGGCCTAACAACCGCTTTGGCCATGCTCAAAAGCGGCTGGGTCATCGTGGGCAGCGCACCGAGCGCGGATGGCACCACCGCCACCAAGGGCGACGGCTGCCTGCTGGTGCTGGATTCCCAAGGCCACTTGGTCTCGGTTTGGAACGGGCCCACCATCAACGTCCCCTGGGGGGACATGGCGGTCATCGACAACGGCGACACGGCCACCCTGTTCATCAGCATGGCTGGCTTCGACGTGCCGGGGCCCGGCGTGGTGGACCCGAAGACGGGCTATCCCCCGGTGTTGCACAAGTCCACGGTCCTTCGGCTCAAATTGTCCATCCCCGAGGGAAAACCGCCGGTCCTGGTCGACCAGACAGTCATCGGCAGCGGGTTCTCCCAGAGGGCCGACAAGGATAATTTCCTCTTCGGCCCCACGGGCTTGGTGCTTTCGCCGGACCAAAAAACCCTTTATGTGACCGATGGTTTGGATAACCTCATCGCCGCCATCGACGATCCGGTGGACCGTGCCGATAGCGCCGGTACCGGGCGGGTGGTGACCCAAAACGGACAACTAGCCTGGCCCCTTGCGATGGTGATGACCCCGGAAGGACATTTGCTCGTCTGCAATGGCAAGGACGGCAAGGCGGTGGAAGTAGACCCGGCGACGGGCACCCAGATCTACGCCCAATGGATTGATCCGGACCAGGCCCAGACACCACCGGGCAACGGCGACCTGTTCGGCCTGGCCATGACGCCGGATGGAACAGGTTTTTATTACGTGCAGGACGATACCAATACCTTGATGGAGGCTATTCCTTGAGACGGACTTTCCCAAAAGGGCTGGAGAAACTGGCGGCGGTGATGCTGGGGGCCCTGTTGTTAGGGGCCCTTCCCAGCCACGCAGGGGACTATGGCTCGGCCAAGACCGATGCGCCCCCGGAAAAAGCTATTTCGGTTGGAGCGGCCCCGGTGAGCTCGACCGCCCCCGACGCGGAACCCTTTTACGGCCCGCACCAGGGGGGCATTGGAACGCCCCAGCAGACCTATACCCGTTTCGCCGTTTTCGACCTGGACGCCAAGGACCGCAAAGAGGTGATCTCCCTCTTGAAAACCTGGACCCAGGCCGCCGCCCGGCTGACCCAGGGCCTGCCCGTGGAGGACTTCGACCAGGCCGCCGACGAACCTGCCGGCGACTCGGCGGACGCCATGGGCCTTTCCCCTTCCCACCTCACGCTGACCTTCGGCTTCGGCCCGGGGCTTTTCACCAAGGACGGCAAGGACCGCTACGGCCTGGCGGGCAAGCGGCCCAAGGCCCTGGCTGACCTGCCCCGCTTTCCGGGCGACCAGCTGCAGGAAGCCATCACCGGCGGCGACCTTTCGGTGCAGGCCTGTTCCGACGACCCCCAGGTGGCCCTGCATGCCGTGCGCGAGCTGGCGCGCCTGGCCGAGGGAATAGCGCACTTGCGGTGGGCCCAGGACGGCTTTTTGCCCAAGTCCAAACCCGGCGAAACGCACCGCAACCTGATGGGCTTCAAGGACGGCACCATGAACCCCGACACCAACGACCCGAAGGTGATGAACCAGTTCATCTGGGCGGGGCCCGAGGGTTCGGCCTGGATGCGCGGCGGTACCTACATGGTGGTGCGGCATATCCGCATCGCCCTGGAACACTGGGACAAGATGAAACGCTCCTTTCAGGAACAGGTGGTGGGCCGGGAAAAATATTCCGGCGCCCCCCTCGGTGGGCAGAACGAAAAGGACAAGCTGGACCTGTCGGCCAATGACAAGGACGGCAACCCGGTCATTCCGGAAAATTCACACGTGCGGCTGAGCGCCCCCGATGAAAACAACGGCGTGCAGATTTTGCGCCGGGCCTATTCTTTCGACAACAACCTGTCCTTCACCGCGGAGCGCTGGCCGCCCTGGCGCCAGGGCATGGAAATGGACGCCGGGCTCCTGTTCATCTGCTACCAAAAGGACCCCCAAAAGGGTTTTGTGCCCTTGTTCGAAAAGATGTCCCGCTTTGACATGATGAACCAGTTCTTGACCCATGTTGGAAGCGGAATCTTCGCCTGTCCACCCGGCGCGAAACCGGGGAAGTATATCGGACAGGAACTCTTTGAGTAGAAGCGACGATGAAGGGTTGAAGATGGGGTTACTGGCTTCGTAACGAAGTGGAAAAGTCCGGACTTCCGATCGCCCCGGGAGGGCCGTGGAACTTCAGGGATTTCATGGCCTTCCGGTGGTGGCGTTACGGGTTAAAAATCTCAGGGCAAACGGATTGGTTAAACCCCTGTCCACGGCGGGGACCCGTCGTGGACAAGCATATTGGGGTTAGGCCTGATATTTCACCGGATTGCCACTGGACCCTGGATTTGATATAAGTATGGTAAGTAGTGCCATACTTTTGGAGGATGCAATGAAAATTACCACTCATATCGATGAAGCGCTTTTAAGAAGGGCAAAGCAGAAAACAGGAATCGTTTCCCAAAGAGAAGTCCTGGAAACCGGCCTGCGCAACTTATTGGCGGACATTCAAAGAAAAAGTTTCGTGAAGGATTTCGACAAGTTCCGTCTTGATCTATCGCTCAAATCCCTGAAAGAGTCCAGGGGTTGAATCAGTTTTACTTGATCGATAGTTCCGCTTGGATTTTTGCATTGGGCTCCCGGCCCGTGGAGGTTATACGGGCGCGGGTGGAGGAATTAGTAGAAAATAACCTTGCGGCCGTCACCTCTCCCATCTTCTTCGAGCTTGTTTCTTCCGAAAAAAACCAGGCCCATTCAAATCTATTGGCGGCCCATTTATCGGCCCTTCACCCTTTCCCCTTGTTGCCCCAGGAGTGGGCGGAAGCCGCGGAGTGGACGAGGGCGCACCGGCAAAAAGGACACAAATTAAAAACAGTTGATGCTTTGATTGCCTATAAAGCCCACAAACATCATTTGACCCTTGTTCACGCCGATGCGGACATGGACAGAATTGCCTCTCATGCAAAATTGGAAGTAGAAAGCTACGTGCGACATGTTCGCTCTATCCATCCAAGCAATTAAAGGTTGTCCACAGCGGGGACCCGTCGTGGACAACCCCCTATCACCAAGTGGCTTGATACCGCACTATTGTAATGATATTGTTATGATATCGAACGAATAGGAGGTCGCCATGCCTGATATTTTGATTAAAAACGTTCCAGCGCCGGTGCATAAGAAACTCAAGGAATTCGCGGCGCAACATCGGCGGTCTATGACCAAGGAAGCGTTGGCTCTCCTGGAAGAGGCTTTGTCCGGGCATTCGGAGCGCCCTTGGCCCGAACCCATCAAGGGAAAATTTCCCATTACTCCCGCCTGGTTGAAAAAGACAATCCAAGAGGGGCGCGCTTGATTGTCGTGGATGCCAACGTATTGGCTTATTCCCTAATCGAGGGGACGCTGACACCATTAGCCCTCCAAGTGCGTAAACGAGATCCACATTGGAGACTTCCGGGGATTTGGCGCCATGAAATCCTCAACATTTTCACCACCTATGTCCGGCAGGGCGGATTAACCAAAGAAAAAGCGGTCAAAGGTTTGGAGGATGTTTACGCCCATATTCTTCCCAATGAAGTGGAATTGGGGCCTGTTGAAACCTTGGAACTAGCGCTTCATCACAAAATATCAGCCTATGACGCCCAATATGTCTTATTGGCCCGGAAACTTGGGGTTCCTTGCGTGACTGAGGACCGTGCCCTCCGCCGTGCCGCCCCCCACCTTACGGTTTCAATGGAAAGTTTTGTAAACGAAAAATAATTTGTCCACGACGGGGGCCCGCATTGGACAATCCGGGCAAGGCCGAAGGCCGAAAAAGGTTTTGAACGCCTCCGGGGGGGGAAGAAGCATGTTCTGCCGCAAATGCAAAATCAAGATGAGGGAGTTGCCCCACTCGGCGCATAAGCAGCGCAAATTCACCTGCCCCCAATGCGGCCGGGCGCGCATGATGGGCGGCAAGCCCAAGGCCGCCGACCGGCGAAGGAAGGATTGGAGGGAATAGGGTCCTGCCGCATTGAAACAGCCACGAACCGCTGCCGGTAAAAAAATAGACGCGCCAAATAGTGTTGTCGCCCCGAATCTCCAATGAGGGGCCTCGCCCTGGCCGGGACTCCCCCCACTGCCGACGGGGCCGCAAGGCTCCCCCCAATGAAGAAAAAAGACAAAGCGGGGCCCAGGGCTTAAGATGAGATTGAATTCCCAGTGAGGGCCCGGCCCTCATTTTCCCTATCCCACGCCCGATCGGAGGTAAAGCCATGAAGGAAACCAGCCTGCTTGTGTCCTCCTGGGGCGACATCGGGGAAAACAAAGTCCTGAACGACCTCCTCAATGACTTCATGTTGTTGAATCCCTCCATCAAGGTCAGGCTGCAGCGCACCCCCTATGCCCAATACACGCAAACCGTATTGGACTCCCTCAAAAGCTTCGGCCCGGACGTCCTCTTCGTGGAGGCCAACAATTTCGCCGACTTCCTGTACCAAAAGGCCCTGGAGCCCTATATCAAAGCCGACCGCCTGGATTTATCGGATTTTTACCCGGCCGTCATGGACCGCTTCACCTCGCGGAAACAAACCTACGTCATCCCCCGCGACACGGCCCCCTGGTGCCTGGTTTATTACAACAAGTCCGCCTTCGACGAAGCCGGCGTCCCCTATCCGGACGGCAACTGGGATTGGGGCCAATTCGCCGAGACGGCGGTCAAGGTGAAGAAAACAGGCGCCTCGGGCACGGTCTTGCGCTGGGGCTTCATCGACGACAAGCCCCTCCCGAGCGCGTGGATTTTCAGCGCGGGCGGGACCTTCGCGGACGACGTTCACCAGCCCACCCGATGGACCTTCGCGGAGGACCCGCGCACCCTGCAGGGCATCCGGTTCCGGCACGACCTGATCCACAAGCACAAGGCCTCCCTGGCGCACACGAAGATCCCCGGTTTCGCCGTGAGCGAGGGCTCGGATATGTTCCGTTTCGGCACCGCCGCCATGTACCTCTCGGGCTTGAAATGGACCCCCCTCTTCCGCGAGATCACCCAATTCAAGTGGGACGTGGCCATGCTTCCCAAGGGGCCCGGCGGCCAGCGGGCCTTTTCCACCGGGGGCTCGGGCTACGGCGTCTCGCGGCAATCGGGGAATAAGCAGGCCGCCTGGCAGTTGGTGAAGTTCCTGACGGGCGAGGAAGCCGAGCGCAAAAGACTGGCCAGCGGATTGGCCCAGCCCGCCTTGAGGAAGATGGCCTATTCGGACCTTTTCCTGGACCAAAAGGACCCCTTGAACAAGAAGATCTTGATCGACGCGGTGGAGTACGTCCGCTATTTCCCCCTCTGCGGTAATTGGCAGGAGGTGGAAACCCTCATCGTGGGCGGTTTGGAGAAGGCCTGGGAGGGGAAGGAAACCCCCGAGGCCGCCTTGGAAAAGTTGAAGCCCATCCTGCGGGACCATCCCCCCCTCGCCGTCTCCAAGTAAACCGGGTCGCCGGGCGATTGACGGGCCGGACCGGGTATGGTATTAAATACTATATTTGGAAATAAGGCGTATCATGGAAGAAATACAGGCCGCCGAAATCCATTTCAGGCTTATTCGCCTCCGGCAAAAGGGCGGTTACCGCCGGAAGGAGAAACCATGAAAGGCAAAAACAAAAGGGGTTTTGAGTTTTTCGAGGAAAGCCTCCGGGAAGGCCAGAAGTTCGCCCAGGGCAAGCCCGCCAAAGTGAAAGTGGAAAGCCTGAAGGTTCGCCTCACCGGGGCGCTCATCAAGGATGCGCGCCAGGTCCTGAAGGTCTCTCAGCCCCAATTCGCGCGCTTGATGGCGGTCAGTCCCGAAACGGTCAAGAAATGGGAGCAGGGTAAAAACCCAATCCCCGCCGCCGTCGGTTATTGGGCGGAAGGATTGATTACCCATCCCGCCGCCACCAAAAACCTGCTTTTTGAGATGGCCGGTAAATATTCCGCCGACCGTTGAGGGCCGACCGCCGACCGGCGGTAGAAGGACTGGAAGGAATCGTGAGGAAAAACCCGGACGTTTACGGCAGGGAACTGATGGCCTTTTACAAGGGCGAGGCCTCGACCGAGATCATCGAGCGCAGCGACGGCTACATGGACGCCTCACCGGCCTTTGGGCAGCGGTATTACTTTGGCGATTTCTCGACTTGGTCACCGATCGAAAAAGCCGCCTTGAGGTTCGTCAAGGGCAAGGTCCTGGATATCGGCTGTGGCGCGGGCCGGCACGCGCTGGAACTGCAAAAAAGGGGCTTCGACGTGCTGGGCATCGACAACTCACCCCTGGCCCTGAGGGTCTGCCGGTTGAGGGGCCTGCGCCGCACAAGGCTTCTTCCCATCGAGGATCTCCGTCGGTTGAAAGCTTCTTCCGTCGACACCTTCCTGATGCTGGGCAACAACTTCGGGCTTTTCGGCAACCCCTCCAAGGCGCGCCGGCTGCTGGGCCAGATGCGGCGCATCGCCCGGCCGGGGGCGGTGATCATCGCCCAAACCCTGGACCCGCACCCAACCCAAAACCCCGACCATCTCCGGTACCAGCGCCAAAACCTGAAAAGAGGCCGCATGCCGGGCCAGGTGCGCATCCGGGTGAGGTTCCGCAACCTCAAGGGCGCCTGGATCGATTATC
>Ga0335085_10009364_pt1 | contig 14787 bp, 11 predicted proteins | sample Lox_Sample_45_FD_206712 | JGI IMG/M metagenome (GOLD analysis project Ga0335085, IMG submission 206712) | Soil microbial communities from Loxahatchee National Wildlife Refuge, Florida, United States - Lox_Sample_4.5 | ecosystem: Environmental > Terrestrial > Soil > Wetlands | place: USA... | reverse complement strand
AGCCACCCTCAGTCAGCTCGAAGCGTTCTACTGGATCGCCCGCCTGCACGGATTCCGCGCCGCGGCCGCGCACCTCAATCTCACGCAACCGACGATCAGCCTGCGCATCCGCGGCCTCGAACGGGCGCTGGGCCTGAAGCTGTTCGAACGTTCCGGGCGCAAGGCCCGGCTGACGTCAGAAGGACACGAGCTCGTGCCGCAGGCGGAGCGAATGATCGGCTTACTCGAGGCCTTGAACGCCAAGCGGGGGCGCGATGATCTGTGGCGAGGCCGGCTGCGGCTGGGCGCGCCCGACAGCTTCGGGCTGATATGCATGCCGGCGCTGCTCGCCGCCTTGAAGAAGCAGTATCCGGAACTGAACGTCGCCCTCACCATCGACAACAGCAGCGTGCTCAGCCAGCGTCTGAACGATCGCGATCTCGATGTTGCGATCCTGGCCGATCCGGAGCTCGAACCGCATGTGGCGGTCGAGCCGCTTGGCACGATCGAATGCGCATGGGTCGCCAGCGCGCGTCTTCGCCTGCCCCGCGGGGTTGTGCGCCCGCGGGACCTCGCTCCGTATGAGATATTCACCAATCCGGAGCCGTCCAATCTGATGACCCTGGTCCGCAACTGGTTCGGGACTGCCGGGCTCGAGGTGCCGCACTTGAGCACCTGCAACAGCCTGTCCGTGATCCTGCGCCTCACGATGACCGGCGCCGGCGTCAGCCTGTTGCCGACGGCGATCCTGCCGCGGCGGCGTTCGTCGGGCACCTTGCGTGTCTTGCACGCGCAGCCGAGACTTGGCCGTCCGCGCTTGTTTGCGGCCTACCAACTCGAAAAGCGCGGGCGTCGAGTCGAGTCCGTTCTCAACACGGTCCGCCGCGTGATCGCGCAGTCAAACTTCGGCAGCGACATCATCGCCCGCGGCAGCAGCCGACTCTAGCCGGCATCCCCGACGAGCCAGTGGATCAAGGAGCGCACGCCGCCCTTGCGGGCCTTGCTGCGCGGATAGACGAGGCAATAGGGATGGCCCAAGGCGATCGTGATCGTCGACAGGGGCAGCAGGCGGCCGGCGGCGAGGTCGTCCCCGGCCATCATGCGCTGGCCGAGGGCGACGCCGACGCCGTCGCGCGCGAAGTCCAGAGCCAGGCTGGACATGCCGACCTGGTGACCGGTGGCATCGCTCGGCCGGCTGATGCCGGACTTGGCGAACCATGCATGCCAGGTCGGATGCGAGACGAAGCTCGGCCCCCAGTTGGTGTGGATCAGATCGTCGTCCGGCACGCCGTCGATGCCGGAGGCCCGCGCGCGCGGGTTGCGTTCCAGATAGCCGGGGCTGCAGAGCGGCAGCACCTCGTCCTGCAGCAGGCCGATGATGGTCATTTCCGGATAGAGATTGGCGCCGTAGCAGATGCGCAGGTCGATGTTGTGCCGCGCGAAGTCGACGGGATCGGGCTCGACGCGCAGATCGATGCGCAGGGTCGGCTCCCTGAGGGCGAAGGCGGCGAGCCGCGGCTCGAGCCAGCGTTGAGCAACGGAGGAGATGACGCTGACGACCAGGCGCGACTTCGCGCCGCCCGACATGACCTGCTCGGTCAGGGCCGAGATCGCCTGCAGGGCGTCCGACGCGCCGGCATAGACGGCCTGCCCCGCGTCCGTCAGCACGACCCGGTTGTTGAAGCGCATGAACAGCTGCTTGTCGAGAAACGCCTCCAGCTTGCGGATCTGCTGGCTCACGGCGGCGGGCGACACCTTGAGCTCCTCGGCCGCGGCCACATAGCTGCCGGCGCGGGCGGCCGCTTCGAAGGCGCGCAAGGCATTGAGGGGCGGGATGGACAGCGGCATCAGGCGGATGCTGGCTTAGTTTTTCTAAGCTAGGATAACATTTCGATGGCTTGAGAAAACGAATTCCTTGGTCAAGCATCTGGAGTTCGCCCGAGGAGACGCCAATGCGCGAGATTCTGGACCTGGACCGCTATCCGCTCGACAAACCCGGCTCGGCGCACTGGCATGAACTCGTCAGCCGGTGCCGGGGCGACCTGGCCGATACCGGCATGTACAACCTGGACGGTCTCGTCCGGCCGCAGGCCTTGGAGCGGGCGCTCAGCGAGATCAGGCCGGTCATGGACACGCTGTCGTGCACCCATCGGCGTCTCCACAACATCTACTTCAAGAAGGACGTCGCGGGGCTGGCGCCGGATCATCCGGCCTTGCGGCGGGTGGAGACGGTCAACCATACGGTCTGCGGCGACCAGATTCCCGAGAGCGTGCCGCTGTGGATCTATGAGTGGCCGCAGTTCGCCGTCTTCCTGGCCGCGACCGTCGGCAAGGAGACGCTCTATACGATGCGCGATCCGCTGGCGCGCGTGAACGTCATGGCCTACCGCGAGGGCGAGGCCCTCAATTGGCACTTCGACCGGTCGGAGTTCACGACGACCTTGCTCCTGCAGGCGCCCGAAGCCGGCGGCGATTTCCAGTATCGCCCGCAGCTGAGGAGCGACACCGATCCCAACTACGACGGCGTGGCGCGGCTGCTGACGGGCGGGGATCCCGATGTGAAGACGCTCAGGATGGCCGCGGGGACGCTCAATGTCTTCCAGGGCAAGAACACGGCCCACCGTGTCACGCCCAGCGTCGGCCCGCGCGAGCGCGTCATAGCCGTCTTTTCCTACTATGAGAGGCCCGGGGTCATGTTCTCGCGGGACGAGCAGATCGGGTTCTACGGTCGTACGGCCTAGCCGAACCTCACACGCCGGAGCACGGGGACATCGCCATGGTGCACAGTAGTTTCAGCGAGCTGCGCAAGGCGTTCGAGCAGTGCGCGGGCGCCGGCTACGACGGCGCCTGGTCCATGCCGAAGTCCTACTACACCGACCCGGCCGTTCTCGACCTCGAGCGCGAGCACCTCTTCGGCAAGGAGTGGATCTGCATCGGGCGCGCCGAGGAGATCGGGAAGCCGGGCGACTACATGACGTTCCAGCTGTGCGACGAACCGCTCGTCGCCGTGCGCGGCCACGACGGCAAGGCGCGGGTGCTGTCCAATGTCTGCCGGCATCGCGGTTCGCTGCTGACGGACGGGCGCGGCAACCGGCCGCGGCTCGTCTGTCCCTATCATCACTGGTCCTACGACCTCGACGGCCGGCTCGTCGGCGCGCCGCGCATGGACGGCCACGCGACGTTCGACAAGGCGTCCTGCCGGCTGCCGCAGCTGGCGACCGAGGAATGGCAGGGCTTCCTGTTCGTCAGCCTGGCGCAAGACCCGCCGCCGTTGGTGCCGCGACTGGCGCCGCTCGAGCGGCTGATCGGGAACTATCACATGGAGGAGATGAAGCTCCACTACGTCGTCGAGGAGGTGTGGCACACGAACTGGAAATGCCTGATCGAGAACTTCATGGAGGGCTATCATCTCTCGCCGCTGCACCGGACCACGCTTCATCCCGTCAACCCGACGAAGCTGTGCAGCCACTTCGAACCTGGCGATGCCTATTTCGGATACAACGCCGGCTACGCGCCGGATCTGCCGCGCTCGCAGAAGGGCCATCCCGACCTGACGCCGGCGGAGGCCGACAACTGCGTGATGTTCGCCGTGCCGCCCGGCCTCGTTTCGGGGTGCGGCGGCGACTACAGCTCGTTCGTCTGCGTCCGGCCGGAGACGGTCGACCGCGTGCGCGCCAAGATGGGACTCATCTTCTACGGCGACAGCTGGCCGCAGAGCGCGATCGACCGGGCCGTGCAGCTGTTCAACGAGACGATGGCCGAGGACAAAGCAGTGCTGGTCGGACTCATGCGCGGCATGGCGTCGCAGCGTCACCAGCGGGGCCCGCTCGCGCCCGCAGATTTCGAGGGGCCGGTTCTCGATTTCTACCGCTATTGCAGCCGCCGCCTCGGTAGCGCGCTGGCCGATGCCCCCTGATTTCCCCGCGCGCCGGCGATCGAAAAGGCGCGCCCCGCGTTCTATTGACACCGCCGGGGCATTCACGCCTCACTACCCACCGCGGGAGATGTCCCCGACGGCGAAAACAACAAGCCAACAGCGGCAACAGGAGAGGGAATCATGGCGATCAACTATAAGCGTCTGGACGCGTTGCGACGGGGACGCAGCGAGCACGAGAACCACCTGATCGACGGCCTGGTCGCGGGCCGCGTCAGCCGCCGCGAATTCCTGCGCTACGGATCCGTTCTGGGACTGTCGGCGGCCTTGCTCGCCGGCGTCACGGCAGCGGTCGGGTTTTCGGTCGCGCCGCGACCGGCGCGCGCGGCCGCGGCAGGCGGCACGATCCGGGTCGCCCAGATCGTGCCCGCGGCCGCGATCGATCCCGTCAAGATCGCGGACGGCGGCGGCATCACGGTCCTGTCCCAGGTCGCCGAGACCCTCGTGTTGTCGGGCAAGGATCTCACCGCCGTTCCCGTGCTGGCGGAAAGCTGGTCGCCCAACAAGGACGGCACGGTGTGGACCTTCAAGCTGCGCCAGGGCGTGAAGTTCCACAACGGCAAGGCCATGACCGCCGACGACGTGGTCGCGACCTTCGACCGCCTGGCCGACCCCGCGGTCGGCTCGAACGCGCTTTCGGTGTTCACGGGCATGCTGTCCAAGGGCGGGACCCACAAGGTCGACGACCATACGGTCGAGTTCCACCTGGACGTCGCGAACGGGAACTTCCCGTACGCCGTGTCCACCGACAACTATAATTCTGTCATCGTACCCGCGGACTATCCGGCCAACTACGAGGAGTCGATGGTCGGCACGGCCGCGTACAAGCTCGAAAAATACACGCCGAAGGTCGGCGCCTCCTTCGTGCGCAACCCCGACTACTGGGGCGGCCCGGCGAACGCCGACCGGATTGAACTGAGCTTCTACGGCGACTACCAGCCACAGATCCTGGCGCTGCAGGGCGGACAGGTGGACATAATTCAGCAGATCCCGGTGCTGCAGGGCGTCGGTCTGCTGAACGATCCCAACTTCGACATCATCAGCACGCCTTCCACGGCGCACGAGCAGGTGCACATGCGGGTCGACGTCGATCCGTTCAAGGACAAGCGGGTGCGCCGCGCCATCGCGCTCTGCCTCGACCGGCCGAAGATCGTGAAGGGCCTGATGAAGGGCCGTGCTCAGATCGGCAACGACACCCCCTTCGCGGCGGCCTACCCGTCGACGGATCCCAGCGTGCCGCAGCGCGAGAAGAACATCGCCGAGGCGAAGCAGCTGGTGGAAGCGGCCGGCATGGGCAACGGCTTCAAGACCACGCTGACGACCGAGAAATATCTGGAGATCCCCGACTTTGCCGTGCTGATCCAGAACGCCGTGAAGGAGATCGGCGGCACCATCGAGCTCAACGTGCTGGACCAGGGCGCCTACTACGGCGAGGCCGTCTACGGGAAGTCGCCGTGGCTCGACTCCGACATGGGCATCACCGACTACGGCCACCGCGGCGTGCCGAATGTGTTCCTGTCGGCGCCGCTCGCCAGCGACGGCACCTGGAATGCGGCCCACTTCAAGAATGCCGAGTACGATGCGCTCGTGAAAGGCTACATCGGGTCGCTCGACCTCGAGTCGCAGCGCGCGGCCGCCGGCAAGATCCAGCGCCTGCTGCTCGACGAGACCCCGCTCATCTTCGCCTATTTCTACGACTTCCTGACGGCGGCGAAGAAGGGCGCGACCGGCATCCAGCCGACCGCCATGGGTCATCTGCTGCTGGCAAAGGCGGCCCTCTGACGCGGGATCTCATGGCTCCTCCCGCAGCCCTGCGGAGGAGCCATGAGACGGCGGAAACCGGGGAGGCCCGACCATCGCCTATCATCTGCTGAAGCGGCTGCTGCTCGCCTTGGTGACCCTGTGGCTGCTCAGCCTCCTGGTGTTCGCCGGGGGCCGAATGCTGCCGGGCAACGTCGGCCGCGCCATGCTCGGCCCGTTCGCCGACCAGAGAGCCGTCGACATTCTCAACCACGAGATGGGCACGGACAGGCCGCTGCTGGTCCAATACGGCGATTGGATCTCGCGTTTCGCCGTCGGCGACCTCGGCAAGTCCTACGCCTATCGCGCGCCGGTGGCCCCGTTCCTGCTGACCGCCATCGAGAATTCCGCCAAGCTGGCCCTGGTGGCATTCCTGCTGGTCGTCCCGCTCGGGATCTTCGGCGGCGTGATCGCCGCCCTCTATCGGGGGCAGCCGGCCGACCGCACGATCTCGGTCGTCGGGCTGTCGGCCACGATCGTTCCGGAGTTCGTGTCGGGGATCGTCCTGATCCTGGTCTTCGGCGTCTGGCTGCGCTGGTTTCCGATCTCGGCCGCCTTCCCGGCGGATGCGGGGATCCTGACGCAGGTCTACTACCTGCTCCTGCCGTCGTTTCCCCTGGTGCTGATCCTGTTCGGCTACATCGCCCGCATGGCGCGCGCCGGCATGATCGAGGCCCTCGATGCCGACTACACCCGCACCGCCATCCTCAAGGGCCTGCCCCAGCGCGTGGTGATCGTGCGTCACGTCCTGCGTAACGCGCTGCTCCCGACCATCAGCGTGATCGCGACCCAGACCGTCTATCTGATCGGCGGCCTCGTCGTGATCGAGATCCTGTTCCACTACCAGGGTATCGGCAGCCTGATCTACACCGCCGGGACCAAGAAGGACTTTCCCATGCTGCAGGCGGGCGTCATGACGATCGGGGTGCTCTTCACGCTGGCAACGCTCTTCGCCGATCTGCTGTACGCCAGCCTCAATCCGCGCATCCGGTTCGGCGAGCGGGAATGAGCGACGCGTCGCAGGCAAGCGCAGACGGCGGCGAATCCAGGCCGCTCGCCTACCTGCGCCGCGACGCGCGACGAGTGCTCGGCTCGGCCGCCTTCGTGGTGGGGTTCTGCATCGTTCTGTTCTGGGTGGGCTGCGCGCTCTTCGGGCGCGCTTTGGTGCCTTACGATCCGTTCGCGGACGACATGCTGAACGCCCTGGCGCCGCCGGACGCGGAGCATTGGTTCGGCACCGATCAGCTCGGCCGCGACGTGTTTTCGCGCGTCATTGCCGGCGCCCGCGACATTCTCACCGTAGCGCCGCTCGCCACCATCATGAGCACTGTCCTGGGGACCGCGCTCGGGCTCGCCATGGGATATTTCGGCGGCCTCGTCGACGAGATCCTCAGCCGCCTCGTCGATGCCGTCCTGGCGCTTCCTACCGTGGTCGTCGCCCTGCTCGCGCTCACGGCGCTCGGCACCTCGACGGTCACCGTGCTCGTCGTGATCGGCTTCACCTTCGCACCGATCATCGCGCGCACCGTCCGCGCCAGCGTGCTGGCGGAGCGGGGGCTCGACTATGTGGCCGCCGCGGAGCTGCGGCGCGAGAGCCGCCTCTATATCCTGTTCGTGGAGATCCTGCCGAACGTGACGGGTCCGATCCTGGTCGAGGCGACCGTGCGCCTCGGCTATGCGATCTTCACGGTCGCGACCCTCAGCTTCATCGGCTTCGGAATCCAGCCACCGTCGCCGGATTGGGGGCTTTCGATCTCCTCCAACTACGGTCTCATCGGCGGCGGCTATTGGTGGACGGTGCTGTTCGACAGCCTGGCGATCGCCTCGCTCGTCATCGGCGTCAATCTCATGGCCGACGGCATCCAGAGCACGCTCGATGATTGACGTCACACCGCCGGCGCTCGCGCTGCAACGCCTCGCCGTCGAGTACCGGGTGCGCGGCGCGGCGCGCCGGGTGCTGCACGAGATCGACCTGGAGATCGGCCGCGGCGAGTCCTACGGGCTGGTCGGGGAGTCCGGCTGCGGCAAGTCGACGGTCGCCTTCGCCGTGCTGCGCTATCTGCCGAGGAACGGCTCTGTCAGCAGCGGGCGCATCCTGATCAATGGCACGGACCTGCTGGCGCTCGACGGCGACCGGCTGCGGGAGATGCGGCGCAAGACGCTGGCGATGGTCTATCAGGATCCGGGCAAGGCGCTCAATCCGTCGCTGCGTATCGGCCGTCAGGTCGAAGAGGTCTATGAGCTGGGGGGAGTCGCCCGCGGCGAACGGGCGCAACGGGCCGCGGAGATGCTGGCGCGGGTGCGCATCAGCGATCCGGCCCGGGTGATGCAGCGTTATCCGCACCAGCTCTCGGGTGGCATGCAGCAGCGGGTGGCGATCGCCATGGCATTGGCCAGCGAGCCGGCGCTGCTCGTGCTCGACGAGCCTACGACCGGACTCGACGCCACCGTGGAGGCCGAGGTCCTCGACCTGATCGTCCAGCTGCGGCGCGAATTCTCGACCTCGATCCTCTTCATCAGTCACAACCTGGCGGTCATCGCCAAGATGTGCGAGCGCGTGGGCGTGCTCTACGCCGGCCGCCTGGTCGAGCAGGGGCGGACCGAGGACATCTTCCGCGACCCGCGCCATCCCTATACGGTCGGCCTGTTGCGCTGCCTGCCGCAGCGCGGCCGCAGCAAGGACGTCGCGCCGCTCGCGACCATCCCGGGGTTCCTGCCCGAGGTGGGCGCGCGCGTACAGGGCTGCGTCTTCGCCGACCGCTGCGCCCTCGCCGACCGCACCTGCCGCACGGTCGAGCCCGCGCTCGTCGATCTCGGAGGCCGTTCCAGCAAGTGCCACTATCACGACCGCGCGGGCGACGTTCCCGCGGACGACCGCGCTGCGATTCCGCACAACCCGTCGTCAGAGCCCGGTCGCCCGATCCTGCAGCTGCAAGGGGTGACCAAGAGCTACGGTCGCCGGCCCTACTCCTTCAAGGCGCTGAGCGATGTGTCGGTCGAGCTGCGCGCCGGCGAGACGCTTGGACTCGTCGGCGAGTCCGGCAGCGGCAAAACGACGCTCGCCCGCAGCGTTCTCGGCTTGGTGCGGCCTGATCCCGAGAGCGCCATCCTGTTCGACGGCCAGCCCGTCGCCGCCGTGCTTGCGGGCCGGACGCGGGAGCAGGTGAAATCGATCCAGATCGTGTTTCAGAATCCCGATTCTGCGCTCAACCGGTCGCACTCGGCGCGCCGGATGATCGGCCGCACGATTGCCATGCTGACGGGGCTTGCCAAGGAGGCGCGTGCGAGCCGCATCCTGGAACTGGCCAAGGCCGTCCGGCTGGCGGAGCGGTACCTCGGTTCGCGGCCGCGGCAGCTGTCAGGGGGGATGAAGCAGCGCGTCGCCATCGCGCGCGCCTTCGCCGGCGACCCGCGGATCGTGGTCTGCGACGAGCCGACCTCGGCGCTCGATGTGTCCGTCCAGGCGGCCATCCTCAACCTGCTCGTCGAGCTGCAGCGATCGAAGCAGGTGAGCTACGTTTTCATCTCCCACGATCTCGGCGTCGTGCGGTACTTGTCGGACCGCATCGCCGTGCTCTACCTCGGGCGGCTGATGGAAGTCGGGCCGGCGGAGGAGGTCTTCTCCGGGCCGCATCATCCGTACACGGAGGCCTTGCTGTCCTCGGTGCCGGCAATCGACGGCCGGCATTCCGCGCGGCTGAAGCTTGCCGGCGAAATTCCGAGCGCCGTGAGGCCGCCCAGCGGATGCGTGTTCCATACGCGCTGTCCGCGGAAGCTCGGCGCCATCTGCGAGGAGCAGGTCCCGGGCGTCACGGCCTTGAACAGCCGGCACACGGTACGCTGCCATATTTCGACGGATCAGTTGCCCCGGCAACGCGACCACAACCAGCCTCCCGAGGCCACGGCCGGACCACCCTGCCCGGACGCTCCTTGGACCTCGGACCCACGCCCGGCGCATGGCTCGGTCGAGGACCCGCCGCTACAGTAGGGGCACCGTTCGGGCTATCATGGCACGCATGCAGCAGCCGTCCTATTTCATCGCCGAAGAACGCGGCCTCGTCGCGGTCGCCGGCGAGGACCGCACCGCCTTCCTGCAAGGGCTCGTGTCCAACGACGTCCGCAGCGTTGCGCCCGATCGCGCCGTCTATGCGGCATTGCTGACGCCGCAAGGCCGATATCTGCATGATTTCTTCATCGCTGCGATTGGCGAGACGCTCTATCTCGATTGCGAGGCTGCGCGGCGCGACGATCTGCGCCGGCGCTTGTCGATCTACCGGCTGCGCTCCAAAGTCACGCTCGCCGACGCGGGCGCCGACTTCGTCGTCGCGCTTCTGTCCGGTCCCGAGCTGAGGACGCGATTCGGTCTCCCTGACGAGCCTGGAGCGGCGAAGCCGTGGGAGGGTGGCGTGGTCTACGTGGATCCGCGCCTGGCCGAGATGGGCGCCCGCGCGATCCTGCCGCGCGCCCAGGCCGGCGAGATCCTGGCCCGGGCCGGCCTGGTTCCCGGCAAAGCAGCCGACTATGAGCGTCTGCGCCTCTCGCTCGGCGTTCCCGATGGGAGCCGCGATCTGCCGGTCGAGAAGGCCATCCTGCTCGAGAACGGCTTCGACGAGCTCCATGCGATCGACTGGCAGAAGGGCTGCTACATGGGGCAGGAGCTGACGGCCCGCACGAAATACCGCGGCCTTGTGCGCAAGCGCCTGCTGCCGGTCGAGATCGAGGGGCCCCTGCCCGCCCCCGGTACGACCGTCATGGCCGGCGACCAGGAGGCCGGCGAGATGCGCAGCGGCGTCGCCGGGCTGGGGCTCGCGCTGCTGCGGCTCGAGCATCTCGAGGCCACCTTGCGCTGCGGCGACAGCCGCCTCAAACCGCGCCGGCCAGACTGGCTGAATCTCTAGCAGGCGGACGGGCCGCGAGCCGGCGCGATCCCTACTTGACGACCTCATCCGCCTGCGAGACGACGTCCTCGGGGATCGTCAGGCCCATCTCCTTTGCGATCGTCGGATTGACGTAAAGTTTCGTCTTGTCGGCGACCACGACCGGCATCTTGCCCGGTTGCGCGCCCCCCAGAATGCGAACGACCATATTCCCGGCCTGCCAACCGACATTGTAGTAGTCGAGGCCGATCGCGGCGATGGCGCCGCGTTTCACGGCGTCGAGGTCGCCCGCATAGACTGGCATGCCGTTGTCGACGCCGACCTTGATGATGTCATCCAGCCTTGCCGCGACTGTGTTGTCGGTCGGCACGAAGATCACGTCCGCCTTGCCGACCAAGCCTTGCGCGGCTGCCGGCACGGCCGACTCTGTCTGCGCCGGGGCCTCCACGATGCGCATGTTCACGCCCGGCGCCGTCTTCTTCATCAGGTAGACGAGCGTATGGGAATTGCTCTCGCGCGGATTGAACAGCACGCCGATCGTGCGCGCTCCCGGCGTGATCGCCTCGATCAGGTTGATGTGAGCCCTGACCGGCGACAGATCGCTGACGCCCGTGACGTTGCCGCCGGGCTCATGCATGTCCCGCACCAGGTTGGCGCCGAGCGGATCGGTGACGGCCGCGAAGACGATGGGGGTTCCTGTGGTCGCCCTGAAGACCGCGAGCGCCGACGGCGTGGAGATCGGCACGATGACGTTGGGTTTGCTCTTCGCGAACTTGCGCGCGATCCGCTCGGCCGCCGCTGGGTCGCCCTTGGCGCTCTCATAGACGAGCGTCAGGTTCTTGCCCTCCTCGTAACCGGCGGCCTTGAGCGCGTCGCGGATGCCGTTGCGGCAGGCGACGAGGGCGGGATGGTCATCGATCGCGGTGACGGCGACGACGACCTTGTCGGCCGCCCGAGCCGCGGGCGGGCCGGCGGCAAGCGCGAGCATTGCCGCCGCCATCAACGCAGCGGCGCCCCTCCAGCGAAGTGGTGCTATTGGCATCGAAATCTCCCGTCCCCTGAAAGCGCTGGTCAGAACTTCTCTGGCACCAGCTTGTAAGGGTAGTCTGGTTCCTTGTAACTACCGCGCTTCTGGCGCTTCGGCAGCTTCACCTTCGGGCGCGAGACGTCCTTGTAGGGGATCTTGCCGAGGAAGTGGCTGATGATGTTCAGGCGCGCGCGCTTCTTGTCGTCGGAGTGGGCCACGAACCAGGGCGCCCAGGAACTGTCCGTCGCCTGGAACATGTCGTCGCGCGCGCGCGAGTAGTCGTACCAGCGGCTGTAGGACTTCAGGTCCATCGGGGACAGCTTCCAGATCTTGCGCCCATCGTGGATGCGGGCCTCGAGGCGGCGCGTCTGCTCATCCGGGCTCACCTCGAGCCAATACTTCAGGAGCGTGATGCCGGAGTCGACCATGGCCTTCTCGACGGCCGGCACCACCTTCAGGAACCAGCGCACCTGCTCCTCCGTGCAGAAGCCCATGACGCGCTCGACGCCGGCGCGGTTGTACCAGCTGCGGTCGAAGATCACGATCTCGCCAGCCGCCGGCAGGTGCGGGATGTAGCGCTGCACGTACATCTGCGATTTTTCGCGCTCGGTCGGCGAGGGCAAGGCGATCACGCGGAAGACGCGCGGGCTGACCCGCTCGGTGATGGCCTTGATCGTGCCGCCCTTGCCGGCCCCGTCGCGGCCCTCGAAGATGACGCAGATCTTCGCACCCTCGCTCTTGACCCATTCCTGCAGCTTGACGAGCTCTATGTGCAGCCGCTTGAGTTCGCGCAGGTAGTCCTTGCCCCCAAGCTTCTCGGAGGAGCCCGTGACCTCCTCCTTGTCATTCCTATTCTTTGCCTTTTGTTTCCCGCCCATCGCTTCGCTCCCCCGCACTGAGCCGAGCTATCCCACCCCCCGCCTGCATCGCCATGGCGGGGGACATGAACCCTGCCTAACGACAAATCACGGTTGCCGGAATTGGACCAAAGGCCAATGGACGGTCAGGCGGTCGGGTACGAGAATCGAAAGAGAATGCCGCCTTGATCGGCACATCGGGCTTTTTGGCGGGAGGCGATTTGTGAACGCGCGGAACCATGCGGCGTCCGACATGGCGCTTGTGATTTGTTGCGTCGCCGCGTGTGCTGTCTTCGTCCTTTCCGCCGCACTGCCCGTTCGCGCACAGGAGAACGCAGCCCCGCAGGAGGCCGCGGCAGCTCCGGCGCCGCAGCTGCTCGGACCCGAAGAATTGCGCAAGCTGGTCGCGCCCGTGGCGCTCTATCCCGACGACCTGCTTGCGATCGTCCTTCCGGCCTCGACAATCCCGCTGCAGGTCGTGCAGGCGCAGCGCTTCCTGGACAAGCGCAAGGCGGACGAGAAGCTGCAACCCAACTCCGAGTGGGACCCGGCGATTCTGGCGCTGATCAACTACCCCGAAGTCGTCGCGAAGCTCAATGCCGACCTGGATTGGACGCAGTCGCTGGGCAATGCGGTCATCGACCAGCAAAAAGACGTCATGGACATGATCCAGCAGATCCGGTCGGAGACCTACGCGGGCGGCTACCTGAAATCGAACGAGAAGCAGACGGTGGTCCAGGAGAAGGAGACCATCGTCATCCAGTCGGCCGACCCACAATACATCTACGTGCCGCAGTACGACCCGCAGGTGGTCTACGTCGACCACGGGCCCTACTATTCCTACCCGCCGCCCTACTATGCGGCGCCCTATCCCTACTATTGGTCGCCGGCCGCCACGTTCTTCGCCGGGGCCTTCGTGGGCGCCGCCTTCGGCTATGGTTTCAACTGGGGCGGCGGCGACATCGACATCAACTACGGCAGCGGCTGCTGCGGCGGCGGCAACGTCAATATCGGCAACGACGTGAACATCGGCAGCGGCAACCGGGTCGACCACCGCACAAGCGACCGCTTCAACGCAGACCGGCAGCGCGGGAACGGGCGCGACTCGATGAAGTGGAACGGCAACAAGGCCCGTCAGAAGCAGGCGACCGGACGGCAGCGCGCCGGCGGCCGCAACCAGGCAGGGACGTTGCCTTCGAACTCGCGACGGGGCGGCGGCGCCGCGACCCAACCCGGCAGGGGCGCCGGCGCAGGGCAGAAACAGCGGCCTGGCGACATGCAGTCGAAGCGGGGGAATGCCTCCTCCCTCGGCAACTACGGAAGCAACCGCGACGCCAACAAGGCCGGCCGGCAAGGCAAGCAGAGCCTGCAGAATCAGAAGTCGCGCCAGGGCGGTGGGCAGAACCTGCAGAACCAGAGGTCGCGGCAGGGCAGCGGACAATTCTCGAACCAGAATCGATCCAGGTCGAACGCCGGCGCCTTCGGCGGCTACGGCGGCGGCGGATCGAACGCCAGGCGGCAGAGCAGCCGCGGCAACAGCAGCTTCCGGTCTTCGGGCCGGCCGCCGCCGAGCCGCGGCGGCGGCGGTGGCGGTGGCCGTCGCCGGTGATCGTCACGATGCGCGAAGAAGGAGATACCCTGTCATGAAGTGGGCCAACGTCCGGGTACTGGGAGTCGCATTGGTATTGATGGGCGCAGCTGTTGTGCTCAGGCCGTTGCCGGCCATGGCCACGGACCCGAAGGTCTTCGCGACACCCGAAGAAGCGGCCAAAGCGCTTCTGGATGCCGCGGCCAGCGACGACAAGGACGCCATCTGGGCCGTTCTCGGCGACGCGTTCCGCGACCAGATCGAGAATCCCGACGAGGCGCAGGAGCGCGAGAATCGCCGGCGCGTCGTTGCCGGGGCGAAGGAAGCGCTCCAGCTGCGCGCCGACGACGACAAGACGCGGGTCATGGTCATCGGCAAGGAGGCTTGGCCGATGCCCATACCCATCGTGAAGGGCGACAAAGGATGGTCCTTCGACGTCGGAGCAGGCGCCGACGAGATCCTGGCGCGCCGCATCGGCGCCGACGAATTGGCCACCATCGACAACCTGAATGCCTATGTCGACGCGCAAGTCCAGTATGCCAGCGAGGACCGCGACGGCGACGATGTCCTGGAATACGCGCAGAAGATCAACAGCACGCCAGGCAAGAAGGACGGCCTGTACTGGGAGGTGCCCGCCGGCTCGGGAGAAGAGGCGAGCCCCTTCGGCCCCTTCGTCGCGGAGAAAGCCGCATACCTGTCCGACCGCGAGCCCGGCGATCCCTTCA
>Ga0335085_10009363_pt1 | contig 14787 bp, 10 predicted proteins | sample Lox_Sample_45_FD_206712 | JGI IMG/M metagenome (GOLD analysis project Ga0335085, IMG submission 206712) | Soil microbial communities from Loxahatchee National Wildlife Refuge, Florida, United States - Lox_Sample_4.5 | ecosystem: Environmental > Terrestrial > Soil > Wetlands | place: USA... | reverse complement strand
CCCAGTCTTCGCTCAGCCGCAGCGCGGGGTAGCCGAACCGGCCGGCCGGCAGCGCGACGGCGGTGGGCGCCGGGGAGGATCCGGCCACGATGTCCACGGTCAGGTGGGTGCGCAGCTCGATCTTCTCAGCCACCTCCTTGATCCGGTTGAGCGAGACCGGGTCAGGGCCGGTGACGCCGGCCACCCGGACCCGGATCACGCTGATCGGGGCGCGGCGCAGCCGCGCGTCGCCGGTGTACTTGCGCGACTCCACGGTGGGCAGCGCGGCCAGCGTGGTGATCATCTGTACCGGCTGGCTCACATAACCGCCGAGGTTGAGGCTGGGGAGCAGGTCCCCGCCACCGAGTGCCTTCCGGCTGGCCGCGCTGGCCGGCGCGGCCAGCGTCGGCTGGTAAGGCCCCAGCGGCACCCGGGACAGCGGGTCGAACGCCGCGATCTTGCTCTGGTCGAACGTCCCGGTCAGCTGCGGCACCGGGGAGATGGTGTCCGGGGCGGTGACGGCGTGCTGGCGCAGCGCCCGGTACTGGGTGCCGGCGTTGTCCAGCGGCGCGTAGAACACGTTGCTGCCGGTCCCCCACACCGAGACCGGGTTGCGCACCTGGTCCGGGACCAGGCCGCCGTCGCTGGCCCGCCGGTACCGCACCGGCCCGGCCTGCCAGTACGTCCAGAGCCCGTCGCCGGCAGCCGCGCGGCCGCCGGCCCGCAGGTTGCCGAGCAGATACGAGTACGCCTGCCGGGCGGTGGTGGCGCGGCTCAGCACGGAGCGGCCCGGCCGCGTGGCGTCGCGGCGCATGGCCGCCGTGGTCAGCGTGGGCGGCGCCGCCGGGGTGGCCAGCTCCTGGACCTGGCTTTCCGCGTACTCGCCGATCCCGCTGCCCGTCGCGGCCAGCACCGGGTAGGAGTCCCCCTCCAGGTAGGAATGGTCCGCGACCGGGTTGCTGTAGGTTTCCGGCAGATATTTTCCGAACGCCAGCGCCCGGTTGAGGCCGTCCAGTCTGGCCTCGGCCGCCGGGTCCACGGCGGCCAGCAGCATCGGGAACTGCCACTCGACGGCGAAACCCGGCCGGCCGTGGAAGTCCGGGACGAAGAACGTGCCCGGCGGGGCGCCCTGGCCGTTGACCTTGGAGAAGCACGACGCGCTGGCCAGCGCGCGGTAGCTGAACGGGCTGGTCACCGGGCCGGCGGCCGGGCACGGGACCGCGGTCGCGCCGCCGGGCAGGATCTCGCTGGTGGCCGAGGTCCGGTTCCGGTACTTGACCCGGTCCGGCGTGACGTAGACGTACTCCGGCGGCTGGCTGACCCGGCTGGCGCCGCCCGCGCTGACCCAGGTGGTGTCCACCCGGTACAGCTGGCGGCCCGGCCGGGACACGTCGGACCGGGGCAGCCAGACCGGGAAGACCGCGTTCATGAAGCCGTACCCGACCATGGCGATCGGCGCCGCCACCGACACCCCGGAGATGCGCTGGATCTGGTGGTACTGGGCCATGGTGATGCCGCCGTAGATGCCGGACAGGAAGTCCGGCTGGACGGCGCCGGTGGCTGACTCCAGCGTGCTCCGCGCCCCCGCGGGGCGGACCAGGATGTCGTAAGCCGGCCGGAAGTGCGCCGACACCGTGCCGATGGTGCGGATCTGCGCGGTCCGGGCCGCCGCCGTCAGCACGGTGAACGCGGTCGCCGCGACCAGCATCCCGGCCAGCAGGGCCAGCGCCCGGCCGCCACGGAACCGGAGCTGCGACCACGCCAGTCTGCGCACGGCACTACTCTGATCCCTTACATAGCGGCAATGCAAGAGCCTTACATAGCGACAATGTAAGGTGAGATCACATCGTTACGCCGCTCGTCACTCCGACCCACGGGAAAGGGGCCGGTGCCATGCCACTGCACCACGCCGTGCTGGCGCTCCTCGAGGCCAAGCCCGCGCACGGCTATGAGCTGAAGGGCCGCTTCGAGCAGGCGGTCGGCGAGCAGTGGGGCGGGCTGAACATCGGGCACCTCTACCAGATCCTGGACCGGCTCTCCCGGGACGGCCTGGTCGAGTCCGAGCGCCATCCGCAGCCGGTCAAGCCGGACCGCCTGGTGTACGAGATCACCCCGGCAGGCCGCGAGGAACTCAGCCGCTGGCTGACCGGGCCCAGCCCGCGCAGCCGCGGCTACCGGGACGACTTCTTCCTCAAGGTGATGGCGGCAGCCCAGGCCGGCGACGCGGAGCCGCTGGCCGACGTCCTGCGGCGGCAGCGCGCCTACCTGCTGGCCGAACTGCGCAGCCTGGCCGAGGCCCGGGCGGCCGCGCCATCACCGGTAGTCGGGCTGCTGGTCACCGCGGCCGAATTGCACACCCGCGCCGACCTGGAAGTGGTCGACGCGGCCGAGCGCGACCTCACCGGGGACGCGCTGGCCGCGTTGTCTGCCGCCGCGGCGACTCAGCCGCCCAGCGGGACCGGGCTGTCCGGCACCGGGACCAGCGGCGCGCCGGTCACCGGCCAGCCGGACGAGGTCCAGACCAGCGGGCGCACCTGAACCCACGGGTCACCGTTGTCGAACGCGTCGTAGTAGTGGTACACGAGGTAGGACTGGCCGCCGTTGGTGAAGATGGACGACGAGCCGGGGCCGATCATCCCCTCGTCGCTGCCCTGGATCTCCATGCCGCCGCTGTTCATCATGTCCGTGCCGGCCGGGTCCAGGTACGGCCCGGTGACCGACTGGGACCGCCCGACCATGATCCGGTAGGTGCTGCTGATCCCGGCGCAGCACTGGTCCCATGAGACGAACAGGTAGTAGTAGCCGTCGTGGTACGTGATCCCGGCGCCTTCTTCCGCGTCGGGCGCCGGCCGCTGGGCCAGCGAGTAGATGGCGGGGGACGCGCTGGACGGCTTGCCGGTGGCGGGGTCGATGGCCAGCAGCTTGATCCCGCTCCAGTACGACCCGAAGACCAGGTACTTGTCTCCGGACGGCGCGGCGACCAGGGACGGGTCGATCGCGTTGTAGTCGTCGGTGGTGCTGGACCGCAGCACCTGGCCGTCGTCGGTCCAGTGGTAGCGGGGGCTGTGCGGGTCGAGCGTGGGCGTGGTGGCCAGGCCGATCACCGAGTTGTTCGAGCCGAAGCTGGAGCCCGCGTAGTACAGGTGCCACAGGCCGCCGAAGTAGGAGATGTCCGGCGCCCACAGGTTCGGGATGTCGCCGAGCGCCGCGGTGATCCAGGCGGGCTTGTCCGCGAACACCGTGCCGGTGTAGATCCAGTGCCGCAGGTCGGTCGAGGTCCGGATCTGGATGTTGCCGTTGCCGATGGTCCCGGCCGGGTCGCCGGTGGAGAACAGGTAATAGGTGCCCCCCTCCTTGGCCATGCTCGGGTCGTGCACGAACACGTAGCCGGCCGGGGCGCCGGCGCCGGCCGCGGCCTGGCCGGCGCCCGCCGGGGCTAACGACGCGGCTGCGGCCCCGCTGACGAACACGGTCGCGGCCACGGCCGACACGGCGGCCAGCACGGCACGGTGGGCAGGGACTCGCATCAGACCTCCAGGCAGGACATCGAGGGATATCACCCCAGGTCAGGGCATGAGCGAACGTTCGCTCACCCTACTATTTTATGAGGTTTTTAACGGAAGATCCAGAATGCCTGGCCAGCACCCTCTGGGGGTCGCTGGCTCGCGCCTCTACGATCAGGGCATGAGCGAGACCTACGCGTACCCCGGGGCGGGCGCGGCCCGCCCGGACCAGACCCGGACGCTGTTCGGCCAGACCATGGGATACGTCGCCATCACCACCGGCCTGTTCGCGCTCGGCGCCTACGCCGGCCGGAACCTGTCCGGCGGCGTGGCCATCGTCAGCTACATCGCCGCGTTCGTCTGCCTGATCGCGATGAACTTCACCGTCCGCCGCTCCCCCGGGCTGACCGTGGGGCTGCTGTTCGCGGTGGGCATCCTGCTCGGCCTGGGCCTGGCGCCCACGCTCAGCTATTACGCGGACGCCGACCCGCAGGCGCTGTGGCAGGCCGGCGGGGCCACCGCGCTGTTCATCGCGGGCTTCGGCGCGGCCGGGTACGCGACCAGGCGCGACCTGTCGATGGTCGGCCGGATCAGCTTCTTCGCCCTGATCGCGCTCATCCTGTTCGGCATCGCGCTGATCTTCGTGCACATCCCGCACGGCGACCTGATCTACTCGATCCTCGGCCTGGTCATCTTCGCCGGGCTGACCATGTTCGATTTCCAGCGGCTGCGCCGCTCCCGGGGGCTCGACTCGGCGCCGCTCATCGCCGCGTCGATCTTCCTCGACGCGCTCAACGTGTTCCTGTTCTTCCTGCGCATCTTCTCCAACTCGGAGCGCTGAATTTCCAGACCACGGGGCGTGCTTAGTTCCCCGGACACGGGTACTGGTGTGCCGTGCTGCGCCGCCTAGCTCTCATCCCCGCTCTCATCATGGCCGCCGCCCTCGCCGTGGCCGGCTGCAAGCCATTAACGCTGACCGCTCCCGGGCACGCCGGCGGCGGCAAGATCAAGGCCGCCGCCCAGTCCGGGCCGCTGTTCACCGAGCCCGGCGCCGGGTTCTCCCCCGTCTACCGGCTGATCGGCCACGCCCGGCACTACATCGACATCACCATGTACGAGTTCAGCGACACCGCCGCCGAGCACGACCTGGCCGCGGCGGCCCGGCGCGGGGTGCGGGTCAAGGTCATCCTGGACCGGCAGGAGAAGAGCACCAACGACGCCGCGTACCACTACCTGGCCGCCCACGGCGCGAAGGTCACCTGGTCCTCGCCGGCCTTCGAGTACACCCACCAGAAGACCATCGTCATCGACGGCAAGACCGCGCTGATCATGACGGCCAACCTGACCAGCCGGTACTACGCGACCAGCCGCGACTTCCTGATCGAGGACACCAAGCACGCCGACCTCAAGGCCATCACCGCGGTGTTCAGCGCCGACTTCGCGCACCGGTCCACCCAGCCCAGCGACGGCCGTGACCTGGTCTGGTCCCCGACCAACTCGCAACCGGCACTGCTCGGGCTGATCGACGGCGCGAAGAAGACCCTGCTCATCTACAGCGAGGAGATGGGCGACACCACGATCGAGGACGCCCTGATCAAGGCGGCTCAGCGCGGGGTGAGCGTCAAGGTGTGCGGCGAGAACACCGGCGGTGAGTACGACAGCGCGTTCGCCCGGCTGGCCAGGGCCGGGGTGAAGATCAGCTACTACAGCTCATCGACCGGGTTCTACATCCACGGCAAGGTCGTCGAGGCCGACTACGGCACGAACCGGGCAGTGGCGTTCATCGGATCAGAGAATTTTTCCAGCACATCCCTGCACCGCAACCGCGAGCTGGGGCTGGTCACCGCGGACCCCACGGTGCTGGCCTCCATCGCCAGGACGTTCCGGGGCGACTTCAGCCGGGGCACCCGGGTCCACTGACCCGGGCCGGGTCACGTACGTTACCGGGCATGGCCGCTTACCAGCCGTCCGGCCCGGTGTACCGGCAGGCCGGCACCATCGTCACCGAGCACACGTTCACCGTGCCGCTGGATCACGGCCAGCCGGGCGGCGAGCAGATCGAGGTGTTCGCCCGGGAGGTGGCTGAGAGTGGCGCCGCGCCCGGAACGGCGCCGGAGCCGAAGCCGTGGCTGCTGTACCTGCAGGGCGGCCCGGGGTTCGGCGCGACCCGCCCGTCCGGCCGCGACTCCTGGCTGGACCGGGCGCTTGACGACTTCCGGGTGCTGCTGCTGGACCAGCGCGGCACCGGCCGGTCCACCCCGGCCAGCCGACACACGCTGGCCCGCCTGGTCACGCCGCGGGCCCAGGCGGACTACCTGGCCTGCTTCCGGGCCGATTCGATCGTCCGCGACGCCGAGCTGATCCGTCGCGAGCTGACCGGCGATGAGCCGTGGAGCGTGCTGGGGCAGAGCTTCGGCGGGTTCTGCACGGTCAGCTACCTGTCGCTGGCCCCGGACGGCCTCCGCGAGGCGTTCATCACCGGCGGGCTGCCCGGGTTGGCCGCCACCGCCGACGACGTGTACCGGCTCACCTATCCGATCGTGGCCGGGCGCAACCAGCGGCACTACGAGCGGTACCCGCAGGACGCGGACCGGGCCCGTGAGATCGCCCGCTACCTGGCCAGCCACGAGGTGGTCATGCCGGGCGGCGGGCGGCTGACCGTGCCCGCGTTCCAGTGCCTGGGCCGCGGGCTGGGCATGAGCACCGGCAGCGACCGCCTGCACTACCTGCTGGAGGACGCGTTCGCCGGCGGCGTGCTGACCGACAGCTTCCTGGCCCAGGCCGCGGCCGGGCTGTCCTTCGCGCAGGGCCCGCTCTACGCCCTGCTGCACGAGGCGTGCTACGCGCAGCGGTCGGCGACCCGCTGGGCCGCGGACCGGATCCAGGCCGAGTTCCCGGAGTTCGACCCGGCCGCGGCCGTGGACGGGGACATCCCGCTGCTGTTCACCGGCGAGATGATCTACCCCTGGATGTTCGGCACCGACCCGGTCCTGCGCCCGCTGCGCGACGCGGCCGGGGAACTGGCCGGCCGCGTGGACTGGCCCCCGCTGTACGACCCGGGCCGGCTGGCCGCCAGCCAGGTCCCGGCCGCGGCCGCGGTGTACTTCGAGGACATGTACGTGCCCACCGAGCTGTCGCTGCCCACCGCCCGGGCCATCCGCGGGCTGCGGCCCTGGGTCACCAACGAGTACCAGCACGACGGGCTGCGGGTCAGCAACGGCGCGGTGCTGGGCCGGCTTATCGCCCTGGCCCGCGGCGCCGCTTAGCCCAGCTAATTATTAGCCCGGCTAAATTTTTGCGGTAAGTAGTTGCGATCAAGCAACTGGTTCGCGCTAACATCGATTAACGTGTCGAGACTCGCTGATCGCAGTGGCGCCCAGGGCGCCGGTACCACGCTGAACGGGCACTCCCCCAGCGGCGACGACGGCGGGCGGTACAAGTGGATCGCGCTGTCCAACACCACGCTCAGCATGACGATGGCCACCATCGACGCGTCCATCGTGATCATCGCCATGCCGGCCATCTTCCGCGGCATCCACCTGGACCCGCTCGCGCCGGGCAACGTCAGCTACCTGCTGTGGATGATCATCGGTTACCTGCTGGTCACCGCGGTGGCCGTGGTCACCCTGGGCCGGCTGGGCGACATGTACGGCCGGGTGCGCATCTACAACCTGGGCTTCGTGGTGTTCACGCTGGCCTCGATCGCGCTGTCGCTGGACCCGTTCTACGGCAGCAGCGGCGCGATGTGGCTGATCGGCTGGCGGCTGGTCCAGGCGCTCGGCGGGTCGATGCTGATGTCCAACTCGGCCGCCATCCTGACCGACGCGTTCCCGGCCGGCAAGCGCGGCATGGCCCTCGGCGTGAACCAGATCGCCGGGATCTCCGGCCAGTTCGTCGGGCTGCTGCTGGGCGGGCTGCTGGCCGCGGTGGACTGGCGGCTGGTGTTCTGGATCAACGTGCCGATCGGCATCGTCGGCACCATCTGGTCCTACAAGAGCCTACGCGAGATCGCCACCACCAAGCGGGCCCGGATCGACTGGCTGGGCAACGTCACGTTCGGCCTGGGCGCCACCGCGCTGCTGGTCGCGATCACCTACGGCATCCAGCCCTACGGGGGCCACCCGACCGGGTGGACCAACCCGTGGGTGCTCACCGGCCTGATCGGCGGGGCCGCCATGCTGGTGGCGTTCTGCCTGATCGAACTGCACATCCCCGAGCCCATGTTCCAGCTCCGGCTGTTCAGGATCCGGGCGTTCGCGGCCGGCAACATCGCCAGCCTGCTCGGCTCGATCGCCCGCGGCGGGCTGCAGTTCATGCTGGTGCTGTGGCTGGCCGGCATCTGGCTGCCGCTGCACGGCTACAACTTCGTGGACACGCCCCTGTGGGCGGGCATCTACATGCTGCCGCTGACCGCCGGGTTCCTGATCGCCGGGCCGATCTCCGGGACCCTGTCGGACAAGTACGGCCCGCGGCCGTTCGCCACCGCGGGCCTGCTGGTGGCCACCTGCGCGTTCATCGGCCTGATCGCGCTGCCGCTGGACTTCCCGTACTGGCTGTTCGCGACGATCATCTTCTTCAACGGGGTGGGCTCGGGCCTGTTCGCCTCGCCCAACACCTCGGCCATCATGAGCAGCGTGCCGGCCCGGCACCGGGGCAGCGCGTCCGGCATGCGGTCCACGTTCCAGAACGCCGGCATGTCGCTGTCCATCGGCATCTTCTTCTCGCTGATGATCGCCGGGCTGGCCAGCCGGCTGCCGCCCGCGCTGATCCACGGGCTGACCGCCCAGGGCGTGCCGCTGCGCGTCGCCACCCAGGTCAGCCACCTGCCCCCGGTGAGCACCGTGTTCGCCGCGCTGCTCGGCTACAACCCGGTGCAGCACCTGCTGAAATCCTCCGGGGTGCTCACCAGGCTGCCCGCGCACAACGTGGCCGCGCTGACCGGGCGGCACTTCTTCCCCACCCTGATCGGCGGCGCGTTCCACCACGGGCTGGTCATCGTGTTCACCGCCGCGGCCTGCATGTCCTTTATCGGCGCGATGGTCTCGCTGCTGCGCGGCAAGCAGTTCTACTACGATGACCAGCCCGGCCCGGCCGCGGTCCCGGCCCAGGTGCCGCACGCCTCGGTCAACGGCGCGGGGACCGCGAAGCTCAACGCCACTACTCCCTCTCCCCCAGGTAGCCCTGGGCCTGGAGGCTGAAGAGCTCGGCGTACAGCCCACCCCGGGCCAGCAGATCCGCGTGACGGCCGGACTCGGCCACCCGGCCGCCGTCCATGACGATGATCTGATCGGCCATGTGCACGCTGGAAAACCGGTGCGAGACCAGCACGGTCACGGTGCCGTGCGCCGCGCCGAGCCGCCGCGCGGCTTCGGCGTACCGGGCGAACAGCGCCGCCTCGCTGGGCGCGTCCAGGCTGGCGGTCGGCTCGTCCAGCACCACCAGCAGCGGGGCCTGCCGCATCAGGCCGCGGGCCAGGGCCAGCCGCTGCCACTGCCCGGACGACAGCGAGCGGCCGCCGATCCACGGGCCGAGCAGCGTGTCCAGGCCGTCAGGCAGCTCCTCGACCAGGGCGGCGCCGCCGGCCTGGCCGACCGCGCCGTGCACCGCCGCCCGGTCACCGATGCGCGGCAGGTCGCCGGCCCCGACGCCGTCGCCCAGGGTCATCTGGAACTGGACGAAGTCCTGGAACGCGCCGGTGGTCGCGGCCCGCCAGCCGGCCGGCCCGAAGCCGGCCAGGTCGGCGCCGTCCACCGTGATCCGGCCCTGGCCCGGCCGGTACATCCCGGTGAGCAGCTTGACCAGCGTGGACTTGCCCGCACCGTTCTCGCCGACCAGGGCCACGGTGCGGCCGGCGGGCAGCTCCAGGTCGATGCCGGCCACGGCGTCGGCCGCCTGCCCTGGGTAGCTGAAGCTGACCTGCTCCAGCCGGATGCCGTCGCGCAGCCGGCCCGGGACGGGCTGGTCGCCGGTGGCCTGCGCGGCCGCCACGTAGTCCTCCAGCCACAGCAGCCGGTCGGCGGTGGTGCTGGCGGTGGCGAACGAGCCGGCGCTGGTGGTGGCCCCGGACACCTGGCGCTGCGCCCGGCGCAGCAGGCTGACCGCCTCCACCACTTCGCCGGGTGAGGTGTGGCCGTGCGCGGCCCGCAGCACCAGCACCACGGCCGCGCCCGCGAAGCCCAGCGCGTACAGCAGCCAGCCCGCCGCCTGCCAGGCCGCGGCCCGGCGCGCGGCGCGCAGCGCCTGCCGGTTGATCTCGTCGCCCAGCCGGGTGTGCTCGGCCAGCAGCGCGCCGGTCACCCCGAACGTGCGCAGCTCCCGGGCCGGCCCGGCCGTGGCGGCCAGCGCGAACAGCTCGCCGAGCAGCCGCCGGGAGTCGGCCAGCTCGTCGTCCCTGCGCTTCTCGATCTGCCCGGCGCGCCGGTCAGCCAGGCCGGGCGCGGCCGCCAGCAGCGGCACCACCAGCAGCGGCGGCCAGATCAGCGCGAGCAGCACGGCCGCACCGGCGAACAGCAGCCCGGAGCGGATCAGCCCGAGGCTCTGCGCGGGCGCGGCGGCCAGCGTGCGGCGCCGCTCGCGCAGCGTGTCGATCTCGGCCAGGTGCTCGGGCCGCTCGAAGTGCTCCAGGAACGGCGCCGTGTTGACCAGGCCGCCGATCTGCAGGCCCAGCCGGAGGCTGACCTTGTCGGTCAGCTTGCTGCCCAGGTTGGCGCCGGCCAGCCGGAGCACCCACGAGCCGGGCAGGGACAGCGCGGTGAGCAGCACCCCGAGCCCGATCACCCCGGCCCGGTGCATGGTCGCGCCGTTCACGATGGCCCGGAACCCGAGCGGGTAGGCCAGGCTGAGCAGCACGTAGCCCAGCGTGGCCAGGACGCACACGGTGAGCAGGCCCCGGTCGGCCCGCCACGCGGTGCCGAACAGCACACCGGCCCGCCGGATCATCCGCGGCGCCCGCCGCCCCGGCCGCTGCTGCTCAGCCACGGGGGCCCGCTTCCGGGCTGGCCGCGGCGAACCGGGCCGCCTGCAGGCTGAACATCTCGGCGTAGCTGCCGCCCGCGGCGACCAGGCCGGCGTGGCTGCCCAGCTCGGTGATCCGGCCGCCGTCCAGCACCGCGATCCGGTCGGCCCGGCGGACGGTGGCGAACCGGTGCGAGATGACCAGCGTGGTGACGCCGGCGGTGAGCTCCAGGAAGCGGTCGTAGAACGCGGCCTCGGCGCGGATGTCGAGCTGCGCGGTCGGCTCGTCGAGCACCAGCACCCGGGCGCCGCGGGCCACCGCGTACAGCGCCCGGGCCAGGGCGATGCGCTGCCACTGCCCGCCGGACAGGTCGGCGCCGTCGCGGTAGCCGCTGCCCAGCCGGGTGTGCCAGCCGTCCGGCAGGCCGGCCACCACCGCGTCCGCGCCGGACTGCCGGGCGGCCTCCGCCAGCGCGGCCTGGTCGATCTCCCGGCCCAGATCGGGCAGGGCCACGTTCTGCGCGGCCGTGAACGGGTAGCGAGTGAAGTCCTGGTAGATCACCGCGACCTGGCGCTGCCAGCCGCGGATGTCCAGGTCGCGGACGTCGGTGCCGTCCACCAGCAGCCGGCCGGCGGTCGGCTCGCGTAGCCGGGCCAGCAGGGTGACCAGCGTGGTCTTGCCGGCCCCGTTCAGGCCCACCAGGGCCAGCGACTGGCCCGCGAGCAGCTCGAGGTCCAGGCCGTCCAGCACGTCGTGGCCGCCGTGCGGGTAGCGGTAGCTGACCGACTCCAGCCGGATCCCCGCGTCCGGCCTGCCCGCCGCGGGCAGGCCGCCGCCGCCGGCCGCCGGGGCGGTCAGCGAACCGACGATGCCGTCCAGGTCAGGCACGGCGGCGAGCATCTGCTCCAGTCCCACGTCGCCCGCGCTCACCCCGCCGGCCTGCATGGTCATCGCCATCATGGGCAGCATCACGGCCAGCGTGCCCAGGCCGACCTGGTGCCGGTACGCGGCCAGGCCGAGCGCGCCCGCGCCGGCCGCGTACAGCAGCCCGATCAGCCCTCCGAACACCAGCACCCGTCGGTTGAGCCGGCTGACCGACGCCCAGGACGGGGCCATCCCGGCCAGCCACCTCTCGCGGTGCCGGCCGAGGATCCAGTCGCCCAGGCCGAACACCCGCATCTCCTTGGCGAACTGCGGCCGCCAGGCGCAGCCCAGGTAGTACCAGCTGTGCCGCAGGGCCGGGGTGGCCCGGCGGATCAGCGTGGCCCGCTCGGCCAGCAGGCGGCGCAGTGGCGGCCGGACGGCCAGCCAGCCGGCCAGGAACAGCAGGCCCAGCCACCAGCGGAACGTGGCCAGCACCAGGCAGGCGCCCAGCCCGCCGAGCCGGTCGCCAAGCACCCCGGCCAGGGCCAGCGGGGCGTCCGCGGGCCGGGTGGTGGTCAGCTCGCCGGTGGCGGCGGCCAGCCGGTCCAGCACGGCCGGGTCCTCCAGGTGCTCGATGCCGGCCGGCCCGCACACGGCCCGGGCCAGGCGGCGTTGCATGCCCGCAGACATCACCGCCGAGCAGTGCGCCTCCAGCAGGTCCTGCACCGGGGTGCGCATCAGGGACAGCCCGTACGCGGCCGCGCCGACGGCGAGGGACAGCAGCAGCGCCCGGCCCGCGGCGGAACCCAGCCCGTCCGCGACCGCGGCCGGGATGTGCCCGGTCGAGGCGCCCAGCGCGATCCAGGCCAGGTTGGGCAGGATGCCGTCGGCCAGCACGAACAGGCCGAGCGCCACCGCCAGGCCCGGGCTGACCTCCCAGAGCAGGTGGACGACGCGCAGCCGGACCGAGCCAGAGGCGCGGAGCCGGCCGGTCCCCCGGGCCGCCCAGTCCCGCCAGCGCCGCATCACCCGGCTGCCCTTCACAACCGCATCACCCCGCCATCCCTCAAAAGTTGATGTGAATCGGTATTGGTTCTAACATCATCAGGTGGACTGTACCGAAGCGGTGGCCGCGGAAGGAACCGGTTAAATGACCGGGCCCGCCTACCAGCCGCCGCGCGCGCCGCGGCAGCGCCGGGCCGCGCAAACCCGGCAGCGGCTGTACCACGCGGCCATGGCCGAGTTCGAGAAGGCCGGTCTTGACGCGGCCCGGGTGGAGGACATCGTGACCGCGGCCGGGGTGAGCTGGGGCACGTTCTTCCACTACTTCCCGGCCAAGGAGGACGTGCTGCTGGACGCGGCCGCCACCGTGTGCCGGGCCTACGCGGTGGCCGCGGCGGACGGCCTGGATGCGGGGCACGGCACCGAGCAGGTGCTGTGGGACGCGTTTCTGGCCATGGGCCGGGCAGCCGGCCAGGTGACCTCGTCCCGCCCGCTGCGCGGGGCCATGATGCGCCACGTGCTCAGCCATCCCGGCCTGCTCACCGACTACCTCGACGGTGAGGTGCTGCCACCGGTTCCGGCCACCGCCCAGGTCATCGCGGACGGGCAGCGGCGCGGCGAGATCCGGGCCGACGAGCCGGCCGAGGCGCTGGCCGTGATCGTGCTGTACGCGGTGCTGTTCTCCGCGCAGCGCGGCACCACCATCGGCCGCCCCCGGGACTCCTCCCCCCTCGGCCACCTGGCCCTGCAGGTAGTCCTACGCGGCCTGCGCCCCGACCCCGAACCAGCCGGGCACCCGTAATCAATCCTCACCCAGCCTCCGGCACGGCGTGGGTGAACGTTTGCTGTAGTCGGGTGTGCCGCGGGTTCAAGGAGTCGTTGCAACAGTGCCGGTAGCTGACTCTTTCAGCGTTCACCATATGCTCGGGTCAGTCGTGCCCGGGGTGGCGCGCGGCTGGGGGGCAGGCCGTTGGCCTGCCCTTGGCTCGCTGCCGCCAGGGGGCCGCAGAGGCTCCGGGGTCAAGGCCGGCCGCAGGCCGCCGCCGCAGGCGGTGCGCAGCAGCCTTGAGGCCGGAGGGGCGGGCCCCCGCATCATGCGCGGCGCCCCCGCGGTGATCAGCGGCGGCCGCAGGCCGTCTCCTTCATGCCTGTCAGGCTGCTGCGGCCAGTACCTCGTCCAGGGCCTGGGCGGGGGTTTTCCAGCCGAGAGTCTTGCGGGGCCGGGCGTTGAGCTGTGCGGCGACCGCCTCCAGTTCGTCCTTGCCGTGCACCGACAGGCTGGTCCCCTTGGGGAAGTACTGGCGCAGCAGCCCGTTGGTGTTCTCGTTGCTGCCCCGCTGCCACGGCGAGTGCGGGTCGCAGAAGTACACCGCCAGCCCGGTATCCACCGTGACCTGGGCGTGAGCGGTCATCTCCCGGCCCTGATCCCAGGTCAGCGACTTGCGGATCTGGGCGGGCAGGCCGGCCATCGCCCCGGCCATCGCCGCCGCGACCTCCCCGGCGCCGTGCCCGGATGGCAGGTGCAGCAGCAGCACGAACCGGGTCGAGCGCTCCACCAGCGTGCCGATCGCCGAGCTGCCCGTCCCGATGATCAGGTCACCCTCCCAGTGCCCGGGCACCGCCCGGTCAGCCACCTCGGGAGGCCGCTCGCTGATCATCACCATGCCCGGGATCCGGCCCCGCCGCTCACCCTCCTTGCGGCGCGGCTTACGCAGCGCCCGCCCAGTCCGCAGGCACGCCGCCAGCTCCTTGCGCAGCGCGCCGCGGCCCTGCACATAGATCGACTGGTAGATCGTCTCGTGGCTCACCCGCATCTCCGGATCACCCGGGAACTCCCGCTCGGCCATCACGCTGATCTGCTCCGGCGACCACCGCTCATCCAGCCTGGCCTGCACCCACTGCCGCAGCCCCGCGTTCACCGCCAGCCTGGCCTGCTTCGGCCGCGCCGCCCGGTCCTCCGCCCGCCGCTGCGCCGAGGACGCCCGGTACGCCCCCCGCGACAGGCAATTACGCCGCACCTCCCGGCTCACCGTCGACGGCGCGCGGCCCAGCCGCGCCGCGATCACCCGCACACCGTCCCCCGCCGCCAGCCCAACCGCGATCTCCTCCCGCTCAGCCAGCGACAAGTACCGCCCGCTCACCGGGCCCGCCCCGTTGCCCTTCACCCCGCCAGCCGCACGGAACCACAACGACCCACCCCGCGGATACCCCGCCACCACCGCCGCATCCTGCCACGCCAGCCCCGCCCGCACACCTTCCCAGAACGCCACCCGCACCTCACGCGCCGCCCTAATCCGACCCCGGTACACCACAACGACCTCCACACACGAAACCGTTGCAACCACCGATTGAATCCGCCGTGGCTAATTGCACGCTAATTGCACGACGATCTTAGTACGACCCGGACCTGGCGCAGCTCAGCTGGCCCGGACCGTGAGCTGTGAGACGCGCTGGGGACTAATGCCAAGCAGGGCGGCGACATCG
>Ga0335085_10009361_pt1 | contig 14789 bp, 14 predicted proteins | sample Lox_Sample_45_FD_206712 | JGI IMG/M metagenome (GOLD analysis project Ga0335085, IMG submission 206712) | Soil microbial communities from Loxahatchee National Wildlife Refuge, Florida, United States - Lox_Sample_4.5 | ecosystem: Environmental > Terrestrial > Soil > Wetlands | place: USA... | reverse complement strand
CTCCGGGAGTTGTTTCACCACATAGCCGCTTTTCTGGTCTGGCCGGTGTTGCTGGGCCTGCTCGGGTTGCTGGCGGCGATGCTGATTGCCCTGGGAGGATTTCTGCGCGAGGCGTGGGATCGTCGGGCCGGGCGCCGCCGGGCTTTGGCGCGGGCACAGAAAACGTTGGATGAACTCGCGGCGGCGGGACCGGGCGACGGACTGGACTTGCGGCTGGAGGAATGCCTGCAAAACCATGAACGCGAGCAGTGGCGGGGGTTGGGCCGGTTGCGGCTGGCGGTGCGGGTTGGCCCGTCGCTCGGATTGATGGGCACGCTTATACCGATGGCGGACGCACTGCAGGGCCTGGCCGAGGGCAACCTGCCGGCGCTGGCGAGCAATATGGTGACCGCGTTCGCGGCGACGGTCATCGGCCTGACCATCAGCGTGGCCGCCTACCTGATAGCCGGGGCGCGGGAAAGCTGGGTACGGGCGGATGCGCAAGCGCTGGCGTTCCATGCCGAGCGGGTGTTGCGCAAAGCGACGGGAAAGGCTTAGCCATGCGTTTTGCTCATCGCCATCGCATTTCCGCTCACGGGCCGGCGCCGGGGTATGATGAGGACCCGCTGGCAGGCATCGCGAACCTGTTCGATGTGAGCGTGGCATTCATCGTGGCGCTGCTGATTGCGCTCTTTGCGCTGTTCTCGTCGGGCAAGCTGCTCGACAAGAACTCCAATGTGACGCTGGTAAAGCGGACGGAGAACGGCGAGATGGAGATCATCAGCAAGCACGGCACTCAGATCACGGTGCAGAAGGTCACCGACAAGACACTCTCAGGCCAGGGCACACGCCTGGGCACGGCGTATCGGCTGGCCAACGGCCAGGTGGTGTATGTGCCGGATGAGGAAGCGAAGCCAAAGTGAGGGCGGCGTGAGGCGGCTGGTTCCATGGGCTGCATGGATTGGGTGCTTCATTGCCGCGGGCGCGCTGGCCAGCGAGGTGAAGGTGGCGCTGCTGATTGGCGACGCCCAGTCGGCGGCGGCGATCGGAGCGGTGACGGAGTTGCGGCGCGATGTGGGGCTGCGCAACGTCACGGTCCGGGTGTATCCGCGCGTCGAGTTGAGCGACGCGGACCGCCAGTTCGTGCGCGAAAGCGATATCGTAGTTGGCTTCACACGCTATGGGGCATTGCTGCGGGCGCTGGGGCCGGAATCGCGAGCGGCGGCGCAACAGGGGGCTTTGCTGGCGGGCGTGGGGGGGACGCTGGACCCGGAGTTTGGCGATTTGGGGTTCAAGCGAGATGCGGACCTGGCGGCTTATTTTGAAGCGGGTGGCCAGGCCAATCTGGTTCAACTGGTGCGGGCTGCGCTGGCACGCCGTCACCGGCCGGGACTGACATTTCTGCCGCCTTCGCCGTTTCCTGAATACGGGTTTTTCGAGCCGGCAGGCCGGCGGGCTTTTGTACGGTTTGAGGATTACGCCGCAGCCTATCTGGCGGTGAGGACGAATGCGTCCAGCCGGCCGTGGGTGGGAGTGTATTTCTCCCGGGACACGGCGACGTCCGGGCAGACGGAACTGCTGTCGGCGTTGGATAGCGCGCTGCAAGCGAGGGGACTGAATGTGGTATTCGGGTTCGGGTATCCGAGTGACGCAGCCCTGCCGGTACTGTTTCGCGGGACGAACGGCCACAGCCGAGTGGAGGCGATCGTCGGGTTGACGCTCAAGATCGGAAATGTGCCGGACAAGCTGGCGCCGTTACTGAGGCAACTGGATGTGCCGGTGCTCAATGCGATTGCCCTGAACAGCCAGAGCCGCAGCGATTGGGAGCGATCGGAGAGCGGACTGGAGTTCATTGAGCGGTCGTGGCAAATCGGCAGCGCCGAACTTGCCGGGGCGGTTGCCCCGACGATCGTGGCTTCCAAGGAAAAGGTGGTGGACGTGGCGACCGGGCAAACCTACGTGATGACGATGCCGATTGGTGAGCGGGTCGAACGCCTGGCGGACCGAGTGCGGGCCTTCGTCCACCTGCGCCAGGAGGCGCCGGCGGAGAAACGCGTGGCGGTCATTTACTACAATTACCCACCGGGCAAGGAGAGCATTGGAGCATCCTACTTGAATGTGCTGCCGCAATCGCTAATGCAAATCCTCAACCGGCTCCGCGCCGATGGGTATGCGACAACGGGCGCGCCGACAAATGCGGACGAGTTGTTCACGACCGTCCGCACGTTTGGAAACAACCCGATGCCGGGCACGAATCTGCTCTCGGAGCTTAATCTGCTGGCTCGCTCGGGGCGGGTTCCGCTGGTTCCAGTTTCGGAATACCGGCAGTGGTTCGACCAGCTAACTGCCACGTTGCGCATGCAGGTTCTCTCCAAGTGGGGTGAGCCGGAGTTGAGCCAGGTGATGGTCTGGCACGACGATGCAGGCCAGGGGTATTTCGTGTTGCCTATACTGCGCTGGGGCAACGTAGTCTTTGGCGCGCAGCCGACGCGCGGCTGGGACCAGGACATCGAGGCGGTGTATCATGACATCAAGCTGCCGCCGCATCACCAGTACCTCGCGTTCTATCTTTGGCTGCAGCAGAACTTCAAAGCAGACGCGATGATTCACGTTGGCGCGCATGCGACCCACGAGTGGCTGCCGGGCAAGGAAGTCGGCTTTACCGCCGCGGACACCGGCGAAGTGATTGTCGGGGCTATGCCGCAGTTCTATCCCTTCATTGTTGATGATGTGGGCGAGGGTCTGCAGGCGAAGCGCCGCGCGATGGCGACCATGATCACGCACCTGCCACCACCTTTGGACCGGGCGAGCCTGAGCCCGGAGTTGCGCGAAATCGGCGGGCTGATCAACGATTACCACGTGGCCAAGGGAAAGGGTTCGCCGGCCGGCGAGGACATGCTGCGAGACCTGGCGCAACGCTGCCAGAATCATGGTTTGCTGAAAGACCTGTCCATTTCACTCGCGACGGGGGCGGTGTTGAATGACGAGCAGATCGAGGAGATCGAGCATCACCTAAAGAGAATTGGCGAGCGGATGACGCCGTTCGGCATGCATACGTTCGGGGTTGCGCCGGACGAGGCGAAACGCGCGGCGACGGCGGAGGCGATTCTGTCCCTGGAGCCAGACCTGGCCCCGGAGGAACATGCTAAGCGGAGAGCGGATTTGATGGCACGCATCGAGGCCTCCGGTCCGGCTGAACTGGAGGCGCTGTCCGCTGGGCTGGCGGGGCGTTACATCCCGGCCGGACCGGGCAATGATCCCATCCGCAATCCCGAGGCGTTGCCGACGGGAAAGAACTTCTACGGCTTTGATCCCGCCCGGCTGCCGTCGGCAGCAACGTTCGCGGCGGGCTCGCGGCTGGCGAGCGACCTGGTCGATTCGTATCGGAAACGCCACGGCGGCGAGTTTCCCAATCGGCTGGTGTTTAACCTCTGGGGCACGGAGACGAGCCGGCACGAGGGGGTGATGGAAGCGCAGATCCTGGCGCTCCTGGGCGTGCGGCCGACGTGGGACGCGCGCGGGCGCGTGCAAGGGGTGGAGTTGATTTCACGGGCCGCGCTGGGGCGTCCGCGTGTGGACGTTACGATCATTCCTTCGGGACTTTACCGCGATTTGTTCCCGGTCCTCATGCAACTGATGGACCAGGCGGTGAACCTGGTGAAGACGGACGGCGGGGAGGACAACCCGGTGCTGCGTGACATCGGCGCCGCTCGTGCTGAGCTTGAAGCACAGGGCGTCTCGCCCGCCGAAGCAGACCGGTTGGCCTCGGTCCGATTGTTCAGCGTGCCTTCCGGCACGTACGGCGCGGGTCTGGACCATACCATCCAGCAGGCCAGCACCTGGACAAACCAGGACAAGGTCGCTGGAGTGTTCTTCAACCGCATGAGCCATTTGTTTGGGCAAGGTTTTTGGGGCGCGCGGGCGCGGGGCGGCACGAACGAGGACCTTTCGCCGACGGTGTTGCGGCTGGCGCTCAAGGGAGCGAAGGGAGTGGTTCACAGCCGCTCGTCAAACATCTACGGCGCGATAGACAGCGACGACTTCTATCAATACCTCGGCGGCACCGCGATGGCTGTGCGCACAGTGAATGGCAAGCCGGCGGACACGCTGGTGGCGGATTTAAGCAATCCCCGGTCTGGCGAAACGATGACGCTGGAGCGATACATGGGCCGCGAAATGCAGGCGCGCTATCTCAATCCGAAGTGGATTGAGGCCATGCTCAAGGAGGGTTACGCCGGGGCGCGGATGATCCGGCAAGTGACGGATAATCTTTGGGGTTGGCAGGTGACCGTGCCGGAAGCAGTGGGTGCCGCCAGGTGGCAGGAAATGTTCGAGGTGTACGTCCAGGACCGTAACAAGCTCGACGTCCGCGAGAAGTTTAAAGCGGCGCAGAATCTCGCCGCTTACCAAGCAATGTTGGACCGGATGCTGACGGTCGTGGAAAAGGGATATTGGCAGCCCTCACCCGAGATGCTGGCACAGCTTCGGCAGGCGCGAGTTGATCTGGCTCCGCAGGTGGCCCTGGAGAATGCTACGATCTCGAAACGAGCCGAGCTGCAACCGGTTCCCGGGCCAGCGCCTGCGGCGGCAACAAAGGGAGCCTCGCCTCCAGCGGCCAAGGCGCCGGCTATCGTCGTCAAAGGCCGTGTTTTGGAAGAGAAACCGCGAACCCCGTCGCGCTATGCCTTGGCAGCCAGGTGGTCTCCACAAGTAATCTGGGTCGGACTCGTTGCCGGGGCGTTGCTGGCGCTGGGTTGGTGGCGCGCGGGACGTGTGCCGTCCTTGCGTGATTCAACATCGCGATCGGTGCGCCGGGGGGAGAAATTCGGGTCGTGAAGCGGGGCTGAGGAAGCGAAAAATGCATATTCCGGACGGATTTCTTGACCCGAAGACGATGGCGGCGACGGGTGCGCTGTCGGCAGCGGGCGTGGCCCTGGCGGTGCGGCGGGTCCGGCAAGAGTTGCCGGCGCGCCGGATGCCCCTGCTTGGGTTGAGTGCGGCTTTCCTGTTTACAGCGCAGATGGTGAATTTTCCGGTGGCGGGCGGGACATCGGGGCATCTGCTTGGGGGCGTGCTGGTGGCGGCGTTGCTTGGGCCGGCGGCCGGCGTGGTGGTGCTGACGGCAGTGCTGCTAGTGCAGTGCTTCCTCTTTGGTGACGGAGGGGTGACGGCATTGGGAGCGAATGTGTTTAACATGGCGCTGGTGGGCGCGGTTGGCGGGTGGGCGATTTACTGGACGGTCAACCGGTGTGTGCCGGGTCTGCGCGGACGGGTGGCGGGGGTGGCCTTTGCCGGATGGTGCTCAGCGGTGCTGGCGTCGGTCGCCTGCGCGGGACAACTGGCCTGGTCCGGCGTGGCCCCGTGGTCCGTGACAGTGACAGCTATGGCGGGCGTCCACATGCTGATTGGGTTGGGGGAAGGGTTGATCAGCGCGCTGGTGTTCCTGGTCATCGCGCGAGCACGGCCAGAGTTGGTGACGGAGAGCGGCGCGAGCGCGGGACAGTTGCGGCTCGGCGGAGTTGTCGGCCTTGGGTTGGTGGTAAGCCTCGGGCTGGCGGTTTTTGTGGCACCGTTCGCGTGTCCGTGGCCGGATGGACTGGAAACGGTCGCGGCGAGGCTGGGCTTTGAGCACAGGGGCGGGGCGGTCTTATCGGCACCGCTGGCGAATTACGCGATACCAGGATGCAAGTCGCCGGTGGTGGCCACGGCGGTAGCTGGGGCTGTGGGCGCGCTGGTGGTGTTTGGGCTGGCACTGTTGTTGAGTCGGGTATTGGTGCCTAAAGGACAGGAGGCGAGCACGACACAGCAGGTCTAGCGGCGATTGGGAGTGTCCTGTTTATCCTGGGGTTTTGGATAGTTTTTCACGGTGTGACGAAGCACGCGGTCTTTGTCGGCGGCGATTTGGGCCTCCAACTCGATTATGGCAGCTTCGATGACGGCGAGGTGGTGGCTGTCTTTGTGCCAGAGTGACTCGTCGAAGCGCCAGCCTGCCTGGGTTAGGATGCGGGACAGGCACAGGTAGTTCTCGAGGGTGAAGTGTTTCGGTGGGGAGCGCAGGTATGCCAGCAGGGCGCGCTTGGAGTCGATACGCCGCTCTTCTCCCTCAAGGTTGAATGGCTGCTGGCTCATGGGCGTGGCTTGAGGTGGACAGGGTTGCCTCGGGCGCGAGTGCCGAGACTGCCGCGGCCCAGCAGTCGGCACAAATGCAGGCGCGTTTGCGCGCGTGCCGGGGAACACGGACGAGGAGTTCGGGAGGGAAGCGTTTGGTGGCGCACCAGCATTGTGCATTTGATGACGCGTTGCTGGACGCCATGAGGCAGTTGTTCGGGCTGCCGCAAAGGGGGCAGCGGGTGGGGTCGACGAGCGGGTTCATGCTGCGCAGGTTGTGGCTCGCAGTGCGGGGATGCGCCATTCGGCGAGCGCGAGGCCGCCGAAGAGGATGGAGGTGTGGAGGAGGTCCCCGGGCAAGGGCGCAGCGCTGACGGCGGTGCGAGTGAGAGGGTGGGTGGAGGACGAACGACGAGAGGGAATGGACTGTGATCCGTGCTCAGTAGTCAGTGCCCCCCTCACCCCAGAAGCCCGACCTGCATCAACGCGCACCCAGACACCTTTCAGATGCCTTATCAGACAAGAGAATCTGCAACCAGTTGTTGACGAGGTTTCGCCGAGTTACATTACGCCCCACCCCGCCCTCTGAAGCTCCTACTCGTGCCGCAGCGCCTCAATCGGATCCAGCCTTGCCGCCTTGCGCGCCGGCACGTAGCCAAACGCCACGCCCACCACGGCCGAAAACGCAAACCCAATCATCACGATCGGCGAGTTGAATACGAACGGCACCTGCAGCACCCCGGTGAGCAAAGACGAGGACACCAGCGCCAGCACAATCCCGATCAGCCCGCCGAAGGACGAAATCACCACCGCCTCCACCAGGAACTGCAGCAGCACCTCCCGCTCCAGGGCGCCGATCGCCAACCGCGTCCCAATCTCCCGCGTCCGTTCCGTCACCGACACCAGCATGATGTTCATGATGCCGATGCCACCCACCAATAGGCTCACCGCCGCAACGGCTCCCAGCAACATCGTCATCATTTGCGTTGTCCCCGACAGCATCGAGGCGATCTCTTTCATATCCATCACATTGAAATTGTCATCCTGCCCGGAGGACAGATGCCGCCGGCCGCGCATGAGCCGCGTAATATCCCTCCTCACGCGCTCGGTCGAGGCGCCATCCTTCGCGGAGACCTGGATAATGCTCACATCCTCGTTGCCAGCGATGCGCCGTTGAAAAGTCCGTAGCGGAACCACTATCACATCGTCCTGGTCCTGCCCCATCGTGTTCTGGCCTTTCGCCTCCAGCAGCCCGATTACCTCGCACGAAAGCTTCTGCAGCCGGATCCGGCTGCCGATCGGGCTCTGCCCGCCAAACAACTTATTCCGCACCGTCTCGCCGATGACGCACACCGCCGACCCCAGCCGCGTCTCGCTCGTCGTGAACACCCGCCCCTCGCGGACCCGCCGATTGCTCAACGTGAAATACTGTTCGGTCGTGCCGGTCACCGATGTGGCCCAGTTCTCGTTCGCGTAAATCGCGGTGGTTGACCGGCTCGACACCGGCGCTACCGCTGCCAGCGACGGCACATCCCGCGCAATGGCCTCGGCATCCGCCAGCTTGAACGGGGCCGCTCCTGAGCTCTGGCCCGGGCCCATCCGCTTGCCGGGACTGAGCATCAGCAGATTGCTCCCTAAACTGGCGATCTGCTCCGTCACCCTGCGGGTGGCGCCGCTCCCCAAGGTCACCAGGATGATCACCGCCGCCACCCCAATGATAATGCCCAGCATCGTCAGGATCGAGCGCATCACATTCCGCCGCAGTTCCCGCAATGCCAGCAGGAAGGCATTCCCCATCATCGCGAGCATACTTCCTCCTCGTGTTGCTTATCGTCCTTCTCGATCAATCCGTCTCGAAAATGCACAATCCGCTTTGCGAACGCGGCCATGTCCGCCTCGTGCGTCACCATGATGACCGTGAGCCCCTCATGTCTATTCAAGGACCGCAGAAGCTGCATGATTTCCACGCTCCGCGCCGAATCCAGGTTCCCCGTCGGCTCATCCGCCAGCAGCACCACCGGCTGGCTGACAATCGCCCGCGCGATCGCCACCCGCTGTTGTTGCCCCCCAGAAAGCTCGCCCGGCGTATGCTCCTCCCATCCCGACAGCCCCACCTGCTTCAACGCCATCAACGCCCGCGAATGACGCTGCGCCCCCGCGTGCCGATAAATCAATGGCAGCTCCACATTCTCAACGGCCGAGGTGCGCTTGAGCAGGTTGAAGCTCTGGAACACAAACCCTAGGTAGTGCCGCCGCAAAAGCGCCCGCTGGTTGCGCGTCAGCTTCCCCACCTCCACACCCTGAAACCAATACTCGCCCGCAGTCGGCGTATCTAGGCAGCCCAGGATGTTCATGCACGTGCTCTTGCCCGAGCCGCTGGCGCCCATCACCGCCACAAACTCGCCCTGCTCAATCCGCAGGTCCACCCCCCGCAGCGCCTCCATGGCCGCGGTCCCGGTGCCATACACCTTCCTCACGCCCCACAGCTCAATCAGCGGCGGCCCGCCGTTCCCGGAATGTTCGCTGCTCCCGCTCATCGCTTCGCACTCGCCTCTTCTGTCACCAGTTCCATCCCCGGCTCCACCGACCCGCTCACCACCTCGGTCTGTTGCCCGTCGCTCAAGCCCTTCGCAAAAGACAGTGCTGCCAACTGGCCCCCGCGCACCGTCCATACCTGTTGCTCCTTCTTCTTGGTGTCCGGCTCCTCGGTCTTGTTGTCGTTCATTCCCGGCGGGTGCGGCAACAGCATGCCCACCAGGCCGCCTCCTCCAGAATTGCCCGTCGCCTTCACCGTCGGCACGAACCTCATCGCCACATTGGGCACCAGCACCACGTCCTCTCGCTTGTTCACCGTGATCACTGCCGTCGCTGTCATCCCCGGCCGCAGCGCCAGGCTGCTATTGTCCACGTTCAGCACCGTCTTGTAAGTCACCACGCCTTCCACCGTCTGGGAGCCGTAGCGCACCTGCGTTATTCGCGCCGGAAATGTCCGGTCCGGGTAGGCGTCAACCGTAAACGTCGCCTCCTGCCCATCGCGCACCTGCCCCACGTCTGCCTCATCCACATCCACCTGCAATTCCATTTGCGTCAGGTCCTCCGCCAGCGTGAACAGCGTCGGCGACTGGAAAGACGCCGCCACTGTCTGCCCGGGCTCGACCGAGCGCTTCAACACCACTCCATTGATCGGCGACGTGATAACCGCTTTCGTCAAATCGGTCCGGTTCACATTCAACGCCGCCTGCGCCTGAGCCACCGCCGCCTTGGAACTCGCTTCATCCGCCTTGTACCGCGCCAGGTTGGCCTTCGCCGCATCCAGATCCGTCTGCGAAGGCATTTTCCCTCCGCTCAATTCCTTCACCCGGTTAAGCCGTGCCAGTTGCGCCTGCGCCTCCTCCACGCTGGCCTGGGCCTGCACTACCTTGGCCTGCGCCGCCTGTAACGCCGCCTCGTTCTGCTGCGCCTGCGCCTCCAACCGCGAAGTATCCAGCCGCGCCAGCACCTGGCCTACCTTCACCTGGTCGTTGTAATCCGCCTCCACCTTGCTGATCGTTCCCGACACCTCGATGCCCACGTCCACCTTCTTGACCGGCTCCAGTGTCCCCGTCGCGCTCACCACCACCACCAGGTTGCCCCGCCGCGCTGCTTGCGTCGTGTACTTCACCGCCTGCGGCTTGCGTCCCAGCGCCAGCAGCACCAGCAGCGCCAGCAGCAACAATGCTGCTCCAATCCAAATCCACCGCCGCTTGTGGCCGTGCTTCGCATTGTCCAGTCCAAGCGTCTTGGCGACGCCTTCGTCAGGTTGTTTGTTAGGAGTGGTCATATCCTCTATCGAGATGCCGTTTGCTTCACTGCTTTATCCGGGCTCGCCAGCGGCGTCCAACCGCCCCCCAGCGCCTTATACAGACTGATCAAATTGGAGGTCACCTTCGCCTCGCTGATGGCGAGTTGATCCTGGGCGGAAAGCAGGCTCTGCTGCGTGTCCAACACCGTCTGAAATCCCACCAGCCCTGATGAGTACTGCTCACGCGCTAGCTCGAACGCGTTCTGGCTCGACTGCACCGCCACTGCCAGCGAGTCGCGCCGGCCCTGCTCGTTGGCGTAAGCCACCAGCCCATTCTCCACATCCTGCAAGGCCCCCAGCACCGTGCTCTCGTAAAAGCTCAACGCCTCCTCCTGCATCGCCGTCTGCAGCTTGATGTTCTGCCGGATCGAACCCCCGTCAAAAAGTGTCCACGCCGCCTTTGCTGCCCCCTGTGCCGCCCGGGCGCTCGCTGAGTAGAGGTTCGCAAATTCCAGCGATTCCACGCCGATGCTTCCCAGCAGCGAGAAGCTCGGATACCGCGCCGCCTCCGCCACCCCGATCTCCGCCGTCTGCGCCGCCAGCTTGCGCTCGGCACTCCGCACGTCCGGCCGGCGCCGCAGTGCCTCCGCCGGCACTCCCACCGCCACATCCGCCGGCGCTACTGGCACGGCCTTCGCCTCCGCCAGCAGTTCTTTCAACGAACCGGGCGGTTGCCCCAGCAACACCGCCAGCCGGTACTTTGCTTGCTCCAGGCTCGTTCGCAGCGTCGGAATCTGCGCCCGCACCTGCTCCAGGCTCGCCTTGGCCTGCTCCTCATCCAATTGCGTCGTCAGCCCCGCCTCATGCCGCCAGCGCGTGAGATCGTAAGTCTCGCTCCGCGAGGTCAGGTTCGATTCCGTAATTGAGAGCAGCGCCTGGTCCGACCGCACCTCCACGTAGTTCAACGCCACCTCGGCCAGCAAGCTCACCATCACATCGTTCATGCTCTCCACCGACGCCTGCCAGCTTGCCGTGGCCGCCTCCAGCGAACGCCGCTTGCCCCCGAACAAGTCCAATTCCCAGCTCGCATCAAACCCGGCGGCATAAAGATCACTTGTTGCCCCGTTGCCCGACTCCTTGCTCGCCGTGACCCGGCTCGCCGACGCATTCGCCCCCACCGTTGGGAACAGCGCCGCCTTCGCGATGCCTCGTTGCGCCCGCGCCTCCCGCACCCGCGCCTCCGCTTGCTTGAGATCCAGGTTCCCCGCCCGCGCCCGCTCAATCAGCTCCGACAACGTGGGGTCCTTGAACACCGTCCACCACCGCGCCAGCAAGTTAGTGTCCGCCGCTGTCCCCGATAGGCCGCCAGTCATCCCGCTGGTCCAGCTCCCTGGCGCGGCCGTCTGCGGTGCCTTGTAGTTCGGCCCCACCTTGCATCCGGCCAGCCCAATTAGCGCGGTCGCCACCAGCAGGCCAACACACAGCTCACTTCCGGCAGTTCGTTTCATAGGGTCAAAGCTTCGGCAGTTGCGCCCGAAACAGCGCCGCCGCAGAGGCCACAAACCGTCGCAAGTAACTCTCGGCATCCAGCCGCAGCGGCGGAATCCCCTCCGGCGGCTTCCGATCCATCATCAGCAACGACTGATGCAGCCCCCCCACCAGCAGATGCATCCGCCAGAACACGTCCTCCGGCGTCAGTTCCGGCATCGCACGCATGAGTGCTGCGTCAAACCGGCGGATCACCGGCTCGATGTGCCCATGAATGTATTTCTCCAAGTAGGGACTGGGGTCCATCATGCTTCGGGCCATTAGCTTTCCGAACACAATCCCGGTGCGCTCCCCGTCCAGTGCCTCCATTACTGCGGGCCGAAACATTGCCTCCAGCACTCCCTCCAGCGGCAACGGACCCTTGCCGGCCGCCTTCTCCACCGCCTCCAGCGCTTCCAGTCGCTGCCGGCTGAGCGGCGTCATCCGTCGCTCGAAAACCGCCACAATCAGCTTCCGCATCGTGCCGAAGTGATACGTGATCGCCCCGAGATTGGCGCCCGCCGCCCGCGTGATGTCCCGCACTGACACCGCGTCCAGCCCCCGCCGCGCAAGCAGCTGCTCCGCCACGTCCAGTAGCCGCTCCCGCGTCGGGCTCGGCTTCTCCACCGACTCGCGTCCCGCTCCCGTTTTTCGTGTCACAGAGTTCATACGACTGTATGAATCATACGACCGTATGAAATATTGTCAACCCCCATCTCACAAAGCTTTCGCAGCCTGTCGCGGAACCAGCCCTCCACAGGTGACCCGCACCTTCTTTCGCCATTCCCGCCGGAGCTCTTGCCTGGCGTATGCGGTTGACGCGGCATTCGAGATGGTGGGCAGATGATCCCAGCGGCGCTTGTTCGCGGGCCGGTGCGGCGGGTACTGGCCCGGAAGGCGCGTTCCGAAGTGGGGAAGAACGTGTCGTGGTTGGCGGCGGGGGGGCGTGACCGGGTGGCAGTGAATATTAGGGAACTGACGCAGCAGACGGAGCACCGTGCCTTGGGTGAATTGGACGTGCTGGAGGGGATGGTGGCACAGAGTGGCCTGGGCGTGCCGGAGAGGTGATACAGTGCGCCACTTGTTCGGTGGTGCGGGCCGGGCAGTCGTGACGATGGGGCTTGGCATCGCCTTCCGGGGTGGCTTGCACGGCCGGGCTTGATGGGCGGCAGCAATGAAGCGTTCGGCCATCGACAGGCACGCGGGGGATTTCACTCACTCTAAAGACAACTGCCAGCCTCAGAGGCTTCAGCGGCCACAATGCCACAAATCCGTTGCAGAATTTGGATTCCGAGGTCGCGCAGAATAGTATATTCGTTTGACCTGGATGGCACTAGCAGACAAACCAGCTTGGCGGATTCTGGTCGTGGACGACGAGCCTCTGGTCTGTGATTCGATCACGAGGATGCTCGCAAGTGACGAGCAAACGGTCGTATCGGCCGCGAGCGCCGAAGCTGCACTGGCCGCTTTGCAGCACGCCCGCTTCGACCTGATTATCGTGGACTACCAGTTGCCGGGTATGAAGGGGGATGAATTCGCCGCAATCGTCAAGTCACGCAACCCGCACTTGGCCGTGGTAATGATCACCGCCTACCCTGAGACGCTGGCATTGGCCCACGAACAGCTTGCCGGGGTGGATTTGGTCATCAGCAAACCTTTCGGCTTGCAGGAGCTTCACGAAGCCGTCTCTAAGCTCCTGGGGGGCAAGGTAAGGGAGGGCTGAAAGCCAAGAGCACACTTCATCGTCAGGTGCTGGTCTGGATGGCCATGGCTCGCTGGCAGGCCGATAGCAATCCCGAAGGCGTAACCGTCGCCTCACTCTTTGCCAAGCTCGCGCAAGCCAGCAAGGCGCTTGGTCTGGTACCCGGCTTGGAGATCAGCGCGCTCGTTGAAGCCGTGTCTGAATCTCTCGTTCGTATTCCGGGAAATAACGCCCGATCACTGGCAAATCAAATGAAGGCAGGATCGAAGTATTCGGCTCGCGCTCCAGAAGAAACCGAATGCTCTCCTGGAGCAGTTCTTCAGCCGATCGGCCCCCAGCTAATCGTTCGACATCCTTTTGGGCCACCCGCACGCGATGATGAGTGGTGACGGTGCTCTTGATGCTCACCAGCCATTCGTCGCCCGCGGAATGTTTAACTTCGATCATGGCCAGTAAATTGGAATTGCGGCGTTGAGTTTTCAAGGGAGGAAATCCAATTCGCCGCCGCTCGAAATCTGCGTCTCCCTTCCGGCGCAAAGGAAAACGAATTAGTCTGCTACTTAGCCGCCCAGCTGATTATGGTCTCGACAATTTTCGGGACCAAAAAGAGCATAACCGAGCCGCCGAGATTTTTACCCATGGCTTCCATGTCTCCTGACTTAAATTTGAGGGCGGCGATTCCCATAAAGATGATGCCGAGCAAGTAAAATATGTAGAGGGCGTAATGAGTCACGGTGTAAAGCGTGCTCGTTAAGCCCGAACTCTCGTTGGCCGCATCGTTGAAGTTGTCCACGGTCAATCCACCAGAGGTTTGAGCCAGAGCCAGATGGGGGGTGGCCAGGAGAAGAAAGGCGAACAATCCAATCAGAAGTCTTGGCGCCAGGGATTTCATATTGATTTCGTTAATGCGTTGCTTTGTGTTTCGGCCTTCGATTTAGCAAGGCCTGTCTTCTTCCATTGTAGGTCCCTCGTTCCGTGTTTTTTCGCATCCACCTCGAAAAACTTCCATACTTTCAAACCACTCCAATCGTTCAGTTCGACTATATGTGCCCTTGATCCTGCCCGAATTTCTCGGGAAAGAATTGGATGAGGACGCGGCAGAGGGCTCCCGTGGTGCAATAGCACGAAAAGAAAAGGAATGCGAAGATGCGCAGCACAATTCGGAGTTTGGGCGCCTGCAGAACATCGAAGATTTCAGTGACGGCAGGGTGCCACGCAACCGCGGCCCCGGCCAAAAACAGGAGGCTCGCAAAGATGCTCAAGACCACCGCATTGGAGGACGGAAACGGCCGGGCGAGCCAATTCATCACGGCTACAAGCACTTCTTTCATGGGGTCCGCCATTGTTGCGTCGCATCGTCGTAGGCGACCTTTGCGGCAAGGTTCGTGGGGTTGAATTGAAAATAATAGTGGCCCTTGGACGCGAGGCCGCTCTGCAACTCGAGGATGCGGCCCAAAGTATCAGTCGCAACTTCCTGAAGGCCCTCCATATCCGCCAGTTGCTGCATCCGTTGAACGGTTGCCAGGGCGTCGTCCTGGGCAACCTGGTTCGCTTCGTCTTTCAGGCCGGCCACTTTCCAGGCGCCAATGGCGGCCAGGATGAAGACCACGGTCAGTATCAGGACCATTTCCACCAGGGTGAACCCTTTACGTTTCATTTGCCCTTGCCTGCTTGCGCTGCCGGTAATTGTTC
>Ga0335085_10009360_pt1 | contig 14790 bp, 12 predicted proteins | sample Lox_Sample_45_FD_206712 | JGI IMG/M metagenome (GOLD analysis project Ga0335085, IMG submission 206712) | Soil microbial communities from Loxahatchee National Wildlife Refuge, Florida, United States - Lox_Sample_4.5 | ecosystem: Environmental > Terrestrial > Soil > Wetlands | place: USA... | reverse complement strand
CACCGATCGCACCAGCGACACCGTGCTCATCGGAATTGTTGACGCGAACCAGGTCATCGTCAGCTCCAAGATTGCCGGCCGCATCGAGAAGCTCAACGTCGACGAAGGTTCGCGGGTAAAGGCCGGGGACCTGATAGCAGAAATCGACTCCGCCGAACTGGAGGCGCAAAAGAACGCCGCTGAAGCGACCATTAATGCCTACAACATGCAGGTAGCTTCCCTGAAGGCAACCGAGGCGCAAACCCTTGGCGAAACCGACAGCGGTGTGGTCAACGCAAAGGCATTGTTAGCTGCTGCCAACGCCACGCTGGTGCAGGCAAAGGCAGACCTGGCGCGCGTGAAGAGCGACTCGGAACGCACCATGAAGCTGGCTGACCAGGGAGTCGCCTCGGATCAGGATCGCGTTCGCGCCCAACAACAATTACGAGCTCAGGAAGCTGCCGTCAACACGGCGCTACAAAACGTCGACGCCGCGCAGGCCAGCCTCAACATGGCGAAGGCCCGCACTCATCAACAGAGCGCCGCCGCAAGCAATGTCGCTGCTAACGAGGCACAGTTGGCGAATGCGCGCGCACAATTGGCGGAAGCTGAAACCCGGCTCGGCTATACAAAGATCTATGCGCCAGTCAGCGGCACGGTTTCTGTGCGCGCCACGCGGCAAGGAGAGGTTGTTAATCCGGGTGAGCCGATTGTCACCATCATTGACTTTGGCGACACGTGGGTGCGTGCTGCCGCGCCCGAGACCGAGGCCCGTTTCATCGGCGTGGGGGACAAATTCGAAGTGCGCCTGCCGCAGGGCAAGCCGATAGAGGGCACCGTTATCTTCAAAGCAGTGGAGGGCGATTACGCTACGCAGCGGGACGTAAGCCGACGCAAGCGCGACATAAAGACGATTGGCGTGAAGCTCAAGGTTGACAATCCTAGAGGCGAACTCGTGCCCGGCATGACGGCGGAGGTGCTGCTGCCTAAGGACCTCACGCGGAGTTCGCGATGAGCTGGACGCATCCTGAAGCCAAGACCGACCCGGATCCCTTCATCGGCGATGCCATTGTGGTCGATCACATCACCAAGAAGTACGGGGACTTCACGGCGGTTGACGACGTCTCTTTCTCCGTTCACCAAGGTGAGATCTTCGGGTTGCTGGGCCCCAACGGCGCAGGCAAGTCGACACTCATTCGCATGATGACTACGCTTCTGCCGATCACCAGCGGCCGAGCGATCATCAACAGCTTCGACGTTGCCACACGCCCCGACGAGGCACGCAACTGCATGGGCGTGATTCCCCAGGCGATGACCAGCGACATCGACCTGACGGTAGAGGAAAACCTCAGCATCTATGCCAAGCTGTATGACGTGCCTGCTGTGCAACGCAAGCGCAACATCGACGAGCTATTGGAGACCGTCGATCTCACCAAATGGCGCGGCGCACAGACCAAGACGCTCTCCGGCGGCATGAGACGGCGTCTGGAAATCGCGCGTGGCCTGGTACACAACCCGAAGATTTTCTTCCTGGACGAGCCCACCACCGGTCTCGATCCGGTCTCGCGTGTCAATGTTTGGGAGATGCTCACCGCGATTAAGGAGCGACACGGGCTGACCGTACTCATCACCACGCACTACATGGACGAGGCCGACCGGCTCTGCGACCGCGTTGCCATTGTCGATCACGGCAAGCTTGTCGCGCTGGATTCGCCGCTGGCGCTGAAGGCCAGCGTGCCCGGATCGAACGTGATCGAAGCGCAGTTCAAGGGCGCTCCGGCTGATTGGCAGCAAAAGCTGGAGAACCTGGAAGACGTGAAGTCGGTGGAATCTCAAGCGGGTGAGTCGTACCGCGTCATGAGTAGCAACGGCTCCAAGACCACGACCGAACTGGTCGAGATGGCAGTGAAGTCGAAGGTTGAGATCAAGTCGCTATCGGTACAAAACACCACTCTTGATGATGTCTTCGTTCACTACACGGGACGGCAACTGCGTGACGAGCAGGTGAAAGCCTATCAGTTTGTGATGCCGGACCGTCCGGGGATGCGCCCATGAACGCTGTGCGGGTCGCCCACAGATTTGCAAACTCCAGGAGAGGAGAAACATGAGGCTGTTTGTGATGGGTGCAACCGGACACACCGGAACCCAGGTAATCGATATCGCTCTCGCCCGGTCCCACGATGTAACGGCATTCGTGCGCTCGCCTCAGAAGATTCTTCGTCGCGATCCCCGGCTGAAACTGGTAGCGGGCGACCCGCATAGCATTGAGCAGCTCACCAAAGCGTTATCTGGGCACGATGCGGTTTTGTCGGCGCTGGGTGTCCGCCCCCCACAAGCCTTCCGCCCACACACACTGGTCGAAGAATGCGCCGCAAGCACCGTGGCAGCCATGGGAGAGAGCGGGGTGAACCGGCTGGTGCTAGTTTCGGCAGCAGTATTGTTTCCGCAGAAAGGGATGCTCTTCGCCCTTTTTCGTACGCTGCTTAGACACATTGCCCGTGATCTTAGGGCGGCAGAGGACGTTGTGCGGAGCAACTCTCTCCATTGGACGATTGCAAGGCCTCCACGCCTGACCAACGCCTCCGATGGAGCTTATCGTGCCGTGCGCGATGCGCTTCCAGCCAAAGCATTCAGTATGTCGTTTCGAGCAGTGGCGGCCTTCATGGTCGATGCCGCGGAGCAAGGGACATTCATTCGAGAGACTGTAGGCCTGGCAAGGTAAGCGAAATATGAACCGGATGATGGCCATCGTCGAGCGCGAGCTGCGCAAGTTCTTTCGTTCACCAACGCTGATGCTGGTGTCGATGGTGTTTCCGCTGGTGCAGCTCATTATCTTGGGCAATGCCTTTGGCGGAAAAATCAAGGATGCCCGGCTGGGCGTGGTCGATCAGGACGGCGGTACGCAGGCCGTCAAAGTGCTCGAGGCGATCAACGCCATCCAAGCGAACGCGCACACGTTTCGTCCGATTCCATACGACAGTGATCAGCAGGCAAAGGAAGATGTGCGCACTGGCCGCCTTGACGGCGCGATCATCATCCCGCCTGAGTACTCGCGCCGCGTGTACGAGGACAACCATCCTCGCATCGCTCTCATTGTCGACAACACCGACAACTTCATGAGCTCGACCCTGGAAGACCTGTTCACCAGCCTGACGAATGCGCTGAACCAGCCCGACGTCAGCCCGTCGCGCATTCTCCAGCAGGTTTCGCTGGATACGGTCGAGCTCTATCCTTACATCGAGTACATGAAGTATCTTCTGCCCGGCTCGATCGTGTTGGCCATGTTTGTATCAGTCATGATCGGCGGCGGCATGTTGTACATCGACGACAAGGCGCGCGGAGTGCACGAAGGATATCTCGTCACCCCGATCACCAAGTTTGAATTGGTTGCCGGATTGAATCTCGCTGGCGCGATCAAAGCGATTCTGGCTGGAGTAGTCCTTACCGTATTAGGAGCGCTGCTCGCAGGGCTTGGCTCGCCTTTTCACCCACGCAACATCATTTTGATCCTGTTGATGGTCATCGCGACGTCGGTTGCTTTCAATGCGATGATGTTCCTGATGATGGTGCGGGTTGAAGACCCCCTGGTACCGCGCGCGACCTTCGGTATCCTCAACACGCTGCTGTTCTTTCCCAGCGGAGCGATTTATCCGATTAAAGCTTTCCCCAAGTGGCTGCAGGCCATTGCCTACGTCGATCCTTTCACCTACGCGGTGAGCGGCTTCAAGGCCATCATGCTGAAAGACGCCGGATTCGCGGCGATTCGGGCGGACCTGCTGTACCTGACGGTCGCCGCGATGGTAATGATCACGATCGCCACCGCGCTGTTCAAGCGGACCTTGTAGAAGAAGCTGCCATGGCCAAACGGCGCGTAATGTCGTACCTCCTCTTCGGTTCCCAGGACGCATCGCACGAAAGGTAACAAGGAGGAAGTTTTGCCGACGTTGCAAACCGCGCCCGAGCCCGAGCTGATCACGAACGCTCTAAATGGCGATTCCGACAGTTTTGGAGAACTCTACCGCCGCCATAGCCGTCGAATTTTTTATCTGTGCTATCGGATGGTGAATGACATTGATCTGGCCGAGGACCTCACACAGGAGGCATTCGTCCACGCCTTCCGCCGGCTAAGCACCTTCCGGCAGGAATCCCGCTTTACGACATGGATGCATCGCATAGCGGTCAACACCGTCCTCATGTTCATCCGCAAGCGTAACAGTTCGATTCGCGAGTGTCCGCTGGACCCGGCCTACGGCAACGAAGAGGATGCGACGTTCGAGGGACTGACGTACGGCAAGCCAGACGACGTCTTGAGTATGACAACCGACCGGGTCGCCCTCCAGCGTGCCATTGAAGGCCTGCCCCCGGGATATCGCCTGATGCTAGTGCTGCACGACATCCACGGATACGAGCACCAGGAGATCGCGGAAATCTTTGGCTGCACCACCGGCAACACCAAATCGCAACTGCACAAAGCGCGGCTGCGGCTGCGTGCGGTGATCGGTCAGGACCGGGCGGAGGTCACGAGCGCGAGCAGGAAGTCGTCGAAGGGCCCGGCTCGGAAGAGCGCTAGGGTTATCGAGATGCCAACGGCCGTTCAACAGAGGGCGGCGTAACGATTGCTTCGTTCGAAAAGAGCGACTTCCTAAACTGTTCATCCCGGGGGAGGAACGCTCACGAAGGCTTGTGGCGGGAAGAACTGCAGCTCCCTCGGCTTCGCTCGGGATGACACGCGTGAGGAGCTAATTGCTTTCTGTTGCAGCGGATTGCACGGGCGCCTCGTATTCGTGCGAAAGGTTCGCGGCGGCGCGGACTTCATTCATTGTCGCCTCGGCCACCAAACGAGCCTTCGCTGAACCTTCTTCGGCCAGATCCCAGGCCAGCTTGGGATTCGCTTCATACTTGGCGCGCCGCTCCTGAATTGGCGCCAGCACCTTCCAGAGATTGTCAGCAGCCCACCTTTTGCACTCGATGCAGCCTATTCCGGCTGTGCGGCAACCTTCGTTGACCTTCGCCATGGTTTCGGCGTCGCTGAAGATTTTGTGCAGGTCGCCCACGGGACAAAGGTCGGGATTGCCGGGGTCGGTGCGGCGAATGCGCGCAGGGTCGGTGACCATCGTCTTCAGCTTCGCCCTCATCGACGCTTCGGGCTCGCTCAGCAGGATGGTATTGCCGTACGACTTCGACATCTTGCGGCCGTCGGTGCCGGGCAGCTTCGCAGCAGGCGTGAGCAGAGGTTGTGGCTCGGGGAAGACAACGTCCCGCTGCGGTTCTTTATCACCTCCGCGCAGTTTGCGGGGATAGAACTGGTTGAAGCGTCGCGCGACTTCGCGGGTGAGCTCCACGTGCGGGACTTGATCTTCGCCTACCGGGACGAAGTTTGCCTGATAAATCAGGATGTCCGCTGATTGCAGCAGCGGATATCCCAGAAAGCCGTAAGTGCTGAGGTCTTTGTCCTTGATGTTCTCGCGTTGCTCTTTGTAGGTCGGCACGCGCTCCAGCCAGCCCAGCGGCGTAATCATGCTGAACAGCAGGTGCAGCTCGGCGTGTTGCGGAACATGCGACTGGACGAACAGCACACTGCGCTCTGGATCGAGCCCGGCGGCGAGATAGTCGATCATCACCTCCAGCGAGTTCTGCTTCACCATGCGCGTGTCGGCGTAGTCGGTGGTCAGCGCGTGCCAGTCGGCGATGAAGAAGAAGCAGTCGTAGTCGTCTTGCAGCTTGACCCAGTTGCGCAGCGCCCCCACATAGTTGCCGAGGTGCAGCTTGCCGGTTGGTCGCGCACCGCTGAGAATGCGGCCCTTCTTCATCTGTGAGGATTCAGACATTAGAGTCTCAGGTAAATAGGCGTAAGAGGACCGAGAATACTGCAATCGCTGGCGTGTACAGCATATCGACTACAGAGATGCCTATCATCGGCAGGAAGAAAATCACAATTATCAGCCCGAAGTAGCCGATGCGGTCATAGACTTTCAGCGTGTTGTACGGAAGAAAGTGGCGGATGACGTGGCTGCCGTCCAGAGGCGGCAAGGGAATTAAATTAAAAACGCCTAGCAAAACATTGATCGAGATTGCTGATAGGAACAGCTGCTCCAGAGGGGCGCCGATCTCGGCACCACGGAAATTTTGCGGGATGCCGCGCATATTTCCGCGATACAGGATCGCCAAGGCAATCACCGACAAGAACGCCGTCATGAAGTTGCTCACCGGCCCCGCGAGGGTTGTAAGAATGTCGTCGCGCACGGGTTTCTTGAAATTACGCGGATCAACCGGAGTAGGTTTCGCCCATCCAAACACCGGCAGATGCAGCAGGATCATCAACGCGGGCAGCAAGATCGTTCCGAAGGGATCGATGTGAACGATGGGATTGAGCGAGACTCGTCCCAACATTTTGGCAGTGGGATCGCCTAATCGGTTAGCCATCCATGCGTGCGCCGACTCGTGCACGCTGATCGCGAACAGCAGCACCACAATCTGGAAGAAGATGTCGACAGGATCGAAGTGCATTGCGGTAGCTAAAATTTGATACTACCACGCTGACTGGGGGCGTCTGCCCCGCCCCTGACGGCCGCTTGAGACGAGGCTGAACCTCCCAAACGCTGCGGCCGCCGGGGGTGCGTGTTCAGGGCTGTAGGTTCCTCTTCTCTAGGCCTGGCGCATTTTGACCCGACCGGCATGGACGAAATAAGAACTGCTGCACCTCTCCCCCAAAGAGGCCGCAGCAGTCCAAGCTTCTGTCCAAGCATTCGAGGCGCCCGACAGGAGCTTCAGCGATTTTCCGAAGCCCCAAGGGATTCAACAACCGGCAGAATTACCAGTCGGGCGCTTTAATTATCGCTGCCGTTGACCGCGACAAATCATGGGCCTAACATCAAGGCGACGTGATCGGGACCATAGACATGGTCGGCCAGACGGTTTCCCACTATCACGTTGTAGGGAAACTCGGCGGCGGTGGCATGGGCGTGGTGTACGAAGCCGAAGACACGCGCCTGGGACGTCGCGTCGCCCTGAAGTTCCTGCCCGAGAATCTGGCTGGCGATCATGTTACCCTGGAGCGCTTTCTTCGCGAAGCGCGCATAGCATCACAGCTCAATCACCCCAACATCTGTACCATCCACGACATCGGCGATCTCGATGGCCATCCCTACATCGTTATGGAGAAGCTGGAAGGCCAGAGCCTTCGCGATCTGATGAATGGGCAGCCATTAGGCATCGATAGAGTTCTGAATGTCGGCATCCAGGTGGCAGACGCCCTGGCCGCATGCCACGCCAAAGGCATCATTCACCGCGACATCAAGCCCGCCAATATTTTCGTAACTCCGTCGGGTCAGGCAAAGATCCTGGATTTTGGGCTGGTCAAGATATCGCCGGAATATGGCGATCCGCTGGAAGACCTCACCATCGCGGGTGAGATCTTCGGCACCACGGTTTACATGTCTCCCGAGCAGGCCCGGGGCGAAGAACTGGATGCCCGCAGTGATCTGTTCTCGTTGGGTGTGGTGCTGTACGAGATGGCGACGGGCCACAAGCCCTTTCGCAAGAACAACTCCGTCACCTCGCTGAACGCGTTGCTGAACGAGAAGCCGCCCGCACCGCGCAAGTTCAACCCCGCGATACCCGAGGAGCTGGAAGGCGTGCTCGGCCGTGCGATGGAGAAGGAGCGCGGCAACCGCTATCAAACGGCGGCGGCGATGAAGGGCGATCTGCAGTCCCTGAAGAAGGAGAGCGAGCCCGGGCTCAGCACCAGCGCCCGCATGAAACCGGCGCTTCCCTACAAGCTGCGAACCAGCACGTTCGAATCGTCGACTCGCCGCTGGCAGGTGTATGCGTTGCTGGGAGTGATCGCGCTATTGCTCACCATCCTGATCCCTGTCGGTGCTTATTTTCTGAAGCAGCGCGCAGGCACCGCGGGCGCGAAGAACACGATCGCGGTACTGCCCCTGCGAAATCTGAATAACGACATCAGCGTGGATTTTCTGCGCTTCGCGCTTGCTGACGAGTTGAGCAATACCCTGGCGCAAAATCGCTCGCTCGACGTGCGGCCCACGTCCATGACGCAAAAGTATGCAGGCAACGATGTCGATATCCAAAAGGCAGCGCGTGAGCTGCACGCCGCCACGATCCTGACCGGGCATTTTGTAGAGCGGGGCGACAGCCTAGTCGTTACGCTGGAGGCGGTGCAGGCAAGCGACAATCGCCTCATCTGGCAGACGACCTACACCGCTCCAACGCAGGACCTGATCGCTCTGCAATCAGGTTTAGCAGCGCAGGTTCGGCAGGGACTGCTGCCCGTACTTGGAGTGGTGCAAGGAGCTGAGGAGGCCGGCTCGAAACCAAAGAACGGCCCGGCCTATGACCTCTACTTGCATAGCCTGGCGATCCCGCACGATCCCGCTGCCAACAAAGACGCCATTGCCGTATTGCAGCAGGTGGTGCAGATGGACCCCACCTATGCACCGGCGTGGCAGCAACTCGGATTGCGCAGCTATTACGACGCCACCTACTCGGATGGCGGCGAGAAGATGTTGCGGCAATCCAACGATGCGTATGCCAAAGCGTTGCAACTTGATCCCGACCTGATATCGGCGCTGACCCAGCAGATTACCAATAGCGTAGAACGTGGCGAGTTGGGCAAGGCCTATGCGGCGGCCCAAGCACTGATAAAGAAGAAGCCGGATAGCGCACAGGCCCATTTTGCTCTGAGTTATGTGTTCCGCTACGCTGGCATGCTGGAACCCTCGGCGCGCGAGTGCAACACCGCGCTCTCGTTCGATCCGGGCAATTACATGTTTCGCTCCTGCGCGTGGACCTTCATGGAGCTGGGGCAGACGCAGCGCGCGATGGATTTCCTGCGCCTCGATGCGGGCTCTGAGTGGGCCGCGTACGTCCTCCCTCCGCTGCTGCTACGTGAAGGCAAAGTAGCTGATGCCCGCGAAGCGGTGAAGCACATGCCTACGGCTCCTCGTTATCATCGCGACCTGCTCGAATCGTGTCTCGGGTTGCGGCCAGCGACCGATCTTGACCGTATTGCCAGAGAGCTTCAGGCCAACTCGGGAAGCGAACTCGACCCGGAGCAACTGTACAACCAGGGTGCACTGCTGGCGTATTGCGGCAAAGACGAGGTCGCACTCAACCTGCTGCAAAGCGCCGTCGAACGAAACTACTGCGCCTACACGAACTTGTTGAATGATCCTCTTCTAGAAAAGCTTCGCGCCAACCAGGCGTTCAACAAAGTTCTGACGGCAGCCAGGGCCTGCACGGAATACTAAGACTGCGCACCCAAAGATCTTGAACCAGGCCTGCAACTTACCCAGTTTTTGTGGGCTACTGCAAAACACCGGTTCCAACTCTTTAGGTATCAATTGCCTTCCTACTAAGTGATGCCCTCCAAAATTGAGGATTATGCGCTTATCGGAGACTGCGAAACCGCCGCACTCGTGAGCAATCAGGGCTCGATCGACTGGCTCTGCTGGCCCAGCTTCTCCTCTCCTGCCTGCATGGCGGCCTTGCTGGGCGACGAAGAGAACGGACACTGGTGCATTGCGCCCTCGCAGGCGGCACGCAGCAGTCGCAAATATCGCGACGGCACGCTCATCGTCGAGACCACATTCGAGAACGATGAAGGCTCGGTGTTGCTGATCGACTTCATGCCGATTCGTGGCAAGTACTCCGACCTGGTGCGAATTGTGCGTGGTGTTCGCGGCAAAGTCCACATATGCATGGAACTCGTGTTGCGCTTCGATTACGGCCGGTCTGTACCGTGGGTGACCCGTCTCGAGGACGGAACCCGGCGAGCCATCTCAGGCCCCGACATGGTGGTCTTGCGCACTGAGGCTCCGCTTCGCGGCGAGAACATGAAGACCGTCAGTGAGTTCACGCTGTCGGAAGGACAATCGATGTCATTCTCGCTGACCTACGCGCCCTCGTATGGCGAGCTTCCCAAGCCCATCCATCCGGAGCGCGAGCTGAAGCTGACAACCGACTTCTGGACCGACTGGAGCAGCAAGATCACTGCGAAGAAATCCGAGCATGGCTATCGCGGCGATTACACGGAGGCGGTCCGCCGCTCACTCATCACGCTGAAGGCCCTGACGTATGCTCCTACGGGCGGCATTGTTGCGGCACCCACTACTTCTCTTCCCGAGCGTCTTGGCGGCAAGCGCAACTGGGATTACCGCTTCTGCTGGCTGCGTGACGCTACGTTCACGCTGCTGGCGTTGATGAACGCCGGCTATCACGAGGAGGCCTGCGCTTGGCGCGATTGGCTGCTGCGTGCCGCTGCGGGCAGTCCTGACCAGGTACAGATCATGTATGGCATCCGCGGCGAACGTCATTTGCTGGAATGGGAGGTCGACTGGCTGTTGGGATACGAAGGATCGAAACCGGTCCGTATCGGTAATGCCGCCTCGAACCAGCTCCAACTCGACGTTTACGGCGAGGTCGCAGATGCTCTTCTGCATGCCGAGCTCGCCGGATTGCCTTCCCGCAAGACCGACCTCGACTTACTGGACTGTATGACGGAGCACTTGGGGAAGATCTGGCACGAGCCCGACGAAGGTATCTGGGAGGTACGCAGCGGGCCCAAGCAGTTTACATATTCCAAGGTGATGGCGTGGGTAGCGTTCGATCGGGCCATCAAGTATGCCGAACGATGCGGACGAAACGGGCACCTCAAACAGTGGCGCGAAATTCGCGAGACCATACATCGCGAGGTCTGCGAAAAAGGTTTCGACCGAAAGCTCAACAGCTTCACTCAGACCTACGGTTCGAAGCGCCTGGATGCCTCACTGCTGCTAATGCCGCTGGTTGGTTTCCTCCCCGTGGAAGACACGAGAGTGCAGGGAACAATTGCAACGATCGAGAAAAATCTCATTTGCGATGGCCTGGTGCAGCGCTATGACACCGATGAACTGGATGATGGCGTGAGAGGACACGAGGGGTCATTCATCGCGTGCAGCTTTTGGCTCGTGAGCGCCTTGAACATGTGTGGGCGCAGAACGGAGGCGCGCAAACTGTTTGAAAGACTGCTCTCCCTGCGCAACGATGTCGGGCTGCTGTCGGAAGAGTACGACACCGGCAACCAACGGCTGGTCGGCAACTTTCCGCAAGCGTTGTCGCACATTGCGCTGGTGAATTCGGCCCTGGAATTCACTCGCGGCACGAGCCCAGGAGAGCAGCGCGCCGCGTCGAAATCTGCATTAGGAGAGTACTGAATGTAGAAAATCGCGGGCATCCGGCACGGTCTCTGCTTTGCCGGACTTGATGCTGCGGAAGGCCGCATCCAGAACCAGCTGGTTACACAATCCCTCCCTGCCGGGAACCAGGAACTGGATCCCCTCTTCGATCGCGGCAGCGAACGCGTCGAGTTGCAAGGTGTAGACGTCGTAATTCATTACTTCCGTACGCTCGACAACTTCGAAGCCGCGGCGGTGCTCAAGTGTTATCGGGTGTTCGACATTCAGCGCATTGATGCCAAAGAGTACTCCGCTCTCGCCGATAACTTCCAGCAGCGTCTGGTAGGCGCCCCGCCCTGAGACGGCCACATCCGCCAGGGTTCCGCGCGAAAACCGCAGCACGCCCGATGCCGAGGCCTCAAGCACAGAATGCTCATCATAGTGCGCCTGCATGGCGACGCTCGCGACGTCGTCATCGAGGATGTACCGTAGACAATCGATGCAGTGAACGCCGAGATCAGCAAGGGGGCCGCCCGTGGCGAGTTTCGGATCGTGCACCCAGGTTCGCGGACTGCTCAGCATTGGCGCAACGAAGGTGGCCCTCGCGAGCAATGGCCGTCCAACCGCGCCTGCCTGCACTCGCGCACGGAACCACAGCACGCTGTGCTCGAAGCGCATATTATGCGCTACGCCGAGCAGTACGCCTGCCGTTCGCGCAGAGGTGACCATCTCCGCCGCTTCGGCGGTGTTCATCGCCATGGGCTTCTCTACCAAGACCGGCTTGCGGCGGGATGCTGCCTCCAGAACGTCGGCTTTGTGCCGCGCATCAGGCGAGGCGACAAACACGGCGTCAACTTCAGGACAGGCACAAAGCTCGGCAGTTGACGCGAATGCATGTTGAATCCGGAATTGCTGCGCTGAAGCCTGAGCGCCTTCCAAGTTGCGGCGGGACAGAGCCGTCACCCGGCATCGTGTCGCCTTCGCGAAGGCGGGCATCAGCCGCTTTATCGCATGATGTCCGAAACCGGCGATTCCAAAGCGGATCATGTGCGCCTTATGGTGCCATTACTCGCCCGTTCGTGGTTAAGAAATGTAAGGCTGGGAAACCTCTGGCCCACCCACGTGTTTCTAAAAGTGAGGCGTATTCGAGGGCTGGAACCCCAGGCCTGGGAAAGGAGTCTCCGATGCAAAAGTGCGATGTTCGATGGCTGTTAATGGTGCTGGCAGCGGTGATCCTTTTCAGCATCTTCGGCCTGCCTTACTTCACCCAGAGTGGACACCAGATGTGGGCGATTCTGGTTTATGGCTTCTTTGTCGTCGTCTTCCTCTACGGCCGGGCGAATCGTCTGCATAAGCCGTCGTCGCGTCGCGAACAGGTAAGATAAACTCTGCCTCCGCAGAGGACTGTCAGCTTGTCGTCCACCCACGCAGCAATACAGTCGCTGTTCATCGAGGGCCCGGCCGGTCGCCTCGAAGCCCTGCTGAACGCAGGCTCACTGCAAGCAACTCACTGCGGCCTGGTTTGCCATCCACATCCGCTCTTCGGCGGAACCATGCACAACAAAGTAGTGTTTCATGCAATGAAGGCGATGCACTCGTTCGGCTTCCCTGTGCTGCGCTTCAATTTTCGTGGCGCCGGTCTGAGCTCCGGCTTGCACGACGAAGGTCGCGGCGAGCAGGACGACGTACGCGCAGCGCTGGCATGGCTGAAGGACCGGTTCGCACTGCCGATTGTCTTCGCCGGATTTTCGTTCGGAAGCGCAGTCGGTTCACGCGTTGCCTGCGGCGACTCGGACGTGAGAGCCATCATTTCTCTTGGAACGCCTGTGGCCGCCGAGGGGCGTACGTACGCTTTTGGCTTCTTGAGGGAATGTCGCAAGCCGAAACTGTTCCTCAGCGGCGACCATGACGAGTTTGGCCCGCCCGCCTTGGTTGAGCAGATCGCCGCCCAGGCAGCCGAACCGAAGGAGCTGGTCTTTATTCCCGGCGACCATTATTTTGCCGGGCACCTGGACGAGATGCGCATGACGATCGAGAGCTGGCTGGGGGAGTTGCTACATCCGCAGCATTAGCCTTCTTATCATTGCTTCCAGCCTGAGCAGCGAATAGAATCGCAACCGCTTTCCGATCCGCAGTCGCGAAACCTGGGTCGCGGTACGCCCGGGAATTCGCACGCCGAGGCCGCTTGAAAAAGATCATCGCAATTTATCCCGGTTCGTTCGATCCGGTGACAAATGGGCACCTGGACCTCATACAACGAGGCAGCAAACTCTTTGACGAGCTGATCGTCGCTATCACGCGCAATTTGGACAAGGGCGCGGCCTTGTTCGAACTGGACGAGCGCATGGAAATGCTGCGCGCCATGACCAAAGAATGGAGCAACGTGAGCGTCGAAACGTTTGAGGGTCTGCTGGTGAATTACGTTGTCGGCCGCAACGCAAATGTAGTGCTGCGCGGGATTCGTGCGGTAAGCGACTATGAGTTCGAGCTGCAAATGGCGCTGATGAACCGCAAAATCGATCAGCGCGTGGAAACGATTTTCATGCTGCCGGCGGAAAAGTACTCGTACCTGAGCTCACGGATCGTGCGGGAGATCGCGTATCTCGGTGGGCCACTGACCGGGTTTGTTCCGGAACTTGTCGAGCAAAAACTCCGCGAGAAAGTGCAAGCGAAAAAAACCTGAACACCTGATAATGTGTTCTACGGCGCTGTCGCTCGGGCAGCGCTTCCATTCCCAAGTCAGAAGGACCCCGGATGACCGCGACTGTTACTCATCTCTCCTCACCACTCACCAATCGCATTCAGCGCATCGAAGTTTCCGCCACCATGGCGGTTGCGGCCGAGGCAGAGAAGCTGCGTGCCACCGGCGCTGACCTGGTCGACTTGGGGGCGGGTGAACCACACTTCTCCACGCCCCAACACATCAAAGACGCGGCGATTGCGGCGATCCAGAACAACTTCACCAAGTACACCGCGGTGGGCGGCATCGCCGAGCTGCGCGACGCCATCGCGAAGCGTCATGCCACGGACTTCGGTTCCGAGTACAAGCGCGAGGAGTGCGTTGCCTCGGTCGGCGGGAAGCACGCGCTATTCAATGCTATCCAGGTGCTGGTGGACCACGGGGATGAGGTCATTCTGCCCGTGCCCTACTGGGTCTCGTTCAAGGACATCATCCGTTATGGCGGCGGCGAGCCGGTTTACATCCCGACCGACGAAGGCCGCGATTTTCAATTAACCGCTGAGATGGTGGAGCGCGCGATCACGCCGCGCACGAAGATGATCATCCTGAACTCGCCGAATAATCCGTCGGGAGCGGTGATGAATCCCGAGGACATGACTTCGGTTCTGCGGCTGGCGCATGAGCGCGGGATTTGGGTCGTCTCCGATGAGTGCTATGTCTATCTGAACTACACCGGGCACTTGTTTTCCGCTGGTTCAGTGACTGAAGTGAAAGAGCGGCTGCTCATCATCGGCTCGCTTTCGAAGACCTATGCTATGACCGGCTGGCGCCTGGGATATGCCCTGGGCCCGGCACCAGTGATCGCGGCCATGCAGAAGCTGCAGAGCCAGAGCACGTCAAATCCGACGTCGATCGTGCAGAAGGCGGCGATCGCGGCATTAACTGGACCGCAGGATT
>Ga0335085_10009359_pt1 | contig 14790 bp, 12 predicted proteins | sample Lox_Sample_45_FD_206712 | JGI IMG/M metagenome (GOLD analysis project Ga0335085, IMG submission 206712) | Soil microbial communities from Loxahatchee National Wildlife Refuge, Florida, United States - Lox_Sample_4.5 | ecosystem: Environmental > Terrestrial > Soil > Wetlands | place: USA... | reverse complement strand
GCCACAAGTTTCGAAATCATTGCTACGGTCGGGTCAGAAACATGACCGAGTCCGGTCCCTTCGATTATCATTCCCTTCAAGCTCCTGTTCTTAACTAGAAACTCCAGAACGTTGGGATCAAAACCCGGATGAAACTTTACCAGAGCGACCTTACTTTCGAAGCTCGTTTTCAAGAGGTATTCCGGGGGTGATCTGAATTCTTTGGGCTCTCTGTTCAAGATTATCTCACTGGCATTTCTTACGACAGCAACGAGTGGAGAATCAATTGACTGAAAAGCATCCCTTCGGCTAGTATGATTTTTTCTCACCCTTGTCCCAGCATGAATCGCAACATCTGTGTCATTCTCGTTCCGATGCATTGCAACATAGACGCCGGACACTTTAGATTCAACGGCAAATAACGAGGCTGAACGAAGATTTAGGGCAGCATCAGAAGAGGGCCTGTCTGAGGATCTCTGTGCCCCTACTATAACTACTGGTTTTTCAAACCCAATCAGGGAAAAACTGAGAGCGGCCGCCGCGTATCCGAGAGTGTCCGTCCCCATCATCACGACTACTCCGTCAGGATTTTTCAACTTCGTGAGTTCAATTATCTTAGACGAAAGGATTGTCCAGTCGCCTGGAGTCATATTCTCGCTCGTGATCGAGAAGACAACCTCCGGTTCGATCGTTGCAAGTTTATTGAGCTCTGGAACTGCCGCGTAAAGATCGGATGCCGAGAGCGCCGGGAAGACGGCACCTGTTCTGTAGTCAACACGGCTCGCGATGGTGCCACCGGTGCTAACCAAAAGTAACTTCTTTTTGCCTCCTCCGTAAGGAGTCTGGGGAGCGGTTGGATTCTCGTCTGCGATTGATTCCTGCGCGCCCGCGACCGGCTTTAACGATTGGATTGTTTCCACTTTCAAGCCCACGTTATAGCCCGATTTTAGTTTTAGAACAAGATGACTATCATCCGCATGCAAATATCTCGGAATGATCAGACCGCGAGTTTGCAATCCGTCAGAGGTCATAACCTCAACTATCTGCCCTGGCTTTGCATTGAATTTGCGCAAGAGTTGTAGAGCTGATCCCCTGTAGCCTTCTACACTCTCTTCCAAGCCTATTTCCCCCTAACGGTAGTTTCTGAAAAAGGAAAAGAAATGTATTTCAGGTTTCCACGAGTCTGTCGCGGAAACCTGGAACCAAGCGGACTATCGGTAGTAAGGAACTGCTACCTTTTCCACAGGCTTGCCTTCTCTCGATGTCTTTACTTTTCGGATTGCATCCTCAAAGTGACGCATCGTTACTACTGCGTCCGTCGCATTTTTCTTCGCATCTTCAGGTTTCGGAAACTTTGCGACGTACTCCTGCAAAACAAGTGAGACTGCAGTGTTTACAACCGAGGTAATGTCCGCACCCGTGAATCCATCCATCATCTCTGCGACGCGCTCAAGATCGAGCTCTTTCGAGATCGGCTTGTGCTTTGTCTGAATGTCCAAGACCTGTTTGCGGGCATTCTTGTCCGGCGGAGGAATGTAGAGCAACTTGTCGAAGCGTCCGGCTCGCAATAGGGCCGGGTCCACCATGTCCATCCTGTTAGTAGCGGCTAGTACAACGACGCCGTTCAGCGTCTGGATTCCGTCCAGCTCAGTGAGAAGCTGGCTGACAACGCGCTCCGTGACCATGCTGTCGCCTCCCAAGCCTCTGACTGGCGCGAGTGCATCAATCTCGTCAAAGAATATGACGCATGGTGAAGCCTGACGGGCTCGGCGGAATACTTCACGAACTCCTCTTTCAGACTCTCCGACCCATTTTGAAAGCAGCTCTGGACCTCTAACGCTGATAAAGTTCGCCTCGCTTTCAGTTGCTACCGATTTTGCGAGAAGCGTTTTTCCGGTGCCTGAAGGACCGTAGAGAAGAATACCCTTTGGCATGCTGTAGCCTATCGCAGTATAAAGATCAGGATACTTTAATGGCCACTCTACTGCCTCCTGAAGCTCCTTCTTTACTGACTCTAGCCCTCCAATATCAGACCAGTGGACGTCTGGAGTCTCAAGATAAACTTCGCGCATTGCCGACGGCATTACGTCCTTTAGCGCATTCTCAAAGTCGTCCATTGTTACCTGAAGTTTATTCAAAAACTCTGGTTGGAGCTTGTCTTCTTCCAGTTTCAGCTCTGGCAGCATGCGCCTCAATGTCTTCATGGCTCCTTCCTTGCACAGGTATTCCAGATCAGCACCCACGAAACCGTGAGTTACCGCCGAGAGTTTTTCCAGATCAACTTCCTGAGTCAGCGGCATGTGCCTTGTGTGAATCTGCAGGATTTCAAATCGTCCTCTCTTGTCTGGAACTTTGATCTCAATTTCTCGATCAAACCTTCCCGGTCTTCTTAGGGCGGGATCGATGGCATTCGGTCTGTTAGTGGCTGCGATGACGATGACCTTACCTCTAGCTTCCAGACCATCCATCAACGATAGAAGCTGCGAGACAACTCTCCGCTCGACCTCACCGGTAACTTCCTCTCGCTTCGGCGCAATGCTGTCGATTTCGTCAATGAAAACTATTGTGGGAGCCTTCTCTCTCGCTTCCTTGAAAATTTCTCTTAGGCGGGCTTCACTCTCCCCGTAAAACTTGCTCATGATTTCCGGTCCCGATATCGAGATAAAGTGCGCGTTGCTCTCGTTTGCAACCGCCTTTGCGAGCAGTGTCTTACCTGTTCCCGGCGGACCATAGAGCAGAACTCCCTTCGGCGCTTCAACGCCTAACTTTTCAAAAATTTCAGGATGTCTTAAAGGAAGCTCGATCATCTCGCGGACTTTTTGAATCTCATCTTTGAGACCGCCGATATCCTCGTAGGTAACCTGCGGGACGCCTCTTAGTGTCTCGCCCTTTTCAGATATCGCAAAGATCGTTCTTTGCGTAATAAGTACGGCATCAGCCATGGGACTGACACCCAGTACCTGGAAGGTCAGTCTACCTCCAAAGTAGGGAATCATGATGTTGTCGCCCTTTGTGACCGGAACGCTCTCCAACGCGTCAGCAAGGTACCTCTCGTCAATTGGAGGAATTGCTTCCAGCGGCGCAACTACGACTTTTTCAGCTGGCGGAGCCTTGATCTTCTTTATCGTAACGGTGTCTCCAATTGCAACGCCCGAGTTGTTCCTGATCAAGCCGTCAATTCTTATCACTCCTCGACCCTCATCAGAAGGATAAAGCGGAAGACACTTTGCTACGGTTCTCCTCTTACCTTTAATCTCAATAATATCGCCGGTCGAAGCATCCAGCGCATCCATTGCGTCGTAATCAATTCTAGCGACGCCGCGGCCGACGTCTCTCGTATAAGCTTCAAGGACTTTTAGCGTGACACCTTGCTGACTCATATCACACGCTTTTTCTCCTAAAGTCTAATTCGGTCACTTCTATTATTTCTGTCTTTCACATACAGAAGAGTGATTCCAGATCTTGCATTTGAGTAGGCGAAATCTATATTCAAAGAAAAAAATGTGGATCCGGCCTCCACTGATTTTTCGTCCCAATATTATGCAATCCTAATATATCACAAACAACGAATAGTAAAATCTTCGAATCAATTCTTCTTAGGTCTTGAGAAATAAATGTCCCACCGCGTCGCAGTCCTGGACAAGGACAGCTGCCATTCCCGAAAGTGCAATCTGGAGTGCATTACGTTTTGCCCGGTAAACAAGACCGGTAGTGATTGCATCGTTCTGGGTCAAGACACAAAGGCCGTGATAAGCGAGGAGCTTTGCACGGGCTGCGGCATCTGCGTAAAGAAATGTCCGTTTGAAGCGATCACGATCCTGAATCTTGCAACCGAACTCGGGGAGGAAAAAGTACACCAGTACGGGATCAATACTTACCGGTTGTACAAGCTTCCGATACCGAAAAAGAACTCCGTCGTCGGATTGGTCGGAAGAAACGGCGTTGGCAAGTCTACTGCCCTAAATATCCTCTCTGGATCCCTAAAACCAAACTTGGGGCGATATGAAAATGGCCCGTCGTGGGATGAAATCATTGACGAGTTTCAGGGAACCGAGCTCAGAAGTCAGTTTGAAGCAATTTCTCAGGGAAAACTGCGCGTCTCGATAAAGCCTCAGGCGGTGTATCTGATTCCAAAGGTCTGGACCGGAACAGTTCGCGCTCTCTTGGAGAAAACAGCTGGTTCCACGAGAGATGTTGCTGAGATCGCCGAATCACTCTCTCTGAAAGAGAGCCTCGATCGGAGCGTTTCCGAACTCAGCGGCGGCGAGCTCCAGAGAACGGCGGTAGCGGTTACTTCTCTAAAAGACGCTGACCTCTACCTGTTCGATGAGCCGTCGAGCTACAACGACGTTTTCCAGAGGATGAACGTCTCCAAGACCATCGGCGAGCTGTCGAAGAAAGCCGCCGTCATACTCGTAGAGCACGACCTTTCCTTCCTGGATTATCTCAGCGATTATATTCACATCCTCTATGGCGAGCCCGGAGTCTACGGGGTAGTTTCGTCGATCCAGTCCGCGAGGACCGGAATCAACGAGCTGCTTGAAGGATACTTGCAGGTTGAAAATGTGCGTTTCCGGGATCAGCCGGTCAGGTTCGACATTTACTCGCCGATTGAAAACGAGACTGAGACTCCGGTGATCTGCAGCTACGATAAATTAACCAAAGACTACGGAACCTTTTCGCTGGAAGTAGAACCCGCCGAAATCAAGATGGGCCAGGTCGTCGGAATATTGGGTGCCAACGCGCTTGGAAAAACTACATTCTTCAAAGTCCTCTCCGGTGCAGAGCCTCCCACAACCGGACACGTCGAGGCGCTTTCCAAAGTTGCTTACAAGCCGCAGTACCTTTCTGCTGAAACGGATACTGACGTCATCACTTACTTTCGGTCGATAAACAAAAACGTGGACTCGGGCTTGATTCAGACGCAGCTTGTAACCCCACTTTCATTGAATAAACTGTTTGAGAAGCAGCTCAAAAATCTCAGCGGCGGCGAGTTGCAGAAAGTTGCAATAGTGGGCACACTGCTTCAGGATGCGCAGATCTTTGCCTTCGACGAGCCCTCTGCATTCATTGATGTCGAAGATAGAATCGTTCTCGCAAAGGCAATCCAGCGATTTGTCCGTTCGATGGGTAAGACCGCGCTCGTCATAGATCACGATATTCAACTAGTAGACATCGTTGCTGATTCGTTGATGATTTTCTCCGGTGAGCCTGGACGCCGCGGTCACGCGAGCAAGCCACTTCCAAAGAACGACGGGATGAACACCTTTCTGAGAGAGTTGGGAATAACTTACAGGCGAGACATCAATACGGGCCGACCCCGTGTGAACAAGCCTGAAAGCAAGCTCGACAGGATGCAGAAGGAAGATGGCAAGTTTTACTACGTCGGCAAAGTTCAGACGGAAGCCGAAAAGCCCGCGAAGTAAAACTGTGCTACAAGAATGCCGATGCTGAAAGGCGCGCTAAAGGGCGTGCTTACCGAGGAAGAAATCGCGCATCTTTCTTCCTCGTTTGATGTAATCGGAGACATTGCGATAATCAAGATCCCCCCCGAACTTTCAGGAAGGGGGAAAATCATCGGGGAGGAGCTTCTCCGACGGATGAAGAACGTCAAGACCGTTCTGCGTCAGGACTCGGATGTCGGAGGGGAGTACAGAACTAGAGAGGTGTCCGTGATCGCGGGAGAAGAAAAATTTGAGACGGTTTACAAAGAAAGCGGCATTTCAATCAAGGTGGATGTCAGGACAGTATATTTTTCTCCCCGGCTTTCGACAGAGAGATTGAGAATAAAGTCGCTCGTTTCAGACGGCGAAGAGGTCTTCAATATGTTTGCAGGCGTTGGAACTTTTTCCTTTGTCATTGCAAAATCAATTCAATGTACGGTCCACAGCGTTGACGTTAATCCAGACGCGATCAGGCTTGCGTTCGAGTCTTTGAAACTGAATAGAAAATTGAAAGGAAAAATAATCCCCGTACTTTCGGATGCAGCTGATTACGCCGCTTCTCATTCCGGCGAGTTTGATCGCGTGTTGATGCCTTTACCTGAGAGGGCACGGGAGTTTTTGCCCGCCGCTATCTCTTCAGCAAAGACGGGGGCAACTATTCACTACTACGTTCATGTCTCGGAGGAAGAGTTCAAAGATCAATCGTGGATTCAAAGACACCTTCGCGATATCGGCCTTGGGAGAGAATACGAAATTCAATTGTGGAAAAGAGTTCGCGAAGTAGGTCCTAGATACATCCAGGCAGTTGCGGACATTAAGCTCCTCTAGAGCTTCGCTTTCTGTCGCTCGTAAATTTCCTGAACTTTTTCTATCGTGTCGATCTGGTCTGGAGACTTGTCAGTCCTGATTCTCTTTATCCTGGGAAATCGCAGCGCAAATCCGCTGTCGTGCAGTGAACTTTTCTGGATCGCGTCAAAGGCAACTTCCAAGACGACCTGCGGCTTCACGCTCATTCTGTACCCAAAGTCCTGGATCGTGATCTGCTTCAGGAGCTCGGTCATGTCCAGAATTTCCATGTCAGTAAGGCCGGAGTACGCCTTCCCGACGACCTTCAATTCGTCCCTGTCCTTGACCGCAAAGGTGTAATCGGAGATGACTCCGGCACGCTTTCCATGACCGTACTCTGCTGCAACGATTACCACGTCTAAAGTATCCAGTTCAGATTTCAGTTTGATCCAGCTCTTGCCTCTTTTCCCTGGTTTGTACGGCGACTCTGCGTTTTTTACGACTAGGCCCTCGTATCCCAGCGCCTTGCTTTCCTCGAACATGGCTTTGATCTCCTGCGGGCTTGAGACAATTTTTTTCTGTGAGTTGACTAGAACTCCTTTCAGATTCAAATCCTGCAAAAGCGTAGCTCTCTTTGAAATCGGCTCAAGGATTACAGGCTCTTCCTTGTAGAGAATGTCGAAAGCAAAATACTTTACCGGCGCATCGTCAGTTGAGGCGATTTCTTTCCGTAATCTCCTCTGAAGAGCCTGGAATGATAACGGCCTTCCGTCCTGAAATGGAACGATCTCGCCGTCTAAAATCAAGGATCCAGATAGTTCGGATTGCGCGGCGCCAACAATTTCCGGGAAATACCTTGTAATTTCTTCCAGATTCCGCGAGTATATCTTCACCGATCCACCAGAAAAGTGGAGCTGTGCCCTAACACCATCGTACTTGTACTCAGAGAGTGCTGGAGCCTCGCCGATCTTCTTGTATAACTCGGCCGCATCGGGTGCGGACTCTGCGAGCATGAAATTGGTCGGCTGAAACAGCGAGAGCTTTGCTTCGCCAAGGCGATCATGCCTTGCCAAAATGGAAACTTCTCCGATGTCGCCCGTGACCAGGTTTGCACTCCTGACTTCGTTCAGCGTCTTCGAAAATGCTTTTGCGATCGATTCCTCGACTAGACCCTCTACCAATCCTATCCTCATTTCCCCGCCCAGGATTCTGACGATGAACTTTACTTCGACCGGATCTCTTGCAAGGGTGAAAACCCTCTCCAGAATTCCCAGTCGTCTCGCAGTTGATCCCTTGCCGGAAGTCTTTGCAAGGTCTACGAGGGCGTTGTAGAAATCCGAGAGCGCAAGATCGGACTCTTCAGAAAGCAAAGTTCCCTGACCGCGGTATCTGGAATCGTTACTTTTCAGCCAGTCCTCGATTGCGGATCCGAGGTCTCCATACTTGAAGTAGTACTGCGACAGTTCTGAATCCTTTACGCTGTGGAATGAAGACACTGCCTTCCAGATCAGTGAGTAGCCAACATTGATTTCCGATGTTACAAAACCCGGCGCGAATACTTTGCCAGAAAGGAAAGTACTCGCTATCCTGAGATCGCTGTCGGATAAAGTGAGGAAATACTTTGAAACTGTCTCAACTTTCGCAAGCTTGCTACGCGTGGCCTCAACTCGCTTGCAAGTTTCGGCAAACTCGAGAAAGTGGGAGGACGAACGGGACTCGTCCTCCGGCAATATTTTGGACCTCTAGAAAATTAGAGAGCCTTGCTCATCAGGTATGCATCCTCACCGTCGCGATAGTAACCATGGTGAGTAGTGACTATTTGAAATGCCAGATTCCTGTACATGGTAACTGCCGAATCGTTGGAGACCCTGACTTCAAGATAGGTTTCGGAACAACCTCTATCCTTCATCCCCTTCAGCGACTCTTCCATCAACCCCTTTCCGACGCCGTTGCCGCGGTGAGCTTCCAAAACAGCTACTGAAACTACGTGACCCTTCCTTGCGAGACCGTACCGCTTCAGGTGGGAAAAGCCGTACTCAATCCTGCACATGATATAGCCGATGATGGAACCCTTCTCGTCTTCTGCCACGAGAAAAGTTTCGGGCGATTCCCTCAATCGCTCCTCGAAAAAAGAGTCGGAATAATGTTCCGGCAATGCAGCCCAGTTTATCGATATAATTGAAGGTAAATCCTCGACCAGGCACTTTCTGATGCCGTACTTGCCAACGCGTCTGAGATAGATATTCTGCAAGTCGATTTATCCTCTGGACAGGGGAATTAATCACTACTTTATGTGAAACGAAGTTAAAAACAATTGTATTATGGGAAATTACTTTAATTGGCTGGACTGGCCAAGTTAATATCTCTCTTCTCCTCTTTCAATTAACGAAATTCTTTCCCAGGGGTTATCTCTCCATTGACATCAATCAGCTCCGAAGGCACCCATCCCGACGTCACTGCAGAGATTCTTGGAGCAGTTAATCAGCGCTTCTCGGTCGTTTCCGAGCTTCACAGGGAAGATGGAATCGAATTTGTCCTAGATCCTGTTCAGCGCGAAATGAAATCCTCATTCTTATCCCTCGTGGATGAACTTTCACGCTACAACAAGACCGCATGGTTACGAAAGCCGGACACGGGTTCGTTACTTCTTGTAGTTTCAGAAAAGCCGCCGTACCCGAAACAACGACTCAAGATTCCTCTTGCTCTGTTTTTTGCAACGGTAATCGCGGTCTTTGCCGACGGTTTCATTCGGTCTTACTATTACTCTGATCCACTCACGCCAAACTTGAGCATATCAAGTGATATCGTGTTTTCACTGCTGTACGTCGTTGCATTGCTTGGAATACTCGGGACCCACGAGATGGGGCACAAAGTGGCTTCTTGGGCTCACAAGATGAGGTCCTCCTGGCCTTACTTCATTCCCGGAATCCCTAGCGTCCTCCCCACTTTTGGGGCGGTCATCCGTGCGGCCGATTTTCCCGCAAACCGTGACGCATTGTTCGATCTCGGCCTTTCGGGGCCGGTTGCGGGTCTAGCAGTCACTGTAATCGTGTCATTCTTTGCAGCTGCTTCAGCTCACCTTATCCCTGTGTCGAGCTATCCCGCAGGGACTACATTCGGTTCAACTGATTATTACACATCTGTCATTCTGGGATTGGTAAAACCGGCATCAGCAGGAATGGTTCTCGGTGGATCTCTGTTTCAATTGCTTTACTTTGCTTACGCGCTGGGATTTTTCGTGACGTTCATCAACCTGCTTCCAGCCTGGCAGCTGGATGGAGGCCATATAGCAAACTCGGCCGTCAGCCCCAAGGTTCACAAATATCTTACGATCGCGAGCGTGATAATCATGCTCGTTACCGGGCTGGTGCTAATGGCGCTGTTGATATTATTCATGTACGGGAGGGCTCCTGGCTTGAGGCCTCTTGATGACGTTTCACCGCTCTCCAACTCAAGAAAAGTCATTTTCATTCTGACGTGGGTTCTCGCCGCGTCGATCGGCGCCTTCGTTATCCTGAATAATCCCATCTTCAGTCTCGGCCTTTTCAGGCTCTAAAGGCCGAGCTGGACGCATCCGGCAGCACGAGAATTTTCGCTCGCGATCCCTGCTGCAAAAGTGACGTCGGTGCTTCTCTTGCCCCGCCAATTGTCTTCAATCCGAATTTTGATGCGTAGTATTTTGGCAGCGTTGTGAGGATGTTCAGGTTAAACTCTCCCTGCAATTTATGAAATGCAATCAGAACTTCGAGGCCATCGACATACTCCACGCCCCCGATCTTTGAGCGCGGTTCAAGCCTTCCGGTGACGAACCGAAGGAATGCTTCGGAACCGAGGCCGTTGCCACATTCTGCCAGCATGCATATCTTTGCATCCGTGTCTGGGAGGGCGGCATTAATGAGGACCGGGAAAAGCGCGCGCCCAAACGCCTCAGTTAGGTTTCTATCGTTGTCTCCGCCGCCGCATCCGAAGATTACGCGTTCGGATTTCGGGGCTGTAATTGAAAGCGAGTTCCTCCAAGCTTCGGCAGATCGGGAGTGGGCAGTGACCACGTCACCCATGGCAGTCCCAACTATTCCGAGTCCAGCTTTTTCGAAGATTTCTAGAGAATTAAGCATCGGTAGAGACTGGAAATAATTTAGGGCGTACTCGGATGCGCGTGTATTTTCTGGAGTAATCGGCAGTTCATCAGAGAATTCGGCAAACGCGAGTTTTTTCAAATCACTGACGAGTCTGATTAGTTCTGAGGGGCCGCTCGACAGACCAAAGAGTGGATCGTAGTGAATCGATGAAAGGAGGAGAACTTTGTCTAACTCTAACAGTGGAATATATTTTCCGATATCTTTCGAGGGAGTTCCGTCAGGAGGAGGATTCTCGATGCTTAGTGGCTCTGATTGTAATGAAAACTCCTGCGCCTTTCTCCTGCACAGCGCGCCGAGCGCCTTGGGGTAGATGAGTTTCTTCACGTTCTTGTTTCTAGTGAGAAGAATGTCCAGGAACTTTTGCGAACCAGTGGTTCCCGAAAGAACGAGAAGATTCTCCTGCTCTACACCGTCTGCGATGATGTCAAGTTCCTCGGGAGCCAGCTTCACCGGTGAAGGTTCCAGTATTTGTGAAAGGTTTTCCTGTTTAATGTCGAAGGAAACCTCGACCGGTCCGTAGGGGACCCAGATTTCGGTCATTCATGACTCTCCTTCGGGGGCCGGAAACAAAATGTCATGGAGTACCAACGCTAAAATCCCCGGTTCTTATTACTAATGCGCTGGATTGACAACGGGAAAAGACAAGGGGTACCTCGTTTCGGAACTCGGCAAGGCATTCCTGAAAACTTCTGCTTTTCGCATCGGCGATTTTGAGACGAGCAAGGGGACCAAGACCCCGTACTACATCGACCTGAGCCGAGTCAGCAGTTTTCCCAACGTTTTTTCTCTGGTGTTGGAGTGCGTCGAACACGAACTCTCAGAGATCTCAAGTGTCGATGTTATCTGCGGCATTCCCTTGACCGGCCTCGTAATCGGTGCAGCGCTCGCCGGAAAACTCTCAAAGCCGCTTGTACATGCGCCCCTCGGGCAAGATCGCAAAATTGTAGGAATGATTTCTTCCGGAGCTAACGTAGTTGTGCTGGATGACGTTTCTGAAACCGGGAAAACTATGGAGCATGCGATCCTAGCTTCTAGGGCAAACGGCGGCGTTGTTACGGATGCGCTGACTCTAGTTGACAGAGGAGAGGGTGCAAAGGAAGATCTTCAGAAATTGAATGTTTCGCTGCACAGCTTTACAACGGTTCACGAGCTGGGAAGAAAACTTCGTGACAACATGGCCTTGTCGGAAGAGGAAGAGTCAATTTTGGAAAATGTCGAAGCCTAGGCGTATATCATTAGCCCTTTCTGCTCTAATGTGACATGAAGATTATTGACTGCTCTATAGACCTCTGTTTCCTTTTTCGCACCAGTGCAGACAAGTTTTCCAGATGCAAAAAGCAGGATTACGGTTTTTGGATCGGCCATCCTGTGGATCAAGCCCGGGAACTGTTCGGGTTCGTACATTGACTTTGTTAGTTGTCGGGCGGCTTCTTCGAGGTGCACCTTTCCTCCCAGTGAGGCCGACGCGACTATGTTCTGAATAACTATGACGGGCTCGTTTCTGATGTCGATGCTACCCTTGCGCAACTTTTGTACCACAGTTTTAACCGCCTTCGTTGCTTGCTCCTCGGATTTCGCGCCAGTGCAGACCATCTTTCCTGAGCTGAAGATCAGTGTTGCTGTCTTGGGGACCTTCAGTCTAAAGACAAGACCTGGGAACTGGTCCGGGTGGTACTCTACGTCTGAAAATGATCGAGTAATTTGATTTAGATCGACGGTTTGGTCGATGCTCGCAGAAGCTACGACGTTCTCGATGCTTATCAGCGCTTTAGTTTGAGGCAACTGCGTTCATAGTGCTTTTAAAGCTTATATATAAATCAACAAGTCCGGGGTTCTGTCCATAATTCGGGCCATATTTTAGCCCGTCCAACCCCGGGCCCTGAGCTTATTAACCGTGTGGATAATCCAATCATCAAGAAATTTCCTTATGAGATCAATCCTCGATTATACCCGAACCTTCCGATCAGGAAGAAGGAGCCGGATAAATTGACTACAATAACCGGCGTCTTAGGAAAAGACGGAATAGTGATAATCACTGATGCTCAAGAAACGAGAGAAGAAACTAGATCCGTCGTTACAAAGACTGATGAAATCGGTGAAGACTGCCTTTTTGCCGGAGCTACAAATGACACAAATTTCTTGATGGATTTCGAACAGTTGTATTTAGAGCCGTGCGTTGCGGGAGCACATGAAGAGCTTGAAGATCTCAATTTCAAGAGCCGTTTAGACTTGGCAATCACTCGGTATGATGACTGGATAGATTCCCAATATGGAAACTCCAGTCAGCGCAGATACGATGAGATGTACACAAGATCTATGATCCAAGGGGTCTTAGCTAGACGGTACAGAATAGGACTTGATGAAACTGCCAAAGTCCATTTCGACTTGTATGAAATAAACAACCATTCCGTTACGCAAAAAGTGAAGAAACCAAGAGTTACAGCAACCGCTGGTTCTGGGGGCAGATATGCGAGATTGTTGTTTGAAAGCGGGAAAAATCTACTAGATAAGATTGAATGGAACTGGAACTTATTTTCTACGAGTTTTTTGATGCAATTCTGCTACTTATTCGTAGGACGAGTGATTCTCTATGATTCACACTCTCTTGGTACTGATACATGGCTATTGACCGAGAATGAACGGATCGGTTCGGTGACTGATAAGAGAATCTGGGGAAATCAGAGAAAGAAAGAAGGTGATGAACTCAAGCAGAGATTATCAATTCTTCTAGATAGTTTCGTTCAAGAAATAGGAAAAAAGAAATTGCTTGAGTTAATCTTGACTTATGATGTTCTAGATTTGCTTGAAAAGAACGTGAAAAACAAAGAACTTTCAGAGCAGATTAAGACTTTTTTCTTACAGGAACTTGGGGAGAACTAGTGATGTCCTCTGGCTCGATCTCAATTCTTCCAGTTCTTCCTACTATGAATCTTAATCGCGATGGGTTTCCCATCTTTTCGAGAATGGGTTTGGGTACTCTAACTTGAGAGCCTTTTTCGGCGTTATACGTAATGCTGACGCTAAACTCCTTGGCGTCTTTGCTCCATTTCGGCATAATACCAAGTATATTTCTAATCCACACGGATATAAAGATTCTCTTTATTCACTTATCCACACGGATAAACAATACTCTAATATATCCACACGGATAACATATCCGCACGGAAAACCTATGACCGCTTTAGAACTACGCGCCCAGAAAGGAAAGGAAATTGCAGAGAACTTTGGAGCTGTTACTAGACTGGATGAAACTTGTTACAAAGTCGCCAGCCAAAGAACACGTGAGATTTACCAGATTGATTCTACTGAAAGAGGCTGGATTTGCAACTGTCCGGATCATAGATTCAGAGGAGTAAAGTGCAAGCATATTTGGGCTGTTGAGTACTCCTTCCAAATTAGACGATTAGTTAAGAAAGAAACTATAATACCGGTTCTAAATGCTCAAGCGTGCCGATTCTGTGGTTCAGAGAAGATTATCAAGAAATCAATTCGACACAACAAGTACGGCGATCTTCAAAGATACCTTTGTAAAACATGCGGTAAGCGTTTCGTTATCAATCTCGGTTTCGAGAAAATGCACGCTAGTCCTCAAGCGATTACTGGAGCTATGCAACTCTACTTCACCGGAGAATCGTTCAGAAACGTTCAACGATTCCTAAAGCTTCAGGGTGTTAATGTCGTTCACCAAACCGTGTACAATTGGATTCAGAAATATGTTGGATTAATGAACAAGTATGTTGAACAGCTCCAGCCTCAAGTTGGGAACGCTTGGAGAACTGATGAACTGTATTTGAAAGTAAAAGGCGATATGAAATATCTATTCGCGCTAATGGATGATGAAACAAGATTCTGGATTTCACAACAAGTCTCAGAGCACAAAGGAACATCTGACGTAAAGCCGATGTTCCGAGAGGGTCAGCGAATAGCGGGAAAGAATCCGACAGCGATAATTTCAGATGGAGCTTACAATTTTGCTGAAGCTACGACCGGAGTATTTTGGAATAGAAATCTACCGAGAAGTGAACAGGTAAAGCATATCCGGGACATTACGTTTGATGGAGAGAGGCACAACAACAAAATGGAAAGAATGAACGGGGAAATTAGAGACAGAGAAAAAACAATGCGTGGAATAAAGAAAACTAATTCTCCAATACTCACGGGTTATCAAATATTCCGCAATTTTGTAAGACCACATGAGGCACTAGAGGGAAAGACCCCATCCGAGGCCGCCGGAATCAAAGTCGAGGGAGAAAACAAATTCCTAACTCTGATTCAAAATGCCTCGCGAGGCCCGACATTGGACAGGGAGATTTAGAACCCGATGAATGGACAGAACCAAGTCCGGGGTTCTTTCAAGTCTCCGTCAGCTAGTCAAATCCAAGTCAATCAGGTTCAGACTTTTCTTAACTAAACGGTTCATGTGTCAAAAATTTCTCTCTGTT
>Ga0335085_10009358_pt1 | contig 14791 bp, 8 predicted proteins | sample Lox_Sample_45_FD_206712 | JGI IMG/M metagenome (GOLD analysis project Ga0335085, IMG submission 206712) | Soil microbial communities from Loxahatchee National Wildlife Refuge, Florida, United States - Lox_Sample_4.5 | ecosystem: Environmental > Terrestrial > Soil > Wetlands | place: USA: Florida... | reverse complement strand
CGATGGCTGCCAGTAACAAAATCGCGCGCATCCGCCTTCCGGACAGACTGGCCGGCAATCGTCCACTCGGACGGAGGTTTTATCGGATCATTCAGTGGAGGTATTTGCGAGCCCAGCGATTGTTCGCTCACGAGCTCCGCGTAGGTCAGAGCTTTGCCGGTCGCGGGATTTGTGACCTTCGCACTTGCTGCCACCAGTCCTTGCACCGGTACATTCCACCGCTTAGCCGCCTGTCCCACCAGCAAATCACGCGCGGCCGACGCCATTTTTCGCAATTGTGGCGTCATCGTCGGTGTGGTGCGGCTGCCAAATGTCCCGGCATCAAACGGGGTCAATGCCGTGTCGGCCATCACCATTTGCACGTTTTCGAATGGCACGCCCAGCTCATCGGCGATCGTTTGCGCAAGAGACGTCCTCGCGTTCTGTCCAATCTCGGCTTTTCCGACAAATCCGGTCACTTTGCCATCTTCGCCGAGGTGCAACCACGCGCCGATATCCTTAGGCAGTTCCTCGCTGTGAAAGCCGAGCGGCCCTGGCGCCGTTTCTTGGGCAGCCAGGCTCTTCACTGCCGCGAAAACGACAAGCCCCGCACCAAGAATTTTAAAGAAATCGCGTCGCCCCAGCGCGAATTGGTGCATCGGCAACGCGCGAAATTCGTACCTCTCGGGCTCCGGTTCCAGCCAGCGTCGCGCGGAGTTCATTTGCCACCCGCCGATAACTGGGCCGCGGCCTTCTCGATGGCTTCGACGATGCGTGGATGGGTGCCGCAGCGGCAGATGTTGCCCTGCATCGCTTGTACGATCTGCTCCCGCGTTGGGTGGGGATTCGACTGCAGCAGCGACACACTGCTCATGATCATTCCTGAGGTGCAGTAGCCGCACTGAAACGCGCCGAGATCAAGAAACGCCTGCTGCACCGGATGCAACCTACCATCTTTTTCCAATCCCTCAATCGTCTTGATGGGTTTCGAGGCGGCCACACTCACCGAAATCTGGCACGACCTGCGGGCCGCCCCTCCAAGCAGTACCGTGCAAGCGCCGCACATCCCTTCGCCGCAGCCGTACTTTGTGCCGGTCAGGCCCAGTTCGTCTCGCAGTACATACAGGAGCGGCGTATCCGGCGGATAATTCACGGAATATTTCTTTCCGTTGATCTCAAGTTGAAGACTCTCGCCCATTCGACATCCCTTCCCGCGAGTCCAGTGAACTGATCAGCCTTTGCGGCAAGTGTCGCATGAAGCTTTTGCGTGATTCAACTTTCTCATGTGCGGTCAATCAGCCTTCCAAATGTCTGCCAAGCGCGATTCTCGGAGAATGGGGTAGGGTACCCGTCCTCTGGGTAAGGAAGATGGATGAAAGGTACGAATCAAACTCGGCAAGTTCTCGTAGGTGATGCCGCCTTAGCGGCACGTGATTGCATTTTGTCTTCGAAGTGGAATCGCGGATCACTCGCGTAATTGCGTCTCATGGGCACTGGCCAACATCGCCGCTGAAATAAACAAAACATCAGTTGATTCCCACTCTCGTTTGCTGCTCGGCGCTCGCTTGCGGGAGAAATTTGGTTGGGTTTATCCAGGTCGCTCTAAGCATGAACCGGTGGCGCAAGCCTCTATCCGGAAGAGCGTGCGGCTTCTATGGCAGCTTTGGCTCCGTTCAAAGTTGCGCGGGTCTCGCGGGCGATCTTGCCTTTCGCAATCAAGTTGAGGAGCTTGGCTTTCAAGCTTGCTGTTGAGTAATAGTGGGAGATCTCCACCTTCGTTGAGGCGCCACCGACCCTTTGAAACGTTGTTTCGACCGTGTAATCGCTGAGAATCCTGCTTATGCCGAACGTGTCCTCTGGCAAAACGGTGACGATCTTCTGCAACGGCACAATCTCGATATCCTTCTCAGTGCAGGTATGCTTCCCGCCTGAAAGATGACATTGGTACGACACACCCGGCTCGCGAATGGATTTTCCATCTATCAGATCGACCTTTAAGACGCGAGGATGAAACTCCGGGATTTTTGACAGATCCATGCTGTAAGACCACACCGCTTCCAGTGGCGCGTCGATGATGACCTCCTGCCTGGATCTAAACGGTGGCCGCACTCCTGCCTCCGAGTCGCGGGGATGGGCTTCGCTGGGTCACGCGAACGAGACTACATCGGCGGGCACAAATACCGCAGCATAATGTTCACGCACCCGGGCCGAACCATCCCGAGGCGGTTTTCGAAGTGGCACTCTCAGCCGAGCACCCGGCGCCGGAAGCAGTGCAGGCTGGTGAATAACCTTTCGATGTGCCATCGCTTGCCGTAGCGGCGCAGCATATGGCAGTCATTTTGCGGGCTGACGCCGGCCACGTCTGTCAGGCGCGACCCGTCCGATGTCGTATTCTCGTTGGAGCCGCGCGTCCACCCTCGGAAAATTGGATTATGCTACCGGCTTCAACTTGCCGAAGAATGTGGTCCAAATTCGAATGGCGCCCTTAGCGGAACCGGGTGCCCGTGGCACAGATCGGGGTACGAGATTGTCATTGTCTTCGAAGCGGAATCGGAGCAGACTTTGCGTAGCTCCACGGCGCCGCACGCTTTCCCCACCCGCCCTTCGGTGCCACGATTGCGGAGATTCTCCACGGGCACGAAACATCCTTCCTGTTGCAGCGAAATCGAGGAGGACACTAGTCATGTTGCGAAAAATCGGGCTGTTGCTTGGCGTGGCGCTCGTGGTCTGCATTCCGGCGCTGGCGCAAGACAAAGTGGAACTGTTTGGCGGCTACACGTATATGCGGTTTCGAATTTCGCCGGACCAGAATATGAACGGATGGGAGTTCTCCGGGCAGTACAAGTTTAGAGACTGGCTGGGCGGAGTTGCAGATATTGATGGACACTACGCCTCGGTGAACGGAGTGGGAACGTCGGTGTACACGTATTTGTTCGGGCCGCAAGTGTCGTGGCCAGCGCGGGTTTCGCCGTTTGGGCACGTACTGCTGGGCGGCGCGCACTTCGGCGCGGGCGGCTATGGAACTTCCTCGTTTTCAATGGCGATCGGGGGAGGAATTGATACGCAGGTGACGGACCGGATCAGTTGGCGGATATTTCAGGGCGACTACCTGATGACGAACTTTGGCAGCCACACGCAGAACAACGCGCGACTTTCGACCGGAATTGTTTTTCGATTTTGAAGGATTGCGCGTGCGGGAGCGCCCGCCTTAGACCCTCCGCCTCCGCATCACGGCAAGCGGCCGCCGCCGTAAGGTCACTTTCGAGGAAGGACGAAGGTCAGGGCGGCGGGAGGACGCAAGGTAGACCAGCGATAACGAAGTTTGCGGGGAGCGGCGATGAGGAACTCCGTCAGGAGTCGCTGTGCCTGGTCGAAGGGAAGCGCGAGGCGGAAGAGGTCGGCTCTGCGGCCGTGATCGTATTTCTCGTAGCGCGCGGGACTCGCGGCGGCGAACGCCAGCAGCACGTCCCAGGGGGATTGCCTGGCAAAAAGCTTTCTCGGCGAGGCTTCGCGGCAGGAAATTTCGGTGACGGTGCGCTGCGTGCCTCCGCCCATTTCGAAAAGTGCCGCGGTGGCTTCGGCGGGGACGAAAGAGCGCGATGGATCCTCGTCGGGAAATGGGAGCAGGAGGCGCTCGAGTTCGGAGAGCTCGGCAGAGAGCGCGTCCCACGAATAACGGAAACCGTGGTAAACAACGGTGCCGCTGCGGAGAATTTGTTGGAGGCGCGCAGCGTCCTTGCCGGTGACGCTTACGACCATGTCCACGAGTTCCGGGAGGCGGAAGATTTGTTTTACTACGGGTCGGACGGACATGTAGCCGGCGTCTTCGTCGGTGTAGCGGAGAGGGATTTGATCGGGCAGAGGCATGGCTGCGTTACATCGAGAGAGTTTGCAGTGCTGTTACGATGACACAATCCCGGAAAATCGAGGCAATCGGTCAGCCGAGTTTGGCGAGGCGGGTGCGGACGAGGTCGGAAAGAGCTTTCCCGTCCACGGCTTTGCCGGTGAGGGCGTCCTTCGCCACTTTCACGACGGCACCCATCTGCTTCATGGAAGTGGCGCCCGTGGAGGCAACGGCTTTTTCGACGGCGTCGTTCATTTCGGCTTCGCTGGCGCCGGCGGGGAGATAACTCTCGAGAATTTTCAATTCGGCGGATTCTTTTTCGACCAGATCGTTGCGGCCGCCCTTCGAGAACTGATCGATGGATTCCTTGCGCTGCTTCGCGAGCGTTTGCAGGAGTTGGATGGATTCCGGCTCGTCGAGCTTCCGCATTTTTTCCACTTCCTTGAGTTGCAGTGCGGCCTTGACCATGCGGAGCACGCTCAGGCGCACTTCGTCCTTGGACTTCATGGCGACCACAATATCTTTTTGAAGCTGGTCGGAAAGACTCATGATCCCGTGCACTCCCTTTCCTGAACTATAGCAGACGAGCAATCTGGGCATGAAATTCCCGCGGCCTGGTGATTTGACACGCTCTGCGGGGGCACAGTAATTTGGAATGCTCGGATAGCGGGAGAAGAGACCGCTGAGCGTTGCGGCTTTTACCTGGAATAGAGGACTCATGAAAGTCATTGTGGCGGACAAGATCAGCGAGCGGGGGATTGAAATCCTGAAGCAGACCGGCTGGAAGATCGTTTTCACTACGAAAGAGACGTTGCATGCGGAATTGGCGGATGCGGACGCGCTGATTGTGCGCAGCGCGACGAAAGTGACCCCGGCGCTGATGGACCACGGGCCGCGGCTGCGCGTGATCGGGCGCGCCGGAGTGGGCGTGGACAATATTGACCTGGGTGAGGCTACGAAGCGCGGCATCCTGGTGATGAGCACGCCGGGCGGAAGTTCGGTCAGCGTGGCGGAATTGGCGTTTGCGCTGCTGCTGGCAATGGTGCGGCAAGTGCCGAAATTCGATGCCGCGATGCGCGAAGGTCGATGGGAGAAGTCCTCTTCGGGCGCCGAAGTGCGCGGCAAGACGCTTGGACTGGTGGGACTCGGCCGGATCGGCAGTGAAGTGGCGACACGCGCGGAAGGCTTCGATATGCGGGTGCTGGCATTTGACCCATTCATCAGCGAGGCGGCGGCGAAGGAATTCTCCGTGGAACTCGTACCGCTGGATAAACTGTACGCGGAAAGCGATTTTATTTCGCTGCACACGGCGGTCAGTCCGCAGACAAAGGACATGATCAACGCGGCCAGCATCGCGAAGATGAAGAAGGGCGTGCGCATCATCAATACGGCGCGCGGTGAATTGATTAACGAAGCGGACCTGGCAGCCGCGCTGAAGAGCGGGCAGGTGGGCGGGGCGGCGCTGGACGTGTTCGTGGAAGAGCCGCCGAAGAATTGCCCGTTGATCGGCATGCCCAACGTGATTGCCACGCCGCACGTCGCGGGGTCGACGGCCGAAGCGCAGGAAGAATTAGGAACGCAGGTGGCCGTGCAAGTGCGCGACTACCTGGTGGAAGGAATTATCAAGAACGCTGTGAACTTGCCGGCGCTTTCTCCGGAGCAATACCGGAGAGTGCGGCCGTACCTGGGGCTGGCGGAACGGCTGGGTTCGTTCGTTTCGCAGGCGGCGGCAACGCGGCCGGCGCGGATTCGGATTCGCTACGCCGGTGAAGTGGCAGAGGTTGGCACGCACTTGCTGCGAAGCGCGGTGCTGGCAGGTATGTTGAACGCCATCCTGGATGAAAAGGTGAACGTGGTGAACGCGCCGGCGGTGGCGACGGCGCGCGGCTTGACAGTTGAAGAAGAAACGCGGCGCCGCGAGCACGGCTTTCCGCACACGCTGGAAGTGGCGGCGTTGCCGGCGAAGACGGGCGACCCAGGATTCACCGCCGAGGGCACCGTGCTGCACGACGGCTCGCCGAGAGTGATTCAGATTGATGGAATTCCGCTGGAGGCGCAGCTTGCAGGCAACGTGCTGTTCCTGCGTAACGAGGACCGGCCGGGTGTAATCGGACACGTCGGAGCCACCCTGGGGAAGCATGGCGTGAATATCGCGACGTTCGCACTGGGGCGCCGCGATAACACCCAAGGAGCCGCGGCGGTATCGCTCGTGCGCGTGGACGGCGAGGTGCCCCCCGCGGTCATCGAGGAAGTGCGGCAGCATCCGGCGATCACCCAGGCCAGGCTCATCCATCTGGGGAAACCTCAAGAGTAGGCCAAGCCGCCTGTATTCCATGGGTTGGCGGCCAAATGGCACTGCGCCACTGTCTCCGCTAACCTTTTTCTGCAAAACCCGTCTATTCACCTAATTCGCTAGGTACGTAACGTGTGTTCGGTCGCCCGGGTTGTCTGTTTCCACGGTTTGCGTTCCGTGGGGCGGAGATCCCTACATGGTGGGCACTCATTTCGTCGCCTGAACTTCTTACCGGTGCACGAAAGGGGTTCTATCATGACTCGGAATCTTCCCGAGCGTCTTTTCCTTGCACTGATTCTTCTGTTGTCATCATTCGCCACCTCTACCTTTGCACAATCTGGAACCACTTCGCTCCGCGGAACTGTCAGCGACTCTTCGGGAGGCGTGGTTCCCGGCGCCTCGGTGAATCTGGCGAGCCCCGAAATCGGCGTCAATCTGACCACGCAAACTGATAAGAACGGCTTTTACCAATTTCAGGAAGTGCGGCCGGCGACGTATGTGCTGACGGTGAGTGCTTCGGGGTTCGCCCCGTACAAACAGTCCGGGCTCGTGCTTCTGGTTTCGACTCCCGCGACGAGCGACGTTCTACTTCAAGTCGCCTCCGGAACAACGACCGTGGAGGTGCAGGCCGCGACGCAGACGTTGAACACGCAGGACGCCACGCTGGGCAACACTTTCGATTCGAAACAGATCCTGGCATTGCCGTTTGAAGGGCGCGATGCGGCGGGCGTCCTGAGTCTGCAGCCGGGCGTCACCTACGTGGGTACGAACCCCGACGACAGCATTGATACGCGGAACGGCGCATTAAACGGCGGGCGCTCCGACCAGGCGAACATCACGCTGGACGGCGTGGACAACAACCCCCAAAGCACTGGAAAAGCGTTTCAAGGCGCAGTCCGCTCGACACTGGATTCTATCGAAGAGTTTCGCGTGACCACTTCCGGGGACAACGCCGATCAGGGGCGCTCCTCCGGCGGGCAGATCGCGCTGGTCACCAAGAGCGGCACGAACACGTTTCACGGGTCGTTGTACGAACAGAATCGCCCTACGGTCACGGCGGCCAACGACTGGTTCAACAAGCAGGCGGAACTCTCCAACGGGTTGCCGAACGTCCCGGGAAAAATCATCAGGAATACGTTTGGCGGGTCGCTGGGAGGACCAATCAAGAAAGACCGACTGTTCTTCTTTGGTACGTATGAAGGCCAGCGGCTGGCGGAGAACCAGCAGGTGCAGCGCAACGTGCCAACCGACAATCTGCGCGACGGCGTAATCTTTTACCCGTGCGAGACGCCGTCGGATTGTCCGGGGAATACCGTGCAAGGTTTGACGCAGTCCTGGACGGCGCCCGCAGGGGTTTACGCTGTAGGTCCTGCGCAGATCGCGCAAATGGATCCAAATTGTACGGCGATTGGGTCGTGCCCGAACGGGCCGGGCGTTAATCAGTTCGTGGCGAATGCGCAAGCCAACGGCATCTTTCAGCAATATCCGCACCCGAATTCCAACGCCTGCGCGAACGCGGACGGTTTCAATATTTCCTGCGACAGTTTTTCCGCGCCGAATCCCACACGCCTGAACACGACCATTGCGCGCCTGGATTACAACATCAATCGCGCCGGCACGCATCGCCTGTTTGTGCGAGGAAATTACCAGACCGACACGACAGACGACCCGCCGCAGTTCCAGGGCGGAAAGCCTATCAACACTATTCGCGACACGAGCCGCGCGATTGCCGTGGGCTACATTGCGACTCTCTCCAGCAACCTGGTGAATAACTTCCGATTCGGACTGACGCGGCAAAGCCAAAGCCACCAGGGCCTGGAGGACGGCCCGAACGTCACGTTCCGCTATCTCGACGATTTGTCCCCCAGCATCAACTCGGTTTCGCCGTCCACCTCGTACACAACCAACTTTCATATCCCGGTGTACAACTGGCTGGACGACGTCAGCTGGACTCACGGCAACCACACGCTGCAATTCGGGACGAACATCCGGTTTATCACCAATACGCGAGCGTCGGATGCGTCGAATATCAACTACGCATCCACCAACCCCAATTTCCTGGCTGCCGGAGCGGCGGGAGGCGGAGGCAGCTTCGATCCTTCGTGCGCGACGGATCAGGGCACGCCGCCGGCGTTCTGCACCTGGAATTTTCCGGCAGTCGATCCAAACAATGCGAACCCATACAACTACGCCGTCGGCAACCTGGTCGGTGTGATCGCGGAAGTCGTCGGGCAGTACAACCGGACAGCGAAGAACGTGGCGATCCCGCCGGGAGCTCTGGTAGACAAGAATTTTCGCACCTGGGAGTCGGATTTCTATATTCAGGATGTGTGGCACATCCGGCCCACGCTCACCGTTACGGCGGGGCTCCGGTACACGCTGCTGCAGCCGATTTACGAGACCAACGGAGACCAGGTTTCACCGGACCAGAGCCTGGACAAGTTTGTCAGTGACCGCGCGGCGGCGATGGCGCTGGGGCAAACTTCCGACGAAATCATCACGTACAGCCCAAGCGGGCAAGCCAACGGAAAGAAACCATGGTGGCCGTGGGACTACAAAGACCTGGGCCCGCGGATTTCGTTCGCGTACGCGCCGAACGCCAGCGAGGGACTTTGGAGGTCCCTCTTCGGGGGTTCCGGAAAAACCTCGATTCGCGGCGGATTTGGAATCGTCTACGACCACTACGGAACCGCGCTGGTGGACACCTTCGATCAGAACGGAGCCTTCGGCCTCAACACCGTGGTCAGCAACCCGGCCGCGATTCAGACACTCGATGGCGGAGCACGGTTCACGGGAATCCACGACATCCCCGCCTCGAGCGCCGACGGAATCCTGCTGCAACCCGCGCCCACCGGGCCATTTCCGTACACGCCTCCGGTCAGCACGCCCGGGAATCCGCTCCAGCAAATCACCTGGGGATTCGACGACAAGCTCCGGACTCCCTACGCCGAAACCGTGGACTTTTCCTTTTCCAGGGAGATTGCGGGCGGATTAACCTTTGAAGCGGCCTACGTGGGCCGCTTTGGCCACCATCTGCTGCAGCAGCGCGATTTGGCCATGCCGCTGAACCTGAAGGATCCGAAGTCCGGCGTGGACTATTTCTCTGCCGCGACCGCGTTCGCGAAACTCGCCAATGCCAACACGCCCGTGAGTGCCGTTGCGCCCATGGCGTATTGGGAGGATTTCTTTCCGAATGCGGCGGGCGGCGGGCTCAGCGCGACGCAGGCGATGTATTCGCTCTTCGCGGACAACTGGGGGCCCTCCACTTTCGGCGCCACCAACTTTACCAATATCTTCGACTCCTTCTGCTACCCGGCGTGCGCCAACATCAATGGAGTAGACACGCCCTATGCGCTCTACAACAAGGAATTTTCCGCGCTCTACGCTTGGTCCAGCCTGGGCAACAGTGCCTACAACGCCGGGCAGTTCATGCTGCGCAGTCGGAACTGGCACGGGCTGCAATTCGACTTCAACTACGTGCTCTCCAAGTCCATTGATATCGGGTCGGACGCGGAGCGCGTACCGACCTACGGTGGTCTCAGCGCGATCATCAACACCTGGGACCCCAAGCAACTTCGCGGAGTCTCGGATTTCGATACGCGGCATCAGATCAACGCAAACTGGGTGTACGACCTCCCCTTCGGGCGGAACCGCAAGTTCGGAACCAGTTGGAACCGCGCGACGGATTTCTTCCTGGGCGGCTGGCAACTGGCGGGAATTTACCGGTGGACCAGCGGCTTCCCGTTCAGCATTGACGCGGGCGGGACGTATAACACCAACTACCAGTTGGAGGGGAAGGCTGTCGAGATCGCCCCGGTAGACCAGAAACTGACCTACGTGGACGGCCAACCCTACGCGTTCGATATCGGTGCCGGGAATCCCGCGGCTTATTGGAACGGCGTGCTGCGGCTGCCGTATCCCGGCGAATCCGGCCAGCGCAACAATTTTCGGGGCCAGGGATTTTTCGGCATTGACGCCGGCGTGAACAAGGACTTCCGCATCACGGAGCGCCAGGTGCTGCGCTTCAGCGCTTACGCCTACAACCTGACGAACTCGGTGCGGTTTGACGCTGCAACCCTGACCAACAACAGTGCGTTCACCAATCCGAGCACCATCGGCTTGTATTCCGGGACTCTAACCAAGCCGCGGGTGATGGAATTCGCGCTGCGCTATTCCTTCTAGCTACCGCCATAAGTCGTTTGCCTGCAGTGTAATCGCCGGAGGGGAGGCCTCTCCGGCGATTTCTTTGGGGCTATCGGAAATTCCGTGGGCTCCGATTCAAAATTTTTTACCTTTCGATTGTTCATCTTCCCTTGACTTACGGCGTTTTCTGGCCTAAAACCTTGGGCAATTCTGGTTTTAGCGAGTGGTAGGGAGTGGTTCCGGCCTGCGAGGCTGGCTCGGTTGCGGTTTCCTTCCCGAGGACATTCGTGTCCACGGCCTTCCTGTGCTCCGCTTGCCTGAATTAAAAAGCAGACACCAATTTCATCGCCCATGAAAGGAATTGTCATGCACTCCAACTTCATCCGGCGTGTTCTCTTTCTCTTTCCCCTCATCTTCATTTTCGGTGTTGGAACGGCAAGGCCGCAGACGGGGACAACTTCGTTGCGCGGCACGGTGACAGACAAATCCGGCGGAGCGATCGTCGGTGCCAAGGTGACCCTCAAGAACTCCGCGCTTGCCTTTGAGCAGACCAAGACCACCAGTAACACGGGCCAGTACGAGTTCCTGGGACTCCAGCCTGGAACGTACGAACTGTCCGTGGGAATGACGAATTTTCAGAAGTATTTGCAGGCGGGCATCCAGTTGTTGGTCAATACGCCGGCCACGCAAGACGTGCAGTTGCAGGTTGGCTCTTCCACGGAGACCATCGAAGTTTCCATGCAGGCACAGACCCTGAATACCACCGACGCCTCTCTGGGCACGGCCTTCAACGAAAACCAGATCAAGCAGCTCCCCCTGGAAGGCCGGAACATTCCAGACTTGTTAACCCTGCAATCCGGCGTCGTCTATACGGGCAACCGTTCGGATATCAACAAGGATACCGATACCCGAAGCGGTGCGGTGAACGGGGCGCGATCCGACCAGAGCAACATCACTCTCGACGGTGTGGACGTGAACGACCAGGTGAACGGCTACGCGTTTACGTCGGTCCTGCCGGTGACCGTGGACTCTGTGGAAGAGTTTCGCGTGACGACGACGAGTTACAACGCCGACCAGGGTCGGTCCTCGGGCGCGCAGGTTTCTTTGGTCACCAAGAGCGGTACCAACAATTTTCACGGTTCGCTCTACGAATACCACCGGAATACGCTGACGAGCGCCAACGATTATTTTGTGAAGTTGAGCGAATTGCAGAACGGCGAGTCCAACACGCCGCCGAAACTCATCCGCAATATTTTTGGCGGTTCGCTCGGCGGGCCGATCTGGAAAGACCGCCTGTTTTTCTTCGCGAATTACGAGGGCTATCGCCAGGCCGAAGAAGCGGCCGAAGAGCGCATCGTGCCCAGCGACACGTTGCGGGCCGGGATCGTGCTCTACAGGTGCGCGGATACGTCGGCGTGCCCCGGTGGCTCGATTCCGGGTACCAACTTAAGCGTTCCCTCAGGAGACCAAGCCGTGCTGCCAAGCCAATTGACAGCCTGGGATCCCTTGGGCATTGGGCCGAACCAGGTGATGCTCAACTATTTCAAAAGTTTTCCTGAACCGACAGATCCGACTTTGGGGGATGGGCTTAATTATGTCGGATACCGTTTCCGTGGCCCGATTCCGACAACCAACAACTGGTACATCGCCCGGGTAGACTACAAGCTGACGGCAAACGGCAATCACTCTCTTTTCTGGCGCGGTGCGCTCCGCAACGACACTCACAGCACCTCTCCGTATTTCCTGGGCGAAACGCCGCTGCAGTCCAACGTGGACTACAGTAAGGGATTCACGATCGGCTATACTGGCACCCTTCGGTCGAATCTGATCAACAACTTCCGCTATGGCTATACACGGCAAAGCATCGGCGTTCTGGGAAACAACGACGCGCAGCCATTTATCTTTTTCCGAGGGCTGAACGACGACAGTTCGCCCGCGAACGCTTCACTGGCAGTCACGCGCAGCTACAACTACCAGACGCCGGTCAACAACTTCACGGACGACTTGTCGTGGATCAAAGGGAAGCATACTCTCCAGTTCGGAACCAACATCCGGTTTATCCGAAATCCGCGGGAGAGCTTTCTCACCAGCTTCAGCGATGGCTACACGAACGCCTCTGGCCTCGACACCGCGGGAATTGCGGGGAAACCCGGCAGCCCTCTGAACCCGGAGAACCATGGCTTGCCCACCGTAGACGATGGATTCCACAACTCGTTCGACTTCCCGCTCATGGCCTTGATGGGCATCGTAAGCGAGGTCGACGCCACATATAACTACGACAGGAACGGCGATGCGCTTCCGGTCAACTCCCCGGTGAAGCGTCGCTGGGGCGCCGACGAATACGAGTTCTACTTCCAGGACGTCTACAAAGTGAAGCCGAACTTCACATTGACACTCGGCCTCCGTTACTCCTTGTTCTCGCCCCCGTGGGAAACCGATGGCACGCAAGTTGCCCCAACCATCAGTCTTGGCCAGTGGTTCAACCAGCGCGGCCAGGACATGCTCAACGGAATCCCGTCGAACGAGGATCCCTTAATTACTTTCAATCTTGCTGGGCCGGCCAACGGGAAGAAGGGTTACTACAATTGGGACTACAAGGATCTCGGTCCGCGCATCGCGTTTGCCTGGTCGCCGAATCCTTCCTCGGGTCTCCTCCACGATCTGTTCGGCTCCGGGAATAAAACCTCCATTCGCGGCGGTTTCGGGATCGTCTATGACCGCGTCGGCGCAGGCTTGTTGTCGACCTTCGATCAGTACGGTTCGTTCGGGCTTTCCACCCAGCTCTCGAACTCCAATATTCCCTCCGTTGCCACGGCTCCGCGCGTGACGGATTTGAACACTATCCCCACCACCGACCAGAACGGAAATCCGTTTTTTCCACCTCCGCCTCCGGGAGGATTCCCCTATACCCCGCCCGACCAGTCCCAGGGTTTGGCGATCAACTGGGGTTTGGACGACACCATTAAGACTCCTTATTCCTACACCGTGGACTTCTCGGTCGGCAGGGAATTCGCCCACGGATTCAGCATTGATGTTTCCTATGTCGGCCGGTTTTCCCATCGCTTGCTCGTCCAGGAAGACCTGGCCATGCCGCTGAATTTCAAGGATACGAAGAGCGGTGTGAGTTATTTCCAGGCGGCTAAGCGCTTTTCGGAACTTGGTGCCGCCGGCACGGCTACCGCGGACATTACTCCTCAGAGCGTCGGACCGACGGCAGCTTATTGGCAGGACATCATTCAGCCCCTAGCCCCCGGAGATTCATATTCCTTGGCATGCAGCGGAGGCTCAACAAACAGCCCTCTTCAGGCCGCCTACGATCTGTTCAACTGCAACCTCTTCAACGAGACCACCGCGCTTTGGCAACTGGATCAAGCCGGCTCGGACTACTCCGGTAATGCGGGGATTGCGGGAGTTGCCACAGACGGCGATGGCTATCCGCTCCACTATTACGCTCCGGTGACCGGGGCAAGCACATTTTTCAACAACCAGTTCAAATCGCTGTACGCGTGGCGTTCTACGGGGTCAGCCGGCTACAACGCCCTGCAAGCCAGCGTGCACAAGCGCATCAGCAACGGCTTGCAGTTCGACGTCAACTACACCTTCTCAAAGTCCATTGACTTGATGTCCGACGCGGAACGCGTAACCGCCTGGGGTGGATTGGGCGGGCAGATTATCAACTCCTGGGATCCGAATGCGCGTCGCTCTGTGTCCGATTTTGATCTGACGCACCAGATCAACGGTAATTGGATCTGGGACTTGCCATTTGGCAGGGGACAGCGCTTCGGTCGCGACACGAACAAAGTCGTGGACGCATTCATTGGCGGGTGGGAGCTCACCGGGTTGGTGAGGTGGACCTCCGGTTTCCCCTTTACAATCAACAACGGATACACTTGGGCGACCAACTGGCAGTTGGGCGGCGGCGCGGTGCTCAATGGCCCGGTTTCGACCGGAACAACGGTAGATCCGGCGGGCACGTCTCCTGGCTCCGTCAGCATTTTCAGGGACCCGCAAGGGCCGACTGGCATTGGGGCATTTCGGGATGCTTATGCCAGCGAAAGCGGCGGGCGCAACCAGATCCGTGGGCAAGGCTTTGCCGGTCTCGATTTGGGCCTCGCGAAACGCTGGACCATGCCCTGGGCGGAATCCCAGAGCCTGCAATTTCGTTGGGACGTCTTCAATGTCCCCAACCTGCATCGCTTTGATGTCCAGAGCATCGCTGGCAATCTGGATGCGGGCGGCGCGTTCGGTTTGTATACAGGATTGCTGACCAACCCCCGTGTAATGCAGTTTGCCCTGCGTTACGAGTTTTAGGAGGCGCCCAAGAATCGGGAACCTGCGGCAGCCGGGACCAGGTCCTCCCTGGCTGTGCCTGTTGGGTGTGTGTGTGAATTCGTTTTGCTTCTGCCCTGCATTTGTGGAACTTTGCTTGACTTCCCTCCGGTTCTGGCCTAAATACCTTTCCATCTTATACGGTGCCGGTGAGTGTAGGTCGAGATGCGTTGCATCCTCGGCCTAGGGGTGTAGTCGTTTTT